>Ga0315277_10000674_pt1 | contig 53235 bp, 43 predicted proteins | sample YL17G05_15_MG_FD_203695 | JGI IMG/M metagenome (GOLD analysis project Ga0315277, IMG submission 203695) | Sediment microbial communities from Yellowstone Lake, YNP, Wyoming, USA - YL17G05_15 | ecosystem: Environmental > Aquatic > Freshwater > Lake > Sediment | place: USA: Wyoming | collected... | reverse complement strand
CAGCGCCAATGGGCCATTAAGAATGGCAAATTCACTATTTTAGCCATTGATATTCCGCGTGGCAACGAGCAATCCCCCAAAGCCGTGGAAAACCTTTTTACTTATTTGGCCGGCGCCCACGGTTCTATAAACTTAATTGAAAAATACTGGGAGGGAAAATTTCAGCTGGCTTTTTCTTTTGAAATTATCAGCATCGGCGGCTACACCCAATTCCTTATCCGAACGCCGATTGTCCAGCGCGATTTAGTTGAATCGGCTATTTATGCGCAATATCCCGATTCGGAAATAACCGAAGTTGATGATTATACCGCGCCGTTTAAAGATGTGAGATTTCCCAACGATAAATACGATATTGTTGGGTCGGAATTCATCCAACATCAGCCGGCGGCCTATCCGATTAAAACTTACGAAGAGTTTGAGCATGTAATGGGCGAACCGGAAACTCATTTTAAGGATCCGATGGCGGCGTTAATGGATTTGTGTTCCAGTATGCGGCCGGGGGAAAATTTTTGGTATCAAATACTGGTGATTCCTATCGGTTTTGACTGGATGGGTGATTTAGATAAAGAGGTTAGCAAAATTTTAGGGGAAAAAGCTAAATTTAAAAAAAATATTTTACATTATGGCGCTGATGCCGCCCTTGGTTTAATTTCCGGCCTTGGCGATGCTGTCCTGGCTCCATCCGAGCCGGTAAAAAAAATTGAGAAGAAAGAAGATGTTTTAAAAATGATGAATCTTAAACCCAAACAGAAAAAAAGAGTGGAGGGCATTGAAAAAAAATCCAGCAAAGTGGCTTTTGCTTTTAAAATCAGATTTATTTATATTGCGGAAAAAGAAATATTTAATAAGGCCAAGTCCTTTGGCGGTTTTGTCGGGTATATGAAACAATTTGCGGCGGTCGATTCTAATAATTTAAAACCGGATATGGATAAGACAGCGACTTCTACGGCTTATTTTTTTCGCATTAGCAACCTTAATGCCAAAAAAAACAGGATTTTAAGAAATTATATCAAGCGCGACACTGTCGCCGGCCGGAAACGCGGCCTTTTGAATGTTGAGGAATTGGCGACAATTTGGCATTTCCCGCATGAGGGCGTGGTTAAGGCGCCGTTAATTCAAAAAGCTCCTGGACGCAAGGCTGAACCGCCGATGACTTTGCCGCAATCAGAGCAATTTATTAGCGAGGAAAAAGCTGAGCCGCTTTTCTTGGGAGAATTAGAAGGTGAAATAGGCAAAGCGGATAGCCGGACAAGCGCTAAATCCGTCTCCGCTTCCGCTCTGGCGGACAAGCCCGACTTCGCCAAGGTTTCGCCGGGCAGGGAAAAACCGGCCGCCGGAAAGGAAAAATTTCCCGCGGAAGAAGAATCAGAAGGAAGTGAAAAAGGTGCGCCGCCGCCGGATCTTCCCTTTGTTTAAAAATATATTATGATCAATAATGAAATAACCGTTTTTGCCGAAACTACTTTTCGCAATCGAAGAATAAAATTCGGCATCAAAACCGACGACCGCCGCCGCCACATGTATTTGATTGGAAAAACCGGCATGGGTAAATCCACGATTCTGGAAAATATGATTGTCGCCGATATTCGGGCTGGCCGCGGCGTGGCCGTTGTTGATCCGCACGGCGATTTGGCCGAAAAAGTGATGCAGTATATTCCGGCTGAAAGAATTAAAGACATTGTTTATTTTAATCCGACGGATACTGATTTCCCGATTGCTTTTAATATTGTGGAAGCGGTGGATATAAAAGTGCGGCACTTGGTCGCCTCCGGCTTGGTTGGAGTTTTTAAAAAACTTTGGGCTGATTCTTGGGGCCCCCGCTTGGAATATATTTTGCGCAACGCTATTTTGGCGGTTTTGGATTATCCCAATTCAACTTTGCTTTCTGTTATTCAAATGCTTTCGGACAAAGCTTATCGTAAAAAAGTAATCGCCGAAGTTAAAGATCCGGTGGTTAAATCTTTTTGGGTCAAAGAATTTGCCAGTTATGCCGATAAATTCGCTTCCGAGGCGGTTTCGCCAATTCAAAATAAAGTCGGCCAATTTTTATCCAGCTCTTTAATCAGAAATATTGTCGGTCAAACCAGGTCTTCAATCGACGTGCGGGAAGTAATGGACGAAGGGAAAATTTTAATTATGAATTTGTCCAAGGGCCATATCGGTGAAGATAATTCCGCCTTATTGGGCGCGATGATGATTACCAAAATTCAGCTGGCCGCTATGAGCCGGGTAGATATTCCGGAAAAAGAAAGAAAAGATTTTTATCTTTACATTGATGAATTTCAAAATTTTAGCACCGAATCTTTTGCCACCATTTTGTCGGAAGCCCGCAAATACCACCTGAATTTGATTATCGCCCATCAATACATGGAACAGCTGACAGACGAGGTCAAGGCGGCTGTTTTCGGCAACGTCGGTACGCTGGTCGCGTTTCGCGTCGGAGCGATTGATGCCGAGGAGTTGGTTAAGGAATTTACGCCGGTTTTCGAAGAAGAGGATGTTCTCAATCTTCCTAAATATGAATTTTATATTAAATTGATGATTGACGGCATGGCTTCATCGCCGTTTTCCGCACGCGGCTTGCCGCCTTTAACGGATGAAGAAAAAACACATAATCTGCAAAAAGCGATTGACTGGACGCGGCGAAGTTATGCCAAGCCGCAGGCTGAAGTTGAGGAAGAAATAATGAGGATTCATTTTGCTGAAGATCTGGCCAAACCGCCGATCCGCGAGGGGGTGATAAAGACTTCTTCTGCGGAAAAGGGTTTTTCTGAACCGCTTCAGGTTCGAACGCCGTCTTCGGCCATCGCTGCAGCTCCGGCGCCAAGAAAGGAAGAAAAGCGAGTGCCTTTGCCGGCCTATCAGCCAAAAGCGAAAGAAGAATTTCGGCCGGCGGGAAATTTTTATGATGCCCGCTGTTCTCTTTGCAATGCTGCAACAAAAATTCCTTTTAAGCCGGATAATGTCAGGCCGATTTATTGTAAAAATTGCCTGTCGGATTTGAAAAATAAAAAACGGAAGGAGGGCGGGCTGCCAGGAGCTGAAAAAAAAGAAAGAATCGATTTTTCCAAAGTTTCTCCTTCGGTTCTTTTGAAAAAAGGAGCGGTTTCCGATAATCCTTCTGAGGAAGGCTATGTTTCCCTGGCTAAATTAAAAGAAACCGGTTTAAGCGCCTTTAATAATCCGCTCAAGATTGAAAAAAAATCACCGCCACCGGCGGCGGAAGAAAAAAATAAAGAAAAAGATTTGGCCGAAGGCGAAGATCTTGTTTTTGAATAAAATGAATAAAGAACATAGAGTGAAGAACATTTGAGAGCGGTCAGGTGTTTTCTGCTCTATGTTCTTTGTTCTAGACTATAAAATATGAATTTTTTTAGTGTCAAGGACATCATGGATTATTTTGGGTTATTTTATGTTAACGATTACCCTTTCTTGATGCTGGTTTGGAATTTATTTTTGGCCTTGACGCCTTTTTTTATTTTTTTCATCTTGCGCGATTATTGGCAGAAGACAAAGTTTAAAAAAATCTGGCAAAAATTTTTAGCCGGTATTCTTTTTTTCCTCTGGCTGATTTTTTTGCCTAACTCCGCTTATCTGATCGTCGGTGTCCGCCACTTGCTGAATTTTTGTCCGGCCGCTTCGGCTAACAGCGTTTGCGTCGCTGGCACTTGGGAAATAATGTATTTTTTTGTTTTCAGCGCTCTCGGCTGGATTTTCTTTGTGATTTTTTTAAAGCAGATGCGGTCGCTCTTGGCGAAAATTTTCAATCCCAAGGTTTCCCGACTGGCAGTTTTTATTCTTATCCCCTTTGTTTCTTTAGGAGTTTTGTTCGGGTTGACAGAACGTTTTAATAGCTGGGATATTTTTTTCAATCTCTTGGCAATTTTTCAAAACTTGCTAAAGTATCTGACGGATTGGGAATACTTCCGCAATTTTTTGGTCTTTACGGCCGGTTTTTATTTGTTATATTTTCTCGGCGAGTATTTGTTTGGTAAAAAAATATCCTAATATCCAAATTACCCAGCCAACTAATTACCCGACCCCTAATATGGATTATTTAAAAATAGGCAAGGCCGGAGAGCTCTCCGGCCTTGATCGGAAATTTTATCGTTTTTTGGAAATTCTCCCTGGTGCTTCTTCTTGGGCGACGCTTTTGGGTTTGATCGTCTTCTCTTATTTAAAGCCAGTTTGGGTAGCTTATTTTATTATTGTTTTTGATGTTTACTGGCTGTTGTTGGTTTTTTATTTAGCCTTAATGTTGCTTGTTTCTTACGGCAAAATGAAAAAAATTAGGCGAACTGATTGGCAGGAAAAGTGCGCCAAACTTGATGCCGGAGAAATTAAAGATTTGCCTGAGAGCTGCTTAGCGAAAAAAGGAATGAAGCTTGGCGACGTCATTCATTTATTGATTGTGCCGACGCACGGGGAACCGTTAGCTGTTTTACGCTCAAATATTAAGGGTATATTGGCTGATGGTATTTTGACCAAAGGAATGATTTTTGTTTTGGCCATCGAGGGCCGGGACGGGGAAGAGGCCAAGCTTAAGGCCGAAGAATTGAAAAAAGAGTATGAGCGCTATTTTCGGAACTTTATCATTACCGTTCATCCAAATATTGAAGGCGAGCTTAAAGGCAAGGGCGCGAATCAGGCTTGGGCGGCAAAAAAAGTTAAAGAGGATTTGATTGACAAGGAGGGTATTCCTTACAACAAAATATTGGTGAGTGTTTTTGATTCCGATACGATTGTTTATCCGGGATTTTTTCATTGTTTAACTTATTCGTTTTTGTCCGTTGTCGAACCGTATCGGGCCAGCTATCAGCCGATTCCCCTGTATCATAATAATATTTGGGAAGTTCCATTTTTTTCCCGCGTCGCTGCATCTTCTAATACTTTTTGGCAAATGATGCAGCAGATTCGCCCTAATAATCTGGCTACTTATTCCTCGCACTCAATGAGCTGGCAGGCGCTGGTGGATATTGGTTTTTGGTCCACGACGATGGTTTCCGAGGATTCCCGCATTTTTTGGCATTGTTACTTTTTTTATGACGGCGATTATCGCGTCGAGCCGTTGTATTTTCCGGTTTCTATGGATTCAATAATGATCCAGGATAATTGGAATACGATGAAGGGTTTATACAAACAGCAACGGCGCTGGGGCTGGGGAGTGGAAAATATTCCTTACCTTATTTTTAATGTTATTAAAAAATGGAAAAAATTGCCAAAAATGGACGCCTTGAACAAGATCTTTGTTCAGGTTTACGGTTTTCATTCTTGGGCGACGAATGCTATTATTATCGGGGTTATCGGCTGGCTGCCGATATTTTTTGGCGGCGAAAGCTTTAATTCCATGGTTATTTCAGGAAATTTGCCCGTCGTCACAAAAACCCTAATGACTCTTTCTATGTCCGGCTTGCTTATTTCTGCGATTATTTCCTCTCTGTTGATGCCCAGAAAGCCGCAAGGGGTCAGCACTATAAAAAGAGTGCTGATAGTTTTGGAATGGTTATTGCTGCCTTTTGGTATTATGGTTTTTGGATCATTCCCGGCGCTAGACGCTCAAACCCGGCTGATGTTTGGTAAATACATGGGTTTTTTGGTAACGCCGAAAAGCCGTAACGAGGAAGTTAAATTGGATAATTAGAATTTTTTGCGAAGGTCGGCGGATTCATTCCGCGACCTGAGCGACCTTGGAAGGGAAAGCATTGAAGGGGAAACCCTATCAAGGGTTTCCCCTTCAATTGCAATCTATGGCTGACTTTCATGCTTTATCAATTAAGGACTGCTTGGAAGAACTGAAAAGTTCGCTTACGGGCTTAAGCATCCGCGAAGCCGCTTCGCGCTTAAAGAAAAATGGATTGAATGAACTTCCATCCAAAAAATCTTTTGGCGCCCTTTTTATTTTTTTAAAACAATTCAATAATCCTTTTATTTATATCCTTATTTTTGCCGGCCTGGCCTGCTTGTTTTTGCAGGAAGGGACCAATGCGGCTGTTATTCTTGGCGCCGTGATTGTTAACGTGTCTATCGGTTTTTTTGAAGAGAATAAGGCTGACAAAGCTTTGCAGAAGTTAAAGAAAATGGTTGAATTTAAAACGTTTGTCAGACGGGGGGGCCACGAGGAAAGAATTGACGCTAAAGAATTAGTGATTGGCGATATTATGATTATTGAGGCGGGTGATCGTTTGTCGGCTGACGGGCGGATTCTTTGGGAAAACGAATTGAATATCAACGAGTCGGTTTTGACCGGCGAATCAGTGCCAGCCAAAAAAACGGTGAAGGAAATTTCTCCCGGTGCTGCACTCGCTGATCGGATAAACATGGTTTATTCCGGAACGGTCGTTGTTTCCGGCCGGGGTGAAGCGATCATCACGGCGACAGGAAAACAAACCGAAGTGGGAAAAATCGCCAGCCTTATTTCTTCGCGCCCGGAAGAAAAAACGCCGCTGCAAATCAGCCTTTTAGGCTTTTCCAAGTTTTTAGGCATTATGTTTTTAAGTCTTTGCCTGATTATTTTTATATTTGGCGTGATTCAGGGCCGCGATATTTTTGAAATGTTTTTAACCGCTGTCGCCTTAGCGGTTTCCTCTGTTCCCGAGGGGCTGCTTATTTCTCTGACTTTAATTTTAGTTTTGGGCATGCAGAGGCTTTTGAAAAATAAAGTGCTGACAAGAAAATTAATTGCCGTGGAAACTTTGGGCGGAACAACCGTTATTTGTTCCGATAAAACCGGCACCTTAACTGAAGGAAAAATGACCGTCTCCCATGTTGTTATCGGAGAAAAAGAATTTGAGGTTAAAAATCCCGGGGAAGAGGAGGGTGTGAAAATTGTCAGTTTGGCTTTGCAGATTGGGGCGATGTGCAATAACGCCCGGGTGGAAAATTTGGATGAACCGCTTAAGGATTGGGAGATTTTTGGTACGCCAACCGAAACCGCTTTGCTTTTTGCCGCTTACTCCTCCGGATTAGACAGAGAAATAATTTTGAAAAGCGAGCCGAAAATCGGAGAGAAGCAATTTAATTCCGAAAATAAGTTTATGGCGACGCTGCATCGGCAGGGAGAAAATTTTATTTTATACGAAAAAGGCGCTCCGGAAATTTTATTGGCTAAGGCGGAAAAATATTACGAAAATGATAAAGAGATTTCGCTGACGGAAAAACATCGGGAAAAAATCGGGCGAGTTTTTGAAAACCTGACCGAAAAAGGCTTCCGGGTAATCGGCGTGGCTTGGCGAAATGTTGCCGGCCAAGAAGTTGCTATAGCGGAAAAAATTGATTGGGAAAAGATTGATCAAAATTTGATTTTTGTCGGCTTGATTGCTTTAAAAGATCCTTTAAGGCTTGATGCCAGCCAGGCGATTGCCGAGGCGAAAAAAGCCGGCTTGCGGCCGGTGATAATTACCGGCGATCACAAATTGACGGCTTTGGCTATCGGCAGAGAAATCGGCCTTAATCCGAAAGACGGTGAAATAGTGACCGGCGCTGATTTGGATAAAATGGATGATAAAGAATTAGAGAAAGAGGCGGGGAAAATCAGTATTTATGCCCGGGTAAGTTCGCATCATAAACTTCGCATTGTTAATGCTTTGCGGGCGCGCGGGGAAGTGGTGGCGATGGCCGGGGACGGCGTCAATGATGCTCCGGCGCTTAAGACGGCCGACATCGGTATTGCCCTGGGAACAGGAACTGACGTGGCTAAAGAGGCTTCGGATATGATCTTGCTGGATAACGATTTTAAGGTGATTGTTTTGGCCGTGGAAGAGGGAAGAAGAATTTTTGCCAACATGCGCAAGGTAGTGGCTTATTTGATTTCCGATTCTTTCAGCGAGATCGTTTTGGTTGCCGGTTCCATTTTTTTTAATGCGCCGCTGGCGATTTTGCCGGCGCAGATTCTTTGGCTGAATATTATTCACGATGGTCCGCCTGACTTTGCCCTGGCTTTTGAAAAAGGCAACCCGGCCATGATGGAAAAAACACCCCGTGGGCGAAAAATGCCGTTGTTAAATTCGCAGATGAAGGCGATTATTTTCGGAACCGGAATCGTGATGAATCTTATTCTTTTAGCCTTGTTCTTTTATCTTTTGGGCAGTAAAATGGAAATTAGTTATTTGCGGACTTTAATTTTTGCCATTTTGGGAGTGAAATCGCTTTTAGCCATTTTCAGCCTCCGTTCATTTTCTCGCCCGATTTGGCGGTTCAATCCTTTCGGCAATCCTTATCTTCTGGGGGCAATCGCGATTAGCACGGCTCTTTTCTTGCCGGCTATTTATTGGCCGCCTTTGCAGAATATTTTAGCTACGGTTTCTTTGCCATTAAAAGACTGGCTGATTGTTTTCGCCTTTGCTTTTGTCAATTTATTTTTGACCGAGGGAATAAAATTATTTTTTATCATAAAAAAGAAAAAACAGAAAATAAAGAAAAATGCCCAAACAAAATAAAAAAAAGAATATTTTTATCGGAATTTTTTTAACGCCTTATTTCCTTACTCTTGTTTACCTGATTATTTTGGCTGTCATTATTTTACCTGTTTACAAAAATGCTTCCCAAAGACATGAGGTGAATAAAGAAATTTTGGATTTGCAAAAACAGATTGTTAATTTGGAGGCGGGCAATAATGATTTGAAAAAATTAAAGACTTATTTGGAATCAAATCAATTCGTTGAAAAAGAAGCTCGTCTGAATTTGGGCTTAAAAATGAAAGGAGAACAAGTGGCGGTAATCGAAGGAACCGGCGCGGGAATAGCGGTAGCAAACAGCACTGAACAGAATTCCGGTTTGGGGGAAAATAAAAATTCCAACCCGGTTAAGTGGTGGAATTATTTTTTTGGAAAATAAAATCCCTTACCACAATGGAAGGGTTTTTGCCGTTCGGGATTAAGACACACCAGTTGTTTCTATTGAGATGTCTGAGCCGATGGCCGGGATTGTCCCGACGCAAGGTCGGGATGCCGACTTTACGTCGGCAAACCGATTGCCTGGTTCTCTGTACTTTTTAGTACTTATTTTAGAATCTCATGGAGCCGATGGCCGGGATTGAACCGGCAACCTACGGTTTACGATACCGTTGCTCTACCAGTTGAGCTACATCGGCGCTTTTGAAACCTTTTTTCAAAAAAGGTTTCAACACTTCCAAAAATTTAAGGTGTCAAACGCTAATTTTTGAGCCCGCATTGCTCTGCTGCCCAAAAATTAGCGTTTGACGAAATTCAAATAAACACTGCGGGTCAATTCCTTTTCATAAATCGAATTTCTTGGTATCATTAAAGTATCATTAAATTTATTTAAAATCAAGACGAGGCAACAAGTTTATATGGTAAATAAATTAAAAATACTCCTTCCCTTTTTGTTTTTCATTTTTTCTTTAAATATTTCTTCGGCCATGGCCGCGGAAGGGATTATTTTTGACGACGGCGGATCATCAGCCCAGCCAATGCCGGTTTTGGTTTCTTCAGCTCCGGCAACAGTTTCCACGCCGGTAAATACTCCGGTAATTGAAAATTTTGACCAGGCGACAAGCACGGAAAAATTAAGCCTTGCTTTGGATATAGAAACAGCGCTTAAGAGCTATCGTTTTGAAGCTTTCACCGGAAATTTTAAGTTATCTTTTGCCACTGGCACAATGCAGTCTGCCATTCATTTTGATGCCGAGTTAATTGGCGATGAATTGCCAACGCCCTGGAAACTGGAGCGCGTCAGCCCGATTTATCAATTTGATCTTAAATCGGCCGTAATCTATGACAAGAAAAAACCGTTTACCCTGGAAATAGTTTATAGCGATAAAACCAGCGGTTATAAAAGAATCTTTTTTTACGATAATAATTATCAGTCTTGGCGGGAATTGCCGACGATTGATTCCCCGGATAAAAAAACCGTGACAGCGATAATTTTTCTGCCCTTTGCCCGGGTGGCTGTTTTTAGCGATCCATTGATAATGACAGTCGGCCAGTCAAGCTGGTATGCTTATAAAAATGGCAATTTTGCCGCCTCCGTAGATTTTCCCAAAGGTTCAAAGCTGCGTGTTTACAATTTGGACAACAATAAATCCGTCGAAGTTGTGATTAATGATTTTGGGCCGGAGCGGGATAAATTTCCTAATCGAATTTTGGATTTAGACAAAGTGGCTTTTAAAAAAATCGCCAAGACTGGTGCCGGTCTTGTTAATATCAGGATCCAGCCGCTTTATGTGGCACCGGATGTCAGGGGGCGCGTGTTTGGTGTTTCCCAGAGCGGCGCATTGTCTCAACCGGATATTAAAGCTGCCGCCGCGATTGTGATGAATGAAAAAACCGGAGAAGTAATTTGGGAAAAAAATTCCGCCGCGGTTTTGCCTCTGGCCAGCTTGTCTAAATTAGCGGCGATAAAAGTTTTTTTTGATCAACGCCCATCCTTAAATAACATAGTAACTTATAAAGAACAAGATGAGCTTTATAATTATCAATATTGCAAGCCGTATGAATCATCCAAGGTGGAAGTTAAAGACGGGGAAACGATGACGATTGAAAATTTGGTTTATGCCGCTCTTGTCGGCTCTGCCAATAATGCCGTAGAATCATTAGTGCGCATCAGCGGAATTTCGCGGGATATGTTTATTGCCAAGATGAACGAATTTGCGGCCTCGGCCGGCGCTACGAGCACGCATTTTATCGAACCAACCGGACTTTCTCAGGATAATGTGAGCACGGCCAGAGAATATGCTCTGCTCACGGGGGAAATTTTCAAGAATCCGGTTATTCAAAATATAAGCATCACCCCAAAATATAAATTTTCGACGATCAACACTAAAAAACTGCACACGATGAGCAACACGAATAATTTTATCCGGGACGGAGTGTTTGCCGCGTCTAATAATTTAAAAGTTACCGGTTCTAAAACCGGATATTTGGATAAATATAATTTAATGACCAGGACGCACGGGCCGAACGGGGAAGATTTGGTGGCTGTGGATTTTGGCGCGGATACAAAAATTCAAAGCCTGGAAGAAACCAAAGAACTTATTCAGTATGGGATGAGAAAAATCGGATTAATTAAAAAATAAAGACTTGCTATTCATAATTCTAATTTATCATGATTAAATTTTTTAACGTTTACAAGGCATATACGCCCAAGGCCCAGGTTTTAAAAGATGTTAATTTGCACATCAGACCGGGAGAATTCGTTTCCGTTGTCGGACAATCCGGCTCGGGAAAGACGACTTTGGTTAAGGTGATGATTGGCGAGGAAAAAATAAATGAAGGCAAAATAGTCCTTGGCGGCTGGGATATTACCGATATCGGCTGGCGGGAAGTGCCTTATTTGCGCCGCCAGATTGGCGTGATTTTCCAAGATTTTAAATTATTGCCGAAAAAAACTTTGTTTGAAAACGTAGCCTTTGCCCTGGAAGTTTGCGGTCAGCCGTCTAAAAGAATAAAAGATATTATTCCGCGAGTTATGAAAATCGTCGGCCTGGAAGACAAAATGCACCGCTATCCGCATGAGGTTTCTGGCGGAGAAAAACAGCGCGCCGCCATCGCCCGCGCCCTGGTGCATAGTCCAAAAGTTTTACTGGCCGATGAGCCGACGGGAAATTTGGACGCCATCAATGCCGGTGAAATTATTGATTTGCTTTTGCATATCAATAAATTCGGCACCACGGTTGTTTTAGTCAGTCATAACAAAGAAATCGTTAACCGTCTTAATAAACGGGTTATTACTCTCGAAGACGGCAGTATTGTCGGCGACAGGGAGAAGGGCCGGTATATGCTTTAATTTTTCTTTATAAAATTAGCTTTTTATATTATTTATGTTTTTTCTTTCACTTTATAGAACGATCAAGTTCAGCTTGCAGGATTTAACCCGCAATATTTGGCTGTCTGCTGTGACCATTATTATTTTGGTTCTAGCGCTTTTTTCCATTAACATGCTGCTCTTGGTAAAAATAATCGGTGATGCGGCCGTTGGCGTCATTAAAGAAAAAATCGATATCAGCCTTTATTTAAAGCCGGAGGCTGAAGAAAAAAATATTATTGCGCTAAAGGCGCAAATAGAAAATTTAAGCGAAGTGAAGTCGGTTAAATATATTTCCAAAGAAGATGCTTTGGAAATCTTCAAACAGAATAATAGCGATAATCCGGAAGTTCTTCAGGCTTTGCGCGAATTAGGAAAAAATCCGCTTACCCCGACTTTAATTATCCAGCCAAAAAATTCCGATCAGATAGATAATTTGACGCATGAGATTGATAAAATTCAAAACGATATTATTGATTCTAAAAATTTCACTGATTATAAGGCCGTTATCGGCCGGATAAATGCGGTCACCGATAAAGTTACCAAGGCCGGACTGCTTTTAAGCGCGATATTTATTTTTATCACGCTGATGGTTATTTTCAACTCTATCCGCGTGGCGATTTATACGCATAATATGGAAATAAACATTATGCGCTTGGTGGGCTCGTCGAATTCTTTTATCTATATGCCGTTTTTAATTTCCGGCCTTCTTTATGCCTTATTCGGAGTTGTTTTTATTGTTTTGCTGTTTTATCCGTTTTTAAGTCTCTTGCAGCCGTATTTGGAAGCTTTTTTTGTCGGCTATAATATTAATGTTGTTGATTATTTTAATAGCCATTTTTACGAGATTTTCGGTTTGGAATTTTTAGGCATTGCCGCTATCAATATTTTGGCCAGTTGGTGGGCAACGCGCCGCTACACACAAGCTTAATTTTAGTATTTCGTATATTTTTCTTTCATTAATTTTCGGTTTTGTCGCAGCTTCCCAAAAGGAGGCTGCGATTTTTCGTAACCAGGGTATATTCCTGGCAATATTTGCGGCTTGCCTTTTGGCCTAATATTTGCTAGTCTTAAAATAATTTTAATTCAACTAATACTCTAATCCGGCCTTAATCTGCCGGGCTAAGTTAAAAAATATGGATATATTTTTTCCTTTAGTTGTCATTCTGGTAATTCTTCTTTTCGCCAGTTTGAAACAAATCAATCAGTACGAGCGCGGTGTCAGATTTACCATGGGTCGTTTTTCCGGAATTATGAATCCGGGCTGGCGCCTGATTATTCCAGTTTTTCAGTCCTATCAAAAAATTGATATGCGCATCAAAGCCGTTGATGTGCCGGATCAGAAAGCAATTACCCGCGACAATGTCTCAGTCACCGTTAACGCCGTTATCTATTATAAGATTGCTGATGCGGCCAAAGCGGTTATTGAAGTCGAAAATTTTTATTATGCCATTTCCCAGTATGCCCAGACTACGATGAGAAATATTGTCGGCGAGGTGACCTTGGATGAACTTTTGGCCAGCCGCGACAAAATTGCCGACCGCATCCGCGAAATCGTGGATAAAGAAACCGAGGCCTGGGGCTTGAAAGTCAATAACGTGGAATTAAAAGACGTTTCTTTGCCGGAATCTATGGAGCGGACGATTGCCAAACAGGCCGAAGCGGAAAGAGAAAAGCGCGCTGTGATTATCAACTCCGAGGGTGAATTGGCGGCGGCTTCCAATATTGCCAAAGCCGCCGAGATTCTCTCGGCTTCAACTGGCGCCTTGCATTTAAGAACCTTACAGTCTATTAACGATATCTCTTCCGACCAGTCTAATACGATTGTGTTCGCGACGCCGGTGGAAATTCTCCGTTCTTTTGACGGCTTTGCGAAAAAGATAGATAAAGAGATGCACCCGAAGACGGAAATCAAGAATTAAAATTTGGAATTTAAGACATCGTAAAATCACGGTTAAAAGCCGTGGTTTTATAATTCACCAAGCTAGTCTAAAAAGTCTGATTATTCTTTTGACAAAAAGTAAAAAAGAGCTTATATTTTAAGTATCATACCACCGTCCGGTGGTTTTTAAATACGAATTATTTGGGAGATCGTCCAACGGTAGGACAGCAGCCTTTGGAGCTGTTTATCATGGTTCGAATCCATGTCTCCCAGCATGTAAAATGAAACCGACCTTTTTGGCCGGTTTTATTTTACCATTCTTGAAGAATGGATGAGAAGTTTATGCCCCGGAGCGAAGTGCAGGGGTAAATCCATGTCTCCCGGCATGTAAAATAAGAAAAGATTAAACTTGACTTTAATAAATCCTTGTGAGAATATAAGCCGAACCGATGTTTCGGTTTTTTTCTTTTTAAATATTGAAAAAACGTTCTTTCGCAACTTAACAATTAAACAATTTTTTGAAAGGAGCATCTTATGATGCCAAAGGATTTTCAAGAAAGGCTATTTCCGCTTTTGCCCGGGATAATCAAGCAGTTCGGCACCCCGTTCTATATTCACGACGAGGTGGGGATCAGGGATAATTGCCGTCAAATGAATTTGCTTCTTGGCTCGGTTTCCCCGAGCTACCGCAATTTTTATGCGGTCAAAGCCAATCCCGTTCCCCGGATATTAAAAATTGTTTCCGAGGAGGGAATGGGGTTTGATTGTTCCAGTACTCCCGAACTTGTTTTGGCCAGAATAATGAGAACAAAACCGGATGGCATAATGTTCTCTTCAAACAATACTTCCGCCAAAGAGTATGCGGAAGCGTTCGCTGACGGAGGATGCATTTTGAATCTGGATGATCTTGATTATCTCCGGAAAATTCCGCAGACGCCGGAAATGATTTCCTTCCGGTACAATCCCGGTTCATTGCGCGATGGCAATGAAATCATCGGCCGGCCGGAAGAAGCAAAATATGGTGTCAGGGACGATCTGATCGTTGAAGCTTACCGGCAAGCCTTGAACAAGGGAATCAAACAGTTCGGACTGCATACGATGATCTGCTCCAACCAGAGAGATTACCGCTATATGGTTCAGACGGTTAAAATGATCCTTGAAGTGGCCGACAGGCTTTATGTGAATCTTGGAATCAGGTTGAAGTTCGTGAACATCGGCGGCGGATTTGGTATTCCTTACAAGCCTGATGACCAGACTTTTGATCTTCAATCTTTTGCCGGCGAAGCAAAAATGGAATTTCTTCATTTTCAGGGCAAGTGCGGTTTCTGCCCCAGCTTATTTACCGAATGCGGACGGTATGTGACCGGCCCGTTTGGTGTTTTGGTAACCGAAGTGATCAACCGGCCGACGTCAAAGTATAAGAACTACGTCGGTGTTGACGCCTGTATGGCCAATCTGATGCGTCCCGGAATGTATGGAGCCTATCATCACGTTTACGTCGAGGGCGATAATAATGGAAAAGGAACGGAAGTCGCGGATGTCGTCGGTTCTCTTTGCGAGAACTGCGATAAATTCACGATTGACCGCAATCTTTCCATAACCAAAGAAGGGGACCGTCTCATTATTGCTAACGGCGGAGCGCACGCGTCGGCCATGGGGTTCAATTACAATGGCCGGCTGGCTTGTCAGGAACTGCTGTTGCGCGAAGACGGGGTAGCGGAACTGATCCGTCGTGCCGAGACGACCGAAGATTATTTCAGCACGTTTATTTTCTAACCTGAAAATCAAAAAAGAAAGGAAGGCAGATTATGGACTCTTGGTTGAAAAAAGAAGAGGGAAACTTATTTCAGGAAATTAAGAAAATTTCGGCGGAAGCGGCAGCCGCCGGAAAAAAGCTGATCAAATTATCAATCGGACAGCCCCTGGGACCGGTCTTGCCGGCGGCCCGTGAAAAAGCGGCTGAATGCGTTCTTAAGGGCGAGGACTGCTGGCATGAATATCAGGATAACTTTTTTCTGCCTTTCCAGGCGTGGGACCGGAGTTTCTGCCTGGCGCACCTGAAGCATGAAACGATAGACTGTTTTGACAAGCTGGATTTTATGCCGATACCCGGAATAAAACCAATGCTTGGTCTGGTTCCTCTTGCCTGCGGCGGTTCTTTGCGGGCGAAGGTGTCGTCAATGACCGACCCGGGCTATCCCGTGCCAAAAACTTGGTGTGAGTATCTGGGCGTTTCTCACCAGCCATTTGTAACCGATCCCGCCAATTTTTTCCTGCCCAATCTGGGGTGGGAAGAAAATGAGCGTAAAAATGGTTTTAATCTGGCCATGTTCAATTTGCCTCACAATCCCACCGGGCAGATTGCGACCCGCGATTATTGGCGCGAGGTTTGTGCCTTTTGCCAGGAGAGGGGTATTAGGATTTTTAACGATGCCGCCTATATCTTGTTAAGCCATTCTCCGGAAAGCTGTTCTCTGGCTGATGTGGCCGTTGAGTTTCCGGGGCTTTCATGGATGGAAGCCTACTCTTCTTCCAAGGAAATAGGCAACGGAACAGGCTGGCGAGTGGGAGCGGTGATCGGATCTCCTGATTTTGTTTCGGATTTGCGCAAGATTAAAGGGAATACTGATTCCGGTTTTTTCGCTCCTGCGGCCGCCGGCGCTCTTCATGCTTTGGAAACCTGTCAGGACGAACTTAATAGGATCAGTGGCCAGTACAAAAATAGGCTTTCTTTACTGGCTAAGATTCTGGCGGACAACGGCTTGATCATTAGCCTTAATCCGGGGGCGGGATTCTTCATTCTATGCAAGTCCCCGCAAGCCGCTTTTGGAAGAAAAATGGAAAGCTCCAAGGATTTTAACATTACCATGATCAAAGAAACCGGTATTGTTGGAGTCCACATGGGCCCCTACATCCGCTATGCGGTTTGCGGACCAGTTGAAGAATGGCTGGCGCCAATTTCCGAGGGCTTTGAAAAAGCCCACCCGGAATACGCCTAAGCCAACGTCGATCTTTTTTAACCCCGCCTGCTATTAAAAATAGCGGGCGGTTTTTTTGAAGCCTGATGAGAATTTTATTTTTACCGGCCTTAAACGACAATATTCCGGCTAACATAAAAATTATTTTCATGCTACTATAAAAACATGAATAAAAAAATCGTTATGCTGGGCATGGTTTTCGGTTCATTAATCGGCGGCTATCTCCCGACCTTTTTCGGCGTCAGCGCTTTTTCCATGATTTCGGTTTTGGGCGGATTTTTAGGCGGTGTCATCGGCATTTGGCTATTTTACAAATTTATCAATTAAAATTTTGCGTTATTATATTATCTTAAGCCTTCCAAATCGGGGCTTTTTTTATTCGGCGGCAGTCTCATAAAATGATATAATAGTCTTATGATAAAGAAAAATCTATTTTTTTGGCTATTTTTGCTTTTAATCCTGCCTTTGTTTTTATTTGGCTCAAAAACTTCGGCCGATACGACCGATCAGCTTCAAGCCATAGATTCCCAGCGGGCGGCTTTGGAAAAACAATTGGCCGATATGGAAAAGCAGATCAAACAATACGAGAAAGATTTGATTAAAATCGGTTCGCAGAAAAATACGCTGGCGAATAAAGTTAGGCAGTTGCAAATTAAGCAGGCGCAATTAACTTTGCAAATAGAGCAAGCTGTTTTACGGCTTAACGATCTTGAGGTTCAAATTTTGCGGACGCAAGCGCAGATCAGCCAGAATCAGCGCCATTTAGTTCTCTTAAAAGATCAGCTTAGTGAAATTATTAATCAAATCTGGCGGGCGCAGCAAATTTCCCCTTTTGACATTTTGGTTTCGACAGACAATTTTTCCAATTTTTATGACCGGCTTCATGCTTTTGAAGTCGTCGGCGCCAGTCTTGGCCAGATTTTTCAATCAGTAAAGATGAAAGAGCAGGATTTATTGGCTAGCCAGAAAAAGTTTGATGCTCAGCAACAAGAGCAATACGATTATCTGGCCCTGGTGAAGTTACAGCAAGCGGAACTTTCAGGAAATATAAAAAGTCAAAATAGCCTTCTGGCGCAAACCAGGGGACAGGAAGCAATTTATCAGAATTCTTTAAAGACAACCAAACAGCAGGTCGCGGAAATAAGAAATCGGATTTATACCTTGCTTGAAGTCGGCAAGCAAATTACTTTTGGCCAAGCCGTGGAAACGGCGCAGTGGGCGTCCAAACAAACCGGCGTGCGCGCGGCCTTGCTTTTGGCGGTTTTGACGCAGGAATCTAATTTGGGAAAAAATGTCGGCACCTGCAATCGGGAAGGCGATCCGCCAAGCAAAAGCTGGAAGGTGATTATGAAACCGACGCGCGACCAGCAACCATTTTTGCAGATTACCAGCGAATTAGGCAAGAATCCGGACATTACGCCTGTTTCTTGTCCGATGCATGATAAAAGCGGTAATCAAATCGGCTGGGGCGGAGCAATGGGACCGGCGCAATTTATTCCTTCAACTTGGCTGGGATATAGAAATAAGGTCACAGCAATTACCGGTGTGGCAGCTAATCCATGGGATATTCGTGACGCTTTTTTGGCGGCCGCGCTTAAGCTGGCTGCCGATGGCGGGACAACTCTTGCCGGCGAATGGACGGCGGCTATGAAATATTTTAGCGGTTCAACTAATCCGGCTTTTAGTTTTTATGGCGATAATGTTGTTGCTATGGCTGATAAATATCAAAGCGATATTGATGCGCTGAATAACTAATGTTTAATATGTTGGAAATAATAATAATTGCCATTGGCAAAGTAAAAAATGAATTTTTCGCCGGCGCAATTGAAGAATATTTAATGCGCCTTAAGCCATACGCTTCGGTAAATATTTTAGAATTGGTCCCCGAGTCTTTTAGCGATTCAAGCCGGGAAAAAGCCAAAAAGGCGGAAGGGGAGAAAATTGCCGCAGCCTTGGAAAAATATGCCGATGCGGACATTTGGCTTTTGCATGAACGGGGCAAAGAAGTTGATTCAGTTGGTTTTGCCAGGCAATTAGACGGCGCTGGCCGGAAGATCGTTTTTGCCATTGCCGGCGCCTTGGGTTTTTCAGAAGAAATTTTACAGCAAAAATATCGTCAGCTTTCTTTGTCTAAATTTACGTTTCCGCACGAATTGGCGCGGCTTGTTTTATTAGAGCAGATTTATCGCGCCACTACGATTACTAAGGGAAAAACTTATCATTATTAAAATGAAGTTTAAAATTACCCAACATAATATTTTTCTCTTAAGCATTTTACTTAAGGGTTTTAACGGGGTCATGGAAATAACCGGCGGCGTCTTGATAATTGCCTTTCGCCCCGCAACCGTTATTAGCTTAGTGGGTTTTTTAACGCAAAGTGAAATTAGTGAAGATCCCAGAGATTTGGTGGCCAATTATTTAATTCATTCCTTTCAGAATTATTCCGTCGGTTTGCAAATTTTTTGGTCAGCATACTTTTTTGTCCATGGGTTTATTAAGATTTTTCTTGTTGTTTCTCTTCTGCGCCGCCGTCTTTGGGCTTATCCAGCAGCAATTTCTGTTTTTGCTTTATTTATTGTTTATCAGCTCTATCGTTTTTCCATTAATCATTCGCCGTTTCTGATTATTTTATCTTTTTTTGATGTGTTCGTGATAATTATGGCTTATTTAGAATATCAAAAAACAAGAAAGTCGCTAAGTGTAGAAAAAAGCTTTGAATAAGGGCGAGGTTGCAAGTTGCTATTGACTTTTTTCTTATTTTATGCTATACTAATATGATTAATTGTTATTTAAAATTTGGTTACTAACCTTTAAAAAAGGAGTCCTTGTGGGAGCAGAATCAATGACTTTCGGGCAGGAAGTTTTAAGACAGCTCGAATATGAGGGGAAAAAAATTCCTCTGGAAACAAGCTGGCAAGAAATTCCAGCCGAAACAGTCGCGATTTTTTGCCGGAAGCCGTGGGAGAATTGCCAGGCAGTCAGTCTGGCGATTGCTTACGGAGAAGAAGCCTTTGTAAATCTCAAGGAAGACAAAACGAATGTCGGGATCTTTCTTCTCCCCAGAAAAATTCCCCTTTTCTTCCAAAAAAAGGAAGAAGCGCCGGTTATTTCCAAGCCTTTTCGGAGGAAGAAAAGCGCTTCTGCATTTCGCAACCTCTCCTTAATACTTCCCTAATTCCATATCGCCTCGCCGCTGTTTAACAACAGTGTGCGAGGCATTTTTATTATCAAGCGAGCGAGCGCGGATAAAGTTATTTTTCCCTTATTCTTTATAAATTCTCAAACTATTGCCAATGACGGTTAAGTCTGAAAAAGTCATCGCCAAGGCCGCCACGATCGGGTTGGCGATGCCAAAAATGGCCAAGGGAATGGCGATAATATTATAAAAGAAAGCCCAGAAAAGATTTTGTTTAATAATGTTAAAAGTTTTTCGGGAAAGTTTAATCGCCTCAACAATTTTTTTTGGTTCATTTTTCATGATAATTATATTGCCGGCCTCTTTGGCGATATCTGCACCCGCGCCCATGGCAATTCCTAAATTCGCCTGGACCAAGGACGGCGCATCGTTGATGCCGTCGCCGGCAAAGACTACTTTTTTGCCAGCGTCTTGCAATTCTTTAACTTTTTTTTGCTTGTCGGATGGAAGAACCTCGGCAAAAAAATTATCAACGGCCAGAAGTGAAGCGGTGAAATGCACCGCCGCTTCCCGGTCTCCGGAAATAATCATTGATTCAATCCCCATTTTTTTAAGATTCTGAACCGCTTCAGCTGCGGTTTTTTTCAGCTCATCGCGTAAAAGAAAGGCAGCGATTGTCCGGTTATCTTCCGCCAGAAAAAGCAGACTGCCGCCTTCTTCGGATTTTTCCCGGGAGATTTTTTCCGCCCAGCTTAAATCAATTTTATTTTCGGTCAAAATTCTTTGGTTGCCTAAGAAATATTTTTGGTGATTAATTTCTCCGCCGATTCCGCGGCCGGGATATTCGGTAAATAGCGATACTTTATCAATGCCAGACAGAGATTCGGATATGGGAAGCGCTTTAGCAATTGCCTGTGATAATGGATGAGTTGAGCCGGAAGCTAAAGCGGCGGCGATTTTCGAAACATTATTTTGGGAAAAATTTTCCGCCGCGATTATTTCATAAAGTTTTGGCTCGCCAAGGGTTAAGGTGCCGGTCTTGTCAAAAATAACAGTGTCTATTTTATTGGCTTTTTCAAAACTTTCGCCATTTTTGATTAAAATTCCTTTTTTGGCGCCAACACTTGTGCCAACCATCACCGCGATCGGCGTAGCCAGACCCAGTGCGCACGGGCAGGAGATAATTAAAACGGTAACTGCGTTAATAATGGCCATCGTAAAATTATGGTTGTAAAAAAACCAGCCGATAAAAGTCAAAAAGGCAACGCCGATTACGGCGGGCACAAAAATTCCGGAAATTTTATCAGCCAGCCTTTGCATCGGCGCTTTGAAATTTTGCGCTTCCTCTACGGTTTTAATAATTTTGGCTAAAATTGTATTGGCTCCAGTTTGGGTTATTTTTATTTTTAACTGCCCATCTTTATTTATGGTGCCGCCAAAAACATTTTCACCTTCACGTTTCGCGACTGGCAAGCCCTCGCCGGTTAGCATTGATTCGTCAATATCGGATGAGCCTTCAATTATAATTCCATCCAAAGGAATTTTTTCGCCAGGCTTGATCAGGCTTATTTCGCCAACTTTTATTTCTTCAATATTTTTTTCCGTTATTTCTCCTTTTTCATTGACGATCAAAGCTTTTTTAACACCCAATTCCATCAATTTTTTCATGGCATCTGAAGCATGACCCTGGGTTTTTACTTCCAGATATTTACCCAGTAAGATTAAAGCGGCAATAGCGGAGGCGGTTTCGAAATATGGCGGCTTGCCGGCGAAAACTGCCCACAAACTATAAAAAAATGCGGTCAGCGTGCCTAACGAAATAAGCGAATCCATGTTGAATTGCCCATGAATAATCTGTCGTCCGGCGCTTTTATGAAATTGCGCACCGAAAATAAAGACTATGGCAAAAGTCAAGATGATTTGCGCCCAATCGGTGTTGGTCAGGCTTAAAAAGTTGCCAGCCAATTCCCATTTCCATAACATGCGAGCCAAGAGAGGGATGGTAAAAATTATCGCCAAGATGGTCTTGGTCATTTGCCAATTGAGATTTTTCTGCGGGACGGCGGCAGACATTTCCATAGACGCCAGATGCGAATGGCCAGGCATCTGATTCGGCGTGGTTTCTTTTTCTAAAACTTTATAGCCGGTTTTTTTGATGATCTCTTTGATTTTTTCCAAACTGATCAGGTTTTCATCATATTCAACGTCAGCCTTGCCCATAACATAATAGACTTCGGATGAAATGACGCCCCGCTGTTTTTTTAAATTGTGGTTGATGTTTTGGGCGCAGGATGCACAGTCCATGCCGCCGATATTGAGAGAAATTTTAGGCATATTTTTAATTTATTAATTTATTATTGAACGATAAATTTTCCCCAGACCATTTTCATCCAGCAGGAAAATTTAATTTCAGTTAAGCCCTTTTCCGGCGTGAAATCAATTGTTACTGAACTGGCGTCTAGGGTTTTCTGAATTTTTTGCGAGCCGTTATAAAGAATAACGGCGTTAGTACAGCCGGTCGCACCAGTATTGTGGATTATCCAGTGTACGGGCGCGTCCTTCTTTATATATATGACATTCGGCTGATAGCCGGAATAGCCGACTGTCATCTCTGTGGTTTGTACTTCCGGCTGGGCGGTTGTCGGCGGAGTTGAAATTTGATTTTTTTCCGCGGCGGCTTTTAGCAATCCGAAATTGCTTAAGGCGCGGCTGAAAGTGAAGAGGCCGAGGATAATTACAATTATACCAGAAATTTTTAGCAGCCGTTTCATCCGGCTCGCGGTCAGAAGCGAAACAAAATTGCCAAAGCCAAACAAAAGGGGAATGGTGCCAAGAGAATAAACGGCCATTGCTAAAGCGCCATGCAACCAGTTGCCAGTGGACAAGGCGTAAAGCTGCATGGCCTGCAGCGGTCCGCAGGGCATAAAGCCGGTTAAAAGTCCGATGACGAATGGCCCTTTCGGTTCCCGTTTTTGCCGATTTTTGAAAATTGTTTTGGCGATAAATTCCGGCGTTTGGATTTTTATTTTTTGGAGCCACTTTATTTCCGTGGCCAACGACAAACCCATTAAAATCATAAAGATTGCGGCCACCAGTAAAAGTATTCCGGAAAAATTCGGATTAATTCCGAAAAACGAACCAAAGCCACCTAAAATTCCGCCGATAATTGTGTAGGAAATAAAACGACCCAGATTATATTGCAGATGTAAAGCATATTTCTTTTTTCTTATTTCTTCTTTCTTGTTTGTAAGAGAGTAGGCCATAATAAACCCACCGCACATGCCGACACAATGAAAGCTGGCCAAGAGGCCGATTAAAAAGATAAGCCCCAGACTAATATTTTTATTATTCAGGTTGGCCATTATTTCCCAGCCACCCAAAGTGCGGATCAAAAAATATCCGCCCGCAAAAATCAAAACAAAAATTCCTGCCCACAGCCAGTTTTGATTAAACGGTTTTTTTCCGGTCGCAGTAATATCTAAAAGTTCCGGCGTGTAGCCCATTTCTTTAATTTTAATAAAAATTTTATTCAAGTCGGTCTTTGTTTCATCGTACTCAACGCTGGCGCGCTCCTTTTCAGAAATAACAATTATTTTTTTTACTCCGGCGAGAGAGTCAATTTCGGTTTCCACTAAAGTTTTACAGGAAGAGCAATGCAGGCCGGAAATATTAAAAGTGATTTTTTTCATAATTTAAACAAAAATTATTTATTTGCTAATTTAGAAACTCTTAAAATTTCTTCCACCATCTTCGCTTTAATTTTTTCATTTTTGCTGGCCATGGCATTTTTAAAACAAGTATGCAGATGATTTTCCATCAACGTCTGATGAGCGGCTTTTAAAAGCCCGACGACAGCCAAATTCTGCTGCATGATGTCAATGCAGTAATCGTCTTGTTCGGTCATTTTGATAATTTTTTCCAAAAGAGATTTTGCCTTTTTAAAGCCGATTAATACTTTTTGTTTTTCTTTGGTCATAAATTTTTAATTTATAATTTTTAATTAATTGATACCTGGGGTGGGGGTATAGTAGTATCATAAACTTAATTCAAAAAACCGTCAAGAGCGCTTTGCTAAAAGGTGGTTTAGGCGATATAATTTAGGACAATATGCGGATTGATTGCAAAATTAAAAAGAGCCGCCAAGCCAAGAACATTTGTCTGCGCATTTGTGCTGATGCGACAGCGGTTTTGACTATTCCCTGGTGGGTATCCCGCGAGGCCGGTCTTAAATTTTTAAGATCAAAACAAGCCTGGCTTTTGGATAAAATAATAAATAAGAAAGAAGAAATAAAAAAAAGGCCGCTTCGGACCAGGGCGGATTATTTAAAAAATAAAAAGGCGGCGGAAAGATTGGTTTGGGGGCGCTTAGAACATTTTAATTCTTTTTACGATTTTTCTTATAACCGCGTGGCGATCCGCGACCAGAAAAGCCGCTGGGGAAGCTGTTCGGCAAAAAAGAATTTAAACTTTAGCTACCGGATTGTTTTTCTGCCGCCAGAGCTGGCTGATTATTTAATAGTCCATGAGCTTTGCCATCTCGGAGAAATGAATCATTCGGCCAAATTTTGGAAATTAGTTGGGAAAACAATCCTAAATTATAAAACAATAAGAAGGGAATTATTGAAAGGCGGCAAGAATTTTTAATTTTATGGATTTTAACGAAGAACAGAAAAAAATAATCGAAAGCATTAACGGCGTTTATATTATTTCTGCGCCGGTCGGCACGGGCAAAACCACTATTTTGACTGAACGGGTGGCTAAGGCGATTGAATCCGGCATTAAGCCGGAAGAAATTTTATGTTTGACTTTTACTAACCGCGCCGCCGAAGAAATGTCGGGGCGCATCAGGGCGAGAATTAATAATAAAAAAATTTATGATGAAATAACCATTAAGACTTTTCACGGCTGGTGCGCTTATTTTATCAAGACTGAGTCCAAGCGAATCGGTTTGCCCCGCGATTTTGTTATTTTTGAAGAAGAAGAACAGCGGGAAGTGATGCAGAAAATTCTCGTCCGCCACCCGGAAGTTTCTCTTAATCAGGAAAAAATCAACCGGGAAATTTCCGATTTGATTGAAAAAGTTTATGACCACCGCCTTAATCTTCTTTTGCGGGAAATCGGCTGCCAGGTCGAAGAAGCGCCAATTGATAAGACTTTAGAAATTTTAGGCCTTGAATATCACCAAGCTCTGGCTGATCAATGCGCTCTGGATTTTAACGAATTAGTTTTGCTTACTTTGCGCACTCTGTATTTGGATGAAAAAATTCGGAATAAATGGGCGCAAAAATACCGCTTTATCCAGTTGGACGAATTTCAGGACACGCATCTTTCCGAATATTTGGTAGTCAAAGAGCTGGCTAAAATCCAGAAAAACATTGCTTTTATCGGCGATTTAGACCAGACGATTTATTCTTGGCGCGGCTCTCAGCCTTTATTTATCGTTAAATTAATCAAGAGTCATTTTCCCGGCGTTCAGGAATTAAGCCTGTCCACAAATTATCGTTTTAATCCTAATGTTTTGGAAGCGGTTAAATCTTTTTTGGCCAGTTTTATTAAGCCGTCAACCAAGGTTTTAATGACATTGAAAGAAAACGACAGTCTGGAAAAGGCGGTCAATGTTTTTTCCGCCCGCAATTTCCGTGAGGAAATTTCTTGGGTGATTGAAAAAATCAAAGATCTGCGCAAGCGCGAGCCCGAAGCAAAAATCACCGTTATTTCCCGGACTAATTATTTGATTGCCAAGACCGCGGATATTTTTACCGATAAAGGCGTCGCCCATATTACGGTTGATAAGTATGAATTTTTCCGGCGGCAGGAAGTGAAAGATGTTTACGCTTATTTGAAAATAATTTTTAATCGTTTTGACCTGGAAGCGGCTTATCGCCTGGTTAAGCGCCCGCCGCGCAATATCGGCTCCGCTACGCTTAAGGTGATTGTGGAAAAAGGCGACACAGCCTGCTTGAAAGTTTCTGATTTTTTGAATTTTAAGAATTATAAATATCCCGAACCGTTTTTTAATTTAATCAATCGTTTCAATCAGGGGCGATTAGTGGTTCTGGATACGGAAACGACCGGCACCGATGTTTTATCTGATGATATTATCCAGATTTTTGCCCGGGAAATCATCAACGGCCAAGAGGCGCGTCGTTTTCATCATTATTTAAAAAATAATATCCCGGTCGGTTTTTCCGAATCCATCCATGGCTTGTCGGATAAATTTTTGCGGGAGAAAGGCGAGGAGCCGAAAAAGGTTCTGGCCGAATTAAAAGAATTTATCGGTCCGGACGCGGCGATCGGGCACAACGTTAATTTTGATTTATCAATGCTAGCCGAAAACGGCAAGCGCCGCGGCGTTAATTTTGAATTTAAAGAATTTTACGATACCCTGGATTTGGCGAAGCGCGTCGTCGAAGCGCCGAATTACCGTCTTAGTACTTTGGCCGGAATACTCGGCTTGTCTTCGGCCACTCATGATGCTAAAGACGATGTGTCGGCGACAGTCGGCCTGCTGGCTGTTTTAATTGAGCGGTTAAAAAAAGGTGCCGGCCAGCGCGTTGCGCTTTGGCAGGAATACTCGGCAAAATTTTTAAAGCTTTCCGCGACGATTGATTCCTGGCAGAAAACAGCGGCTGAAAATCGTCCGGCGGAATTTTTGAAAAAAGTTTGGGAGGAATCAGGATTACGGGAGTATTATGCGTCAGAGCCGATGCTAGACGGCTCCGCCTCCGCTAAAACTTCGGCGGATAACAGGCAAAAATCAATCGAAGAACTGATTAAAGTTTTTGCGGAAAAAGACAATCCGGATAAGCCCGCAGAGATTTCTTTGCAGGAATTAATCCATTATGCCGCTTTAGTTAAAGATATAAATTTTCTTGGCCTGGAAAAAGGGAAAATCCCCATTGTTACGGCGCACCAAATTAAGGGCTTGGAATTTGATTACGTTTTTATCATTGGCATGAACGAATATATTTTTCCTATAAAAAAATCAGACTTGGAGGAAGAGAAGAGGCTGTTTTATGTGGCGATGACCAGAGCGAAGAAAAAAATTTTTATTTCCTACAGCCAATTTAACGATAATGATTATCCGGCAACCAAAAGCCGTTTTATTGATTACATTGATGAGAAGCATATAGAATTCATCTCATAAAATATAGAGTCAGGCGGTCTTTTCTTGTCAAAACTGTTAATTTCTTATACGATTACTATACTATATAGGTAATTTACCCCCTAATATTTATTCACCATAATTTTTAATTGATATGCTTTCTGCCGCTAAACTTCGCCAAAAATATTTTGATTTTTTTCAATCCAAGGGCCACCGGCTTATTCCCTCGGCTTCTTTAATTCCGGAAAATGATCCGACGGTTTTGTTTACGACGGCGGGCATGCATCCTTTGGTTCCTTATCTCTTGGGCGAATCGCATCCGGAAGGCCGGCGCTTGGTTAATGCGCAAAAATGCGTGCGCACTAACGATATTGATGAAGTGGGCGACGCCACTCATCATACTTTTTTTGAAATGCTCGGCAATTGGTCGCTCGGTGATTATTTCAAAAAAGAAGCGATTGAGTGGAGCTGGGAATTTTTGACTTCGTCTCTTTGGCTGGGTTTGGCCAAGGAACGATTGGCGGTTTCCGTGTTCGCCGGCGTTGACGAAGTGCCGTTTGACGAAGAAGCTTATCGAATTTGGCAATCCTTGGGCGTTCCGGAGAAGAGAATCGCTCGTTTGACTAAAAAAGATAATTGGTGGGGGCAAGTTGTCGGTCCTTGCGGACCGGATACAGAAATGTTTTACTGGGCGGGCGAGAGTCAGGCGCCGGAAAATTTTGATCCTAAAGACAATCATTGGGTGGAAATTTGGAACGATGTATTCATGCAATATAATCAGAAAAAAGACGGCACCTTTGAATTGTTGGCCCAAAAAAATGTGGATACGGGCATGGGGCTGGAAAGAATTTTAGCCGTGGTTAACGGCTTGGCTGATAATTATCTTACCGATCTTTGGACGGGTATCATTAAAAAAATAGAAGAATTATCAGGAAAAAAATACGGAGAAGACAAGGAAATAACCAGGGCAATGAGAATTATTGCCGATCATATCAAGGCCGCGACTTTTATTATCGGCGATGAAAAGGGCTTAGCCCCGTCCAATAATGGGGCTGGCTATATTGTGCGCCGCTTAATCAGGCGGGCAATCCGCTATATGTTTGAAATCCCATTTAAGAGCGGAGAAGGGTATCTTGCGGATAAAATAGCCGAAGTCGCGATCGAGATTTATAAAGACGCTTATCCGGAACTGGAAAGGAATAAAAAATTCATTTTGAATAATTTTATTGAAGAAGAGTCTAAGTTCCGATTGACCTTGATTGCTGGCGAAAACAAGATCAAAGGCGATCTGATCGATGGTGAATTCGCTTTCAACCTTTTTCAGACCTATGGCTATCCGCCGGAAATGACCAGAGAAATAGCTGCAGAAAGAAAGATTAAATTGTCTTTGAATTTTGAAAAGGAATATCAGGCGGCAATAGCCAAGCACCAGGAGCTTTCCCGCACCGCTTCTGCCGGAATGTTTAAAGGCGGTTTGGCCGATGCGAGTGAAGAAACAAAAAAATTGCATACGGCCGCGCATCTTCTCCTGGCTTCTTTGAGAAAAGTTTTAGGCGATCACGTTTTTCAGAAAGGAAGCAATATTACTCCGGAAAGATTGCGTTTTGATTTTTCTCATCCGGAAAAAATGACCCCGGAACAAATCGCGGCTGTGGAAAAATTGGTTAATGAGGCGATTGAAAAAGCTTTGCCGGTTGTCTGCGAAGAAAAATCGTTAGCCGAAGCCAAAGCCGAAGGCGCGATGGGAGTATTTGAATCCAAATATGGCGAAAAAGTCAAAGTTTATAAAATTGGCGAGGGCGATGCGGTTGTTTCTCAAGAGATCTGCGGCGGTCCGCACGCTTCTAACACCGGCGTACTCGGCCATTTTAAAATAACTAAAGAGGAAAGTTCTTCGTCCGGGGTTAGAAGAATTAAGGCAATTTTAGAGAATAATATTAAACAATAAAGATTAATGGTTAAATTTGGTCTAGGTGGTTAATGCTTTAATATTAGCTAAAATAATTTATAATTTATAATTCGTAATTTATAATTGATTCAACTCTTGACAGCTGCCATTAATTTATCTATAATCTCTAATTATAAAGATAAACGATAAGTTTTATCAATACAAAAATAAGCAAAATTTACCAAAAGTTTTTTGTTTTGGTAATTTTTTTTGTTAATGCAGGAAGATAAAAATCAAACAATTAATTCTAAAGATTTTTTGGAAATGGAGGGGGAAGTAGCAGAATTAATGCCAGCCGGAACTTTCCGCGTCGTTTTTTCCAACGGCCATGAGATTTTGGCCCATCTTTCCGGAAAAATGAGAATGAACAAAATTCGGCTGTCGGTCGGCGATCGGGTTAAAGTCCAAATCAGCCCTTACGACCTCACTAAAGGAAGAATTATTTTTCGCCTCTAAAGCGGGCTTACTAATAAGTTTATCATTTAGGGCATGTTGCATGTTTAGATGTTTCATGCCCTGTGAATATATGAAAGTTAGAGCAAGCACAAAAAAAATTTGTAAGGATTGCAAAGTTGTCAGAAGAAAAGGAAGAGTTTGCGTAATCTGTAAAAACCCTAAGCATAAACAGCGCCAAGGGTAGCGTTAACTTATCATTCACTATTTAATTTATGGCTCAAGCAAGAATCGCCGGCGTTAATATTCCTACGGAAAAAAAGGTAAAAATTTCTTTGACCTATATTTATGGCATTGGTTTTGCCCGCGCTTTGGAAGTTTTAGATATCGCTAAAGTTGATCCGGAAAAAAGAGTAAAAGATTTAACCGAAGCGGAAATAAATAAAATGAGAGAAATCGTGGAAAAAAAGTTTATTGTGGAAGGAGATCTTAAAAGAGAGGTTGTCGGTAATATTAAAAGAATGAAAGAAATCGGCTGTTACCGCGGCGTGCGCCATATCAAGGGCTTGCCGGTTCGTGGCCAGACTACCAAGAGAAACAGCCGGACTGTTCGCGGAAATGTCCGCAAGACCATGGGTTCAGGAAGAAAACCATCTGCTGAAAAAACTTAATTTATCAATTAAGAAATTTTTTATAATATGACAGAGGATAAAGAAATAAAAACAGAAGGGATAAAAAATGAAGCCGTTGGGCCGGAGAAGAAAATTGCCGAGCCGGTTTTGGCTGTTGAAAAAGATTTTAATGAAGATGATGAAGATGATGAAGACGATGCGGCCGATAAATTAATTAATAAAGGCGGCGATACTACAGAAGAGCTTCCTGATGAAATTAAGAAAAAGCTGGAAGCGAGAAAAGAAGAAAAGAGCGCTAAAAAGCCGATGAAGAAAAAGAAAAAGAGAGCCAAGGTCAGGGTTGAAGTCGGCAAGATTTATATTAAAGCCAGTTATAATAATACGATTGTCAGCGCAACCGATTTGAATGGCAATGTTATTGCCTGGGCTTCTGCCGGTATGGCCGGTTTTAAGGGGCCGAAAAAGGCGACTTCTTACGCTTCACAGATAATTACTAAAATTGTTTTAATGAAAGCCAGGGAAGATTATGGTTTGCGCGAAGCCAGCGTTTTTATCAAGGGCATCGGCACGGGCCGCGAAGCGGCTGTCAGAGCGGTTAACGCTAACGGTATTAACGTCACCTCCATTAAAGATATCACTCCGATTCCGCACAACGGCTGCCGTCCAAAAAAACCAAGAAGAGTCTAAAATTTGAAATTTTTTTTCAAAAAAAGTTTCAACATCACTTTAACAGTTAACAGATATATCAATAGCATATGAAGAATATCGATCCAAAATGCAAACAGTGCCGCCGTATCGGAGAAAAATTATTTTTTAAAGGCGAACGCTGTCTTTCTGCAAAATGCGGAATAACCAGAAGGAATTATATCCCCGGTTTTCATGGCCCCAAAGCCAAGGGCGCGCCTCGGCGCAGTGATTACGGACTGCAGTTGCTTGAAAAGCAGAAAGCTAAAAAGCAATATCTTTTAAATGAAAAGCAATTCCGTATTTTATTTGACCATGCCCGCAAGAAAAGAGGCAATACCGAGGAATTTTTGCTTCAGCTTTTAGAATTGCGTTTGGACAATGTTGTTTATCGCGCCGGTTTCGGCGCTTCTCGCTCTGAGTCCCGCCAACTAGTGAATCACGGCCACTTTACTGTCAACGGCAAAAGCGTGAATATTCCTTCTTATAAAGTTAAGCAAGGCGATGTTGTGGCCCTGAAAGAGAAAAGCAAGCGCAGTAAAAAATTTGCTAACCTGGAAGTAAAAATAAAAAAGGCGGAAATACCCGGCTGGCTGAATGTTCAGACCGAAGATTTAAGCGCTAAAGTTTTACATGAGCCGGCGGCTAAGGACTTGCATGTTAATTTCAGCCCGCAGATTATCGTTGAATTTTATTCGAGATAAAAACATAATCCGAATCAGCGAATGCCCCCAAATAATCCGAATATATTTGGCCTTCCTAAAAATTCGTAGACCTGGATGCTATTTATAGATTTAGATTATAAATTTTCTAATAAAAAAACAAAAATTAAGTTAAAATCTATGGAAACAATAGCAAAGCCAAATAAGACGGAATTTATCAAAGGCGAAAAACCGAATGAGACAATTGTCGTCGTGGAGCCTTTTTATCCCGGCTATGGCATGACCATCGGTAATTCATTGCGCCGAGTTTTACTTTCCTCCTTAGCGGGAACGGCTGTTGTTAGCGTAAAAATTAAGGGGGCAAGCCATGAATTCACCACTTTGCCGTATGTTAAGGAAGACATTTTGGAAGTTATCATGAATTTAAAGCAATTGAAACTGAAGATGTTCGAAGAAGAAGAAATAAAATTAGAACTTGATGTCCATGGTAAAAAAGAAGTTACCGCCGGTGATATTAAAAAAGACAGCCGGGTGGAGGTGGTTAATCCTGACTTGGTTATTGCTAACATTACTGATATGGCCGGCTCTTTATCTATGGAAATTACGGTTGGCAAAGGCCGCGGTTATCGCCCGGTAGAAGCGATTGAAAAGAAAAATACCGAAGTTGGCTATATTGAAATGGATGCTTTTTTCTCTCCGGTTTTGGAAGTTGGCTTAAAAGTAGAAAATGTCCGTGTTGGTAAAATGACTAATTGGGATAAATTATTGTTCAATATTACCACTGACGGTTCGATTACTCCGGAACAAGCTTTTAACGATTCGGTAAAAATATTGCAAGAACAAATTAGCGCTTTAGTTGTTGAAGCTAAAAAAGAAGATGCGGTCGTTGAGGAAGTTAAGGAAGAAGCGGCTGTTGAGGAGGAATTTAATGGTGAAGAAAAAAAGGTCAAAAAAGAAAAGAAAGCCAAAAAAGAAAAGAAAAAATAATAATATAATCAGCCGTATTCGCCTTATACTTTTATGAGACACAGAAATAAAACAAAAATTTTAGATAGAAAAACAGGCCCCCGAAGAGCGCTTTTAAAAAATTTGGCGTCCAGCGTTTTGATTTACGAAAAGGTTAAAACTACCGAGGCGAAGGCTAAAGTGGTCAGAAGCCGGGTGGAAAAAATGATTACTTTGGCAAAAAAAAATAATTTGGCAGCGACCAAAGCCTTAATTGCCGCTTTGCCGCAAAAGATGGCGGTTTTAAAGGCGATCGAAGTTTTGCGCGAACGCTATAAAGACAGAGTTGGCGGTTATACCAGAATTATAAAGTTAAAAGAACGGCCTGGCGACGGAGCTAAGATGGTTCAGCTGGAATTAGTTTAAATCGAATTGCACCCCGGATTACAAATAATCAAATAACTATGGAAAGAAAATTGCATATAATTGACGCGGAAGGAAAAGCGATCGGCCGTCTGGCTACTGTAATCGCGACGATTTTACGCGGCAAAAATAAAGTTACGTATCGTCCCCATCTTGATGAAGGTGATTGCGTGGAAGTGATTAATATCGGCAAAGTTAAAATCACCGGTAAAAAATTACAACAAAAAAAATATTATCGCGTTTCCCAATACCCTGGCGGTTTAAAGGAAACCAGACTTGAAGAAATGATGGCGAAAAATCCGGGCGAGGCGCTTAAAAAATCGGTTAAAAAGATGTTGCCTCCGACTAAATTAAGACCAGGCATGCTGAAACGTTTGGTTATTAAATAATCCCGAGGCAAGCTCGGGATGCCGACTTTACGTCGGCATCATATATAATCCATTATCTTAATTGTTCTGATATGCCAACTAAAAAGACAATTACAAAAACTGAAGAAAAAGTTGCTCCTAAAAAAGCGGTTCATGTGGAAAAAAAAGAGGCTAAGGCGGAAGTGAATCCGGTTAAGGACAAATATATTAAAGCAATCGGCCGCCGCAAAACTGCCGCCGCTCAAGTCCGCATTTATCTTAGCGGTCAGGGTGAGATTGTTATTAACGGCAAACCGGTGGAAAAATATTTTGATGAGGATCGGGCCGTTATTGCTATGCAACCTTTAAAACTTACCGGATTGGGCAAAGATTTTGATATTTCAATTTTAGCTAAAGGCGGAGGCGTTAATTCTCAGGCGGAGGCAATTCGCCACGGCTTGGCGCGCGCTTTGATTTTAGTTGATGCTGAATTGAACAGCGCGATCCGCGCCAAAGGCTGGCTGACTCGCGATTCCAGAAAAGTGGAAAGAAAGAAACCGGGTTTGAAGAAAGCGAGAAGAGCGCCGCAATGGAGCAAGCGCTAGCGCAGCGACATTGAGGTTAAAGGGTTATAGGGAAAAGGATTTTCCCTATCTGTTTCGGCGGGAAAGAGTATTGAGAAAACCGGAAGGTTTTCTCAAGGAGCGAAGCGACGCCGCATTGGAGCAATCGTTAATTGTCTATTCGAGTCATATATAAAAAAACGCATTTCCTCGCGAGATGCGTTTTTTGTTTATATTTGCTATAATTTTAATGAAAATAGGTATGGAGTTAGTCTTATATTTTTTGTTATGATCGGCGTTTTTGATTCCGGCGTCGGCGGCCTGACAGTGCTAAAATCCCTGCTTAAGTATCTGCCAAATTATAATTATGCTTATTTGGGAGATAATGCCCGCTCGCCGTACGGAAATAAAATTAAAAAAGAAGTTTATAAATACACCTGCGAGGCGGTTGATTTTTTATTTAAACAAGGCTGTGATTTAATCGTTATTGCCTGCAATACGGCTTCGGCCCTGGCTTTGCGGAAAATTCAGCAGGAATATCTGCCCAAAAAATATCCTGGCCTTAAAGTTTTGGGCGTGGTGCGGCCGATGGCGGAAGCAATCGCGCGGCTGGATAAAATAAACAGAGTCGGCATCATCGGCACCAGCGCGACAATCAAATCAAAAATTTATCGCCGTGAAATAAAAGTGTTGAATAAAAAAATGGAAATTATCAGCCAGAGCGCGCCGCTTTTAGTGCCGTTAATTGAAAGCGGCCGGCTGGATGAAACAGAAATGCCGGAAATTTTAAAAAAATATCTTGCTCCTTTTAAAAAAGCCAAAGTTGATTTGTTGGTTTTGGGCTGTACGCATTATCCGTTTTTGGAAGATAAAATTTGCCAAATTATGGGCAAAGGCTGTAAGATTTATAATTCCGGCGAAATAGTGGCCAAAAGTTTAAGAGATTATTTAAAAAGACACCGGGAATTGGGCGTTAAAATTTCAGCTAAGCCGGAATTAAAGTTTTATACAACCGGGAGGGCCGATAAATTTAGAGTTTTAGGAGAGAAGTTTTTGGGCGGCAAAATGAAAGTTGTTAAGCAGGTAAAAATTTAAATTGTTATGGAAAACTTATTGGACAGAATTGAAAATTTACAGAAGCGTCTGGCTGATGTCTGGCAAGTTTTACAATTGGAAAAAGCTAAAGCCGAACTTATCGAGAAACGGGCGATTATCGAGGAACCGGATTTCTGGAATAATCAGGAACGGGCAGTGAAGATAAACAAGGAAGCGGAAGATTTAGATAAAGAAGTTAAAAAGTGGAATAAGGTTAAAAAAGAAATTGCTGATTTTTTTGATTTGGCGAGCGAGGCGATTAAAGAGAAAGATAATTCGCTGGAAAAAGATCTTGATAAAAATTTAACCGATTTAGAAAAAAGGTTTGAAAAAATGGAATTTTTTGCTTTGTTTTCCGGCAAATATGACCGCAATAACGCTATTTTATCAATTCATGCCGGTACGGGCGGGGTGGATGCGCAGGATTGGGCGCAGATACTGGAGCGGATGTATTTGCGTTTTGCGGAAAAGATGAATTGGCACGCGGAAATAATCGACCGGACTATCGGTAATGAAGCGGGTATCAAAAGCGTTTCCATAAAAATTGACGGTCCTTGGGCTTTCGGCCATTTAAGATCTGAAGCCGGCGTGCACCGTTTGGTGCGCATTTCGCCGTTTGATGCCGAAAATATGCGCCAAACTTCTTTTGCTCTGGTTGACGTGGTGCCGGAATTTGCCGAGGCCGACGAAATTAAAATTAAGGACGATGAAATTAAATTTGAAACCTATCGTTCTTCTGGCGCCGGCGGACAGAACGTTAATAAAGTGGAAACCGCTGTCCGTTTGATTCATCTTCCGACCGGCATTACGGTTAATTGTCAGACGCAGCGCTCACAGCACCAAAATCGCGAGCTGGCCATGAAGCTTTTGAAATCAAAATTGTTGCAGCGCCAGCTGGAAGAACAGGGTAAAGAGAAAAAAGAAGTGCGCGGCGAAGTGCAAAAAGCGGAGTGGGGGAAGCAAATTCGCTCTTATGTAATGCAACCCTATCAGATGGTGAAAGATCATCGTACCGAATATGAAACGTCGGATATTAAAAGCGTTTTAGATGGTGATATTGACGGTTTTATTGAGGCCTATCTGAAAAGCAATAAATAAGAAGTTATTAGAATCAGAATCGCCGCGGAAAGTTAAAAATCACGCCAGGGTTTCGTGCAAAATAAAAAGCTTCGCCTCAATTAAGAAGCGAAGCCAGGATACTAGTGAATGATTTTTGGAATTAGATACCACAGTACGCAGATAAATAGTATAATCCAAAATACTGCCATCCAGACATGCGGGCTTGTGGATTTCGGCGGGGAAGATGGAGATAAAAGATCGATTTTATCTTTCACAATTCCTCCTCTGAAAGATTAAAGAACTTTTTATGTTATTATGCTAGTATGAATCACTAATTTTGTAAATGATAAAAAGGAGAATTGTTATTTTTATTGCTTGCTGGTTTTTTGCTTTGGGTATTGTTGTCGCTTCTTTTTTGCCAAGGCAGTTGATGCTATTCGCCCTTTATTATTTTATTGCCAGCGTCTTTTTTTCAGTCCTGGCCGCTTGGCAATGGCGGAAGAAAAATATCCGCGCCGTCTTAATTTGGACGGTTTTTTTATTTTTAGGCCTTTGGCGCTTTGCCGTCAGTTTGCCGGTTGAAACGGAGGCCCGAATTTGGCACTATAATGGAGAAAAAGTTGAATTAATCGGCTTGGTTTCCGCCGAACCGGTGAACAAAGGCCGAAGCCAGAAGTTGGAAATAAAAAGTTTGGCGATAAAATCTCTTCTTTTAAAGGAAGAATCGGAGGTTGTTGGCGGCAAAGTTTTAGTCATCGCCTCCGCTTATCCGCGCTATAATTATGATGATATTTTAAAAATGACTTGTGCGCTTAAGCGGCCGGATAAATTGGAAGGCTTTGATTATGAAAAATATTTAGCTGCCGAGGGTTTTTATTCCACCTGCAGTTTTCCCAAAATTGCCGCCTTAAAAGAAAAAGATTTGCCGCCGCCGATTTTAAGCCAGGAAAAAAATTTATCCAGATTCAATTGGCTTTGGGGTGAAATTTACAAGGTGAGAGAAAAATTAAGCGCGACAATTGATGATGGTCTGGCCGAACCTGAAGCCGGCTTGCTTAAAGCGTTTATCTTAAATGATCCGACTGTGCCTGACGATTTGAATGTTTATTTCCGCCAAAGCGGCTTATCGCATATTGTCGCCATTTCCGGATCGCATATTAGCTTGATTATCGCTATAATATTTTTTTGCCTTTTATTTTTTGGTCTTAATCGCCGCCACGCTTTTTGGTTTTGCGTGCCGATAATTATTTTTTATGTGGCCATGGTCGGCGCGCCAGCTTCGGCAACTCGAGCGGGAATTATGGGATTTTTGGTTTTATTGGCGATGTATCTTGGCCGCTTGTCCCGCCTTGATTATATTCTGGTGCTCTCTGGTGCAGCTATGCTTTTATTCAACCCAATGCTCGTCATCGCCGATGCCGGATTTCAATTATCTTTTTTAGCTGTGCTGGGAATGATTTATCTTTATCCGATTTTTGATAAATTGTTAGCTAAATTTTATAAAGACAGAAATAAAATTGTTAAAATTATCTGCCAGACGTCCGCCCTGACAATTGCCGCGCAGGTTTTTACCGCCCCGATTTTAATTTTTGGCTTTCAGCAAATTTCTCTGGTCGCGCCGCTGGCCAATTTGCTGGTTCTTTGGGCGGCGCCGTTCATCATGATTGCCGCTTTCATTGCCATGGGTTTGTCTTTGACAATTCCCGCTGGTGCGGCTTTTTTCTTTCTGCCTGCCGGATTCTTGGTTAAATATTTAATATTTATCGCTGAAATTTCGTCAAAGTTACCCTTGGCCTATTGGAAATTTTAGTTTTGTTTTGTTATTAGTCAATTTAAGCTGAAAAAGGTATAATTTTTAGTAGCAGGTAGCAGGTAGCATGTAGTATGCAGTATGGATCTATGATCCATGTGCCATACTACATACTATATACTACAAAATGTCAACTTTTCGCATCAAATTAAGAATTGCTTGGATAACCGCCTTAATCGCGGTCGTTTTTTGGTTGGTCTGGATGAATGTCGTGCCAGGCGGAAAAATTACCTATAGTCAGAATTTTAAGGGCCACAATGATTTCATCGGCAATCTGACGCCGGCGGAAAGAATGTCGGACAATAAAATTATCGGCGATCCGGTTTATTTTTCTTTACGTGTGCCCAGAAGATTTGTTGACGTCAAGCTAACTTTGAAATATAAGATTGATCCTGGCTTGCCGATTATAGAAGTTGGCGTACTTAAGGATATGGCGACCTGGCAATACGAATTGAAGCCGATTTATAATGCCCACCTTGATGATTTATTGAAACATTGGAGCGTGCTTTGGGAGGGAGATATGATACTTTTACAGCGAGAAAAAAAATTCTCCACGATCAACGAGTTTCTTAAAAATCCGCCAGCGTCCGGTAAGATTGCTTTGTATAATTATGATTTGAACACGAATTTTATTTTACCAGATTACCAGGCAAGCAGCTCTACGATTACGATGTGCCGGCCGATCACCGGAACTTATCAATTTTATACTTACATTAAGAACGAAAAGTTGTCATATGATTTTACTTTTCAGGATTTGAACCGAAATGCCGATCCGGATCCGGTCGACATTTACGTTTATTACAACGATAAACAAATTTCTGCCGAGCCCAAGCATTTGGATGATGACGGCGTGACCAGTGATACCGGCCTTCAGACGCCGCCTCGCCATTTAAAATTAAATTTAGTTAATTTGCCCGAGGGCGTTTATAAAATCGGCGTGCGGGCCAACAACGATATCGTGACCCGGATGATTGTGACACCGCAGAGTAAGATGGCTTTTATCAATAAAATAAATTTAGCCGCCGCTTCCGAAGTTTCTTGCGGACGAAATTTATTCACTGATAGCCGCCAGATTCAGGCGCAAACTGTTTATTCTGATAATTTGCAGACAATAAAAGTCCTCCCCCTTACGAAGGGGGAGATAGAGGGGGTTTTAGCTGTCGGAACCGAACCCCTCCCCACCTCCCCTTCGCAAGGGGAGGAGTTAGTTTTAACCGAAGCTTTTGCCCAATTTTCAACCACAAGCGATTTGCCAAAGATGAGCTATTTAATCTTGCAGAATGACGGCGTGATGCTTTCCGGCGACGGCTTATTTTCTTTCAGCCAAGAACAATTCATTAATCCAAAAATCAGAAAAATTGATGTTAATTTCAATGCTGATAAAGAAGGAATTGATTATGTGCTGGCGAATTATGTCCCGCCGGTTAAACAGGGTGATTGGCTGGTAACGACTGCTGATTTTGATTTGCAGAATGTCTATAAGAAATGGAATAAACACAGTTTTTTGATTTCCGTGCCCGGTTTGAAAACGGAAACCGGCAATGGCGCCGGCGTAACGGTTGGGGAGATAAAAGTCGAATTGAGCGGGACAAGTATTTGGGAGAAAATTTATAAAACAATAAATGATAAATGATAAATTAAAAATTTTAATTGAAGAATTATTTTACGCCCTGACGGTTTCCCTGGCCATTTTTGGCGTTATGGAAATTATCCGCCCGCGCTTGGTTTTAGCGTATATTAATTTGAGCTGGCTGCTTTTAGCCTGGCTCGTTATCGGTGTTCTTTATTTGTTTATTGATAAAAATAAGTGATGTCACGGAGCGTGGCGTCAGCTAATTTTGCTTCAGAGTTTAATTTGTCCTCGATGGCTTGAAATGGTATAATTTTGCTAGGTTTTGTTGATAAAATATTAGCAATTTTAAGCATTTAATTGAATTAAAGTTATGTTAAAAAAAGTATTGAAAAAGGCTAAAAAACAACGCGAACTTACCGATGTTCTTTCTGCCTCCAAAAAGCTTTATCGGCCGTCGGCAAAAACCGTTAAAGAAGCGGTAATCAAGGATTGGGAAAAAGTTTGCCGCGAGGCCGAAAAAGATCCGCTGAAATTTTGGGAAGAAGCGGCCAAGGATTTGGTTTGGTTCAAACCCTGGACGCAAGTCTTGGATAAATCGCAAAAGCCGTTTTACAAATGGTTTATCAATGGGCAAACTAATCTGGCCTACAATGCCATTGACCGCTGGCTGAACACGCCCAAGGAAGATAAAGTCGCGATAGTGTCTGAGGACGAAACCGGCCGCTCCCGCCAATTCACTTATAAAGAAGTTTCCCGCGAAGTAAATAAAATTGTTAACGGTTTGCGCGGCTTGGGCGTGAAAAAGGGCGACCGCATTGCCATCTATATGCCGAACATTCCGGAGATCGCTTTTGCCATGCTGGCTTGCGCCAAGATCGGAGCGATGCATTCGGTCGTTTATGCCGGTTATTCGGCCATGGCTTTGACCGACCGCATCCAGGACGCGAGCGCGAAAATAGTTTTTACAGCCGACGGTTCCTGGCGCCGAGGCAAAGCGATAAATCTGAAAGCCGTTGTTGATGAAGCGGTCAAGAATTGCCCGAGCGTCGAAAAAGTTATCGTCGCTAAAAATAATAATCAGGAAGTGCCGTTTAATTCGGCCAAAGATATTTGGCTGTCTGATTTTGTCAAAGATCAGCCAGCCGAAGCTAAGTGCGAAGCGATGGATTCGGAAGATCCGGCCTTTGTTTTGTACACTTCGGGCACAACCAGCAAGCCGAAAGGCGTGGTGCATGTCCACGGCGGCTATCCGGTCGGTGTTTTGCGCACGATGAAATGGGTTTGGGATATTAAAGAAAATGATATTTTTTGGTGCACAGCCGATCCGGGCTGGATCACCGGCCATTCATATATAATATACGGTCCGCTTCTGGCCGGCGTGACAACCCTGATGTACGAAGGCGTGCCGGATTATCCGGAGCAGGATCACATTTGGAAATTAGTGGAAAAATATAAGATAACGATTTTATATACCGCGCCGACTTTGATTCGCGCCATGATGAGCTTAGGCGACGAACTGCCGGACAAGCACGAGATGCCGACTTTGCGGCTCTTGGGTTCGGTCGGTGAGCCGATCAATCCTAAAGCTTGGATTTGGTATTTCAAACATATCGGCAAAAGCAAAATTCCAGTTTTGGATACCTGGTGGCAAACAGAGACCGGCTGTAATATGATTACGCCTTTGCCCGTGACCCCTTTAAAGGCTGGAAGCGCGACTAAGCCGTTCCCCGGCATTGTCGCCGATATCGTTGATAAGAACGGCAAGAAAGCGCCGGCCGGCAAAGGCGGATATTTGGTAATTCGCACGCCTTGGCCGTCAATGATCCGCACGGTTTTCAACGCGCCGGAAAGATATCTGAAAACTTATTGGCATGAAATCAAGGGAGTTTTCTTTACCGGTGATATTGGTTTTAAAGATAAGGATGGCTATTTTTTTATTCAGGGCCGCACCGATGATATGTTGAAAATCGCCGGCCATCGTCTTGGCACAGCCGAAGTGGAATCGGCATTTGTTTCCCACCCGTCTGTCGCCGAATGCGGCGTAATCGGCGTGCCCGATGAAATTAAAGGCGAAGTTATCAAAGCGTTTTGTATTTTGAAAAAGGGGATAGTTGGCGATGATAAATTAAAAGACGAATTGAAGGCGCACGTGCGCAAAACTATCGGTCCGGTGGCCGTTATGAAAGACGTGGCCTTTGTTGAGTCTTTGCCCAAGACCCGTTCCGGAAAAATTATGCGCCGCGTCCTCAAAGCTAAAGAGCTTGGCTTGCCCTTGGGGGATACAAGTGCGCTGATATAGCCGTTGTAACACACCTGCCTGCCGGCAGGCAGGTACTGAAATATGAAAAGAATTTTTATTATTCATGGCTGGGGAGGCTTTGGCGGCGAAGGCTGGCAGGCCTGGCTTAAAGATGAGTTGGAGAAAAATGGTTTTGCGGTAATGGCCCCCGACATGCCGGATACGGAAAATCCGGAAATTGAAGCCTGGGTTTCGCATTTGGCCGGTTTGGTCGGAAAAACAGATGAAGAAACTTTTTTCGTCGGCCACAGTGTTGGTTGCCAGACGATTTTACGTTATTTGGCCGATCTGCCGCCAGAGGATAAAGCCGGTGGAGCGATTTTTGTCGCCGGCTGGTTTAATCTGAAAGGCTTGTCCGGTGAAGAAGAAAAAATAATAATGCCTTGGCTAAAGTCGCCGATCAATCTGGTAAAAGTGAAAACAAAAACAAAAAAGTTTTTTGCCGTTTTTTCAAGCAATGATCCGTTCGTGCCGCCGGAGGATGAAAAATTATTTAAGAAAAAGTTGGGCGCGAAAACATTGCTTTTGAAAGACAAAGGCCATTTTACGGAAGAGTCGGATTTGCCGATCGTTTTGGAAAAGATTCTGGAAATGTCCAAATAATTTTTCATTCTTTATTTTTAATTTTTAATTGAAATAGCCATGGAAACAGCCCATCCTTTAAGTGAAAAAAAGCTAGATAAGATTTTTAATCCCAGGACGATTGCCGTCATTGGCGCCTCCGACAGAGAAGGCGGCGTCGGCAATGCGCTGATGAAAAATTTGATCAGCAATAATTTTGCCGGCATCGTTTATCCGGTTAACCCGAATCGCGCCAGCGTCCAGGGCATTAAAGCTTATCCGCGGATCGGCGACATTCCGGACAAAATCGATTTGGCGATTATTGCCACTCCGGCGCCGACTGTTCCGGCGTTAGCGCTGGAATGCGGGCAGGCCGGCGTGGCCGGTTTAATTATAATTTCTTCCGGCTTTGATGAAATCGGCTCCAGGGGCCAAAAGATGAGCGAAGAAATTTTATCCATTGCGCGCGAATATAATATGCGCGTTATTGGTCCGAATTGCTTGGGCTTTATCCGGCCATCAATCAATTTGAATGCCAGCTTTGCCAATAAGATGGCCTTGCCCGGACACATCGCTTTTATTTCTCAGTCCGGCGCTTTATGCACCGCTATTCTTGACTGGTCGATAAAAAATAACGTCGGCTTTTCGCATTTTATTTCTATCGGCTCCAATATAGATATTTCTTTTTATGATTTGATTGATTATTTTAGCGATGATCCGAACACGGACAACATTTTGATTTATATGGAATCTTTGAAAGAAGCGCGTAAGTTTATGAGCGCGGCCAGAGCTTTTTCGCGGCAGAAACCGATTGTGATTTTGAAAGTTGGGCGCACCGTGGCCGGGTCAAAAGCGGCTAAATCCCATACTGGCGCCATCACCGGCAATGATGCGGTGTATGACGCGGCTTTTGAGCGCGCCGGAATTATCCGCGTGGACGGAGCCTTGGATCTCTTTCATGTGGCTAAAATTTTGGCCATGCAAAAACGGCCGGCGAATAATTGCGTAGCCGTTATTACCAATGCCGGCGGTCCGGCTGTTATCGCGGCCGATCGCTTAGCTTTAAAAGGCGGACGCTTGGCTAAATTATCGCGCGCCACTACCGCCGCTTTGAAGAAATTTTTGCCGTCCGCGGCTTCCGCGGCCAATCCGGTGGATATTTTGGGTGATGCTGACCCGGCGCGTTATCGGCAGGCAGTGGAATTATGCTTGGCCGATCCGAACGTTGATGCCGTTTTGATAATTTTAACGCCGCAGGAAATGACCAGCCCGACTGATGTGGCGCGGCAGATTGTGGCTATTAAAAATAAAACAGGCAAAACCATGCTCGCTTCCTGGATGGGCGGCGATGATGTGGCTGAAGGGCGGGTAATTTTGGAAAAAGGGAATATCCCCATTTACCGGACGCCGGAAGAAGCGGTGGATATGTTTATGTATGTGGACAGCTATCGCCGGCGCCTGGAATTTTTAAAAGAAACGCCGGGTTCAGTGCCCCACGGTTTCCGGCCCAAGACCGAGGAGAACAAAAAATTGATCGCCAAAGTTGTGGCTTCCGGCCGGACGGTTTTGACTGAGGCCGAGGCCAAGGAAATGATCGCCAATTACGGGATTCCGGTGGCGAAAAACGGCCTGGCTAATTCCGCGGCCGAGGCCGTAAGCCTGGCCGAGAAGATCGGCTTTCCCGTGGTAATGAAAATCCTTTCCGCCGATATTTTGCATAAAACCGATATCAATGGCGTAAAATTGAATATCAATTCCCGCGCGGAGGCGGAAAAGGCTTACCAGGAAATTATGGCTGGCGCTAAAAAAGGCGCGCCCAAGGCTAAAATTGAAGGCATCTTTATTGAAGCGATGACCAAAAAACGCTATGAACTTTTAATTGGCTGCAAGAAAGATGAAATTTTTGGCCCGGCGATTGTTTTCGGCATGGGCGGCGTGGCGGTGGAAGTTTTTCGCGACACGGCGGTTGGTTTGCCGCCGTTGAATATGTCGCTGGCTTTAAAAATGATTCAGGAAACAAAAATTTATAAATTACTGGAAGGCTATCGCGGCATGCCCGGCGTGGATATTGAGGCTATTCAATTTTTGCTTTATAAATTTGCTTATTTGGTGAGCGATTTTCCCGAGATAAAGGAATTGGACATCAATCCTTTCGCTGTTGATGAAAAAGGCGGCGTGGTATTAGACGCTAAAATTATTTTGGACGAGAAAGTCTTGGGCGTGAAGCATCAGCCGTATTCGCATTTGGTTATTTCTCCTTATCCTAAAGAATTTGAAACCACCATTAAAACAAACGATGGAAAAAAGGTTTTTGTCCGGCCGCTTCGCCCCGAGGATGAGGAATTGGTCGCCGGTTTTTTCCGCCATCTTTCACCGGCTTCGCAAAAGGATCGTTATTTGCAGGTAATCAAAAAAATCGACCATGAATTTTTATTGCGCTTCACCCAGAATGATTATGACCGCGAAATCGGCTTAGAAGCGGAAATTTCTACTGGCAAAAAAAGTGAAATGATCGGCGCCGTACGTTTAATCGCCGATCCTTATAATGAAACGGCCAAGCTGTCTGTGGTCGTGGTTGATCGCTGGCAGAATAAGGGTTTGGGCGAACAGCTTGTCGACCACATGCTTTCAATCGCTAAAACTAGAGGTATAAAAAAGGTCTGGATAGAATTTTTCCCGACCAATAAGCGGATAATAAAAATTTTAGAGAAAAGGAATTTTATCATTAAAGCGCGGGGAAAAATTATGATCGGAGAATTGGAGATACAGCAGTAAGCAGCATGTAGTATGCAGCATGGTCTTTAAGTAAAGCCCTTACTGCTTACTGCCTACTGCATGCTACAAAATGCTAATCGATAGAATTAAAAAAAATTTACCGATTTTTTCCTTTATTCTGTTTTTGATCATTGGTCTGGCGATCTATGCTAATTCTTTGGGTAACCAATTTTTTTGGGACGATGAGGACATGATTGTTAAAAATGTTTATGTTCAGAATTTTAAGGTCAACAAATTTTTTACTGAAAATGAAATCGCCGGCTCCTACGGGCAAATTTCCAATTATTGGCGGCCGTTGTTGCTTTTATCTTTTGCCGTTGATTATAAGATTTGGGGCTTGGAGCCGTTTGGATTCCATTTAACCAATACGCTTCTGCATATTCTGGCCGCTTGGCTGGTTTTTCTTTTGCTTTTCAAGCTAATGACATTATATAGAGGCGATTCTAACGACGATAAAGCAATCCGGCGAGTGGAAAAAAAACGAGATAGTTTCGCCTTGCTCACAATGACAGACGCTAATATTTTTTGGCTTTCTTTCCTGCCGGCGTTATTTTTTCTTATTCACCCTTTGCAAACCGAGGCGATAACTTATGTGTCCGGCCGAGGCGATCCTTTGTCAGCAGTTTTTGTTTTTTTGTCCCTTTTATTCTATGTCAGCTTTCGGTTGGATAAAAAATGGTTGTCGTATTTCTGGGCCCTGCTGTTTTTTATTGCCGGACTCTTGGTTAAAGAACAGGCCGTTCTTTTGCCGGCGCTTGTCTTGCTCGTAGAAGCGATTTTTTTTCTCAAAGAATATGACAAAAAAAATATTTTCACCGCTCTTAAATTCAGCGCCGGATTTGTTGCTATTGCCGCGGTATATCTGATTTTGCGCCTGACAATTTTGAATTTCAACGATCTCTTGGGCGGTTCAGACTATAATTTGAGTTCTATTTATAATCAAAATGCCTGGTCGCGGTTATTTACTTTTTTCTTAGTGATACTTTCATATTTTAAGCTGCTCTTTATTCCGACCGGTTTGCACATGGAATGGGAGGTAGCGCCAGTTGTTTCATTTTTTTCCTGGCCGGCAATCTCCTTTCTTCTGGCGCTTTCCGCCATAGTTGTTGTTTGTTTTAAAACTTGGAAAGAAAATCGCCTGGTAACCTTCGGCTTTTTATGGTTTTTTATTATTCTTTTGCCGCGGACGAATATTCTAGAAATCAACCGCCCGATGTATGAACATTGGCTTTATGTGCCAATGATTGGTTTTTGGCTGGCTTTATTTTGTTTGATATTTATGCTTTTTTCCAGGATAAAAAACGAGCAATTTAAAAATTGGTCGAAGCGGATTTTTTATGTTATGATAATTGCTTATTTGGTTTTTTTAGGAGGCTTAACGATAGCGCGGAACCGAGATTGGCATGATCCGATAACATTCTATGAAAAAAATTTAAAATATTCCCCGCAGAGTTTTATTGAGCATAATAATTTAGGCATGGCCTATTCTAGGGCGGGCCGAAACGAAGAGGCGATAGCTGAATATCGGCGCGCACTGGCGATTAAAGATGTTTATCCCCAAATTCATTATAATCTGGCCAACAGCTTGGTGAGCATGAAACAGTATGATGAGGCGGAGACTGAATATAAAAAGGCGATTGCTATGGATTCTGGATTTATTTTTCCGTATCAGAATTTGTATAATTTGTATACTTATTTAGGGAAGAGCGATGAAGCAGGGAAAACACTAGAATTATTAAAAAATATTAAGTAGAATTTGTAGCTTGCAGTATGTAGTATGCAGTATGGAAATATTTTTAGAACATGCTACGTACTACACACTACCTGCTGCTAAAACATGATAAAACGTCTATTCAATAAACAAATAAACAGCATTACCGTGGCGGCGATTTTAGTCGCTCTGTCTTCGCTTTTAAGCCGGTTGCTTGGAGTTTACCGCGACCGCATTTTAGCCGGACAATTCGGCGCTGGTGAAATTTTGGATTCATATTATGCCGCTTTTCGCATACCGGATTTGATTTTTAATCTTTTAGTTTTAGGGGCTTTATCAGCCGGTTTAATTCCGGTATTCACTTATTTGCTTAAGGATTTCCGCGGTACGGTGCTTAACCTTTTCGGCTTAGAGAACAGCGAGGCTTGGCGCTTAATCAATAATATTTTAAATTTAATGCTCATTTCCCTGGTTTTTCTTTCTTTGCTGGGCATTATTTTTGCCGAACCTTTGATTAAGACATTTATTGCTCCGGGATTTTCGGTTGGATTGCAGGATAAAACTGTCGTTTTAAGCCGGATAATGTTTTTATCGCCGATACTCTTGGCGGTTTCCAGCATTTTTAGCGGCGTTTTGCAGTCCTTTAAAAGATTTTTTATTTATTCTTTAGCGCCGATTATGTATAACATCGGCATTATCATCGGCGCTTTATTTTTTGTGCCGGTTTTTGGCATTTATGGTTTGGCTTGGGGCGTGGTGCTTGGCGCTTTCCTGCATATGATTATCCAGATGCCAACAGTTTTTTCCCTGGGCTATAAATATGTTCCAATTTTGGATTTGGCTGATGAAAATTTACGGAAAATTTTAAAAATGATGGTGCCGCGGACTTTAACTCTGGCTGTTTCCCAGCTTAATTTAGTAGTAATTACCGCCATCGCTTCCGGATTAAGCATCGGTTCGCTGACTATTTTTAATTTGGCCAATAATTTGCAGTATTTTCCAATTGGTATTTTCGGGATTTCTTTTGCGATCGCTGTTTTTCCGGCGCTATCCGTAACGGCATTTGATAATAAAAAATTGGTAGATAATTTTTCTTCGGCCATCAGGCAGATATTATTTTTCATCGTTCCTTCCACCGTTCTTCTTTTAGTGCTGCGCGCCCAGATTGTCCGCGTCATTTTAGGATCTGGAAATTTCAGCTGGGAAAATACGGTTTTGACTTTCAATACTTTGGGGTTTTTTTCAATCAGCTTGTTTGCCCAGGCGACCATTCCGCTTTTAATCAGAGTTTTTTATGCGCGTTCTGATTCGCGCACGCCATTTGTTATCGGTCTGATTTCTGTCGCCGCCAATTTATTTTTGGCCTTTTATTTTTCTGCGCAATTAGGCGTTGGCGGATTAGCCCTAGCTTTCTCTATTGCCAGTATTTTTAATTTTGTGATTTTGTGGCTGATGCTGCATTTCTTTTTGGGCGACATGAACGAAGGCCGGATTTTTATTTCGGCGCTTAAATTTTCTACTGCCGCTTTGGCTTGCGGTTATGTCGCCCAACAAATGAAAGGGATAATTTGGCCGTTTATCGATATGACCAAGCTTTGGGGAGTGTTGGCGCAAGGATTGGTTGCCGGTATTTGCGGCTTAGCCGCTTATGCTGTTATTTGCTGGCTGTTAAAGAGCGAAGAAATGGCGGTTTTTGTGGCTTCGTTAAAAAGCCGGATGTTGCGCGTGATGGCCAAAAATCGGCCGACAACTATTGAAGAACCTTGACAAAAATAATAAGTGATGTTATTGTTAGAAGTTAAAATGCACTTTGGCAATTATTTCATAACCTTAAAAAAGCGGGGAATATTATGAATAAGTTGATTCTTACGGCACGATTACGGGCGATGTCAGATTTTAATTTTCTCGACGTGGGGAAGGAATTGATCAATACTTTCGGCGAATATTTTGCTGACTGGCTGGAAAATACTTGGCCGAAAGAAGAGATTACGGCTTCAAATTATTTTGAATTGATCGGCCAGGTTATTGCCCGGTTGCGCCAGGAAAACATGGATGATCATCCGACAAACAAAGACTTAAGATTGCTCATCCATACTATTAAGGGCGTGAATACTATGGAACAGCAAATAAGAGATTATTTCATTCTGGAAGAGGTGGTAAAGTTTTTGACAGTTAACGGCTTCTATCACGAATTAGTCGATTTTCTAATGGAGAATAAGTAGTTTAGCGGTTCAGCGCATTTCACAGCTGGCATCTTGAAAATGGTGCCAGTTTTTATTTGTTAAAATTACAGAGCATAGAGCAGGATATATAGAGTAGAGTATAGAATAAAGAACAAACTGCAAAAAACTGTTCCTTGCTTTATACTTTATTACTTTATGATGTTGACCGTTTTATTAAAAATCTCTATTATTAGTATCTAAGGCGAACAGCCTTTTTATTTATGAAGAACATCCGGAATTTTGGCATTATTGCTCACATTGATCACGGCAAATCAACTTTTTCCGACCGGCTTTTGGAAATTACCGGCACGATTGAAAAGCGGAAGATGCGCGAGCAATTCCTGGATAAGCTGGATTTGGAGCGTGAGCGCGGCATTACCATAAAACTAAAACCTGTTACCATGCATTGGCGTGGGTATCTTTTAAATTTGATCGATACTCCCGGGCACGTGGATTTTTCTTATGAAGTTTCCCGCTCGCTGGCCGCAGTTGAAGGCGCTGTTTTACTGATTGATGCCACGCAGGGAATCCAGGCGCAGACTTTGGCTAATTTGTATTTGGCCATCAGGGAAGATTTAACAGTTATTCCGGTGATTAATAAAATCGATTTGCCGGCGGCCGATGTGCCAAAAGTTAAAAAAGAAATAATGACTGTCATTGGCTGCAAAGAAGAAGAAATTTTATTGGCTTCGGGCAAAACAGGCGAGGGCGTGGAAAGAGTTTTGGAAGAGGTTATTAATAAAATTCCGCCACCCCAGCCAAATGAAGATAAACCGGCCAGAGCTTTGATTTTTGATTCTAACTACGACGAATATAAAGGCGTGGTCGCCCATGTCAGGGTTTTTGACGGCGCTTTCAAAAAAGGAGACAAAATAAAATTATATGCCGCTAAAACAGTAAGCGAAGTTTTGGATATCGGCATTTTTAATCCTGAATATCAGCCGACCGGAGATTTAAGCACCGGCGAAGTCGGCTATCTTGTTACCAGTTTTAAAAATGTTTCCGAGTGCGGCGTCGGCGACACGGTCACGACTGTGGCCGATTTTGACAAGATTGAACCGCTCAAGGGTTATGAACAGGTTAAGCCGATGGTTTTTGCCGGAGTTTTTCCGCGCGAGGGCGATGATTTTCAGGCTTTGCGCGAAGCCATGGACCGTTTAAAATTAAATGATGCTTCTCTTTCTTACGAACCGGAACATTCCGAGGCCCTGGGTTTTGGCTTTCGCTGCGGATTTTTGGGCCTTTTGCATTTGGAAATTTTTCATGAGCGCCTGCGCCGCGAATTTAATTTGGATCTGATCGTCACGGTGCCGAGCGTCGCTTATAAGGTTTATAAAAGAAACGGCGAAGAAATAATAATCAGAACGCCGCAAAAATTGCCCGGACCGACAGAGGTCGCAAAAATTGAGGAGCCTTGGGTTAATTTGGATATCATCGTCCCGAAAGATTATATCGGCAAAGTTATGGATTTGGCCCAAGATAAAAAAGGGATTTATAAAAATACCGAATATCTTGATGAGGATCGCGTTATTCTGCATTATGAATTGCCGATGGCTTCGATTTTGACGGATTTTTATGATAAGATAAAAAGCGCCAGTTCCGGTTTCGCTTCCATTAATTATGAATTTTTTGATTATCGCGAGGCTAAGGTGGTGCGTTTGGATATTCTGGTGGCCGAAGAGCCGGTGGAAGCTTTGGCGACGATTGTCTATGAAAATGAGGCCATGCGGCAGGGCCGGGCAACAGTGGAAATTTTAAAAGATACTTTGCCACGGCAGATGTTTGTGGTGAAACTGCAGGCGGCGGTTAACGGCAAAATAATCGCGGCCGAACGCTTATCGGCTTTGCGCAAGGATGTTACGGCCAAATTATACGGCGGCGATGTTTCCCGCAAGCGCAAGCTTCTTGAAAAGCAGAAAAAGGGTAAGAAAAAAATGATGCAAGCGGGCCGGGGAAGCGTTGAAATCCCGCCGGAAACCTTCGTGAAGTTATTAAAAAAGTAGTATGATTAAAGACCGTACTACCCGTTTTATAAATTATAAAAATAAAGTAAATATTATGTAGTATGCAGTATGTAGCATGCAGTATGGTCTAAGTCCATACTACCTACTGCTTACTACATATTACAGTTGAATATGAAACGCAAAACAATCGTAAAAATTATGTGGATTATTATTTCTGTTATGGTAATTTTCAGCATGGTTGTTTGGACCGTTGGCACCTCTTTTTAATTTTTATGAATAAAGTCTGGCAAATTGCCTCGCGCGCGCGCGAAGAATTTTTTAAGAAATTTCCCGAATACGACCGGGTGATTTTGCAATTGCTGTACAACCGTAATTTGCGCGACTCCGAGGCGATCGAGTTTTTTTTATCCGGACGCTATGAAGATAATTTTAATCCTTTTTTGTTGTCTAAAATGGAAGAGGCGACAGCTTTAACGATTGAGCATATAAAAAAAGGCGATAAAATTTGCGTTTATGGCGATTACGACGCCGATGGCATGACTGCCTCGGCCTTGCTCTCAGAAGTTTTAACTACTTTGCGCGCTGATTGCTTTGTTTACATCCCTGATCGTTCCAGCGAAGGCTATGGTTTAAACCGGGAGGCGATTGATAAGGTGATAAAAAAGGGCGCCAAGCTTTTAATTACTGTCGACGGCGGCATCCGCAATAAAAAAGAAGTTGAGTATGCCAAGCAAAGAGGTTTGGAAATTATCATTACTGATCATCATGCTCCGGCCGAGGAGGCGGAAAATTTGCCCGAGTGTTTGATTATTAATCCGCAGGTTAAGGGAGAAAAATATCCCTTCAAATTTTTGGCCGGCGTAGGCGTGGCCTTCAAATTTTCTCAGGCTTTGGTGGAAAAATCAAAATTAAAATCGGAACAAAAAGAAAAGATTTTGGAAAAAACTTTGGATTTAGTGGCTATCGGCACGGTGGCTGATTGCGTCACTCTTTTTGGAGAAAACCGCTTGTTTTTAAAAAAGGGTTTGGAAGTTTTAAATAATACTAAAAGATCGGGTTTGAAGGAGCTGATTAAAGCGGCTAAAATCGAAGGGCGTGTTTTGGTCGCTTGGAATATCGGTTTTCAAATCGGTCCGCGGCTTAATGCTTCCAGCCGGATGGGTTCGGCCGGAAATGCTTTTAATCTTTTAGTAACGCGCGATAAGGCCGAAGCGGAAAAAGAAGCCGCTTGCCTTAATGACCGGAATTTGCGCCGGCAAAAAGAAACCGAGGAATTGGCGGCCGAGGTTGAAGAACAAATTAAAAAACAGCTGGCGGAAAAAATAATCATCGGTATTTGTCCGGAAAAATCCAAACCGTGGAATGAGGGGATTATCGGCTTGGTGGCGGGGCGCATTTCCGAGAAATATTATAAGCCGGCTTTAATAATTACTAAGGCGGGAAAAGGCTATAAAGGTTCGGGCCGGAGCATTGAGGAATTCAATCTTTTCAAGGCGATTGAGGAAGCTGGCGATTTTTTGGGAAAACACGGCGGACATCCGATGGCCTGCGGTTTTAACTTAGTGGCAGCCAATCTGCCTGCTTTCACGGAAAAAATGAAAACAATTGCCCGGCGCGATTTGGAAAAATTGGAACTGGAAGCCAAACTTAAAATTGATTGCGAAATTTCCTTGGCTGAGGCCAGCCGGACTCTTTTCCGGGAAATAAAAAAGCTGGCGCCTTTTGGCCAGCATAATCCGGAACCAAAATTTTTAAGCGAGAATACGCAGATTAAGGATATTATAAAAATGGGTTTGAATTCTCGGCATATCAAGTTTCGTTTTGGCCCTTCCAGCGACATCAGAGCGGGCGGTGTTTGGGGAATTGGCTTTGGCCAGGCCGAGGATTGGCGAGATTTTAAAATTGGCGACTTAGTTGATATCGTCTATACTTTGGATGAAAATGAATATAACGGCAATACTAATTTACAATTAAAATTGATTGATGTTAAATTGCACGGCAGCGAGTTAATAAAAAAAGGCCATTGGTCGCCGGAAGCGGTCTATGTTGATTAAATTTTTATGATAATTAAAAGCAAGAAATTGATTATTTATACCGACGGCGGAGCGCGGGGAAATCCCGGTCCGGCGGCTATTGGCGCGGTTTTAAAAAATGAAGCGGGCGTTGTAATCTTCAAAATTTCCGAATGTATTGGCGGGGCAACAAATAATCAGGCAGAATATAAAGCGGTCATAGCGGCAATTGACGCCGCTAAAAAATTGGGAGTTCAAGAGATTAATTTTTTTCTGGATAGCGAACTGATAGTCAAACAGTTGAATCGGGAATATAAAGTTCGCGACAAGGATTTGGCGCCGTTATTTGTGAAAATTTATAATGCCTGCCTGGGATTTAAAAAAGTTACTTTTAAACATGTGCGGCGGGAGATGAATGAGGAGGCGGATAAACTGGTAAATGATGCGCTGGATAAAAATGCTAAATGATCAATGCTAGATGCTAAATTGTTTTTATATTATCAAAAAACAGCGGTTGCCCGTTGTTTTTTGATATTCAAAATAAATTTAGCATTCATCATTTAGCATTCATCATTAATCCATACTTTTCAATATTTTTATCCGCCAGGCTTTGAATATACTCAATTTCTTTTTTTCCGGCATCGGTTGCGAAGAGATGTTTAAAACGGGTTTGCATTTTAAGATATTCTTCCACTT
>Ga0315277_10000673_pt1 | contig 53248 bp, 42 predicted proteins | sample YL17G05_15_MG_FD_203695 | JGI IMG/M metagenome (GOLD analysis project Ga0315277, IMG submission 203695) | Sediment microbial communities from Yellowstone Lake, YNP, Wyoming, USA - YL17G05_15 | ecosystem: Environmental > Aquatic > Freshwater > Lake > Sediment | place: USA: Wyoming | collected... | reverse complement strand
ACCTTCAGCCTCCAGTCCAAGCCAGCACCTCCATTCCGGGATACATCCCAGAATAGCTATTCGGCCGGCTTCAAGGGTGGGGCCAAATTAAACTTCCGAAAGGGGCCAAATCAGAGTACCGAAATCACCGATCCGCTGGCGGCTTCGGCGCGTCACCCTGCCTGGATGTATGTGGGGCCCGGTCCGCCGGAGCGGCGGGTTTGGAATGCGTTACGCGCTTGGCTTCAGCTTCTTTCGCGAGACAGCATTTCTTGTATTTCTTCCCGCTGCGGCAGGGGCAGGGATCGTTGCGTCCGAAGCTCATCGAGATCTCCGTTTCTCCTCTTCTGGAAAGCGCGCGCGGCCGGCGGATCGATAGACACCTTGTACCGGGAAAGTCTTAACGGCCTCGGCCATCGGATCGATCCAAACGGCACTACCGAAACCGCGCCAATTCTTTCTTGAAAGCTACGAATCGGTTATAGCGGACCTTCGTGTATTCCTCCAGCATGCGGTCGGCCTGGGCGCGCTCCCCGCGCAGGCTCTGGGTCTGGACCAGGGCCATTAGAAGTTCCGCGGCGCGGTCATAGGCTCCGCGCTTGTGGCCGTCAAGGATGGCTTTGATTCGAGCTTCGCCTCGAGTCTTGACCTTGTCAAAATAGCGCTTCCAATCTCCGGACGGTAAAGGCGAGTGCGCAATAGCGGCAAGGATTGCTTCGCTGAAAAACTTGTCTGGGAGCTTGTCGTCATGTTGCGGGATCGTTTTGATCCCAGCATGCGCTTCTGCAAGATCCTCAGCTTCCTCATCCCAGTCATCCATCATCTCCTCGAACCGCCAGTGATGGGATTGCGCATCCGCATAGCGATGCAGCAATGCACCCGCCGCGGGCGCCTCCGCGATTGCTTCCCCGCACAAGCCCGCAAGCACAGCGGCCACATAGAGGCCTTCGGGGCTATCGGTCGAGGACCATCCCAAAGGCGAAGGCTTGTGTCTTTGCGCCAGGCCGATTACAGCGGCCCAATGCCCGCGCAGCAATTCGGCCTTCATCCGCAGCGCGGCGGCCCCTCCGGATTTATCGAGTTGTTCGCAGGTCCATGCCAGCGTTTCTTCCCGGCGCCCAAGAACATCGGCCTGCTGCAACAACCTGCCAAAGTTTGCATCCGTCGGAATTTCATTGAATATCTCCTGGCAAGCTCGAAGGATCGTCTCCGGATCGTTCAGCTGTCGGCCAACCTGGAGCAACGCCTCCGCAAACTCCACGCGGTAGAGGCCAGGATCATCTTGAATATGCCGGCCAGCGGAACGGTGACAGACGCAGGCCAACGCCTCGATGCAGGCGCGGCGAGCTTCGCTCCACTGGCCCTCCCGTTGCGCCGCTTCGATCCAAGCCATGAATCCGAGGGGCTCTTTATCACTCTGTTCAAGGGCGAATTGTTCGAGGCCTCCCAATCCCTCGGTCATATCGATCGCCTCGGTTTTTAGCCAGACCGCATATTCTCCGGTTTCCCTGGCGATGGCCTTTTTCCACTCCGGTAGAAAGGCATCCCACGAGGTCATCGTGCCACCCGCGGAGTCGAGAATCCCGCGCAGCCTCGGCGCCTCCCTGATTCGGCGCCAGCCCGAAGGCTGATTCTCGCCGAGCATGGCATCGCGCAGGACTCTTGCGCGTTTGCGGGCGGGAGTGGATTCGAGCAAGGACCGGTAGTATCGCGCGCGTGCTTCCTCCACAGGAAGGGCCAGGTCCGGGACATAATCCATTTCAAATAGTTTTAGCAGCTTGCCGTATGCCTTGGCTGCGGTGGCAAACTGGCTGTCGAGAAAAAGCCCATCCACCCGGGCAAATAGCATTTCCGCGTCTTGCCGTTGCGCATCTGTCATCGGCGGAGGATCATCGTCCCAGCAATAATCCCGTTCCTCGTACTCATCTTCCCAATCATCCGGCTCCTCGTAGATCGATCCGTCATTGATAGCATCCATCCGCTGGCTGATCTGCTCCACCAGCGCGTTGATCTCCGCCAGAAGCTCGGCGCTTTCGTCGGCAGGGCGAGTCGAGATCCTGTCTTTGCAAAGGATCGTTCGGATTTGAATGAGAAACGCTTCGCGACCACCAGGCGGTTGTGCGGCTGCGAGCTTCAGGATGGCTACCACCAAATCATCATGGGAACATTTCTCGCAGGCCTGCCTGATTTGGTCGAGGTAAGGTTTCAGGGCAATCAATGGTCTCGGCATGAGTGCTCCTTTGTGACTTGCGATGAGTGCAAAGTCGGGCAGCAGCATACACCTGTTGCCGGGTGGCGAAAATAGTCTTCAGAGATGGTGGCGTCTTTTGATCGCGTACTACTCCCGAAGGGCAAGTCCTAACCCAGGCTTGAACTCATCTTCAGCCTCGGATGATTACCTCTGGCTGCCGTTGGCGGCGAGCCGCTACGTTCTGAGCACGGGAGACACCGGGGTGTTGGATGAACCCGTTCACTTCCTTGAAGGCCGCCAGGTAAAAGCGGAGGAGGACTCGTATTATGATCTGCCCGGCCGGTCTGCAGAGGCGGCCAGTCTGTATGAACATTGTGTCCGCTCCATCCTGAGAGGCCTTCGCATGGGCGAGCACGGCCTCCCCCTGATGGGTTCCGGTGACTGGAATGACGGCATGAACCTGGTGGGGGAAAGCGGCAAAGGCGAAAGCGTCTGGCTGGGTTTCTTCCTGTATGAAGTGCTCACACGGTTTGCGGAGGTGGCCCGCGGGCATGACGATGTTCCTTTCGCCGAGCATTGCCTGTGAGAGGCGGCGCGCGTGCGCCGGCATATCGAGCAGAACGGCTGGGATGGCGCGTGGTACCGGCGCGCGTATTTCGACGACGGCTCGCCCCTCGGGTCGGCCGATAATCCCGAATGCCGGATCGATTCCATTGCGCAAAGCTGGTCGGTCCTGTCCGGAGCGGGCGATGCCGGGCGTTCCCGCATGGCCATGGAAGCCGTGGATCAGCGCCTCGTTCACCGCGATCATGCGCTCGTCCAACTCCTGGACCCGCCGTTCGACAAGTCGGACATGAATCCCGGGTACATAAAAGGGTACGTCCCGGGAGCGAGAGAAAACGGCGGGCAGTACACGCATGCGGCCATCTGGGCGGCGATGGCATTCGCTGCCTTGGGCGACAGCCGGCGCGCGTGGGAACTGCTGGCCATGATCAATCCGGTGAACCATGCGGCCTCGCCGGCGGCGGTTGCGAACTACAGTGTGGAACCCTACGTGGTTGCGGCCGACGTCTACGCGCGCGCTCCGCACATCGGCCGCGGCGGCTGGACCTGGTACACGGGTTCGGCCGGATGGATGTACCGGCTGATTGTGGAATCGCTCCTCGGACTGAGGCTGGAAGTGGACAAGCTCCATTTCGCGCCATGCCTCCCCGCGGATTGGCAGGAGTGCAAAGTACACTACCGCTATCGGGAGACTGTGTATCACATCACCGTTTCGCAAACGGCCGCCGAGAATGACGGGATGACGGTAACCGTAGACGGCATGGAACGGGACGACCAGGCCATTCCCCTGGTTGACGACCGGCAGGAACATAGGGCCGAAGTAAGAATCCACGTGGCCCCCAGCCAAAGAACCGATATCGCGTACGGTGAAAAAACTCGGACGCCCTGCAACTGCGTCGTACTTGGGTGATTGGAACCGGGAGATGGTGACGAGCTCACCTTTGGTCCACACCTCAAGCGTCGTGAAATCAACCGATGCCAGGACATCCCAATGGGCCGCGAGAGCTTGCTTGAGGCGATCAGAGACCCAACACACGAAGACCATGCAGAGATGCTGAAATGGGTTGGCGGAGGGCAATTCGATTCAGAGGCATTTGAGCTAGCCCGCATTTCTCACCAGGTTTCTACTGCGGCGGCGGATCCGGGCATGTCTACTGCGTTGCGCTTGGTCGGACTCCTCGACGTACCGTCAAGTACGCCTGCGGAGTCCTCCCCTCGCGCGCCTTGTAGCCATGCCCGTCTGCACCGCCTCGCTACGAAACCTGGTGAGAAATGCGGGCTGGAGAGCGTCAATAGGATTCTGGCAAGGGTCTGCCTATGAATCGTCGCAAAGCGCCTTTGGTGCAATACGGGGTCAGCAGGACGCTATCGAGTCATCCACAGGCTCCTTTGCATTGGTGCGGAGTGTGCTCCAGAATGTTTCTCCATCTCTTGATCTCAGCCTCGTAATGGGCTGCCGACTCAAAGCGCCGCTTGTTCCTTTGGACTCTGTAGAACACGGCGGAGTGCTCGCGGACAAAATCAAACGGCTGGGGATGCGGATTCCACCACTCCTGGAGGCTCCTGTCCCACTCACCATCCCTGAACACAAGAAGCCGCTCCTTCGGAAGCGCAGCCATTGTCGCGCTGGCATCGTTTTTCAGGATCAACGCGACCCTGTGGTTTCCATCTAGGACTACCCAGCAGCCGCAAGGCAACGCGCCCAGTTGGATCGCAGTATCCATCTTCGTTGAATCGAACTTCCCCCGAAGATAGCAGATAAGCGGTCCTCGGTGGCTGCAACAGAGCCACGAAAGGTTGAAATCGTCCGAGGGCATTGTTCCAAGGTGCGGTTGGGCCTTCTTGTTTGTGCGAGGCCGAGATTTCACATTTCGTATTGTATCAGTATTCGATCGCGCTACGCAGCCTCTCGATATTGGAAATTCAGCACACCGTCGAGCCGCTGGCGCTTTCGTCATTACCCAGCCCCGGATTGTAGACCGCATTCTGCGGCATTCCCGGAACCAGCGCTGCCAGGCCCGCGATCCCTTTGAATCCCGCGCGCCGCCCCCGATCCCTCTCCTGAATCCGTGGATTTCCCAGCCGCCCCGCCTGGCTTTTCCCTTGTGCCCCTGGATAGAATGTCCTATAAGTCATGCTCAGTCAGGGAGATGAAAGATGGCGGAATACGGTGAATGGAATCTCAAAGGTGCAACCATGAGCGATGTGACGGCTCAGAAGGAGTTTGGAGTGAGCCGCGACTTCATTGTGAAGGGTATCCGAGCCGGCAAACTTGAATACCGCGAAGGATCAATATGGGGAAACCCATACATCAGGGTCTTGCGAAGCCAACTTGAGCGCTATGTCGCTGAACAGTATGGCGCGGACCGTTTGTCGCGCGGGAAGAACCAGACAGAACTACGCGGAATCAAGAAGGAAATGACCGCCCTGAAAAAGCGCCTGAGTGAACTTCAGGCTCGCAAAACAGAACTTGAAACGGCGATGACGAAATAGCAGACCGAATAACGCCTTGGAACGTATGTTCAACTCGAAGCTGTCGTGAATGAGACGCCATTGCGCACGCTGATGCCGGAACGGGCCGCAGCTTGCGCAGGTGGACGGCCCACAGGTCGCAGTTCACGTGGCCGGGGCACACCATCGCGGCAAAACCGGCGCTTACGGTTCACCTTCGAGCTACGCCACCTTTTCTTGTCATTCCCAGGCCCGCCAGAAATAGATCGGGGACGTCAATGCGGCCATGCGATCGAGGCCGGAAGACTCCGATCTCGACAAGATAGTCAACCAGGTCGGCCGGCCTTTCCACGGGTGGCCGGATGTCATCATTGCCCTGACTCCAGCTGCGGTCGAAATCGCGAGCCAATGCCCTCTCTGCCTCCCTGCGCTGCATTGGAACGCCTTCGCCTTTTAGTCGCTCTGCGACTCCTGGAAGCCACGGAAGCTCATGAGTATTCACCTGCAATACATGTTCTTCGGAAACTCTGTCCAGAGCTCGGCGCAAACTCGTGGGCGCCAGGAGGCGATTGTGGGTTGCCCGCGACACTTGACGCTCGAGCTGGGCCGCTTCCTCAATGAGCCGTACGAGAGCACGAGGCATTGCTCGGTCATTCCCATCCCGCACATGGCTTAATAACCAGCGGAATGTGCTGCCTTTCTTGATATTTGCTCCCATGAATTGGCCGACCATGCGGTCGATGAGTGGTCGTGCATCTTCCGCTTTCACCAATTGGGGAATGAGACCAAGTTCTGCGTCATCATCAAACGTTACTCGGCTATGCTGGCAGTATTCCCTCAGAGCATTGCTGGTATTGGCTATTCGTTTCACCAACATGCCGTAAAGGTTGCGGTCACTCCATGAAACCTCGGCGCGATTAGCAGCCAGTTTACTCAGATCCGCCCCCAGTTGCTGCCAATGACGGCGAAAGAGGTCCGTGCGCAGGAATAGCTTGGCCCGGATTCGAGACCAACGCCTGGTGTATGCGGCCCAGAAAGATATGAGGCCCTGGATCGTGCGCACCATGGTATCCCACGCATACCCGCCAAGAACATCGAGTTCGTCGTAGCTGATGAAAATCCAATTGTCCCTTTTTTCAAGATCAGCATCCAATTCATCGAGCAGTACGAGAGGGAGGTTTTTCGCTTTACGGAAGTCATCCACGATCTCGTCCACTTCGCCGCCCGGTCGGGTCAAGAGGGTAGATGCATCCTGGCGCCGGTTTGCCGACAATTGCGCGCAAAGAACCCTGACCAGGTAGGCGAACCATAAGTTCGGTATTGCCTCAGGATCCTCTTTGTGGGCCTGCACATAATCCTGCAGGCCGCGTGGGTCTGGAAACTCCCTCCCTAATGGATATCCTTCAAGCCATTGCGTGTTTTTCGATCCCACTTTCGACAAGTGGCTTCCCGGAGTCGTGCGAAGAATCGAATCCAGAAGCTTCTCTTTTACAACGGCTCGGAAGAGCTCGCTTTTCCCGGAACCGCGTTCCCCGACTATCAATACGACGTCTGGATCGAATGCACGGACGTGCTCCGCGACCGGGAAGAACGTTTGCCGGAAGGTATCATGGCGCTCAGACTCAGCTCTGCCGCTGCTACCCATTTGAGACAGGTCGGAAAGCAATCTGTCACGTTCATCGAGCGGAAGCTTGCTCATGGTTCGGCCCCTTCCTCTCCATTTAGAGCTGCAAAACGGCTCATAATCCGATCGGCAAATCCGCGGTAATCCAGATCAGCAGCAAGATCGTCCGCCGCATCGTCGATGCGCTTCACGAAGGCGAGCTTGGACTTATATGGCAGGACTGCTGGAATGTGGGGGGCGAATTCGGCTTCAATATCCTGTACATACCAATAGTCGTCACCTTCCTCCACAGGGGAAGGGTTCGTTTTGTAATAGTGGTCCGTGAATTCGTCGAGGGATCGGGATAGAAAATCAGACTCAGCCCTTGCTCGGGTTGCCGGCTCATCGGGCACCATGGCATGAACCACCAGGCATTCCAGTTGCGGCAGATCCCGACGCACCCGTTCTGCCCCCAACCGTTCCAAGATGAGGCGCAGACCCAACCAACTCTGCTCCGACGTAGTGCCGAACAGGACAGTAAGATGGGGCAAGCCGCTCAGAACGAAGCCCGCCGCCTCGGAAATACCCGCCCGGCAGTCCAGCAGGATCCACTGTGGCTGGAGGCTGATGCGAACCTGCTCCAATAAGAGCAGCAAGGGGTGGTTCTCCGAAGGGGCAGCAGGTTGAAAATCGACACGGGACAGTTTAGCCAGAAAATCCCGGTTGAGACGACCGGCAGGGATGACCAGGATCTCGCCACTCCCGGTTACCCCTGTTCGCGCGCATCCGTGATAATAGTCGCGCAAGTCTGGAGTTGCGGATAACAAGGGGCGTTCCAAAAGGTAGTCAAGCACCCCCCACGAAGCACCGGGAATTCCCTCTCCTGGGTCGAGAAGCGTACCAATCCCAGGGGCTTCGGTATCGAGATCCAGCACTACCACGCGTTCGCCCGCTCGGGCTCTCTGTATGGCAAACGATGCAAGCGCTGTCGTGCGCCCCACACCACCCTTGAAAGAATAGAAGGCTATCACTGGCGGCGCCGGCGGAAACCAGGCAGGCTCTGTGGGCGGATTGAGCCAAAAACCCTTCGATCGATACCGCTCTGTGCGCCGCAGTTTCGCTGAGACTTCCACCCCTTGATCCCATGCAGCTTCATAAACATCATTATCCGAAACGCTGTTGCCGTTAGGCACCCACAGATCGCCAGCCCAGAATTCCTTGCCGAATTCCGATAACTCCGCAGCGATGCGATTTCGAAGCTCTTCGGAGGCATCCCCGCTTAACCAGGCAATGGCACGGATTTTCCCAAACACATCTTCGATCAAGACTGCCCGCTCAATTGCGGCCTCACTGTCACATAACCTTTGAAGCGATTCGATGCATGAGTGCCTTGCTTCATCGAAGTGGATCATGAAATTATCCCATCCAGTTTCATCGCAACGATTATCTCTTTGTGGAGGCGCTGTGCTTCATCCACCCATGTCTTCGCACTCTTTTCGGATACAGCACCGGCCGCTTCATATCGGAGCGTTTCGCGCCAGCCATCGGAGCCTTTATAAGTAACCAATGTCACCCCCGACCGCGTAACGTATCTTGCGGTTTTCTGCGAGGGCTGGCTCGCAAGCCTCATTGCTTCAACACTCAAGCGCTGGAGATCGTGCACCGTGATTTTGGGGCCGCGCTCAACGTGGATGAGTGTCTTGAGTACGCACTCTACAGCATAACCGGCGAGATAGCCCGCGCCGTCAAATCGGCCGTTGGCAAAGAGTATGCGACAGTCGGTCGCATGTTTGCCTGCTGCCTCCGGGTAGTTATCCGCCATGATTCATCGTCTCATCACATTCACTGCGCGACATGCAAGCAACTCACATAGGCAGCCCAGGTTACGCTCCGTCGATCCCCGCCGCCCTACTTATAGGACATTCTGTCTCATGGCACAAGGGGAGATGCTCGAACCTCTCCCAGAGCGATATGCCTGGCTTGCGGCGTGTACTGCTCCGCGGTCGGCTCGTCGGGGACCAAAATGTGGCGTCGATTCCGGGAGGAGGGCATTGGCGGACCGGCATCCTTTGCGTGAGTTGCGCGCCGCCTGGGCAGCCATCTGCATGGCTATCGCATAGAACTGGGTATCATCCCCTCCCGCGTGACTCCGAATGAGTGCCTTGATCTGCCTTTGCCATGGCCCCCTCCGGCGCGGACTGTCTTGCTCGAGAGTGTCGCGCAACAGTATCACCCGTGCGAAATGACTCTGTCAATTGGTGCGTCAGGATTCTCTGAATTTGATCACACAATCTCCACAATATGCGCACAATCGCTGAGAATGCTTCGCATCCAGAGATGATTGACGGCGTCGCATGAATATTCGATGGGGTTACGCGATTTCCGGCGATTTGCCGATCGTGCTGCTGCGGATCGGAGACCCGGCTAATATCGATCTCATGCGCCAAATCGTGCAGGCGCACGCATACCGGCGTTTGAAGGGTCTGGCGGTCGACCTGGTCATCTGGAACGAAGAGCACGCCGGTTACCGGCAAAGTGGGAGCCGCGCTCGATCCCTACGCCGCGGTCCAGGTTCCCTTCGAGCGCGCCGACGGGCAAGAGCGTATGTTCATTTTCAGGCTCGGTGTCGGGCGAAACAGCGATGACCCCGCCAACCTGGTGCATCGTTTCCCGGGATCTGCCGCGGGAGCACGGCAAAGGTGAAAGCGTCTGGCTGGGTTTCTTCCTGTATGAAGTGCTCACACGGTTTGCGGAGGTGGCCCGCGGACATGGCGACAGTCCCTTCGCCGAACATTGCCAGGGGGAAGCGGCGCGCGTGCGCCGGCATATCGAGCAGCACGGCTGGGATGGCGCGTGGTATCGCCGCGCGTATTTCGACGACGGCTCGCCCCTCGGGTCGGCCGATAATCCCGAATGCCGGATCGATTCCATTGCGCAAAGCTGGTCGGTCCTGTCCGGAGCGGGCGATGCCGGGCGTTCCCGCATGGCCATGGAAGCCGTGGATCAGCGCCTCGTTCACCGCGATCATGCGCTCGTCCAACTCCTGGACCCGCCGTTCGACAAGTCGGACATGAATCCCGGGTACATAAAAGGGTACGTCCCGGGAGCGAGAGAAAACGGCGGGCAGTACACGCATGCGGCCATCTGGGCGGCGATGGCATTCGCTGCCTTGGGCGACAGCCGGCGCGCGTGGGAACTGCTGGCCATGATCAATCCGGTGAACCATGCGGCCTCGCCGGCGGCGGTTGCGAACTACAGTGTGGAACCCTACGTGGTTGCGGCCGACGTCTACGCGCGCGCTCCGCACATCGGCCGCGGCGGCTGGACCTGGTACACGGGTTCGGCCGGATGGATGTACCGGCTGATTGTGGAATCGCTCCTCGGACTGAGGCTGGAAGTGGACAAGCTCCATTTCGCGCCATGCCTCCCCGCGGATTGGCAGGAGTGCAAAGTACACTACCGCTATCGGGAGACTGTGTATCACATCACCGTTTCGCAAACGGCCGCCGAGAATGCCGGGATGACGGTAACCATAGATGGCGTGGAACGAGACGACCATACGATTCCCCTGGCTGATGACCGCCAGGAACACAGGGCCGAAGTAAGGATCCAGGTCGCACCGAGCCAGAATGCCACCACGGTTGTGCAACAAACGGCGCTGGCTTAGCCCGACTCCCACGGTTTCTGGACCATAATTCTTTGTTCATGCGGGCTTCCGTGCAGAGTCTTCACAAGCTCAATCCCTCGACAATTTCATCTTGGAGAATCTGTGCATCCAAAGCGCCCAGCCCTATTTCTCTGCAGAGTTCGTCCAGAGTGTAGAGCTGTCCCGTCGCCCACAAATCCTTGAGGAAGTTGCCCGCTGACCGGCAGCAGTACCACGCATTCCCGTATTTGAGGCGCAGGTGCTCTCTCAACATCACCTGGAATATCCAAGCCCTCAGGTAGTCGGCGGAATAAAATCCTTCCATGAGATCCTCTAGATAAAATTCCGGTTCGTGCCTGAGGCCAGTGTACTGGTTCATGTATTCCGCATAGAGCTCAGGAGCATCGGCCGGCGGGCTATTTTTGTGGATTGTGATCGCACACCTCAGCTTGCCGGCATAGCGCCGAACAATAAACGCACGATAAAGAATCTGAAAACGGTACAGGTCGTCCGGCGGGGTAATGGCGAGCGTATCCCGCAACCATTCCCTGTCTGCCAGAAGGTACTCGAACAGGAAGGCATACGTCTCTGTCAATCCGCGATCTCCCCAAATGCGATGTTCGACTGGCAAGGAGGGACTGGTCCAAGCATAATGGTGTGCGTGGCCGCTTTCGTGCAGCAAAGCCGCGTAATCGTTATATCCGCCGCGAGGAAGCAGGACAATCTTGATCTCATTTGGAACCCGGATGGGAACGCAGAATGGCCGCGGATGCTTCAGCGGCCGCTTCTCCACGTCCATGGAGATGGATCCCAATTTCTGGGGCTGGAGACCCATTCGAGAAAAGGTTTCATCCACGACAGCAAGCAGGCGTTCCTGCGAGAAGAAATGCCATGACTGATTCTTCCTTCTCCAGTACCACGCATCGTAATGTCGAGCCTGAGCCGCGGGCAGGCCGATCGTACCTTCGAGAGAACCGTTCAAACGCTCGAAGTAAATCGTCGCAGTGGCGGCCATCAGCTTTTCAATCTGTGCGGCAAGACCCGCGTAGGAAATGCCCGTGCAACGCTGGCACGCGTCCAGGTAGCTTTCAAATCCCAATTCCTTCGACGCCATGCGCAGCTCCGCAAGTCGTTTTTGTTTCAACGACTCGACTTCCTTCATGGTCGAAGCTCGAATGGCATTCAGGTGGCCGCGCCTCACCGCACTCGCTTCCTGATGTAGAAGAACGGGAATTTGGACGAAGGTTAGCTCTCTGCCGTCCCATTCGAAGGTGCGCTGCGCTTCGAATGCGGAAATCTCCTGCGCAATCAAGCTGACCCTCGAATTCAGGTGCTGCTCCACAGCGAAACCACGCAAACGTGCAAGACTCTTCTTGTGCGACTCGCAGTAATCGGCAGTCCGCTCGATTTCTGTTTCAATCTCACGGATCGATTCGATCGTGAACAGGTCGGAATATTCGGAATAGAGCCCGCTAGTGTGAAGCCGATCCTTTACGCCAGAGTAGTAATAATACTGCTCACGGTTGAGGGCCTCGTCAAATTGCGCCAGGCGTTGCCGATATTTCTCGATTTCCATGGGTTCGGTCACCGGGAAATACTATGCAACGGGCTGCTGGCAGATGCATAGAGCTTTTTGGGGATGCGACCCGCCTTGCAGGCAAGCCGTCCGGCCTGAACGGCGAACTTCATGGCCTCCACCATGGCGACGGGATCCGATGCATCTGCGATGACCGCATTCATCACTCCTTGAGGCGAACGATTCTGTGGTTTGCCTTCACAGCGATTCACTCTTCGCCGATTCCAGGAAATCGGAGCAGTTCGCGGATGTTTGAAAGCGAGGGAAGCGATCAGCGTTCCCCCCTAATCTCGAGCAGCAAACCGTCGTGCATGCCGACATCATAGCAAATCAAAATGCATCACGCCACAAATACGCAGGGGGCACAAAAAGTCTTCGCTACCTCAATCCTTGCCGCCGCATTGGACACGAGTTGTCTGACTTTCAAATATCCGCTTGCTGACGCGCGCGGCTCAGATAATTCTGAGCAAAACAAAGTGAATCCTGGAGGGACAGGATTCACACCCGAGCATTCCCACGCACTATTTCATCTCGTAAAAGGACGAATCGAGCAGGCGGGAGCCGTGGATGATCCTCAGTATGGCTCTATGAGCAATATTGACCATGTCTGTGAGCAATACGGGACGGACACGCGGACACCACAGTGGTAGCCTTTCCGGGTATCTCATTTCGCCTTCAACCAATAAAGTGAGGTTGTCATGCCAAGAAAGAAAAATGGGCCCGTCAATTGGGAAGCCTTGCTCGCTGAAATCTCCGGCGGGAAAACTCCCGCGGAATACAGCGTCAACCGCCGCATCTTTGATCAGGGTCAACCGGCGGATTCCATATTCTATCTTCGACAAGGCAAGGTGAAGCTCTCCGTGCTATCCCAACACGGCAAGAATGCGATCGTCGCCACGCTGGGCGCCGGAGAGTTCTTCGGCGAGGGATGCCTCGCAGGTCAGCCGTTACGCATGGCAACGGCTACGACAGTTACCGACTGCAGTCTCTTCAGGATCGAGAAGTCTTTCATGCTGCGCCTGCTTCACGAGAGGCACGAGATTTCGGAATTGTTCGTCGCACATTTGCTCTCACGCAATATCCGATACGAGGCGGATCTCGTGGACCAGCTTTTTAATTCGAGCGAAAAGCGGCTCGCGCGGATCCTGCTGCTGCTCGCTCATTTCGGCAAGGACAGCAGAGCCGAACCTGTGCTTCCGGAGGTCAGTCAGGATAACCTGGCCCAAATGATCGGCACAACCCGGTCGCGGGTCAGTCATTTCATGAATAAGTTCCGGAACTTAGGCTTTATCGATTACAGCGATAACGACGGGTTGACGGTGCACAGCGGCCTTCTCAGCGTGGTCCTGCACGATTAATAGATGTGGTTGTAACAGCGGAAATCGGGACCTTTGCGACAGGATTCGAGTGTGCCCCGGAATCGGTTTTCTTTGCATTCCACTTAATCAATCGTAGCTATTGCGCCGTTGCCAGTTGAAATTCGTGTGGGCCCTGCATTCCACACAGCTGTTGCTCCGGCACGAAAGATCGCCCACAAAGCTGATCAGCGGCGCACGGCCCTGCCCCACGCGGCTGCACAGCCCGCGCAGAACGCGCGCCTATGTCTCGTTTATAAACCTGACAATTTCACGGATCATAGGGCTGTGGTTATTTTGGCCATGGCACCCGGATCACTTGCTTTGATGGCAACTTTCACAGCATCTTCCATCGGATCTTTGAAGGGCACCTCGATTCGGAGCAGGCCGTTCTCGTAGGTCGCTTCGGCCTTGACAGGTTTCACCGGCCAACCTAAAGCCAGTGCCGACACATACTCGATGTCTCTTGCCGGCGCTGTCAAGTGGATGCTGTCTTCCAGGATCTTCACATCGATCGTATCGGTTGGCGCTCCCGGGATGGCGAACTCTACTACCAGCCTGTGGTTCTCCGCGTCCGCATACGCTACTGTGTTGGGCGCAACCTTGATTCGAATATCCGACATCCTGATACCCTCCTTTTTTCACCAGGTTATTGATTTCACGAAAACAGTCATGGTTGACGTTCTGAAACGATCCCCGCAAGCTGAGTTTCCCGGTCAGTGGAAGCCGGTCTACAATGCCGGCTCCGCTTCCCACCAGATCCCGGGTCACTTTATCTATACCATCGCGGTAATCCGGTGTCAGTTCACTACTGATCACAAGCACGGTCAAAACAGCTCACGGACATTCTCACTGCTTTTGGGTAGTGCAGCTGTCCTTCATTGACTGTAATGAGCAATCTTGACCACACATGTGAGCAGTACTGAACTGACACGTGATTCATCCCCAAGGTATAAGAAGTGTGCCGCTGGTTTTCAGCCGTAAACCGGTCGGAGGCGGATGCCGGAAGAGGGTGCCCTACAGGCCTGTTCCGGGAACACAATTTCATGGAGGCGGGTGGTCGATGTCGAAACCGTTGACAAAATGACGGATCGGCAGATTGATGCAAGGGTACGACAGCACTTTCCAAAACGAAGTCGAAGAAAAAACGGCCGAGTCCATATCGGTAATGCCATAGGGCAAGCCTATGTGAGGAACTGTTTCCTCTCCACCAAGGAGATAAAATGACCTACGAGCGATTTGAAATTAAGCGGGCAGGCGGTCTGATCAAATGGTTGGTTGTCGGAATATTTTTGGTAATACTCGGTCTTGGCTCCTGTGGCACGGTCAACTACGGTGAGCGCGGAGTCTTGCTTCGATTCGGCGCGGTCACCGGGAATGTCAAGAACGAGGGACTCTACTTCAAGCTCCCATTCATTGATCACGTCGAAATTCTCGACATTAAAACCAAGAAAAGTGAGGTGGATGCGGATGCGTCCACCAAAGATCTGCAGATGGTGACCTCGAAGGTGGCCTTGAATTATCATATTAATCCGAGCGGCATCGACCAGTTTTTTCAGAAATTCGGCAACAACTTTGAGCCAAACGTGCTGGACCCGGGACTCCAGGAAATTCTCAAAGCCGTGACCGCCCGGTACACTGCGGAAGAGGTAATCACCAGGCGAGAGCAGGTGCGCGAAGACACCAATACTCTGTTGAGAGAGCGATTTCTGCCGCAGGGCATGGTGATCGACGGACTGAACATTGTGAACTTCCATTTTTCAAAAGTGTTTAACGATGCCATCGAAGCCAAGGTCACGGCCGAGCAGAATGCGCTGGCTGCCAAAAACAAGTTGGAACAGGTGAAGTTCGAAGCCCAACAAATGGTGGAAGCTGCCAACGGCAAGGCCAAGGCCATTCAAGTGGAGGCGTCCGCGATTGCGAACAATCCCCTGGTGCTTCAATTGCGGGCACTCGAGAAATGGAACGGCATATTGCCCCAGTACGTTGGTTCCGGTTCCATACCATTTGTTCAAATCAAGTAGGGCAGGACCGGGGGGCGGCGGCACCGCAGCGGAATCTTATCTTGATCGCTCGATGGAGATTTTCGCGGTTGCCGCGGCGCCGACGGGCAGGTCGATCGTCCGGCCCTCCTTTTTTCCCTGGATCTGGAACTGGATGGCTTTGCCATCGATGGCGGCGGCGTAGTTGCCCGCGGGCAATCCGCGGATCTCGAGCTGGGCCACGTGGGCGCTCTTGACCCGGTTTTCGAGTGTGAACTGGATCTTTCCCAACGCGTCGTTCACCACCACGCGCTGTTCTTTGGCAAAGCCGTCGTGGGTCAGTTCCATGAACAGGCGCTGCTGGTCGCGGACGACGTAGAAGCGCGTCCGCAATCCATCCCTGGGGATGACCGAAACCGAATCCCCCCTGCGCGTCAGTTCGGCGCCATAGGCAAACTCGCCAAAGATCGGATCGCGGGTGACGATGGTGGCATGCGTGCGCAGCGCGCCGACATAGCCTACATCTTCCTCGGCACTGTAGTACCAGGCGCCGCGCGCCATTTGTTTACCGATCCAGCCCCGGCCCCAGGCTTCGGGAACGAAACCGCCGCCGGTGGCGCCGTCGTTCTCCTTGCCTGGATTCCAGTAGCCGTAGCCGCTTTCCGCCGTGCCTGAATTGACAAGCGCCCACGAACTCAGGCTCGAAGCATAACCGAGGCGCAGGTACCCGGCCGGCTCCTTCGCAAAATGCAGGCCGTAATCCAGAACGCCCCAACCGCCCAGCTGTGACATGTAGCTGAGCAGGTAAGACAGGGATCCGCGGTAATCGCTCCCGAGCTGGTAATACGTGGTCTCGAGCCAGCCGCGGTCGCCGACATTCAATCGCATCTGAAATTCCGCAAGCCGGATGGCATTCTCATAGCTGACCCGCCGCTGGAAATCGTTGGCGGCAGCCTTGTCCTGCCCGGGCTGGAGCACGTGATCCAGCGCATAGTGGGCCAACGACTGGGTGGATTCGAAACCGGTGGAATCAAACGCGAATTCCGAACCGAACAGGTTCGGCGGATCGTTGACGAAGCGTTCCACCTTGGATTCCCAGAGTGCGCGGACCTTTGCCGCCTGTTCCCTTCTTCCTTCTTTTTCGAGGGCCGCGATCAGGTCCGGAATAAAGGCCTCATTCATGGTGCCCACGCTATTGGCCGACCAGCCCTGCGGCTTGTCCGTGAGCATCGGCACCGTCCAGTAGGCGACTGCCGTGCCGTAGGCGCGTTCGAGATAGCCGGCGGCATCAAGATAGTGGACCATGGAAGGGTAGTATTTGGCGACCTGGTACATGCGGTAATACAGCATGATGATGTGCGGATAATCGTAGATGCGCCACAGGTGCTCCTGTCCGCGCGAGCCCGTGTCCTGGCTGTTGCGGTTGACGTACCAGTTCGGAATGCCGTAGATCCCGTATGGGTACTTCTCTTCCGTGGTCATCTGCATTCCGCCCCACAGGAATTTCCTGATGTACAGCTCGACGCTGTCGATCTCCTGCTGATTCGGGAAAAACACGTTTTTGGAGGCGACGAAAGCAGGGCGGGCGTTGCCGGCGTCATCGCATGCGTCGGTGAGCCAGGTCGACAGGCCGTCGCGGTCTTCGGCGTTGCGCAGCACTTTGTTCTTCTGGTCCCAGTCGCCGAAGCCGCCGTAGTACCACTTCGCCGGGTCCTTGTGCTGCATGCGATTCACCAGAAACGAGGCGCGCTTTTGAATGACGGTTTCGAGCGGCTCGGTCACGAAAAACTCCAGCGTGCTCCACTGTGTGTCGCCGTATCGGATGGTGAGCATGTTTTCGCCGAGCTTCGAAAAGCGCACGCGATAAATTTTCACGCCATTCCCCCGGTCGCCGACGAATTCCACCCTGGTCTTGTCAGGGAACTCGGGCGCGATGGCGGTGATCTTGTTTTTCGTGCGCAGCGAGATGAGTGCCGGGAGATCGACGGGGAGAGTCATACCGGGGACGACACTGGTGTCGAACAGGCCTTCGTTGTAGAGCACATCGCGCACGCCGTCAAAATCGGGCGCCCACTCGAATTTGAGTGTGTAGGACACCGAGTCGCCGGGTGTTCCGGCAGCGGCGAGGTCCAGCGTAGTGACCGGCAGGCGCCAGTTGCCGCCGATGGCAAGCTGGCCGGCGTTCGACACCGCCCCGTGGATGAATGGGGTGAATCCGCCGCCGGCGGCGGACCCGCCCGGGGCGGCAGCGCTGCCGAAATATTCAAATTTTGATTTTCCCTGGGGCACCATCACCAGAAACGGCCCCTCGGCATTGCTGCGCTGCCAGAAAACCCACGAGCCGTGCCCTGCGATCAGGCTGTGCCGGATCAGCTTCCGGGTATGGATTTCTCCCCTTCCCTGGGGCGTGCGCTCGGCGAACTGGAGCGGCACGGCCAGGTCCCCGATCTCCATCGGCCGCTCCGTCTTATTGCGCAGGGTCAACGTCCATTCGAGCATGCCGCCGTTGAGCTGGAACTTCGAGGTTGCCGCCAGTTGCCCGGCGGGTACGACCGTGCGATCGTCAAGCCCGAGTCGCCATTCGTAGATGCCGGCGGTCGCATCGGCCGCGAGACTGGCTTCGATGCGTAGCGCCCTCGTGGTCACCGGCGCGAAGGTCAGGATGTTGAAGGTGTTCGCCAGGACATCGTAGGGAGTCGCCGCCTTGACCTCCTTCCAGTCCTGCCCGTCACGGTAGAGGAGGCGCCAGGATTCCGGCGCCTTGACGCCGGCGGCGGGATCGCCGGCCGGACTCACGTTCCAATACACCTGCACGGCCGAGACTTCCATCGCATCCGGCAGCATGTACTGCACCCACTGGGTGCTGCCGCGCTGACCTTGCCACGTGAAGCTCGGCACCGGCGGAACCGCGCCCCGGGCGCCCCGTCCGGCGCCTGCGGGAGGAACTCGCCCGTCGCTCAGGGCATCCAGAGCGGCAGGCTCGCTGTTGACCGAGGCAAGCTTGGTGCTCAGCGCCGCGATGGTCGGATCCAGCGTGCCGATGAAGTATTCGACCGCATTGCTTCCCGGCGCCGGCTGCGCCGCCAATTTCGGCTCGCTGATAATGTGCCAATTCGTCTCGCCGGCGCCCCGGAACCGGACGACCATATTCCCGAGCGCTCCGCCCGGGGCAATGTATTCGGTGTCATGGATGTCTCGGACGCGCTTCAGGCTGGTAATCCCGCCCGCGCCAATCTGGACCTGAAAAACATCGCTCACGAGCTGAGCGGACGCGCCCGGGCATTCCACCAGCCACCACAGAATCGCGAGAATATATAGGAATTTGCAATACCTCATGGCAGCCCCCCGACAACTGTGATGTTTGGCGTTCCACGCATGAAAATCACACCCCCGGCCGCAAATCGGCTTACAGGCAGACTCCAATGCAAACCTTGCAGTGGAGATTATAGGAAGAGTGCCGGCCGTGGGCCACCAATTTCATCTGCCCGCGCTTGAAGTGCGGCGACTGGTCCTGCTCCTTACACGTAATTGGATCACTCCAAAAATTACGCGGCCAAACAGCGTTTCTTTGCTAGAATCGACCGGCATGCAGGAGGTGAAAGTTATGGGCACGGTTGCGATCGAAACCCTGGCTGAGGACATGTTCAGCCTGATCACGGAATGCACGGGCAAAAAAAATCTCAAGGCCGGAGATCTGACCAAAGCCATGATCGCAAAACATGGTGCGGAGTCCTGCTCCAAGGATGACTGCAGGCAGGCGATCCGCCTGCTGATCGACTCGGGCCGCTGCGTCTACAGCTATCTCGGCGGTTCTTTTATTCAGCTGCCTCCTAAAGAAGATCCTGCGACCCCGTGAGCGCCCGGCATGAATATCCCCGGATCATGATAGCCGGCATGTCTGGTGACTCCGGGAAAACTCTGGTTTCACTCGGGCTGATCGGCTTGCTCAGGGAAGACGGCGTCGAAGTCCACGCATTCAAAAAAGGCCCCGATTACATTGATGCGGCATGGCTGAGCTGGGCTTCGGGCAGGCCGGCGCGCAATCTGGACACGTTTCTGATGGGCTTTGATGCCTGCGCAGCCTCATTCGCGCAGGCCGCGACAAGCTCCGGCCTTAACCTCATTGAAGGCAATCGCGGCATCTACGACGGCTCCGATACCCGCGGCACCCACAGCTCGGCGGCGCTGGCCAAGCGGCTGGAGGTTCCCGTGCTCCTGGTGGTCGACGCCACCAAAATGACGCGCACTGCGGCGGCGCTTGTCCTGGGCTGCCGGAAACTCGATCCTGAGGTTCCCTTCGCCGGCGTGATTCTCAACCGGACAGGCGGATCGCGGCACGAGAAAATCATCCGCGAGGCGATCGAAGGGGAATGCGGCCTGCCGGTGCTGGGCGTTCTGCCGCGCGCTCCTGCCGGCGCATTTCTTCCCGCGCGCCACCTGGGACTGGTAACGCCGGATGAGCACGGCCGCATCGGGGAACTGAGAATCAATATTGCTGAGCTGGCCAGAGGCCGGCTCGATCTCGACTCCATTCGATCGCGAGCCGCCGGCGCTCCTCCACTTGCACGGTCAGACCTGCCTGAGTGCGGCCTCCCTGACGGTCGCGGCCTCAGGATCGGCTGCCTGAGAGACTCGGCACTCAGTTTCTATTATCCGGAAAACATCGAGATTCTGGAGCGGGCGGGAGCCGTCCTGGTCCCGGTTTCTCCGCTGACCGCGATGGAATTGCCCCCCGGCCTCGACGCCCTGTACATCGGCGGCGGTTTTCCGGAAACCCATGGAGCAGCCTTATCCGCCAACCAGCATTTTCTGTCCGCGCTGCGCGCAGCCGCTCGGCAAGGGACGCCGGTCTATGCCGAATGCGGCGGCCTCATGCTGTTGTCCCGGGGCATCCTTTGGAATGGCGCCCGTTACCCGATGGCCGGTGTATTCCCGTGGGATGTGGAGGTCCTGGCATCCCCGCAGGGACACGGTTATGTGGAGCTGGAGGTTGACCGGCCGAATCCGTTCTTCGCGCCCGGCACGGTGATCAAGGGCCACGAATTCCATTACTCCCGCATTGCCGAGGTGAATGCCTCCGAGCACACCGCATGCGCCGTGAGGCGTGGGACCGGTTGCGGACAAGGACGCGATGCCTGCATCCGGAACAACGTCTGGGCTTCTTACACGCATCTGCACGCGCTCGGCACTCCCGAGTGGGCGCGCGGCCTGCTGGCCGCGGCAGCGCGGCACGCATCGTCACGGCTGCCGTGATCCGAAGCGCGGCACCCGACCGCCTGCTATGAAGCCTGCGGCATGGATGACTCTTCTTTGCGTAGCGACATAAGGTCGGGACAAAACCATGAACCGCGAAGACCCCGAAGACCGCAAAGGCTATAGACGCGGAGGAAGCTGGAGCGCATTTCTTTGCGGTCTTCGAGGTCTTCGTGGTTCCAAAACAGGTCACGATTTATGTCGTCATGTATAGGGGTGATCCTCAGTCGCCGGCGCTGCCTCCCCGCCGCGCAATTCTCGGGTCTGGGAGAGAAGATATACGATGAGGATCAACATGACCGGCTCGATCGGATGCCGGTACCGCGCGTGCGGATAAACGACATAAAAGCTCAGGGGGTACACAAAGAGGAGCATGGCAAATACCGCGGAGCCGCGCACCCGCCGCAGCAGCATCAGGCCCAGTCCCCACCAAGCCAGGATTGCGGACGCCGGGAAAACCGGATCCTTGACGACTGCCTGCCACCACATCTCGAACGACCGCGGCACGCCGGCCCAGTAGTAGATGAACTTTTCCAGCAAGAGGGCGGCGGCCAGACCGGGTTGCCGGCGCATGAAATCCAGCGCCTCCCGCCCGCGCATGCCGGAGTAGGCGATTTCCCCCATCTGCTCATAGGCGCGCATTTGCAGGACATCCTGAGTCGGGTGCAGCCAGGCCATCCAGATGCCCGATGCATCTGCGGAATTGCCGAGGCGCAACTCGGCGCCGGCATTGCTGCGAATGGGAACAACGGCGCGGAACACGACAAAGTTCCGCACTTCCCAGGGGGTGATTACGGCGCCGAACACAAGGGCGGAAGAGATCGCCGGCAGAAGCCAGCGCTCCTTCCTGCGGGCCAGCCGGCGGCATGCCCACGCACCTGCGAAGGGCAGGAAAGTGAGACAGGTCGGATTCGTCAGAGCGATCACCCCCCAGAGGAAACCGAACCAAAGCCATAGCCTCAATGCCCGCTTCCCCGTTGCATCCGCCAGTTCGAGGGTCAGCCAGAACGCCGTCGTCAACAAAAACGTCGTCAGGGAAGTCTCCCATACCCAACGGGCGGCCCAATACATGGTGTAGGGCAGCAGAGCCCACGCCCACGCCGACCACTTGGCCGTGCGCGGCCCGAACAGCTTTTTGGCCGCCAGGTAGACGGGCAGCGCCGTCAGCGCGGAGAGCAAGCTGTTCGCTGCCAGGATCAGAATCGCGGAAAGCGGCGTGTAGACTCCGGTCAGCTTGAAAACCAGGGCAAGTAGATAGGGATACACCGGGGCTTCCCAGGCAGTCGGGCCGGTGATCCCGTGAAATGGGTTGCTGAATCCCTGTCCCAATGCCAGCGCGCGGGCGATCCGGCCCGTTTCATAGCCAAACGCGAAGTGGTCCTCCGTGACGCGGAATCTGTAGGTGTGAAGCAGCAGAATCCACGCCGCTCTTATCAAGAACCCTGTCGCGACGGCGTTCAGAACCGTTTGAGGCACCGCAGCCGGGCTGTCCTTCTTAGCTGGTTGCATGGTCTCCGCGCTTGTCACGGTTCGATTGCCGGTAAAGGCCTGTCACTCGCTGCAATTTCCGATTCCGAGCCGGCGAGATTCATTCGAGGGCCAGGTTGACGCCTTTGCATTTGCGCCCGCCTGCGATTACCTCAGCGGCGGGCTGGACAACGCAGCCCGGCCATCGGCGCTGGTACGAATGATCCCGGTCTGATCGACATAGAAGCTGCGCCCGCCGGAAAAGGCGGGCATCGCCGGCATGCACACATAGGAAAAGGAGTTCGCATCGGCAATGCCGGCATCAAACCGATAGCCTCGATAGGCGCCTCCGGCAAGGTTGGCGTCGATCAATCCGGACAGATCCGACAAGCTTCGGGCGTAGCCGGGCGGATCCTGCCGGCTGCGATAGATTTCCTGCGCGATCACCAGATTGCGCAAGGAAGCAATCGCGTTCGCCTCGCCGGCGGTTTTCCGGGTGGACAGGGCCCAGGGGAGCACTATCTCCACAAAAAGTGTAACTCCCATCGTAATGCCAAGGACTTTTAACAGAGTGAGGTTCCCTGACGGTTTTCCTGTAATACCCACGGCGTTCTCCCAGCCTGCAAGCCGACGCCATTCTATACCAGAAACCGCGCGCCGGCAGCGGAACATGATGAAAGGTCCGGGATCTCGATGGCAGGCCATGCAGGAAGGTCTGTCGAAGGGGGATTATTAGACCGATATGCAAAGCGTGACGGGAATTTTGTTCTCGGTAAACGCCGGAAGCCGGGAGGCCAGAAACGCCGCGTCGAGTTCATCCCCTTCGGAGAGTGGAAACCTCCATGGATCCCTTCTGGCTCCTGGCTCCCGGCTCCTCATATCCCGCCGCTTTTTGGCGGGATCAAGGGCGCAGCCCTTGGCTGGTGTGAGCGAAGGAGCGCATTTTGACGATAAAAAAGTGATGTTGGGTCTCGCCGCGGCCCGGGTAACGAGGTACACTTCTGACGGTATGCTGGATTCGCTTTTGGACAAAGCAGCCGCAAGCTGCACTCATCACCGTTGTGAAGAAGCCGTCGGATGGCTGGAACAGGCCGTTCGCCTTCAGCCGGCGAATTCCGATCTGCATTACCGCCTCGGCATCTGCCACAGCGGAGGCTGCCGGCACAATTCCCAAACCAATCCGGATCTTGCGGTGGAGTACCTGCGGCACGCGTTGTCCCTGACGGCTTCCTCCGAGGACGCGCTCATCTGCGCCGGCATCCTGGATGCGCTCGGCAACGCATACGTGTATTCCCGCCAGCTGCCGAAAAAGGCGCGTCTCGAAGCAGCTCTGGAATGCCATCGGACCGCGTCGGGGCTATACCTGAGCCGCGATCAGCTCGACGACTGGGCGCGCGAGGAATACAACCAGGGAAATGCCTGGTGCGAACTGCCGGAAGACGAATATCCTGAAAAGTGGCAGCAGGCCATCATGCATTACGAACAGTCGCTGCGGGTCAGGACGCGCGAGAAGCACCCCGAGCGCTACGCGGCAACGCTGCAGAACCTGGGCACCGCTTATCGCCAGCTCAAAGCCGGCTACAAATTCGCCAATGTGCTGAAGGCAACCGATTGTTACCGGCGCGCGCTCCAGATTTACGATCTCTCCACCTTCCCTGCCCAGTATGCCGCCCTGCACAACAACTTCGGCAATGCCTACCTGTCGCTCGCCATGACGAATGAGGCCATTCAGCATCGTTGCGCCTTGCACGCGCTGGAGCACCTCGACCGGGCGCTGCGGGTGCGCACGCGCGCCGAGTATCCGGAGGACTATGCCGTCACGCAGTACAACCGCGGGCAGGCGTTTCTGCTCTTGATCACGGACGATCCTCAGGATGGATACGTCAAGGCGGTCGCATGTTTTCAGGAAGCGCACGATTGTTTCCTGTTGTGCGGACACGCCGTTTCCGCAAAAGCCGCACGCCAGCAGGTGCAGCGCGTCCGCCAGATGTCGGCCAACCACAATCACAACCACAAACCCGGGGCTTCCGGCGGGAACGGCGGAAAATCGTGAAGACTTCCGGCCAATGTCCGGCGTGCGGTTCGGGGCGGTATGCCGTGCTGTTGTACGAATTCCCCAAAGACGATCCGCGGCTGCAGGAGGACTTGAAAAACCGGCATGCGCTCCTGACCGGGCGCGCGCGCACCGGCAATGATCCCAGCCGGCGCTGCCTCCAATGCGGCTTCGAGTGGGACCATGCGCGCGGACGGCCCGCCTGATCCCCCACGGAAATTAAGAGGATCGCAAAAAAAACGCCACGGATTCCACGGATTACACACGACGACATAAGTGAGCGACAAAAACTGAACCGCAAAGACCTCAAAGACCTCGAAGGTTTTGGAGCGCTTCATGCCTGCGCACTCGCTTCCTCCGCAGGTGAGGCGCAGGAAGCGAAATCAAAAACCTTTGCGGTCTTTGAGGTCTTCCAGGTTCAAAAACAGGCGGCGATTTATGTCGCCATGTATAAATGGTGTTTTTGTAGATCCGTGCAAATCCGTGGAATCCGTGGCGTTTTTCTTTTGAACCTCGCCAGCGGGATTAGGGGCGGCCGCGCTCCTCGGCTCGGGTCCAGCCGATCAGCAGGGCCAGGACCCAGCCGAGCGCGAATCCCGTGGCGGTGTTGTCCAGAGCCAGAATGCTGGCGGCAGTCCCGAGCATGATCGTTACCGCGGTCCGTTCCGTCTGGTCCATGGCGACCAGCGCAAGCTCCAGGCCGCTGATGCCGAGCAGCACCCCGAGGATCGAGCCCGGATATACATGCAGCAGCGTGAGGAGGGATCCGCCAAGGCTCACAGCGAGAACCAGTTTGGCCGCTCCCAGAAACAAGATGCTGGCACTGGTCCGTGCGCCGAAGCGATACTGGCCAGCAAGCCCGCCCGCGCCATGACACATCGGCATGGCGCCGAACCAGCCCGAGATCAGGTTCATGAATCCGACGCTGATTGCGACTTTGCGCGGCGGGGCCGGCCGGTGCGGGAACAGATCCGCCGAGAGGGCGCAAACGGCAATGACCGAATTCAGGGCGGTCAGCGGGATCTGGGGCAAAGCCGCGCGGAAAAACGAGTCGCGAAAATCGTTCCAGGTCAATGCTACCCAATGAGGGAGATTCACTCCCAGGTGCAGGCTGGACAGCACATTGGGATTGCCTGCCATGGCCAGCGCCAGCCCGGCGACAAACAGAATCAGCGCCGAGGGAAACCTCCTCGAGGAGGCAAACGCCAGCACGAGGGTGAAACCGAGGACCCCCACTCCGATGCTGTCCAGTCCCCAGAGCAGGTGAGTATCCCGAACAAGCTGCACGCCCCTGATCAGGAGCTGAAGCCCCAGCCCGAGCTGCAGCCCGCGCACGACGGGCCTGGGGATGACGCGCGCCACCACCGTGATGAGCCCCGTGATGCCCAGAATGAAAATGATGCCGCTCGTCCAGATCCCGGCAGCCAGAATCTGGCTTAAAGGCAGGCGCTCCGCAATCGCCACCGCCGCGATCGCTTTCATCGGCTGCACAGCCATGGGGATCGAAAAGGCGAGGCCCGTGGCAATGTTGAATACGCCGGCAAAAAACAGGGCCGAGGCAAAGTCCAGCCCGTTGGTGATGCTCATCCCGACCAACAACGGAATGAACGTGCCCAGATCGCCCAGCGAACCTGAGATCTCGTCGCGGTTCAGACGGGGAATGCGGAACCTGGCTTCCCGGACCGGCCCAGCTGCAGTTTCGGATTCCACCAATCTCATCTCCTCGCCTGGATCGCAGGAGCGTAACGCAGCACGGCAGCGGTGGCAAGCGTGAATATGGCGGGCATAGGAGCGCGGGCGTCCCGCCCAATGCCGCATGGGGCACTGCAATCCCTGGATTCCAGCCGCTGATTCGGCGTTCTCAGGTATACTGGAGCCCGGCGCATGCGGCCAATGGAGAACCGAGCATGAGAACCTTGATTTTCGCCGCCATCGGGTGGATCGTTTTTCAGATATTGCTGATCGGCTGCATGTCGAAAAGCAGGTCCTTCGGAAAGCCTCCCATCTCGTGGCCGGCTCTGATATTGGCAAAGGCCGCCATTGCAGTTTCCCTCATCCTGATGATGCGGCGCGCCGCTTCCGGCGGCGCCATCCTGCAGCCGTTTGCGACTGTGCCGTTTCTTTTGCTCCTCCTTGGGGGAACGGTCGTGATGACTGCGGCCATGTCCGGATTGGGAAGAAACCTGCGCATGGGGCTTCCGCAAGATGAGACGGTACTTGTGACTTCCGGGATCTACCGGCTGTCGCGCAATCCCATTTATCTGGGAATATTCCTCATCATGGGAGCGTCGCTGATCTACGCATTCTCGTGGGTGAACCTGATTGCCGTGGGCGTGGGCTTCTTGCTGCACCACCGCATCGTACTGGCAGAGGAAAGGTTCCTCCGCCGGCAATTCAGCGGTTACGAAGCCTATTGCCGGCAGGTCAGGCGTTGGATTTAGGAGCCTGCCCGCCTCAGCGGTTCAGAACCAGGCGATAAATGGCCATCTTTTTCGGATACAGCCGCACCGGCTGGTTCTTGCGATCGTAGCCCATCTCAGGTTGTTCCGCCATCCAGAAGGTGCCGTTCCAGCTCGCCAGGGTGTTGACCGGATAATTCAGGACTTCGTATTTCCGTACGGCGCCGGTTTCCGGATCGATCCTCAGGATTGCACTCAGGCGGGGCCGTTCCTTGTCCAAGCCGTACCAGTTATCGACGGGCTTGCCTTCGGCATCAAGTTTGATCTTCTCGATGGCGCCCGCACCGACCAGGTCGGGCCCGTCAAAATCGAGTCCGCTCAGCCCGAAAAGCCGGTATCCAGTCAGATCCGGCTTGACCGGCGGTGAGGCTTCTCCGGTTTGCGCATTCACTTTTTGTATTCCCAGATGGCTCGAGACGAACAAGACACCGTCCCGAATGGCGATGCCGCGCGCACCATAGACCTTGCTGGACTTGTTCGCCTGGGTTTCGATGGGTGTTTCCCATATGCCTTTTTTCAGGTTGTATTTCAGAATGCCCTGGCCCGCCGTCCAGCCGTAAGGCAGAAGGATGAGAAAATCGGCATCTCCGGCGAGATCCACATAGAGATCCTTGCCGCCGATCCCGAGAGAACGCATGGTATTTCCGGTAGATGGATCCAATTCGTACAACTTGTCCTTGTGAAGACACCAGAGCACTCCGCCCGCGTAACACAGTCCCGACAGGCGGTCATCGGCGGGCGCCTGGAGGACCTGGCTCGTGCCGGTGTTGCAGATGGTTGCGGGCCGCGGCTCGGGCGTGTCCCATGTTTGTCCGGCCCGGTAGAGATCGAACCGGGCGAGCGCCTTATTCATCTGCTGCATGAAAGGCCCGGTTTCCGCATAGCCGCTCCAGCGGAAGATGTTCTCTTCCTGAGCACCCATCACCAGCATGCTGGGATAGGCACTCACGGATAGCCGTTTGGGGATTTCCGGGGTGAAATCGCGGTCCACGACTACGCAATTGAATCTCTTTGCCAATTCGACGACTTCGGGGAGGGAGAAAGAACCTTTCTCCAGCTTGGCGCACCACGTTCACGTGGCATAGGTGAAATAGGCGAAGATCGGCTTCCCGTTCTGCCTGGCGAGCTTCAGCGTGTTGGCGTAGGAATAGGAAAACGGCAGGTCGCCCAGCACGCGATGCGCCTGCTTGACCGTGGCTTCTTTCGCCGGTTGCTGACCCGGCATCACGCGCCCTGAAGCAAATGCGGCCAGGCCCAAAAGCCAAACCGCACAAAAAGTCCTCGCTTTCATTGGTCATTCCTTTCTGATGGTCGCGGTTCAAATGAAGAACCACACGTGTTGGCGACCTCACCAGATCTCAAGGAGGCCCGCGCCTCACTTTCTCAAAAAGCGGTTGAAGAAATCGTCCGCCGCATTGAAAGTTTTGATCCACTTCCCGAACACGAGGAAATCGTGGACCTCATCGGGAAACACGATCAGCTCATAATGGACATTGCGTGCCCGGAGAAGCTGCACCAGGCCGACGGTCTGCGAAAACTGGACGTTGCGGTCGTCATCTCCCTGCACCAGCAGGACCGGAGAGGTCCATTTGTCGATGGTGGCGATCGACGAAGCTTTGAATGCGGTGATTTCCGGATCGAGCGAATTCCCCCACAGATGAACACCGGCGATATCCACGCCGGCGGCAAAAATATCCGAGTTGCGTGACAGTCCCATGGCCGTCATCAGGCCGCCGTAAGAGAGTCCCCATAAGCCAATGCGCTTGGGGTCGACATCCGGACGCGCCTGCAGGTAGCGGCCCGCGGCGACCAGATCCTGGTATTCGGCCGAGCCGCCCCGGCCGCTGCCGGGCGCGCTGCGGAACCGCTGGCCGTAGCCGATGCCGGAGCGGTAATTCACCGACATGACCACATAGCCCTGATTGGCGAAGTACTGATTGATCGCGTAGGCCATGTGATAGAAGTAGGAATAGTGGTATCCGAGCAGCATCTGGCGGCTCGGGCCGCCGTGCGTGAAGATCAGGGCCGGGCGACGCTCTCCGGGCTTGATGTCTTTCGGCAGGAACAGCTGGTTGTGAAATTCCAGGCCGTCCTCCGCCTTCAGGAGCACCTGCTCGGGCACCACCTGGGCGTCGTAAGGGAATCCCGCCTGCTGCTTGTTGGTGATCACTTCGGGCTTGCCGCCGTTGGCGGGAACGACGGCAATCGACTTGGGCTGTTTGGCATCCGCGTAAAAGCAAGCCACTTTGTCTCCCGATGCCAGAGCCGCGGGATAGTTTTCGATTGCATATCCCCTGGTCAATTGCACCGGGGCGCCGCCACCGGTTGAGGTTTTCCAGATGTGGCGCCGGTCGATGTCGCCCACGTTGGTGCCGTAAAAAAGATAAGCGCCGTCGCTGGAGAAGCCGAAGGTCTCGGCCTCGTCCGCCGCCGGCACCTCGCCGTCTCCCGGCGTGAGATCTACCGGCAGCACATTGTCGCCGCCGGCGGCCGGGAGCGCGTAATAATGGCGCCAGTTGTTGCGTTCCAGGAGAAATACCAGGCTGTTCCCCGCCCAGTCAATCCGGTTGCCGGGGCCAAAGGAAAGGTCCTGCTGTGACGGACGCCAGGTTTCGCGGGCTTCAAGGGTTGCCACGTCTCCTACCATGATTGCGAATCTGTGCCCGCCGGGCAGCGTGGCGCTCTGATAAATAGCGCCAGCAACCGCCTGCCCTCCGCGTCCTCCCTGGGCCTGGGCCGGCGGGGCCGGAACGGCGCCGCCGGCACGACCCCGACCCTGCGGATTCTGCTGAGCCTGCTGCTGGGCCTGGGCCGTGATCTGGGCGAATGAAGAGCCCGGCCGGCGCAGAAAGGCGATCTTTTTGCCGTCCGGCGACCAGGTGGGACTGGTATCCCGATCCACCGACGGAGCCAGGTACGATATTTTCCGCTGGTCGTGATCATAGATCGCGATCAGGCTGTGGTCCGTGCGGTCGCTGACGAATGCGATTTTTTTGCTGTCGGGCGACCACTTGGGATCGCTGTTTCTTCCCCATGCCTTGATCAGCGGATTGCTTCCGGCAGCCGCGCCGGCATTGGCCGAAAAAGAAACCGGCACTTCGTAAATCTGCCCGTCACGGACAAACAGCACCCACTTGCCATTCGGGGCCAGCACCGGGCCGGAGGCATCGGCCAGCTTGACGGCTTTGCCTTTGCGCGTGCCCGCCGCCCAGATCTCCTGCCGCCCGCCGGCGGGATCGTTGGACGGATTGGCGATCCAACCCTCGCGGTTGGCACCCTGGCCGCGCACGAACACTGCCACGGAGCCGTCGTCGGAAATCTTCAGTGCCGACAGTTCCATGCCGCCGTCCTTCATGAAATCGGTGATGCGCGCCGGTTTGAACGAAGGCGCAGCCGCGGTAAAGACATTGCGAATGCCTTTCTCTGCTTCACACCAGGCGATCCGGTCAGCCTTTTTCGCCGATACCAGTTGCGTCGGATGCGCATAGCTCAAAACCTGCTCGATCGTGAACGACTTCTGCGCCGAGAGAAACGAAACCGACAGCAGCAGAATAACCGCCACGGCGAACCCAGCCGTCTGTTTGCAGCGTGCACTCATGTCAAACCCTCCAGGTGGTGTTTCTGTATTGTCCGTATTTGCGCCGATCATACTCAGCAGCACTGAAGAACGCCACAGTATTTCGCAAATCAGGCGAGCTGGCCTTCCTTGAACAGCGCGCTCATGGCCTTGAATTGCGGATGGTTCTTGTCGCGCGCCCATTCAAAGGCGACCGATTCGTGGTTGGTGAGCACGGCTCCAGCCTGCATCATGCGATCGAGTGCATGCCGGCGATACTCCGCTCCCCGGCCGCTGATGCATTCCCAGCAGAGGTGAACCTGGCTCTGCTCTCTCAGAAGTTCAATCACCGTCTGCATGACGCAAACATGGGCCTCGATGCCTGCAATCACAAACTGCCTCCGGGCCTTGCCGAGTCCGGGGCGCAGTTCCTGGAAGATTCTCTCGAGTTGCGCGTCGCCGCAGCAGCCGAAGCTTGTCTTGTCCATATAGCGCTTCGGGACGGTCAGAGAGTCATAGGAGGCGCGGACTTCCGGGTGCGTCCCGCCTAATCCTTGGGGATATTGTTCCGTCAGCGCCACCGGGACTTCAAACAGCTCGGCAATTTTCAACAGCCGCCTGGTGGCGTCCACCACGAGCCGGGGGCGTTCGACCATCTCCATCAGTTTCCCCTGCAAATCAATCACCAGGACCATGCTGCGATCTACATCCAACAATTCCATGGGAGACTCCTTTTCCATCGCTGGCCGGCGGCGGATCCGCCTGTCAGTTCACAAAAATACCCAAGCCGCTCCCGGTTGGCAACGACTCAGATTCAGTCCTTGCGCCAATTTCAGGCTCTGGCCTGACGCGAACGGGCCGCAAAACTCAAACAACTCACCGCAGAGCCCCTGCGACGGCTTCGTCGTCGTTCCTTGAAATCAGCAACTGAAAATCATGAACCACAGGGGCACGCAGGGAAAATTTCTTGCCATCCTCTGCGCAACTCTGCGCTCTCTGCGGTGGAATTTCTTGCCATTTTGAATACAAAAAACCGATTCGGGTACTAAAATCATGGCATGCGCATTGCCGTCACCCGCGAGGTCAGCCGTCAAATCGGGCGCTGCGAGCTCAGCTTCCAGGAGCGCCTGCCCATCGATCTGGGCCTGGCCCGCGCGCAGCATCATCTTTATGAAGAGTGCCTCGTCGAACTGGGCTGCCGGCTGGTGCGCCTGGCCGAAGAGCCCGACCTGCCGGATTCCGTGTTTGTCGAAGACACTGCGATTGTGCTCGACGAACTGGCGATCATTACGCGGCCCGGGGCGCTTTCACGCCGGCGTGAAACCGAATCGATCGCACTGGCGTTGCGTCCGTACCGGCAACCGGTCTTCATAAAAGAGCCCGGCGTCCTCGACGGCGGCGATGTCCTGCAGCTCGGCAAAAAACTGTTCATCGGCATGTCCCACCGCAGCAACGAGCCGGCCATCCGCCAGGCGCGTGAATCGCTTCGTGCTTTCGGATATGCCGTGACGGGCATTCAGGTAAAGGGCTGCCTTCACCTCAAGTCGGCCGTGACGCAGGTGGCTGAAGACACTCTCCTGATCAACCGGGATTGGGTGGATGCGGACGCATTCGGGCCGATGCGGCTCATCGACGTGCATCCTGCAGAGGCCGGTGCGGCGAACGCTCTGCGGGTCGGGGAGGTGGTGATTTTCCCCGCTGCCTATCAAAGAACGCGGCACTGCCTGACAGACCGGGGAATCCATGTGCGCACCCTTGACGTCTCCGAACTCGCCAAGGCTGAAGGCGGCCTCACCTGCTGCAGCCTGGTATTCCGCGCCTGACCTTAACAAGGGCTAAAAATTTCTTGACATCGACCGGACCCCCGAACTATGTTCGTTCCGGTTCCAAGAGGTTGAACCTGGCTCCAAACCGAGGAAAAGGGGGCCCAACGGGACCGCTCGTGGACGGCATCCCCAAAAATGCCGGAAGCGGACGGTTCACAGCGGGAATTCGAACCGAGGAAAAAGGCGAGGCAAGATCACTTGGAACCTTTCTTGTTTCCACTCCGGCTCCTCCTATCCCGTAAAAGAGCGGCGGGACATCAAGCTAGTTCACGATTTCATAAAGACGATCAAGTATTTTCAAGGACGCAGAAAAACACCGCCTTCGGACGCCGCAGGGATTTCCTCGCAAGCGGCGTGCAAAGGCGCCCGGGCGCGTTTGCCAGCGTTCTTCTGCGTCCGAAAAATACGTTACCGTATTGATGAATATCCGTACTAATTAATCACTTTGATCTTAAGGTTGCGGAACCATACTGGCGCCGCCTCTGCGCCATGAAGACCCTGAAGGCCGATGGGCCCGCTGCGCGCATAATCTTTCAATGCGACCGAAAACTTGTTGCGCGTCCCGTCCGGATTCATCCTGGCCTCTTTCCAGTCGTTCAGGTCGATATCGAGAACCAACACGCCATTAAAGATCAGCGAGAGCCGGCTGTCCCGGCAGGTAATGGTGTAACGGTTCCACTGGCCGGCCGGCTTGTTCACGTCCCTGCTCGGCGGCTTGGCGTTGTAAAGGGCGCCCACCATGCCATACTGGGCGCCATCCGTGTTCTCGTGAATCTGGATCTCGAGCGCGGACAGGATGTTTTTGATATCACCGGTTCTCAGGAAGACGCCGCTGTTGGCGCTCGGGGCAACCTTGAACTCAAGATCGAGAATGAAGTTCCCGTAGGATTCCTTCGTCCAGATTGTGCCGCCGGCCTTGGCAACCAGCAGGTCCTCTTCCACAATCCATCCGCCCGGACTGAAAACCGCATTGGCAAGACCGGATTCGAAAAGATTTTTCCAGCCTGAAGTATCAGGGTGCCCGCTCACGGATCCCTTTTCCTGGCCCCGGACCAATGCACACAGGCAAATACCGACAGCAATTCCAAAGGCAAGTTTCAGCACAGCTCTCATCATCTTCCTCCCCTTGAACGTATACTTTTATCATGGCATGCCGTCCGCAGGAAACCTGTTTGAGAGATCAGGTCTCGAACCGGAATCAAAACGCATGCAGTCAGCCATGGTGTTTTGAAGCCGGCCGCCGTGCAGAAAATCGCGGTATCCGGAGGATCCAGGTGTTATACTGCGCTTTTTGTTTCGGCCTCAAATTTGAACGGACTGATTGAAGGAGATCGCCAATGCTTATAGTGACAAGAGGAATTATTGCCGCCGTGCTGCTGCACTGTGTGTTCATCCTGGGACTCGCTTCCCAGCAGGCCGGGACGCCACCGAACTATGAAAAGCTCTTGAATCCTGCCGAGCTGAATGAGCAGGCACCCGACGAATTTCAGGCTAAATTCACGACCAGCAAGGGGACTATTGTGATTCATGTCCGGCGCAACTGGGCGCCGAACGGTGCGGACCGGTTCTACAATCTCGTCAAGAACGGCTTCTATGACAACTGCCGCATTTTCCTCGCGATCCCCAATTCTCTGATGCAGTTCGGAATCAACGGTGATCCCAAGGTTAATGCGGCTTGGGTCAAGGCGCCTATCAAGGATGATCCGGTCAAGCAGTCCAACCGCAAAGGATATGTGTCTTTTGCCAACTTGGGCAAACCGGACTCGCGCACCACCCAGGTGATGATCAGTTTCGCCGACGAAAACGTGATTCTGGACGGGCGGGGATATGCGCCGATCGGAACTCTGGTGAAAGGCACCGACATCGTCAACGAGTTTTACTTCGACTATCTGTACGGCCCACCCAACGGCAACGGCCCGGATCAGACGCGAATTCATAACGAAGGAAACGCCTATTTGACGAAAAATTTTCCCAAACTTGACTACATCAAGACCGCGGTAATCAGCGAGGAAAAGAGGAAAGCGGAAAAGAAGAAGTAACCGGGGAAAATAGGAGCCGGAAGCCAGGAGCCGGAATGATTTCCTGAGCAGGAAGATCATTTGTCGTCGCAGCCATGAAAATCGCATTCATCGGAACCCATGGCGTGGGCAAGACCACGCTGGCGTACGAGCTCTGCAACGAGCTCAAGAAGCAGCACCTGGACGTGGGATTTATCGACGAAATCGCCCGCCGCTGCCCGTTTCCCATCAACGAGGAGACGAGCCTCGAGGCCCAGACCTGGATCCTGGCAACCACGATCGCGCGCGAACTGGAGCTGAACAAGATTTACCCGAACATCATCTGCGATCGTTCCGTGCTCGACAACTATGTCTACCTCTACCACAAGTTCGGCCACATCACGGAACTGCACAGCCTGGTGCGCTATTGGGTCCGGACTTACGATCTGCTCTTCAAGGTACCCTTTACCAGCAAATATCTGCGCCCCGACGGCGTCCGGTCCGTCGACCTGGAATTTCAGGAGGCAATTGACCGGAAACTCGTGGGGATCCTGCACGAGGATGGCGTACCCTATTGCGAACACGAGGTGATGAGCACCACAGTCCGGACCATCATGGAGCGCGTCGGCCCGCTGCAAATAAGGATCCCGGGAATCTGATGATTCCCGGCAGGCGCTGCGGGCTTCTGAATATTCCACCGCCGGTTTTCCGGACTGCCGCGCGGCTCACTTCTTGTGGCGACTGATGACCTGTTTGGAGAATTCGAGGAGGTCGGCGCTGCGCAGGCCCACCTTCCTGGCTTTCTGCTCGGCTTTGTCGAGCGGCATTCCCTCTTCCAGAACCATGTAGATCATCATCAGGCTGCCCACACGGTTTCCGCCGCCGCAATGAACGAAGACCTTGGTGTCCTTCAGCGCCGACAGCAGAGCATTGAAGGCCAGGGCCTGTTGTTCGCTCGGTTCCTTGGCGACAAATGGGACGACGTAATACCGCAGCCCGAGCTGCCGGGCCTGCTTTTCCTCGCCGACCTGGTCATACTCCTCGTCAAAGGCCCTGATGTTGATGATCGCCTTGTAGCCCTTTTCCACCAATTGACTCAGACCGCCTTCGCCCGGCTGGCCTCCGGTGCCGATTTTGGCGGTGAGTTCTACAAAGTTCGGCAGCGGCGGTCTTGGCTTTTCCTGGGCTTGCGGCGCTGCCTGCGCGCACAGCCCGGCAGGGATCATGAAGAGAAACAGCAAACCTATGAACGTCGAGCGCGGATTCTTCATAATTACCTCGCTGGCCAACGGAAATGAGATTGCCGCGGCGCTGGTTCACCACAAGGGTCCGGGCGGTGCGGCTTTTCCAATACCGTATAATGATATCATTAATCCGGCTTTGGGTCCGGGAGGAGAGCATGAAGAGTTGGTTGTGGCGTTGGGGACCATCCCTGTTGATCATGGCGCTGATCTTTACGGCCTCAGGCACACCGGGGAACGATCTGCCGGATTTCGGCGCCTGGAATTTCGACATCTATAAGGGCGGTCACATGGCAGGATACGCTCTGCTTGCCATTGCCTACCTGCGCGCGCTGACAAGCGCCAGGCCCATCCCATGGCGGCTGCAGCTTTTGGCCATCGCTTTGGCCGGACTTTATGCAATCACCGACGAGGTGCACCAGCTGTTTACGCCGGCGCGCACCCCTTCTCCCATCGATGTCGGCATCGATGTGGCCGGCGCAATCATCGGGGTTATCCTGTGGGCCTGGATCCGCACGTCGAGGGCCCCCGAGGGGCCCGCTGGCTAGCATGGCGGATGTTTAACAGCTGGGAACCACGTTCGACAAGAAGTACCGGAATGAAAAACATCCGCTTGCTGACGCGCGCGGCTCCATCGCTCCTGCCGATGGCTTTTGCAATAAATCGAACATTTTACGCCGAAACGGCGAAGCCTTTTCGCGTCGCGCCACCAGGGGCAACGGCTTGCCTGTCGAGTCAGGCCGGGCTGGTCTTGCAGGATTCAGCCGCATTCGGACAGCAAGCGGCATCCCGCTCTGCACGGCTCATGCTCCTTATTTCGGGATTGACACGGCGATCCTCTCGCTTGATCATGAGGGAGGCAGGGGAGGAATAACCCATTCTGAATTTCCGGGGGAAACATCCATGAGAGAAGTCCGGGTACCGGCGGCAGTTTTCATCATCGTGCTGAGCTTGGCAAGCCTGGCCGGCGCATTTCAATACGCGAGGTTTTTGACCGTTGCGGATATTGAGAAAGTGACCGGGTTGAAGGGAGTCACCCCGATTCCCAAAAGTGCCGATGCCGACGGAGACTTGAATTTTGGCGGAAAAAACGGCCAGGTAATCCTGTCGGTGACGTTCCTCGATGCCAGCGCCTATGTCGGGTATAAATCTTCGAAGGAGGGATTCAGATCCCCGCTTTCAGGCGTGGGAGAGGAAGGTTTTATCGGTCCCGCGGGCGATGAACCCCCTTTTATCGTGGTTTTCCGCAAAGCCAGTTATGCCGTCATGCTCAACACCATACCCGATGGCAAAACAACGCGGCTGTCCATAAAACAGCTCACCGAACTTGCCAAGATCATCGCCTCGCGCATGTAAGATCGGCCGCGGCGCGTGCTGCAAAATGGAGCGTTGGCATCCGACCCAATGCCGCATAGTTTTTGCTCCAGACCGACATATCCAGCGCGTGAAGCGCGTTTGGAGTGCGGCGACCAGTCCTGCTCTTTACACGGATCTCCCCCCCCCGACAAACCCATGGGCTGGGAGTGCCTCATTTGTGCCTGGGAGATCAAGATTCGATGAGGCGCAAGAACAAGCGCCGAAGGCGCGCCCCATACCAGCCTGGGGCAACGCCCCAGGGACAGATGGGATAATGAAACAAGGGCTGTAAGCCCGCTCCATAATCGATCCTAGGGCGGGCCTACAGCCCTTCCGTTCCTTTTGCGGATCGCCTGAATCCTGTGGCGTTACCCCAGGCTGGTATAGAACGGGCCTCAGGCCCTGGATTTCGGCCATTATTATGGATAGTGACTCCGCCTCAGTGCGTCCCTGATGATTCGGACTTGTCTACCTGCCGAAGATCCATGTAAAGTGTAGGGCCAGTCGCCGCACTCCAAACGCTCTTGGGCGCCACGCTGTGACTTTGTGGTTGCACAAAAACCATGTGCAGTAAGCAGGACGCCCGCGCTCCATGAATCCACGTTCCTATTCCTGGATCAACAGGAGCGTTGTGGGATCCAGCGCGACGTGGATGGCGGACACGTCCGGATTGTCGTGGTCCTTGAGCAGCCGCAGATGGACTACCCCGCCGCCCGGCTCCATAACGAGCACAACGTCGAGACCTGCCGCCAGGTGCGCAATTGGTTCGGGGATGCCGCGTTCATCGGCCGTGGACCGCCGGTCGGTCACGGCCGACATCCAGAGCTCGCCGTTGATTTCGCGGGCGATCTGGCGCAGCGCGTCCAGATCCGCGGCCGTCGCCTTTTCAAAATGGAATCCATCCACGATCAGCGCCTCCGGATCAAAGTGCATGTGGGTGCGCAGAAAGTCGATGGCATCTCTCAGCCTGGCGATGGAAAACGCCTTGCCGACATACGTGTGGATGTTGCGATTGCGTTCCACCTTGAGCCGTTCGTTGCCGATGTCCTCCAGGTTCGAGGTCCTGGCCAGATCCCTGAAGATCTCGTCGTAATAACCGCGGATCTTGTCGACGGGTTCGTCCAGCGCAACGTGCAGCACCTTGTGCCCGCGCATCAAATCATCCAGAGCGACACCGACCAGAAAAGCGGTCTTGCCGACGCCCGCCTGGGCGACCACGACTCCCAGATTTCCGCGGCCGAGGCCGCCGTGAATCGACTGCTCGAGCAGTCTCAGCGGGCTGCGCTCATTCAGTTCTTTGCTGTGCATGCTTTGTCTCCCCTTCGGATCGCTTACTCTTCATCGTCATCGCGGGCGGTGCCGAATTTCTTGATCAGCTCCTTGGAAATTTCGGCCGGAACCGGCACATAGCGGTTGAATTCCATGGTAAATTCGGCTTTTCCCTGGCTCGAAGACCGCAGGTCGGTGGAGTAGCCGAACATCTCCGACAGAGGCACGTCTGCGTCGACGCGCGCGAAGCCCTCGGACTCGGTCGTGCCGATGATCATGCCGCGGCGCTGCATGATCGTGCGCACGACTGCACCCTGAAATTCGATCGGCCCCTCGACCGAGACTTTCATGAGCGGCTCCAGAATCTGGGGCCGGGCGCGGTGATAGACCTCGCGGAATGCGCCCCGGGCGGCAGCCTGGAAGGCGTGATCCGAGGAGTCGACGGAGTGCGCGGCCCCGTCGTTAATGACCACCTTTAACCCGGTGACCGGAAAGCCGATCAGGCGGCCCTTCTTGAGCATCGAACGGAATCCCTTTTCCACCGAGGAAATGAACTCTCGCGGAATGGCGCCGCCGATAATCTCGTCCGCGAATTCGAAATCGCCCGCTGCGAGCGGCTCAAAGTAGCCTGCCACCCGGCCATATTGGCCGGCCCCGCCGGTCTGCTTCTTATGAGTGTAATTGAATTCAGCACGCCGGCTGATCGCCTCGCGATAGGCGACCTGCGGAGCGCCGGTCTCGACTTCGGCGCTGTACTCGCGTTTCATGCGCTCCACGTACACTTCCAGGTGAAGCTCGCCCATGCCGGAAATGACCGTTTCTCCCGACTCCTCATCCACCCGGGCCTTGAACGTCGGGTCCTCTTTGGTGAACCGGTGCAGCGCCTTTGCGATGTTCGCTTGCATTTTCCGGTCCTTGGCCTTGATGGTCAGATGGATGACCGGATCCGGAACGTGCATCGAGGTCATCGCGACGTTGATTTTCGGCGAGGTGAAGGTGTCGCCCGAAGCGCATTCGATGCCGAACAGCGCGACGATGTCTCCGCCGCAGGACTCGGAAATATCCTCCATTTCATTGGCGTGCATGCGCACGAGCCGCCCGATGCGCACTTCCCTGCCCGTCCTGCGGTTGATGACCGAGTCCCCTTTTCGCAACGAACCCTGGTATACCCGCAGGTAGGTCAGCTGGCCGAAGCGGGTATCCTCGAGTTTGAATGCGAGCGCAACCAGCGGCAGGTCGGGATCGGCCGCCAGCGCAATCCTGGCCTCGTCCTGCTCGAGGTCCAGCGCCTCGTTGCTGACTTCCAGGGGGCTGGGCAGATAGCGCGTGACTGCATCCAGCAGCGGCTGGATTCCCCGGTTTTTGTATGCGGACCCGAGAAAAACCGGGGTGAGCTTGAGCGCGATCGTGCCCTTGCGTACCGCTTCATGAATCAGCTCGGGAGTGACCTTGTCTTCGAGGATGGCTTCGAGCAGTTCGTCGGAAAACATCGACACCGCATCCAGCATCTCCTGGCGCTTTTCCAGGGCCTGACCCGCCATGCCGGCGGGGATTTCCCCGGTCCGGATCACGTCCCCATGGGTGCCGTCGAAATAGACAGCCTGCATGGTGGCCAGGTCTACGATTCCGGCAAACTGGCTCTCCAGGCCAATCGGGATCTGCATCATTACGGCGTTGTGCTTGAGCTTGTCGCGCAGCTGTTCGGCGACGCGGAATGGATTGGCGCCCGCGCGGTCCAGCTTGTTGATGAACGCCAGCCGCGGCACGTGGTAGCGCCGCATCTGCCGGTCAACCGTCAGCGACTGCGACTGCACGCCGGCGACTCCGCAAAGCACAAGAACGGCTCCATCGAGAACGCGCAGCGATCGTTCGACCTCGATGGTGAAGTCGACGTGACCGGGCGTGTCGATAATGTTGATGAAGTGATCGCCCCACTCGCAGTAGGTCGCAGCGGAGGCGATCGTGATCCCCCGCTCGCGCTCGAGCTCCATTGAGTCCATCGTGGCGCCGACGCCGTCCTTGCCCTTGACGTCGTGCATCACGCGGATCCTGCGCGTGTAATAAAGGATGCGCTCCGTCAGCGTAGTTTTGCCCGAGTCAATATGCGCGCTGATGCCGATATTCCGTATTCGTTTCAGATCGGTAATCAAAGGACCAACCTCACTCTTCCATAATCCATCGCAAAACAGGCATCAAATACTACCAGACGTGTCAAGAGCAGGCAGAACCATCGTACCATGCCTTCGGCGCTGAATTTTTTTGCGCGTCCCTGCCCGGTAATTGTGCTATCCTCGGCCCAATATTTCGAGAGTGATTTCCTGATATTCCATGAATCAGGGCGTTGAGTCAGGAGCGAACCGATATGCGATGCCTACATAACGCAAGATTGCTGACGGTTATCATGCTTGGATTGTCCTTGGCCGCCTGGGGGCAGGGAGGAAGCGGCCGCGCGGGCCGGGGTGCCGCCGCGCAGGGGCCGCCTGCCCAGCAGGGCGGCGCCGGCGGCCGCGGCGCCGGCGCGGCAACCGGGACTGCCGGCAACTTTTACAGCTACGACACCACTGCTTCGTCACAGATGGCCATTCCCAACGCACCTCCGGTTGAGACTCGCCAGAAGATCACGGTCGGCGGCGACGCCCTTGCCTACACCGCGCGCGCCGGCTATATGCCTCTGCGCAATCCGACTACCGGCCAGACCGATGCACATCTGTTTTTCACCAGCTACTCGAGGGATGGAGTCAGCGATGCCGCGGCCCGTCCGATCATGTTTTTTGTCGGCGGAGCCCCGGGCGTCGCAGCCGGTTGGCAGGAATTCGGCGGATTCGGCCCGAAGCGCATGAAATGGGCGGCCGACGGCAGCGCCGGGCTCCCGCCTTACGGCTGGGTGGACAATCCCAGCACCCTGCTGGGAGCGGCAGACCTGGTCTTCGTCAATCCCGTGGGAACCGGTTTCAGCCGGCCGAGCTCGCCGGCAAGCGGGCCGGGTTTCTGGAATACATCCGCCGATATAGCTTCGCTTGGCGAGTTTGTACGTGGCTTTTTAAACGCCTATGAGCGCCGCCATTCGCCGCTGTTCCTCGCGGGCGAGGACTTCGGCACCGGGCGGGTCGCGGGTCTGGCCGGATACCTCCACGACCGCCAGATTCCCGTGCGCGGAGCCCTGCTGCTGTCCATCACGCCCTCCGCGGACTCGATTGCCGGCGACGCACAATCCATCACGCTCATGCCGAGCCTGACACTCGCCGCCTGGCACCACAAAAGACTGGCTCCGGAACTGCAGGCGCTGAGCGTGGAGCAGATTACCGAACAGGCACGCCAGTTCGCGGCGCGCGAGTACCTGCACGCGCTTTACAAAGGCGACCGCATGACGGCCGAAGAACGCACCAAAGCAATCGCGAACCTGGCACGCCTGACCGGATTATCGAAGGCATTCGTTGTCAGCAATAACCTGCGGATCAGCCTGGACCGCTTCAGCAGCGAACTGCTGCGCGACCAGCACAAGGCGGTTTCGGCAGCGGACGCACGCGCGGCCGGCTATCTGCCCGGAGCCGGCGGCGGCGGCGGACGCGGCGGCGGCGCTCCGGCGAGCGCGCCGGACTATTTCATCGGCAACCTGGCAGCGGGCTTCCTGACCGCTTACGAAACCTATCTGCGGCGCGAACTCACCTTCTCCGGCACCGGCCTCTATTACCTGTCCAGCGGCGGGATCACCGGCTTCACCTCGACGGGGAACGATGACGCGAGCCTGGCCGGAGCATTGATGCGCAATCCGCGCCTGCGCCTGTTTGTCGGCGTGAATCTGTTCGATCTCAGCGCGCCTTTTTATGCCACCGAATTCACTCTGGCGCACCTGAACGTGTCGCCGGAGGTGCGAACCCGCAATATCACCGTGAGCTATTTCGAGGCCGGCCAGATGCCCTATGTGGACAACAAGGCAAGCGTCAAGCTGCAGGCTGATCTGATCCGGTTCATCAACGCGGCGATCGCGCCGGAGCGCCAGTAGGCGCACGCATCCAAGGAGAAATGCCATGAGAATCCACGAACGATTTGACCTCAAGTTTTTCGGCCTCCTTACCCTCATTGCGGCCATGAGTGTCGGCGCCTTTGGGCAGGGACGGGGCACAGGCGCCGCGGCCAGCAATTTCTACCGCTTCAATTACTCCCTGGAGGAGATGCAGCCGATCGACTATCCGGCACGGCCGATAACAACCCAGCATCAGATCACGCTGGGGAAGGAAACCATCCAGTACACCGCGCGCGTCGGATTCATGCCCATCCGCAACGCCACGAACGGTGTGAGCGAAGGGCACCTGTTCTATATTTACTATGCTAAAGACGGCGTCACCGACAAGGCCAAGCGGCCGGTCTGGTTCATGTTCAACGGCGGACCGGGAGCGGCCACCATCTGGCTGCACATGGGGGCCTTCGGCCCCAAGGTAGTCAAGATGAGCCCGGACGGACTGGCGATCGCGCCGCCGTACAGCTACGTCGACAATCCCAACTGCTTGCTGGATGCCAGCGACCTGGTCTTTATCGATGCCATGGGGACCGGATTCAGCCGCCCGGACCGGCCCACCTGGGGCCCGAATTTCGGTGGTGTGGATAACGACTTAGCAGCCTTTGGAGAGTTTATCCGCAGCTTCCTGAATGAATATAATCTCTGGGGCTCGCCGATTTTCATCGGCGGCGAGAGTTACGGCACCACGCGCGCGGCTGGATTGGCCGGCTATCTGACCGACCGCGATTGTCCGGTCAACGGCGTGATGCTGTTGTCGGCAATATTCGATTCCAACGCCAGCGCCGGCATCCAGCGGCAGCTGGGGGCACTGCCGACCGAAATCATGACCGCACATTACCACAAGAAACTCCCGCCGGATCTGCAGAAGCTGTCCGTCCCGCAGATCGCGGAGCAGGCGCGGCAGTTTGCCTCCGGCGAATACCTCGAGTGGTTGTTTGACGGGGCACGAGCCTCGCAGGCCCAGCGTGACAAGGTGGCCACCACCATGGCGCGGCTCACCGGCCTGTCGAAGGCGTTTGTCGAGGCCAACGACCTGATCGTGCCGCTCGGGCCCTTCAGCACCGAACTCCTGCGCGACCGCCATCTGATGACATCCCGACTGGATTCGCGTTTCGCCGGATACCAGATCGACGCGGGAGCCATGAGCACGAGTTTCGACTACAGCAACGCCAACATTGAGAACTGCTTTCTGACCTGCTTCGAGATGTACATCCGGAACGAACTGAACTACAAGAACAACTCCCTCTACTACGTTTCCGGCAACGCGCCGCCCTGGTCGGGGGAATACAACACGGTGGTGAATCTCGAGACCGCCTTTGCCAAGAATCCGCATATGCATCTGTTCGTCGGATTCGGCTATTACGATTTCGCCTGCACATTCTTCCCGGTGGAGTGGACCCTCGCCCATATGAAGGTGTCGGACGAAATCAAGAAAAACAACATCTCCTTGGGCTACTATGAGTCCGGGCACATGGTTTACATCGACCAGGCGGCCGCCGCCAAATACCATGCCGATCTGGTGAAATTCGTGCAGGACTCGTTGCCCAAGGGAAGGTGAACCGGCCCCGTTCGGTTTCTGGAGTTCGGCGACTGGTCGCCACGACACAGACGGTCTGGGCGTCGGGGGGATTGGGGAAGTGGGGGGCAGGAGGGTGCCTGTGCACCTCGAAGCTCCTGCGGCGCGCGCGCCTTTCATTGAAAACAGAAGTTTCAGGAGATACATGTCTCTATGAGCCAAGGGTGAATACAACGATCGCATTTTCACCACGGAGGCACAGAGACCACGTCGCAGCCTTCGGCCGCAACCAAATCTTTACAAGCAAACCACAGAGGCACAGAGACCCACAGGAATGCCAAGCCCCGCCCGGGGGCGCCTGCGGCCGCCATTCCCGTCCAGGAGCAGCGGAAAAGCCGTGAGCCCTATCTGGAATTCCGCGGGCATCCTCCGGCTTTTCCGCTGCTCCCGGACGGGAATGGCGCAACGCGAAGCGTTGGCCCCCGGGCGTGAGGTACGCGTGTTTTCTCTGGGTCTCTGTGCCTCTGTGGTTCGCTTTTGGCTTCCGCTGCACTGCAGTTCGGTCTGGAAAACCATGCCACGCTTTATATTGCCATGGATGCCTGCGTGAAAGTCCAGCCTTCCCGGAGGAGGTTTCCGGGGAGGCTCAAAGAGCTCGAAGGTTCTCGAAGTGGATTTTCTTCAAGATCCTTCGAGCTCTTCGAGCCATCGAGGTAATCAGTTGTCTCTTATTCCGTAATCGTTTTGGCGATGTCTCCGCCTTCGCGCTTGCTCTGCCAGACTGCCCAGCCAATCGCGGCAATGGACAGAATGACCACCAGAAATCCGATCAGACGGGCGGTTCCCGCGCTCGCGCCCGCCGCGAGGCGAGGTGAGATGACATTGTAGTTCAGGATGAGCCCCAATCCGAGCAGGCTGACCATGTTCATAACCTTGATCAGCGGATTGATGGCAGGCCCTGCAGTGTCTTTGAGCGGATCCCCTACGGTATCGCCCGTTATGGCGGCCTTATGGGCATCGGAGCCTTTGCCGCCATAGATGCCGTCCTCGATCATCTTTTTGGCGTTATCCCAAGCCCCGCCCGCATCAGCCATGAAGACCGCCAGCAGCTGACCGATCAGAATCATGCCGGCCAGAAATCCCCCCAGGGCATATGGGCCCAGGAGGAAGCCGACCAGGATCGGAGTGAGGATCGCCAGCAATCCGGGGCCGATGAGCTCCTTTTGCGCGGTATCGGTGCAGATGTCGACGACCCGCCCATAGTCGGGCTTCTTCGTGCCCGCCAGGATTTCCTGGTCGCGGAACTGCAAACGGCATTCCTTGACGATGTAGAAGGCGGCGCGCCCCACGGCGCGGATCAACATGCTGCTGAACAGGAACGGCACGGCGCCGCCGAGGAGGAATCCGACAAACACCATGGGCTCGGCGACCGTGAGTTTGCCGGCGACCGCGAGGTATTCGTCGACCTTCATCAGGTTGATCTTGTCTTCGCTGCCGACGGCGATCACGGCGATAAAACTGGCAAACAGCGACACGGCGGCGATGACTGCGGATCCGATCGCGATTCCCTTGGTTTCGGCCTTGGTCGTATTGCCGACCGCGTCGAGGTCGGCCAGGATCTGCCGGGCGCGCTTGTAACTCCCCGGTTTGGCGCGTTCCATCGCCTCGCGATCGTAGCCCATCTCTCCAATTCCGTTGGCATTGTCCGCAACCGGCCCGAAGACGTCCATGGAAATGGTGTTGCCCGTCAGCGTCAGCATGCCGATGCCGGTCAACGCCACACCATAAGCGATGAACAGCGGCGGCGTGCCGGTATAGCACAGAACCGAAATCATGATGGCGCCCGCAATCACCAGGATCGTGGTCACAGTCGCTTCATAGCCGACGGCAAAGCCCTGAATGATGTTGGTCGCGTGGCCGGTCTGGCATGATTTCGCCAGGCTCTTGACCGGCGCGTGCGTCGTATGCGTATAGTAACTGGTCACCTTATTCAGCGCCACCGCCAGGAAGACACCGATCAGGCACGTCAGCGCCGGGCGCATATCCAGACCGGGAATACCGAAATTGGCGAAGAAGGGAAGCTGCAGCGGATCGCCATTGGGAAATCCCGCTTTCGCCATCGGATTCATCGCGAGGTAGCTGCTGTCGAAATGGAGATACAGGAAACCGAGGCCGCAGAAGCCAAGCACGCTGATGACTGAGCCGATCCAGAATCCGCGGTGCACGCTGCGCAACGCGGTGTCTGAGGTGTCGTTGGCGCCGGCCTTGACGGTATAGGTGCTGATGATGGAGCCGAGCACGCCGATGCCGCGGACCAGGAGCGGGAAGATTACCCCCTTGTGCCCGAAGCTCGCCATGCCCAGAATCATGGCGGCAACGATGGTCACCTCGTAGCTCTCAAAGATATCCGCCGCCATCCCGGCACAGTCGCCGACATTGTCGCCCACGTTGTCCGCGATGGTTGCGGCGTTGCGGGGATCATCTTCCGGGATGTTCTGTTCCATTTTGCCGACCAGATCCGCGCCCACATCGGCGGCCTTGGTGTAAATGCCGCCGCCGACACGCATGAACAGAGCCAGGAGCGTCCCGCCGAAACCGAATCCCAGGAGCGCTTCGTAGGCGTGTTCGCCGAAAACCAGGAAAATCACGGTGCCGCCGAGCAATCCCAGGCCGTCGGTCAGCATGCCGGTGATCGTTCCCGTGCGGTAGCCCAGCTGCATGGCTTCCCCATAGCTGTGCATGGACGCCGCCGCCACCCGCAGGTTTCCGGCAGTGGCCAGCCTCATGCCGACAAATCCTACCGTAAAGCTGAAAAGAGCGCCGATCAGGAACGCCGACGCACGACCCCAACGGAACGCGTTTTCAGAGCCCGTGTAGGTCAAAAAAAGGAGAATCGTCAGGATGATGATCAGCGGCCCGATGCGGCGGAACTGCGCCGAGAGGTAAGCGTTCGCACCCTCGCGAACCGCCGCCGCAATTTCCTGCATTTTCTTCGTCCCTTGATCCGCGCGCTTGACCTGCTTGACCAGGAGCAGGGCATACAGCAGCCCCGCAATCGCGATCGCCAGCACGGAGAGCAGGCATACAACCTCGGTTGTGGAATATCTCGGATCGTTGAAGAGCGCAAACGGGACAAAGCGCTTTACCGGCTCCGCATCAGCGGCGGGCGCCTGGGCAAAAACGGATCGTAAAACATATACGGCCGCAAAAAGGCCCATCATGACCAGAAGGTAGCCGCGTCGAAACCGCGAGTTTTTTGCAAAGAATCGTTTCAGACTGTTCATAGCGATTTTTCATTCTCCAAGATTCATCGGGCGTTTTGGCCCGTATTGGAACCACAAAGACCTCAAAGACCCCTGAGATTTCCCTTTGGATCTTTGCAGTTCGATTTTCCGGATAGAGGCCAATGGCAAATGAAAGGATATAGATTGCATCGACTTGCGGAAAAAAGCAACTCCCTGTGTTAGATTATTCTGCGATTCAGACAGTGGGGCGTGTTCCGGCAAACGGAGCCGCGCGCGTCAGCAAGCGGATATGGGAAAGTCACACAGTTCGCGTCCAATGCGGCTGAAAAGTCTACATATCCGCTTGCTTACGCGCGCGGCTCCGTTCGCGTATGATCCACCGTTCGTGCAATTATCACTGTCTGAATCGCAGGTTAGATTATTGCCATTATTGGGAGAATAAACGCGCAATGACCCTGTCCTCGTTTTCCCGGTTCCGGCATGTGTTAGCCCGTTATGCGAAGCGAAACGGGAATTTCGTACTCGTGAGAAGCCGGAAGCCCGAAGCAAGAAGACAGGATCTTTACGTCGGGCTCAACTCAGCCGGCGATTCGAATCCTGCATTGATCCCTTCTGGCTTCCGGCTCCCGGCTTCTCATATCCCGCCGCTTTTTGGCGGGATATCAAGGGGCGCAGCCCCTTGCCTGGTCCTGATCATGCTTCTGTTCATGCTGCCCTTGCCTCTGCGGGCGCGCGCCGGCGGGGTGATTTGGGGCCGGATTGTGGATCAGGCGACGGGAGAGCCGCTGCGCAAAGTGAAGGTTGTGCTGCGCCCGACCGACATCCAGGCAGTGACGGATGATCAGGGCAATTACCGGCTGGAAGGGATCCAGGCCGGATCGTATATGCTTCAGGTCTCCACCATCGGGTATCGCCTGCTGAAGAAAGACATCCGCCTTGAAGAAGGCGAGTCCAAGGAAGTCCTCTTTTACCTGGGGCAGGAGGCGACCACGATCCGGGATACGGTGGTGGTCACGGCCCCCGTGTTTGGGGAGGTTGAAAGATCGGCGCCGTCCCAGATCGCGCTCAACAGCACGGAACTCAGGAACCTGGCTGGTGTGCTCCTGGACGATCCGCTCCGGTCGGTGCAGACTCTCCCGGGCGTGGCCACAGGAGACGATTTCAACTCAGGGTACTCCATTCGCGGGGGGAGTTTTGACAGCAATGGCATCGTCGTGGATGGCGTGCTCACGCACAATCTCGCCCACACGGTGCAGGGCACACAGGATCCCGCCGGTTCCGTCACGGTGATGAACGGCGACCTTGTGGAGAGCATCGCGCTGCTTGCGGGTGCATTCTCGGCCAAATACGGTGACCGCACAGCTTCCTTCTTGGATATCGTCACGCGCGAAGGCAGCCGGGATCACCCGCGCGCGCGCCTGGCCGTCAGCGGCAGCAACGCGGCTTTTATCGCCGAGGGCCCCCTCGACGCCGCCAAAAAGGGCGCATGGATCGCGTCGTTCCGCAAGAGCTATGCCGGCTATCTCGTCCGCCGGCTGGGTCCGGAAACCGACCTGGCCATGGGTTTCACTGACGCCCAGGGGAAGATCGACTACGACCTGAACAGCCGCCACCACCTGGCAGCGACGTTTGTCTGGGGGAACGCCGGCTTATCCAGGAACCCGGCGAACCGGGGGGTGACCAGCCTGATCGAGGCGGCCAACAATGTGGGGATCGGCAACCTCTCCTGGACCTGGATGCCGGGACCAAAGTGGTACTGGGAATCCAGAGTCTATGTAATCCGCGAGACTTTCGAGAACACCAACAAAGACAACCAACTGCTTGACAGCGGCGGCTACACCGAAGTGGCTGCCAGAGGCGATGTCAGCTACCTGCTCCCCGCCGGACATCGCATCGAAGCCGGATTTTTGTCCCGCTACGCCACCAACATCATTCTGGACCGGCGTTACAACTTCACGCTTCAGAAGTTTGTCGACTTCGACAACCCGCACGGCCGTTACTGGCAGCACGCCGGGTATGTGCAGGACCGCTGGGAAATGAAAGATGCGCGCCTGAACGTGATCCTCGGGGCCCGCTTCGATGCTGCCGGGCTCACCGGACAGGTGCTGGTTCACCCGCGCGCATCCCTGGAATGGCGCTGGGGCAAGAGCAATAAGCTCGATGCCGGCTGGGGTGTCTACAGCCAGTTCCCGGAGGTCCTTCCCGTGCTCGGCCGCAACGGCGATGCCGACCTGCGCGCCGAAATAGCCCGCCATTATGTGGTTGGCTATGAGCGCCTGCTGGGAGATAAATCCCGGATTCGGGTGGAACTGTTCGAAAAACAGGACTCCGATCTGTGGCGCAGCCGCGACAACCTGTACCGGATCGTGAAAGGGAAAGTCACGGCGCCCGACATCAATTTCCATTTCGATAACGCACTCAAAGGCTACAACCGCGGCGTCGAGATCTTCCTGCAGCGGCGCAGCGCCAACCGGCTTGCAGGCTGGGTCTCCTATGCATATTCCGTTTCCAGGCGGCGGGACCTTGTGACCGGCGAAGAATACAACAGCGATTACGACCAGCGCCATACGATCAATCTGTACGGCAGCTACCGATTTTCCGAAAGCTGGAACCTGAGCGCAAAAGCGCGCCTGGGCAGCGGATTCCCATACCCCGGCTACTTCGAAAAGAGGGGTGCTGATTTTTATCTCACCACGGTCCGGAACGCCGTCCGTTTGCCGTTGTACAGCCGCGTCGACCTGAGGCTGAACAAGGCGTTTTATTTCAAGCGCAGCAAGCTCTCGCTCTTTATCGAAGTCCTGAACGTGCTGAATCGCGAAAACATCCGCTTCGACCTGACCTCGAGCGTGAATGCCACCACCCGCAAGGTTTCGCTGAACCGCGATTCCCTGCTCCCCATCCTGCCCACAGCCGGCTTCATCATTGAATTCTGAACATTCACTACGGAGTGCGGCGCCTTTCCGAGATTATGCACGAACTTGGTTTGAGGATAATAGCCGAAGGAGTCAGGAGTCAGAATAGAAGCGAACGTACAGCCAGGACTTCAACTCCGATCGTATTTATTTGGATTTTGCTGGAGAGAACCTCAGGATCGATTGCGTTTTCGGGTGGAGATCCGAACTGGATTTTGTTTTTCTCCTGACTCCTGACTCCTGACTCCTGGCTCCTGACTCCTGCTTCTTACAGTTCCCGGCGCAGGGCGTGCAGCGCTTTGCGGAGCTTCAATTCGTGCAGTTCGAGGATCTCCAGTACTTCGTGGGGGTTCAGGCCGGACTGGGAGGCGATATCCTCGATACGCTTTCCGGAGTAATGGACCTGCATGAAAATCCGGCGCGGGATATCGGACCAGGATCGCAGTTCTCTTACAATGGCATCGAATAGAATATTGCGTTGATTGCTCAAATTCAAAGTTCCCGTCGCCATGATGTGACCTCCTGCCATACTCGCCATCTCCCTTTTCGCTACATTAGACGCAGGAGACCGGAAAAAAGTTGTCTTTTTTCATTCGATTTTTCGCACAACCGGGAGCGGCGGACGAAGGACTGGGGCGCGCGCATTGCAGATTACTGTGGCGTCTCACGGCAAATGGAGCGCGGGCGTTCCGCCTGATGCCGCACAGTTTTTGTCCAACCACGAGCTCAGAGCATGGCGCCACAGGGCGTTTGGAGTGCGGCGACTGGTCGCCGCTCTGGAGATCGGCATACTGACACGACCAGGCAGCTTGCTGCCTGGAATTCCACGAAACAGAATGCGGCCGCTCCGCTCCCAGGCGTCCCGATGATTTAGGGCGGCAAGCCGTCCTGTGCGGCCACCGATCGACTCGCGCAAGCGGCGACCAGTCGCCACACTCCAAACGCGCTCCGTGCGCTGTTTGTGTCCGTCTGGAGCAGAAGCCGTGCTGCATTGAGAAGGACGCTCCCGCTCCGTTACGGCTTGCATTCAGAGCATTTCTTCAAAGGGGATAGCGACAGTTCGCGATTTTTATCAGGAAGTCGGACGGAATGCGCGCGCGCCGGCAAGGAAACAGGCAGCACCTGATGCCAGGAGGATTCCGCAGGGGAGCAGCATTTCCTGTAATGAAAAGCCGCGCCAGATCGCCCCTTCCATGGCCAGAATCGCCCATTTTGCCGGGCTGAAGTTGCCGGCCACCGCCATCCAGGAAGGCATGTAGAACAAGGGAATCATCCCGCCTCCCAACATGGCGACCGGCATCATGACCGCCCATCCGGCGCCAGCCGCCGCCTGCTCCGTCTTGCCAAGCACCGATACCAGCATCATGATTCCGACGAAAGCGGCCGCGGCTGAAAATCCTGCCATGAAAACCAGCGGCCAGGACTGAGGCCGGACATGGAAGATCAGGCGCGCGATGAGAAACAGCCCGCTCTGCAGGACGGCGAGCGCGGCAAAACAGGCAAGCGCCTTGCCGGCAAGCAACTGGAAGCGGCTGATCGGAGCCATCTGCAGCCGGGCCATGGTCCCATGAGTTCTCTCGGATACAATGCCGATGCCGAATGTCATGACACACCCGATGATTCCCCAGAGGATTCCTTGCGGAAACGTGATTTCAAAAGAATTGCGCGGATGAGGTCCGGATGGTCCGGCCGAAATCGCTTTCTCGGTAACTTCCAGCGGCTGCCAGGAGCCCATCTGCTTGCCGGCGGCATTTTGAGCCGGCGTGCCCAGGAACCGGTCCAGTTCACCCAAATACCGGCCCAGGGCGGCATTCCCTTCGGATGGCGGCGCCGTTTTGATTTCGTCGAGCGCCTTGCTGACCATGTCCCGGGATCCGGCTCGATCTGACAGCAGGGTTTGCATGCGCTCGGCTGCTTGTTTCTGCAACAGTCCCTGAAGCATGCCGGCTTCTGCCTTCCGGCTCGGATCAATCCAGACTTCGACGCGGGGAGGCGTGCCGTAAAACAGCCGGCTGCTTGCCTCGCTGAATCCCTTTGGAATCAGGATCACGGCGGTTTGCCTGCCTTTTCTGACCAGCGTCATGCCCTGCTCGCGATTCGCACGCAGAGCCTCAAATTCCGAGCTCTTCTCCAGACGCTCGGCAAACCGGCTGGAGTCCGGCGTGGCGTCTTCATCGACAATCGCGACTTTGATTTTCGCCATTCGGTCCGAGTCGCCGGAAAATATGGCTCCGAACATGACGGCAATCATCAGAGGCCAGATCAGGGTGAAAAATATTCCGGATTTGTAGCGGACCAGAATTCTGAGATCTTTTTGCGCCAGTGCCAGAATGGTGAGCATCAGTCCCTCAGCTTTCTGCCGGTGAGGTTCAGAAAAACCTGCTCCAGAGTGGGGCGCTCGAGGCGGAAATTCGCCACCGGCCCGGCTGCGGCAAGGCGATTCAATTCACCGAGGGGATCCTCGGTTTCCAGCCGCACTTCCTTCCCATTCGTCTCCACAACCAGCTCGGGCTTGCTTCCCCGTTGCGCGAGCAGTTCAGGGACCGTGCCGACCGCAAGTAGTTTCCCATGATCCATGATGCCGACGCGGTCGCAGAGCCGCTCAGCCTCTTCCATGTAGTGGGTGGTGTAAACAATCGTCCGCCCCTGGGAGCGCAGCTGAAGAATGTTTTCGAAGATCAGGTTGCGCGACTGGGGATCGACTCCGACGGACGGTTCGTCCAGCAGAATCAACTCGGGTTCATGCAGGACGGCCGCGGCCAGGTTCAGCCGCCTTTTCATGCCGCCGGAGTAGGTTTTGATCAGGTCGCGTTTCCGGTCCGTCAGCCCCACGAACTGCAGGGCGGAATTTATTCTTGCCCGCAGCCGTGCGCCATGAAGGCGATACATGCGCCCGAAAAATGCCAGGTTTTCTTCGCCGGTCAAGGATTCGTACAGCGAGATAGCCTGCGGAGCAACTCCGATCCTTACCCGGACATCCGGCAGGGAGGGTGTGCCAAGAGCATCGACGGTCACGGTCCCCTTGTCCGGCGCCAGTACGCCAACGGCCATGTGGACGGTGGTGCTCTTGCCCGCGCCGTTCGGGCCGAGCAAGCCGAAAATCTCCCCCCGCCGGACTTCGAGGAACAGGCCGGCCACGGCCGTCAAATTTCCATAGGATTTCCAGACATCCGCAAATTTCAGCATAGGTGCCGTTTGATACGCCCGCCGCCGGTCTTTGGGTTCAATATTTCATATGGCATGAAGAGAGTGAGCGTGGCACAGGCCACCGCAAATATCTGATTTTCAAACCATTTTGGTATTTTTATTTGTTCAGGTTCTAACTGTCCTTTTTAGAATTTCTCCTGGACATCGCCTAAATTTTCCAGGTAATGATCCGCTTCTTCCAAAGCTCCGGGCAGCAATTCGATTTCCACGTCAGGCTTCTGAGTGTCCCCATAGCCCCGAATCATATGTCCTTCAAGAACTTCGAGCACCTTATTTAAATTGGAGGCATAAGGACCATAAATCCCGGCCTTGTAGCGCAGCCGAAGTGGCTCACCCGCTTCCTGGAGAAAGTATGCAAGCTTCTGGATCTCAAGCAGGGTAAGCCGGTAATCGAGCTGGAGATACTGCTTGGCCGCATTTCGGGCATTTCGCCGCATGGCATGCTCTGCAGGATTCTTTGGCGCAACCGGGGCAGGCAGCCATGCATGTGGAGCATACAAGATGAAGTTTGTCGTCGCAGACATGG
>Ga0315277_10000671_pt1 | contig 53470 bp, 32 predicted proteins | sample YL17G05_15_MG_FD_203695 | JGI IMG/M metagenome (GOLD analysis project Ga0315277, IMG submission 203695) | Sediment microbial communities from Yellowstone Lake, YNP, Wyoming, USA - YL17G05_15 | ecosystem: Environmental > Aquatic > Freshwater > Lake > Sediment | place: USA: Wyoming | collected... | reverse complement strand
GCAAGAAAGGAATCACATCGCGCTGCTTCCGAGCGAATCACTCGACGCCATCGTCCAAAAAGCTGCGACCGTAACCCCTTCAGCACGACAACTTGCATGGCAGAAGCTTGAGTTTGTTGCCTTCATCCATTTTGGCATGAATACATTCATGGACCAGGAGTGGGGCAAAGGCACAGAGGATCCGCGTGTTTTCAATCCGACCGATCTCGACGCCCGCCAATGGGTCCAAGTGATCAAGAACGCCGGCATGAAACTCGTGATCGTCACCGCAAAGCACCATGATGGTTTTTGCCTTTGGCCGAGCCGGTACACCAATCACAGCGTGAAAAGCAGTCCGTGGCGAGGAGGAAAAGGAGATGTGGTTGGTGAGGTTGCGCGGGCTTGTCGGGAGATGGGATTGAAGTTCGGCGTTTACCTGTCGCCGTGGGATCGCCACGAAAAAACGTATGGTGATTCTCCCACCTATAATAAATATTTTCTCAACCAACTACGCGAGCTTTTGACAAATTACGGGGAGGTCTCCGAGGTATGGTTCGACGGTGCAAACGGCGAAGGTGCGAACGGAAAGAAACAGGTCTACGACTGGCAATTATATTACAGATTGATACGCGAATTGCAGCCAGAAGCAGTCATCGCCATTATGGGACCCGACGTCCGATGGGTTGGCACAGAATCGGGTTATGGGAGAGAAACCGAATGGAGCGTCATGCCCGTCGTTACGCAAGATCTCCGGTCGATTGCGGCAAGATCTCAGCAGGAGCAGATCGATGGGGGCTTCCTGCCCCGTGACCTGACCGATGACGACCTGGGAAGCCGCAAAAAACTCGCACATGCCTCCGCGCTCGCCTGGTATCCATCCGAAACAGATGTTTCCATCCGTCCGGGCTGGTTCTACCATGAGAACCAGGACAGTCTTGTCAAGTCACCATCAAAACTCGTCGACATCTATTACAGCTCTGTTGGCCGCAATTCCGTTCTCCTTCTCAATATTCCCCCCGACAAACGTGGGCGCATCACTGATCACGATATCAGGAGCCTCATCGGAATGAGGAGGGTTCTCGACCAGACCTTCAAGGTCAATCTCGCCATCGGCGCACATGTGACGGCCACGAATGATCTGCCGGCACATCGCGCGGCAGCGGTAGTCGATAGGAATGCAGATACGTATTGGACAACGGCCGCGGGGATTGAGACTGCCACGCTCGAATTTGATCTGCAAAAGGAAAAGACTTTTGACTGCGCAGAACTCGTGGAGAACATTGGCGTCGGGCAGCGTGTGGGGTTGTTTCGCCTTGAGGCATTCCGCGACGCCGCCTGGAGAGAATTCGCTCGAGGCACTACGATAGGGTACAAACGGCTGTTGCGTTTTCCCCTGGTAACAACCCAGAGGGTGCGGCTCGTCATAGAGCGGTCGCGCACAAGCCCAACGCTAACTTCGTTCGGACTCTTCAAGTCACCGCCTGCGGTGGCCATTGATTCACCAGATCGTCCGTCCAAGTAGAATCTTTCCGTGCCTCCCTCTTCAGGTACAGGGTGATGAGCATGCGTTCCAAAATTAGCCCCAAAATGGGCGGACAATTGTAGATTTTTCACTGATACGGTGGGAACTCCCCGCCAGCCCCACGTGTTATCATGGTGTGGCTGGCAGGGTGTGCTGGGGGTCCGGAGGGATTGCCGAGCGTGTTGATTGGTGGGTGCGCCAGCCCCAATTTTGAAATACGGAAGACTTGCTGCAACGCAGGTTTGCTTATGTAAGCAGGCGTTGCAGTATAGAAGCCGACTCGAATGAATCCTTTTGGATCCGTGTCGGCTTTCTGCATTTATGGGGGGTCTGGAGATTTTATCCCGTCTTTGTCTTCGGTGACGGTTTTAGCTACTTTGCAGTGCCACCACTATCTCCCGGAAAGGCCGCGGGGATCGCTGGCGGACGTGACGGCGGAAGAGTTGCATCCCTCGTTCAGAACAAACCACCGGAGAATCCCATGAACTTGACCGGACAATTCCCCTTCCCGGCAAGGGCAATTACTTTCGTGTTCTCATTCTCTATCGCTCTACTCTATTCTGACAGGCAATTTGTCTTCGCCCAGGGCGTCTCCGGCACATCATTGAAGGTTATCCGTACACCTACGCCATACCCCGACGGCCGGCCAGTTGCTCACTATCGGCTCGACGCAGAAGATCATGGGATCGTCTTGCGCCATGGTAACGGGCCCCGAGAATGCGATTCACTGGGAGCAAGAGATATCTGGGTTTGGGAGTATAAAAGTACTTATTACATGCATTATGACGGTGCCGGCGCAAAGGGCTGGCTCGCGTGCCTGGCGACAAGCAAGAATATTACCGACTGGAGGACGCGCGGCCCCGCTCTCGACTTCGGTTCTCAAGGAGAGAAGGACGCAGCGTCTGCTTCGTATGGCGTTACGTTCTTCGACAACCGCACGTGGCACATGTTCTATCTGGGCACGCCAAACACGTCCCCACCACCCGATCTCGTGCCGTCCTTTCCTTACCTTACAATGAAAGCTGATGCCCCGTCTCCGACTGGCCCGTGGAGCAAACGATACAACATTGTGCCATTCAGCCCTCAACCCGGAACCTACTATTCCGCCACTGCGAGCCCTGGTCAGATTATTCGCAGAGGAAATGAGTATTTGATGTTCTTCAGCGCCTCTACCGACAATCCGATTCTTCGCACTATCGGCATCGCGCGGACACACAATCTCAATGAATCATGGAAAATCGACCCGCATTCGATACTTGCACCGTCGGAGCAGATTGAGAACACCTCGCTATGGTACAATGAGAGGGCGAGAACATGGTTCTTGTTCACAAACCATGTTGGACTGAAGAATGGCCTGGAGTACACGGATGCGGTGTGGGTTTATTGGACAAAAGATCTTGGGCGATGGAATCTAGATCAGAAGGCTGTGGTTCTCGACGGCTCGAATTGCACATGGTCGAAACATATTATTGGTCTTCCCTCTGTGGTTAAGGTCGGCAATCGTCTTGCTTTGTTTTATGATGGCTATGCCGGCGAGGGAATTCCGAAGGGAGCTGCAAGTCACATGTGTCGAGATGTCGGACTCGCGTGGCTGGACCTGCCGCTGAATGTCAACAATTGATGGAAGGGTGATTGAGGCGATAGATGGGTCAATATTCTTGTTACTCTGGTGGTGGGCTTGAAGAGGGTATTGCAACTGGAATGGTCGAGAGGTATATTGTGTGTGGAACAGCACCTGCGGGCGTAATTCAGTGGTAGCCCGCCACAAAACGTGGCGGGTAAAAATGCCAGCTTCTTCCAAAATCACCCACGAGCGCTTTTTGCGAGTGGTTGTGATTTTGAGAATCCCGACGTCTTGTGTCGGGACCAAGCAGTAATAAAGTAACGCGGGCGTAATTCAGTGGTAGAATGCCAGCTTCCCAAGCTGGACGTCGCCGGTTCGACCCCGGTCGCCCGCTCAAAAGTCAACTTCTGAAATTAGATTTCAGTGTTCCACCCTTTGTCATTCTATCTGCCTGCTTCGACCGAGCGGACAGACAATCCCCACACCTGTGAATCATCACGAGAGTTGAATTGCCACGTCTCTCCGCCATCGGTGCTCCGAAAGAGCCCTTTGTTGAGCGTCCCTGCTAGCACCACGCGGGGATCAGAAGGAAGCACAACGATAGCATGCACATGGAGATCGGTGAGACCCAGAGAGTGTTTCTCCCAGTGAGCACCGCCATCAGTGCTTAGGTACACTCCTCCACCATATGTCCCTGCGTAGAGCCAATCCTGCTTCTTGGGATGCACGGCAATCGTGTAGACAGTTCTATGATCCAGGCCTGTTGAACGCTGCTCCCACCGCTGCCCGCCGTCCAGGGAGCAGAACACACCGTCCTCTTCTGTCCCGAGCCAGAATCGTTTCGCATTGTATGGGTCCTGCACAACGACACGCACTCCCTTCACGGCGAGTTCTGCAACAACCCAATGCTCTCCGCCATCTTTACTAAGGTAGGCTCCTTCCTCGGAGGCAGCAAGAACATGGTGTGGATTCGTGCGATCAATACAGACGTCCCCAGAGTAAGGGCGTCGCATGCCCAAAACTTTCTTCTCCCACGAAGCCCCTTTGTCCATACTTCGGAAGATGCCATACGCGGTCGAAGCGAAAACTATTGAGGGTTCTGTCTCCGCGGCCTTGACCTTGAGCACTTCCGTCACTTCCCAGTTGGTTGTGATTCGCCACGTTTTACCCGAATCAATCGAGCGAAGCACACCATTCCCGCAGGCGGACCAGATCGTGCCGTCGCTTCCCTCCTCAGAATAGAAGTTACGTATGTAATCACGCCAACCACCGTGTTGCCAGGTGCGCCCTCGGTCGGTGCTCACAAAAAGTCCGGCAGTTGGTGTGTTATCACCCTTGTCCCTGAGGTGAAAAGAGCTTAACACCGCCATATAGATCACCTCGCGTTGCGCCACCGCCACATCAGCAAGAAGAGCCAGTAGCACAATGATGATGTACAATCTTGACCCCAACACAGCTATCCCTCTTGAGTATATCCGTCTTAGCGGTATCATCACTCGATGATTTTTCCCTTCTGGAAATCGAGGATTCGGACGCGATCTCCGTGGCGAAGCTCGATGATCCCAGTGCCAACCTCTGCCGACATAAATGGCCCATCATAGAACTTGGTCTTTGCCAAATCCACGTTCTTGCCGTTCAGCAGCCGGCGACCGTCGTACGTGAAAGTCAACGTGTCTCCCCCGAGCGATACATATGTCACCGTCAACGTGCGCTCGAAATCCTCAGCTTTGACTCGCTGCGAGCGCATGCGGTATGTGAATTTATTGTAGTCCGCGTCGGTATGCGTCGACGCGACCTCAACAACCGCCCCGTTCTTTAAGTTATAGCTCCGCAGCCTCCAATTCTTTTCCTCCTCAATCCACTCATACGGCTTCAGGGGATAGAATGCAATGCCGGTGTTTCCACCACGACAGAAGATCCAGCCGGTGGAATCGACCACGCGGGCATCGAGCGTCTTCGGAAAGAACCCCTCAATGTGGGGGTGGTGTGCCCCGGGTGCAACATTATAGAGAACGATGACGACATTCTTATTCTGAAACGTCTGCTCATAAGGTGAGCTGGAGTTCCATTTGTCCGGGCTTGTGTACACGAGCTTGTACCGGTCCACGTCCTGCACGAGAACGTCAAGCTCTTCAGGGAAGAACATTCCGAGCTGGTGACTTGAGTAATATGGATGCAGCGTAAAGATCGTGTTGTTCGGTTTTTCGGAAATAAATGTGACATCCCATGTATGCTGTTGGAAAGGCTCGAGCACCCCGCCATGCAGTGATCCAAGTATATAATCTGCTGTCACGTACGAATACTTGTATGCGGGCGGGTTCAATTCGTCACCAAAGCGCATCACGTTACGCACCCGTTTGCGCTCGCGCTGAATGTAGGGTGTGGATCGATCTGTGGCCATGTGAAGAATGATGTCGGGCATGCGATACGAGCTCAGCGCTGCGAAGACGCTTTCCCACGAGCTGCGGACCCTCGGCAGGAAGTCTGCCTCCTCCCATGTTTCTCGTTTTGGTTCTCCAAAGTACAGCCATGAGACCCGCGTTGTCTGTGCTGCCAGCGGATTGATAATGTCGGCGGGATAATCACGGCTATGGCCACCTCCATAGTTGCCGCGCAGGTGCTCCACAGCAAAGTCAGCAAGAAGTAGATCACACATCATCTGCGCCTTTGTTTTCATTGCCGGATCCGTCGCACAATCGTATAACACGAGCATAGGCGCAAGGAAAGCCGGCATGTAGGTGGGCGAGTCGAACTCTCCCTGGCCGACGGTTGTAGCAACGGTCATCCAGTGATCAAGCCACCCTTTTGCTTCGCGAAGGTTTTCGTCCGAGCTGCGCCCGTTGAACCATTGTGTTCCGTCTTCATGCGGCCAGGTCTGCGCTGCAAGATACAGGCCGGTATAATGCATAACCCAGTGGTTCTCGGTGTCTCCGCGGTACAAGCCTCTGGAGCGGAAGATCTCCCTCACTTTCCGGTGCAGGGAATCCGGAAGAATAGACCGAAAGCGAAGGTAGGTCCCCATAAGCGTGTATCCATGAAACGATCCTAAAGCGGAGTCGAATGCAGCCACGGTTTTATTCACGTCGCGGCCCACGGCAAATTTTGCCGCAAGACTGTAGATACTCACGCCTGGTTCTCTGCTCACAACTTCCAGAAACTGGCGCTGCCGGGCTTCAAATACGCTATCGTCAGTCGCGGCGTACAAACTGCCGAAGGCAGCCAGGAACATGACACTAAACAAAGACTGTCGCATCAGACAATCTCCATGGACGCTTTCGTTCAATACTTCAAGTATTCAGCTGGTGGCACGGGACATTCAGGTCCCATCCTCCACATAAAATTTGGATCGATAAATGGAGTATCCTCGCGGTGCCTTTTCATCAGATCGATTTTCTTTTGAAGCAACTCACCAAGGTTGCTCCCATAGAAGGCCCAGTTTTCCCCAAGTGAAGCCACGGGCATGAAATTCGTGTGGCTCGTGTTCCATAATCGGAGCAGGTCTTCCGCGTTCTTGAGTTCATCATCGATCGTCAAGCGGACGCTTACAAGCATGGCTGCCTGTGCATTCCGCGAGGATGCCGTCATATACCCGCGCACGCCTGCAATCCAGCCGGCGGTGTTGCGCAGTGTCCGGAAATAACATCGCAGCCCCTGCAAACGATCGCGTTGATCCTGTAGCACGTCGCGCGTGCTCGTGCCTTGCGTCTGCTGTTTCAGTGAGGTATCCAACAACCCAATCGCCTCGTCCAGGGGCTTCCACACCAGCGAGTCGCATCTCCGGACAATGGACTTCGCTTGTTCCATGTCGATCAGCAACCAGAGCGCATCGGCGCCGAAGTCTATCATCGTGGGATTGTTAAACGTCGCAATCATGTGCTGCTCGTAATATCGTCGTTCGTCCTCTGGAATTGCCAGGATGTTTGGCACAAACGGTCGTACCCAATGCCGATACAGTGGAAATGCCCAGCTTGTGCCATAGAGAGGAACGTCGGGAAAAGAGCGAACAGCCTGATCGGTCAGCCGCCATGCTCGTACGAGCACTTCGGCTTCACGCGCACCACACCAACGCCGTGCTGTTGATTCAACGACTTCGTCTACTGTTCGCTTTGTGTCAGACTGATAGGCGCGGACAATCTCTCTATTGATGCTCCATGGCGCCAGGGATGGCGGATCGAATGTTACTGTAACATGGTGGACACCGGGGCTTACCGCAGCCTCAAGCCTGTCACGGCTCAACCAAGGACATGGAGCACCAAGGATATAGTTGGTTGCAGAGCGAGCCGTACCGAACAGTTGAGATCCTTTCGTTTCAAGGGCCCGCATAACGGGCCAGCGGCGCGCGTTGGCTGTGTCAGCAGGTTGAACGTAAAGGTCCAGTCGGTCACCCAGACCGCCTAGAATGACATCCTGCTCGGCACCGAACCAGGACACTGATGTGATCACGCGGAAGCGGAAGTTAGTTTCCGACGCGGCGTCACGCAACAGGCGGAGATATCGTAACACATTCTCGCCAGCTACGTGGGCAATCGATTCATCGGATTTCCATTCTCTGATGAGATACGCGCCCCCATTTCTGCCCGCATAGAGTGTCGACACATATTCAAACCCCGAGCCGCTGTCGTTTGTCCACAGGTACAGGTATCCAAGCTCCGGCACTTCCTTCATCATCGCCTGCATCAGCTGTGCGTAGTGCCACCGGACAACCGGATGACTGAGTGTCGCAGTATAGCGGGGCCGGTAGCTTCGATACGGATGATCAACCCGCGCACCACGGAGATATGGGTACTTTGCGAAAAAGGCCTCCGGCATGGTCCGCGGTGAACATATGGAAAGGCCCGGCGTAAGACCGTAGGCAAGAGCGAGCGCAACGTTCTTCTTCAGAAGGCTCAGGTTTGCCTGAAGGTACTCGGGCGGATACAGACCACGAGTAAGGTCGCTGGCTACAAACTGGTCAAGATCCGGGCTACTGGCGTAGAAACGTGGATAGATTTCTCCCGGAGGTCCTTCTTCGTATGCCGTAGGAGATGCAAGTACGTTGACGGACACATGTGAGCAGCCGAGCCGAGCCATTTCTTGGATCGTCGCCTCCGGATCATAGTTACGAACGAGACGGGGCAGAGAGGCAAACATTCCGTCGTTTCCCTCAAGCCATGGCAGGCGTACTGAGACGGTCCTTCCCTGTGCAAATTCACCGACGTTGTCGTCGGACCATTCGTCGCGGACACGGCAGAATGCAGTATAGAGCAGGTGGGTGTGTGATGCTGTCAACTCGCCGGTCCCGTCTGGTGAAATTTGCAGCCGAAACCACCCAGCAGACACCTCAGCGCCAGTCCGCAAGACATGGACGCGGAGCGAACCCTTGCGAAGCGCTTGGCCCTCCGGCACTTCAACAATGGGGGCAACTGGGGCAAGAGTTTTCTTCATTGCCTCGACGACGGTGTGCTCGACCGGATATCCTGACACAGGGATTTCCAGCGTGATGACTCGCTTCAGAACGTCGCCTACCCTGCCTCCCGTTTGTGCGCGTGCCGATAAGACCAAAACAACTGCAATCGTAAGGGAGGGTATTAGATGAGCTCGTTTCATGGATTTGTACCTCCGGTGCCAGTTGTGGGGTGATGCGTTACACGGTCGTGAGGGGTCGTCTGCGGAGAAAACGAAAAGGCGTCCTCTCCCTCCGGTGTCGGAGACTGAGATGCGCCTTCTCGAAGTACAGCCGCGGCTATAATAGCGGACGGTCACTCAAAAGTCAAGCCGAACCACCCAGACCATCTACATGTGCGCGGGCTGCCTTTAGAGCCTCGTCATAAGATGCTGGATATCAACCTGTGCGTAAAATAAAAGGCCCCGACGCGCACCGTGAGCGGCAGGGCTAGGGAGGTTGTTATGAAGCCTGCTTCAGTAGGAATGAGAATCAGGCTCTTCTTTGACAACCTATGCAGTTGAGGGTTTAGTCGCACAAGCCCGCCTCTCAGCCACCGGCACCGCAACCACAGCCCGCAATTGCACAAGAAGGCCGTCAATGAACTGGCGGCTTGATTTTCTCACCCGGCAGGTCTCTCTTCACGGATTTTTCTACGTTGAACGAGAAAAGCCTCTGGGGGTAGGTAAGCCTCACGACCTTCACGCTTTTCAGACTCGTCAGCGGACACGACACAACGTCGCCAAAACCATTCGTGCTTTTCTGACTCGACCAATAAACCATGCCAAGTGGTTTCAATTGCACTGAAACTCTTTCTTAACTATGATTGTCCTAGTTCCCATGTTGGAACAAATCACGGAGGTGTCGCGAGGCGGGTCGTTACCCAAGTGGTTACCAGCGAGCGGGTAAGCATTGTGGGAAAGACAGATCTCTTGTTGATCACAGACTGAATTTGCCGTATCTGTACCATCCATTTCCCTTCCCGGGCTGGACGTCGTCCCGATTCAATTCGATTGAATCGGGATCGCTCGCTCTCAAAACACGCGGGGTTAGCGCTTTTTTGCTAACCCTGATGTGTTTTGAGCCCTCCCCACGCATCACCGTTTCGTCCCAAATCTTGCTCGTTGATTACAAAAATGCCTAGATTCAGATACTTTTATCGTCAACCATTAACTCTGGAGGATCTATGCTGCGACGTTTCGCATTCATCGCTTTTTCCCTGCTCCTGCTCTCTTTCCTTTATTCTCAGGAAGCGCGGCTCCTTCGTTTCCCCGCAATTCACGGAAACCAGATTGTCTTTACGTACGCGGGTGACCTCTACACGGTACCGGCAACCGGTGGTGTAGCTCGAAAGCTCACCACTGACGTCGGCTTCGAGATGTTTGCACGCTTTTCGCCCGACGGGAAGCAAATCGCTTTTACCGGCCAATATGATGGTAACACAGAGGTGTACTTGATGCCAGCAGAGGGTGGAGTTCCGAAACGTCTCACCTTCACTGCAACACTCGACCGAGACGATGTCTCCGATCGGATGGGACCGAATAATATCGTGATGGCATGGAAAAATGGAGAGCACGTCGTCTTTCGCTCCCGGCGCGTAGAATGGAACGACTTCCGCGGGCAGCTTTTCCTGGCATCCATCGATGGAGGAATTCCGGAGCGGCTCCCCCTGCCGCGCGGCGGCTTCTGTTCTTTTTCGCCCGACGGAAAACAATTTGCCTACAACCGTGTCTTCCGCGAATTCCGCACATGGAAACGATACCGTGGCGGCCAGGCCGACGATGTGTGGATCTACGACTTCGCCACGAAGCATATCACCAACATCACGAACAATCCCGCACAGGATATCTTCCCGATGTGGCACGGCTCCGCGATTTACTTCATCTCTGATCGCGACGAAAACAAGAAGATGAATCTCTATTCCTACGACCTGACATCAAAAGAGGCGAAGAAGCTCACCCGCTTCACGGAATACGACATCAAATTCCCCTCCCTTGGTGACAATGCCATCGTCTTCGAGAACGGCGGATACATCTACAAATATGAGTTTGCTTCAGGAAAGTCAGACAAAGTGCCTGTTGTCATCAATGAGGATTTCGACGGTGGCCGCGGCGGATTTGCCGATGTCAGCAGGAGCATTTCGAATTATGAAATTTCCCCTGATGGCAACCGGGCTCTCATAGGGGCTCGCGGCGAAATCTTCACGGTACCAGCCAAGTATGGCAATGTACGCAACCTGACGAAAACCCCGGGCGTGCACGAGCGCAATTCAAAATGGTCTCCGGACGGCAAGTGGATCGCATACGTTTCCGACGCATCGGGCGAGGATGAAGTTTACGTCATGCCGCAAGATGGGAGCGCCAAGGAAACACAGCTCACCACCAGCGCGGATGTCTACAAATACGACATTGCGTGGTCACCCGACAGCAAGAAGATCACGTGGGCTGATAAGAAACAACGCTTGCAGTTTGTCGATGTCGAGTCGAAAAAGGTAACGCTCGTCATTCAATCGGATGTGTGGGAGATCACCAGCTACGCTTGGTCGCCGGACAGCAAGTGGATTGCTTTCGCTAAACCGGGCGCACAGACGATGACGAAGGTTTGCCTGTATTCACTTGCGACACAGCAAACGACCGAGGCGACGGATGGTTGGTTTTCATCCTACGCGCCGTCGTTCAGCTCCGATGGCAAGTACCTTTTCTTCGTCTCCAACCGCTCCTTTAATCCGTCTTACGGCCAGACGGAATTCAATCATGCTTACTTTGACATGGCCAAGATCTATATCATCACACTTTCAAAGGACACAAAATCTCCCTTTGAACCGAAGAGCGACGAGGTGAAGGTCAAGGAGGACAAGGCCCCTGTCAAGAAGGCGGAGGGTGAGAAGGAGGCCGCAAAGAAAGACGAGAAACCCGAGAAAAAGGACGTCGTCGTCAAGGTTGATCTTGACGGAATCCAGAGCCGGATTGCCGGGCTTCCCATCACGGCGTCGAGTTACCGGAACGTTCAATCCGTCGGCGAGAAGATCTACTACGTACGGAACGGGACAAAAGACGAGAAATCGAAGCTCTTTCTTTATGACTTTGAGAAACAAAAGGAAACAGAGCTTGGCGAGGTAAATGGTTTTGAGATTTCTGCTGATGGTAAGAAGATGCTTATTTCACAGGAAGGCGCTTACGCCATCATCGATCTGCCTACTGCAAAAATAGACGCCAAAGAGAAACTGAATCTGTCTGACATGAAAGTGAAGCTCGATCGGCATGCCGAATGGAAGCAAATCTACGACGAATGCTGGCGGCAGATGCGCGACTTCTTCTTCGCCCCCAATATGCACGGCGTCGATTGGCTCGCTATGAAGAAACGATATGAAGTGCTCCTCCCCTACATCAACCACCGGGCGGACTTGACCTATGTTATTGGTGAGCTCATCGGTGAGCTGACTACGGGTCATACGTACGTCGTCGGCGGCGAGATGCCCAAACCGGAACGAATACCCTTAGGGCTGCTTGGCGCAACCATCGAGCGTGATGCAAAATCGGGCTATTACCGCATCACCAACATCCTCAAAGGTCAGAACTGGGACCAGCGGCTCCGGTCGCCGCTCACAGAAATCGGTGTGAATGCAAAGGAAGGCGACTACATCATCACCATTGACGGTAAGCCGACCAACCAGATGGTCGACGTGTATGAAGCGCTTGTGAACACGGCGGGCAAACAAGTCGGGCTCAAGCTCAATGGCGAAGCGAAGGAGGCGGGTGCACGCGAGACGGTTGTTATTCCAACCGGGAACGAACAACCGCTGTACTATTATAACTGGGTGCAGGAAAACATCGAGAAGGTTTCAAAGGCAACGAACGGAACGGTCGGTTACGTTCATGTTCCCGACATGGGTGTTCCAGGCTTGAACGAGTTTGTAAAATACTACTACCCACAGCTGCAGAAGGAAGCGCTGATTGTGGACTGCCGCAGCAACGGAGGCGGCAACGTTTCTCCCCAAATCATCGAGCGCCTGCGCCGTGAAATTGCGATGATTGACATCGCCCGCAACGGCGCGCCGACGATCGATCCGGGAGGAACAATTCTCGGCCCGAAGGTCCTTCTTATTGACGAATTCTCTGCTTCTGATGGTGACATCGTCGGCTACCGGTTCCGCCAGCACAAACTCGGCACGATCATCGGCAAGCGTACGTGGGGCGGAGTCGTCGGGATTCGCGGATCGCTTCCGCTGCTCGACGGCGGGTTTCTCAACAAACCGGAGTTCTCGCGTTACGATATTGAAGGCAAAGAGTGGATCATGGAGGGCGTCGGTGTGGAGCCGACATTGTCGTGGACAACGATCCCGCAAAGGAATTTGCCGGCGTGGACGAACAGTTGGACCGCGCGATCAAGGTAATTCTGGAACAAATGAAGACAAAGCCCGGCAAGCTCGTTCCGCCACCGCCGTACCCTGATAAGCACAAGTAAGGGTTAGATATTCTGCGTGGAGGTTTCCTTCATCAGCGATTCAGCCGAGATGAAGGAAACTTCCGCCAAGCAAAACAAACTTCCAAATTTATTATTCGGTGTTCGATATTCACCGAGCTCATTCATTTTTATCCTCGGTGAATTTCGATCAACGAACACCGAATATCGAATAATGAAGTTGACCCTCCCTGCTACAGAGGAATTATCCGGTAACTATAGCTGTAGTTTTGGTACGGCAGCCGGTACTGCTCAAGCGGCAGCGAATACCAACTGTCGATTCCCGCCACACCCATCTGCTGATAGTCGATGTCGAGGTGAATAAACTCGTCCGGCTTCAATTCCAGAGAGTGGGTTTGACGTTTCGTTTCGCCCGGATAAAGCTGGTCGGGACTGTACGGAAGGGCGTTGACATTCAGAAGCCCGTCGACAAACCTGATCTCGAACCCTGACCCATCGTTTCGTTTTAACCTTGCCCACCGAACATCCGTCTTGTTTCCGCTCTCTTGAGGCCTTGTGTATGGATGGTACTGACTCTTGATTGTCCCTTCATAAAGTCCAACAAATGCAGAGCTTTTGCGATCCCAATAGGACTCGTGGGGGCCGCGCCCATACCATTGAATGGCGGTAAACTCGGCGGGCAGCAGCAGGTGGCTTCCGACCTTGAAGAGGTTTGGCTGTTTACCCCGCAGCGCAATAAAATTGTTCCGAACGGTTATCGTTCCTTTTCCGTCAATGGTGTATTCGGCGACAACCAGCGCGTCATTCTTCAACAACGGTGTTTCCACACGCACGCATACTGACCCGTCTGGATTTCTCTCGTCGCGATCGATAATCACTCGCTTTGCCCGCTCCGACTTTCCCACATCCTTCCAGATTCCCATGCTTTTCTGAGATCCCGCGCCGAAATCATTGTCATTGGGGGGGCGCCAGAAATTTGGCCGTGGCCCCTGGCACCACATTTGTTTTCCCTTGATGGTATATGACTGAATGAGGCCTGTTTCTTTGTTGAACTCAAGCGAGAAATTCTTGTTGCTCAGAGCGATCTGTCCGCCAGAATCATCAAGTGCAATGGGCGCTCGATCTGCAACGAAGCGAACAGGCGAAGGTTCGCCCCCAATAGCAAATTCTTCTCTCGCCTGCTCATGCCCGGCCGGAACGAGGCCTTCAGCTTTCTTCGTGATGACCGAAAGCTGCAAGTAGTACTCGACTCCAGCGCGGGAGGACAGATTGAGCCCAAGGTCGAAGACAACGTCTTTTCCAGGAAGCGCATCGATTGATTGGATTGCTCCGTTACGCGACTGTTTTCCGTTCTCGATCAACATCCATTTCAATGAAAAGTTCGAGAGGTCACGGAAATAATAACCGTTCTTTACCTCAACGATACCTTGCTGTTCATTGAGCATGCGGAACTTGATGTTTTGGTACACTTTCTTCATTTCGTACGCATGCGGACCGGGTGTCCGGTCGGGAAGCACAAGGCCGTTGCAGTTGAAGTTGTTGTCGCTAGGCGTTCCGGGCGGTCCCCAGTCACCGCCATACCCGAAGAACCTGACACCGTTCTTCTCAAGCCAGACCCCCTGGTCAACCCAATCCCAGATGAATCCGCCCTGAAGTGCGGGATATGATTCAATGATCTCCCAGTACTCCTTGAAATTCCCCAAGGTATTTCCCATTGCATGAGCGTACTCGCACATGATCAATGGACGCGTGGGATTTGACAGTGAATACTGAATGAGCGAATTCGGGTGCGGATACATCGGGCAGTAGACATCTGTGTTCCACTCCAGTTGTGCTCGCTCGTACTGAACGGGCCGCGTCACATCGTACTTCTTGATCCAGTTGTAGCATTCATAGAAATTCGAGCCATTGCCCGCCTCGTTGCCAAGGGACCAGATGATGATGGACGAGTGGTTCTTATCGCGAATGGCCATCCGGCTTACACGCTCCAGATGTGCTTTGAGCCACCGCGGATTGTTGCCAAGCGTTCGAGCGAGATCATAGCCCATGCCGTGCGACTCGATGTTTGCCTCATCGATGAGATAGATGCCGTATTGGTCACAGAGGTCGTACCAGAGCGGATTGTTGGGATAGTGACACGTGCGCACTGCATTCACGTTGAACATTTTCATCAGCCGGATGTCTTTCTCCATTTGCTCCTGGCTGAGAACATGAATGGTTTCAGGATCATGCTCGTGGCGATTTACTCCTTTCAAGAGGATCCTCTTCCCGTTGACGAGCAGGTCTGTTCCTTTGATCTCAACCGTCCGAAAGCCGATTTTCTTTGAAATTGCCTCCTGCAAGGTGCCTTTTCCATCCCGAAGGACAATGTCGAGTGTGTAGAGATTGGGGACTTCCGCAGACCACTGGCGCACGCTTGGCACCCGGCCAGCAACATGAGTCGTTGAGGATGATGTCTTGCCATCAATTGCAGAAAACGTTTTGGTGTCACTCAAGATTTCCTTGTTATTCGCATCCCGGAGCGTGACAACGCAGGAATAGTCCATGATGGGACCGCCGGTCATGGACTTGAGCTCGCCCTCGAAACTCAGGAGGCCGTCTTTGTACTCGCTGTCGAGGACGGATGTTATCCGGATATCATAGAGGTGTGCGCTGGGTCTCGCATAGAGGAAGACGTCTCGCTCAATGCCAGATACCCTCCAGAAATCCTGACACTCCAGATACGAGGCATCGCTCCATCGGTACACTTCCAGTGCAACGAGGTTTTCTCCCCTCTTGACGTACGGCGTAATATCGAATTCTGCTTCGAGCTTGCTATCCTCGCTGTAACCAACCTTCTGTCCATTAACCCAGATATAGAAGGCGGATTTGACTCCACCGAGATGAATGTAAACCTGCATTCCGTCCCAGCCTGCAGTGAGTGTAAAGGTTTTTCTGTAACTGCCTACTGGATTCAGAGAATCGGGGATATCCGGGGGCTGAGGATTCGAGGGGCTAAACTCATACGGAATGTTGACATAGATTGGCACGCCATATCCTTTGAACTCCCAGTTTGACGGCACTGGGAACTGTGACCACCGCGAATCGTCATAGCCCGGCTTGAAGAATTCCTTCGGACGCTTGTCTGGATGATCGACCCAGGAAAATTTCCACATTCCATTCAGCGAAAGAAACCGCGTGGAATTTGCCCGATCTCCCACTTGAGCCGCCTTCAGGGACTCGAAGGGAAAGTACGATGCGCGCATCGGCAGGCGGTTGATGGAAACCACCTCGGGATCTTCCCAGTCGGGCTGCAGTGTTTGGGCAAAAGAAAGAGTGGTGGATGCAAAGAGGGAAAGGACAACAAGGAGCTTATTCATGGTTTCTCCTGGTTGAGAGCGAAAATGCTACAGTAATGAGGTGTTCCATCGGATGTGAAAGATGGGTGCAACTGCGGTGGGATGAAAGAAACACATCACCAAGCGCTGATGAATTTCAACATTTGGTGTTTGATGCGTCCCGCGCCGCGGTCTTGTTAACCCCAACGCTTTTTGTCGGGGGCCATCTCAATGGCTTGTCGTTCTAAGAACCGTCCCGAAAGTCTCCTTCAAGAAGACCCTAACGATTCTTGTACACCGTACCACCTTTCATCACAAACCGCACATCGCGCGCGGCTTTGATGTCCCGCACGGGATCACCATTCACTGCAATGAGATCGGCATAAAGTCCCGGACGGACACGCCCAAGCTCATTCTCCATCCGGATGATTTTGGCATTCACCGATGTGGCTGCCAGAAGTGCCTGTGTGTTTGTCATGCCACCGCGCACCATCCACTCCAGTTCCCGGTAATTCTCGCCGTGGGCAAAGACGCCAACATCACTGCCGAGTCCAATCGTGACCCCCGCATCCAGCGCGAGCTTGAATGCGTGCAGCGCCCGCTGCATTCCCGGTGACAAGGGACCACCGATCTTGAACCCATCGAAGTACTCTCCATACGCTTCTTCTGTTGCCAGAGTGGGGAGAAACGCGACTCCACGCTGTGCCATGAGTTTGAACACCTCTTCAGTGCCGCCATACCCGTGTTCGATGGAATCTGCGCCGGCCGCTGCCGCGCGCCGCATTCCTTCCGGGGTGGTAGCATGAGCCGAAACCGGTCTGCCAGCCGAGCGAGCCTCTGCAACCAGCGTTCGCAGTTCTTCTTCACTAAAGGTTGGGACCGTCCCGCTCACGCCGTGCTTGTAGTCGGCATAGACCTTGACCCAATCGGCGCCTCCGCCAATCTGCTCACGCACAGCCTTAATCATCTCAGCCTCCCCGCTTACTTCCTGGCCACCTTTTGGCAACTGGAGATCCGGCGCAAAGCCCGCCGGACCCGGACCATAGCTGGCTGTGGCGACAATAGCCCGCGTTGCGACCAGCAGTCGCGGGCCAGGAATCATTTTTTCGTTTATTGCGCGCTGGATCGAGACATCAGCGTAGCCGGCACCTTCCGTGCCGAGATCGCGCAGGAGTGTGAATCCAGCCATCAGCGTGCGTTCACAGTGAATGACGGCTTCGATAGTACGATAGGCAAGCGGCTCCTTCAGCACCTGATCATTCCAGAGCGTTTCGTTGTAAGGGTGGAGAAAAATGTGCGAGTGGGTGTCCATCAATCCCGGCAGCAGCGTCATCCCGGAAAGCTCAATGGTCTTTGCTTCTGATGGCACTTGAACCTGCGCTGAGGGTCCGACTGCGGCAATCCGCTCCCCTTTCACCAACACGACCCAGCCGTCGTGGATTTTGCCGTCCTCAGCATCGAAGACGCGCGATGGTTTGAGGAGATGAACAGCCGTGCTCTCTTTCCCTTTTTCCTGATTTTTGTTTCTCCCACTGAGTCTTTCGGGTAACATCGACATGAACAATGCCCCCGCGCTCGACAACATGCTCCACTTCAAGAATCTACGACGATCCATTTGATCTTTCATGGTGAGCCTCCTGCGGATCAAGATTGACTGAACATCACGGTAAGAGCTCTGTCTTCGGGTACGTCATACCGCAAAGATAGAGAGATAGATGGGCAAAGGAAAGGAGCAAGGAACCTGAGGATTGCCGGATCGGACAATCTCATCAGCCCTCCAACTGAAACTTGCCTATGGCTGGGGGAAATTACTACATTACCTCCGGCAGTATATCAATGAAGCGCCGATTGACTTGATAGCCAGGGGATTCCGCTATGAAAAAGCACTTTCTTTTGGTTGTTCTCAGCTCTCTCGCACTTGCGTATTTGCCTGCACAGACTGATAGATTGCGTGAAAATTTCTTGCACCCGCCCGAGTCAGCGCGGCCTTGGGTCTATTGGGTTTGGATGGACGGCAATATCAGTCGCGAAGGAATAACAGCGGATCTCGAATCAATGAAACAGTCAGGCATCGGCGGTGTAATCATTATGGAGGTGAATGTTGGTATCCCCCGTGGTCCGGTAAGTTTCATGAGCCCTGCGTGGCGAACACTCTTCAAGCATGTCGTCACTGAGACTGAGCGGCTCGGACTATTGGTCACCCTCATGGCCGGCCCCGGCTGGACGGGCAGCGGTGGGCCGTGGGTCAAACCGGAACAGTCCATGGTGCATGTCGTTGCAAGTGATACCGTCGTGACTGGTCCGGCACATTTCGACGGTGTTCTTCGACAGCCAGCGCGCTGGCGTGCCTTCTTCGGCGACGGCCTGCTCCCGGCCGAACTTGAAAAGACAAAGAACGAATTCTACCGCGATGTCACCGTGCTCGCATTCCCAACTCCCAGTGGGAACGAGAGGATTGCTGACATCGACGAGAAAGCTCTCTACGTCCGTGCTCCATACTCCTCCCAAGCGAACGTTAAGCCGTTTCATCCTTCGCCTGCATTGTTCCCATCGCTGCCCCCCGGAGCAGCGATCATGAAGAATCAAGTTATCGACCTATCACATGCCATGACTACCGGTGGCAGGCTCACATGGGACATCCCCTCCGGTAACTGGACCATCATGCGTTTCGGAAACACCAGCACAGGAGCAACCACACGCCCCGCACCGGTTCCGGGCCTCGGACTCGAATGCGATAAACTTGACACCGCGGCGTTGAATGCTCATTTTGACGCATTCATCGGCAGCTTACTGCGGGATCTTGGACCGCGCAAGGCCAACAGCGAAGCCGGGTGGAAATGGCTTCACATGGATAGTTGGGAGATGGGAGCACAGAATTGGACCGCCGCGTTCCGCGACGAATTCAGACACCTGCGAGGATACGATCTCTTTCCTTTTCTTCCTGCCATCTCAGGACGCATCGTTGAAAGCCCGGAGGTCTCTGAACGATTTCTCTGGGATGTGCGGCAAACCGCGCAAGATCTCCTTCTGAGAAATCACGCTGTTCACCTTAAAGAGCTCGGCCGGCGGGCGGGGTTCAAACTCTCCATTGAACCGTACGATATGACGCCGTGCGCAGACATGAGTCTGGGCGGCATCGCTGATGTCCCAATGTGTGAGTTCTGGCTATACGGGTTCAATACAAGTTATTCCGTTGTTGAAGCCACTTCTATCGCCCACACAAACGGAAAACAGGTGGTTGCGGCCGAGGCCTTCACATCAAGCGATCAGGAGCATTGGCTGGCATACCCAACATCGATGAAAGTTCTCGGTGACTGGGCTTTTTGCGCAGGTGTCAATCGGTTCGTCTTCCACCGTTCTCAGCATCAACCATGGTCCGACCGCTTGCCGGGGATGACCATGGGCCCATACGGTGTCCATTGGGAACGCACCCAGACATGGTGGAACATGGCTCCGGCTTATCACATCTATCTTAGCCGCTGTCAATATATGCTGCGTCAGGGGCTTCCCGTGGCCGATGTGTGTTTTCTTGTCGCCGAAGGATCTCCGCATGTTTTCCGGCCACCGACTTCAGCCACCAGCGGTAATCCCCCCGATCGCCTTGGTTACAACTTCGATGGGTGTGCACCGGAAGTTGTGCTTTCAAAAATGTCCGTGAAGAACGGTCGCTTGGTGTTACCCGACAGCATGAGCTACCGGTTGCTTATTCTCCCGGAGAGGGAGACGATGACTCCGCCACTCTTGCGTAAGATAAAGAATTTGGTGAAGGCGGGTGCAACCGTCGTCGGCCCCCGCGTTCTCAAGTCACCAAATCTATCGGGATACCCTGATTGCGACGCGGAAGTGAAGAAGCTTGCCGATGAACTTTGGGGGGAGCCAGGCAGAAACCGCATCATCGAACATCGGCTGGGCAAGGGTGTTATCGTATGGAAACCGGCGAGCTCAAAACGCGTTTCTCTGCAAAAAGTTCAGGGCACAGCTTCGGGCCCTGAACAGTATAGTGATTTCAGTGCCGTCACATCACTGTTGGGTTCCATGGGTGTGCCCCCGGATTTCGAGTCGGATGTTGCGCTTCGCTATATCCACCGCCGGGATGGAGGAAGGGATATTTATTTCATCGCAAATCCGACAGACCGTGATATTTCTGCCCGCGTCTTGTTCCGCGTGAACGGAAAGCACCCGCAACTCTGGGATCCTGTTACGGGCGAGGTTCGTGATCTGCCAGAATACACAACGCTCAACGGCCGGACTTCCATGAACCTTCACTTTGAGCCGGCGCAATCTTGCTTCATCATTTTCGAAGCTTCAAGGAGAGGGCTGAAACGGGGCAATCGAAACTACGCCAACACGTCGGTCGTTGTAACGTTCGAGGGGCCCTGGGAAGTTGCGTTTGATCCGCACTTGGGCGGACCAGAGAAGGTTACGTTCGAAACGTTAATGGACTGGACCGCTCATCCGCAACAGGGAATCCGGTACTTTTCGGGAACGGCAACTTATCGCAAGGTTTTTGATGCACCCGCACTGATTGATCAAGCAAAAAGGACATCTTCGCGATGGTGGCTTGACCTCGGTATCATCCACAACATGGCAAGAGTCCGCCTTAACGATCGTAATCTTGGTGTTGTGTGGTGTGCTCCCTGGCGCGTGGAAATCACAGACGCGGCTCACAGCGGCGAGAATAAGCTCGAAATCGAGGTTGCAAATCTCTGGCCGAACCGGTTGATCGGTGACGAGTTCCAACCGCCCGATGCCGAATACGGAAAGGATGGCAACCTGCTGCGCTGGCCCGACTGGCTACTCAAGAACGAACAGCGTCCATCGAAAGGGCGATACACATTTGCCACGTGGAGGCATTTCTCGAAGGATTCTCCGTTGCTGCCATCCGGCTTGTTAGGGCCGGTGCGGATTGTAAGGTCTGTGGAGTAACGCGTTTGGCTGTCAACCGTTGCCTCTTAGCTATCAGCTGAATGCTGATCGCCCGCAATTACTTCCTCCTGATTGTCCGTCGTGTCGGGGTTGCCGTAAACGGATCTTCCGGCCACGGATGCTTTGGATATCGGGCGCGGAGTTGCCTTCTAATTTGGGGATATACCTTTTCCCAGAAGCTGTGCAGGTCCTGTGTCACGGCGAGCGGCCGGGCAGCTGGAGAAAGAAGATGGATCGTAACTGGAATTTTCCCATCGCCAACGCATGGGGTTTCCGTTAGTCCAAAAAGCTCCTGCAATTTTACCGAGAGGGCCGGGTGATCGCCCACCGCGTAGTCGAGCACAATTCGCGAGCCGCTCGGTACCGGCAAATGTGAAGGCGCAAGTCGATCAAGGTCGCGCAGTGCGCGCGATGAGAGTTGTGACCGTAGTATTGTTGCAAGATCCAGGCGTTGCAGTTGTCCCAATTTCCATATCCCTTCAACGAACGGCGCGAGCCAGCTTTCCATCGAAGCGATGAGTGATTCATCGGAGAGATCGGGCAAATCCGACATCCCGAACACCAACCTGCGAGTCCATTGCACACGTGCACGGAAGCTATCGGTTTCTCGATCCCAGGGCAGACAGTGGAGGCCGGTGCGTCGGATCCCTTCAAGCAATGCTCGTATAACCTCTTCTCCTTGCGGCTCAAGGGGTTGTTCATCAAGAATAACTGCACCAAGTCTTCGAAGTCGTCGCGATTTCACTCTGGCTTCAGTATTGCTCCACTCAATTTCTTTTTCAACCACGATCTCGGTCGCAAATGTTCCTTCGAGGTTTTCCTTGCTTACCGGCGCGGCGAGAAATATTGTCGCCTCGCTTGCTCCAGCATCGACGTCGGCGAGCGCGAGGTATTCGCTGCGGGCAAGCTGACTGCCGGCCGGCAGCCGTGCGATTGCTCCGCCGGTCAGTTGGTACGATTCCCGGCGGTCCGGTCGTCTGCGGGCAATTCGGTCTGGGTATGCAAGCGCGAGAAGAAGTCCTGTGGAGAGCGTGCCGCTTTTCTGACTGCGTACTTCCATCGCTTCCATCAATCGTTTTTGCTGTAAAGCCACGCGATCACTCACCTCGGGCGTGAGCCCTCGTCCTCGCCGAAACTCCTCCACGCGTGACTCCAGGTTTATATCCTGGTGGGGTCCTCCCCCCAAGATCTCGCGCTCTTCGAGTAGTGCTGCAAGTTCGCACGCACTCGCACTGTAACCAAGTTCATCCCCTTTTATGATCATATGAGCAAGCCGCGGGTGGATGGGGAACTGCGCCATCGTGCGACCATGTGGTGTCAAGGTTCCATCGTCTCTTATCGCACCGAGTGTCCGCAACAAAGCTTGCGCTTGTGCCAAATGCACTAATGCTGGTGGATCAAGGAACGCCAGTCCTTCGCCCCTTGGCGCACCCCATTGTGCGAGGTCCAATGCCACATGCGCCAGATCCGACGTGCGTATCTCTGGCGCGGGATACTCAGGTAACTGCGCATGCTCACCTTCTGTCCAGAGCCGATAGCACACCCCGGGATTTTGCCTTCCCGCGCGCCCACAACGCTGATCTGCAACTGCCCTCGAAACGGGGATCGTGACAAGTCCTGACATTCCTCGTCGTGGATCAAACCGAGCCGCCCGCGCGAGTCCAGAGTCGACCACAATCCGAACTCCATCGATCGTCAGACTTGTTTCCGCTATGCTGGTTGACAGAATAACCTTCCGTTTTCCTTCCGGCGCGGGGGCAAGCGCCGCTTCCTGAACCGCCGGCGATAAATCGCCATGCAGCATGTGCACGATTGTGTCATTCGGCGGTTGGGCCTGCAGTTTCTCGTGAACACGGCGGATCTCTCTCATCCCCGGAAGAAAAACAAGAACATCCCCTTCCTTGGAGGCAAGGGCACGTATGATTGTTTCCGTCACTCTTGCTTCGAGCAATTTATCCGACGTAAACCGGGCATATCTCGTTTCCACGGGAAATGCTCTGCCTGCACTCTCGATGATCGGCGCATCGCCGAGCAACCGTGCAACACCAACGCCATCGAGAGTCGCAGACATCACCAGCACGCGCAAATCATCGCGCAAGTGTTTCTGAACATCGAGTGTGAAGGCCAGACCAAGGTCGGCATGAATGCTTCGCTCGTGGAATTCATCGAAAATCACCAGGCCCACACCGGGGAGATCGGGATTTGCATGAAGCATACGCGTTAGAATTCCCTCTGTCACAATCTCAACGCGGGTGCGATTACCCACAACGGCATCACCGCGAATTCGATAACCAACGGTCTGACCAATGCGTTCTCTCAGCAATTGCGACATGTAAGCTGCCGCTCGCCGAGCGGCGAGACGCCTGGGCTCCAGCATCAAAATCTTTGCTTCCTGTAGCCATGGGGAATTAAGCATGGCAAGCGGTACGCGCGTTGTCTTGCCCGCACCCGGCGGAGCACTCAACACGGCGCAACGCGACACCGCGAGCGCGTCGTTGAGCGCCGGAAGAATTTCTTCAATGGGAAGTTGTAGGATCGGCTGGTTCATGTCCTTTCGAGAATATGCAAAATGAAAGTCAGCTTTCATAGGAATGGCGGGTCAGCGCAACACCATCTCGTAGCTGTTACCTGTTAGCTGCTGGCTATTAGCCGATTGCTGACAACTGACCGCTAACCCAAAAATCCTTATCTTTACACACCAGAAATCGCCTTTTTAACCGTATCGCTCTTCAATCGTATCATCCACAGTGAGAGAATCTGTGAGCGATATCTTAGAGCCCCCCGGGAAAAGCCGAGAAGACGCTGTGGCGGGTTCACAACGCGGGGATCTTGCCTCTTTCGAGTGCCTTGTTCATACGTATCAACCGTACGCTTTTTCTCTCGCCATGAAGTTTCTCTGTGATGAGGCTGAGGCCGCCGACATTGTTCAGGAGTCGTTTCTCCGGGTTTGGAAGAATGTTAACCGGTACGATCCCGGCAGGAAATTCACAACCTGGCTTTACAGGGTTGTTGCCAACCTTTGCGTTGACCGTCTTCGAATTCTTCAACGAAAGCGGCGCGTCTTCCTCTCCGCGGATCACAACTCGGTTCTTGAAGATCTCCCGGATGAGCGCAACTGGGAAACCCTGCGAGCATATCAGCAACTCGGAGAAATCATCCGGACCATTTCGGGTCAACTGTCAAAGAAGCAACGGCTGGTGTTCACCTTGCGCGATCTCCAGGATCTGAGCGTGGACGAGGTGGCGGAAATAACCGGCCTTTCGATTGGGAGTGTAAAGACAAACCTACATTATGCACGCAGGTTTATCCGGGATATCCTGGTACGCAAGTACGGAGTGGCGAGGAGCGACATATGAGCTGCGAACGCTATCAACAAATGCTTCACCTTAACCGATCCGGCGAGGTGTCCGCCGAGGATGCCGACGATCTCCGCCAACATCTCACGCGCTGTGAGACTTGCTCCCTTGAATGGCGCCGGATTCAACACGCCGACAAATTTCTCAACCCGCTGAGAACTTTCTCTCCCGCACTGGCGGGTCCCGAGAAGCTTACCGCCGACATCATGCGACGTGTACGGGAAGCGGCGTTGAGAGAGCCGTCTCAGAGTATCATCGACCGCATCCTTGATTTTTTCTTGATCCCCGCGGTTCGCTATACCGCCGTTGCAACTATTTTGGGCGTTCTGGTTATGCTCATCTTTCAGTCATTTACGCTGCTCAATCAGATTTCAAACCTCGAGCAGCGCATGATCTCCATGCCGGGGCATCGTGCCGGGGCAACCTACACTGTTCGCTCGGAGACACTGCAAGAGGTTACAGAATCGGAGAAGATACAATCGTTTGCCGGCAGCGCGCCGTTGATGCTCGGTAACGGCCGCATTCAGGTTCCTGCAAAAGATGTTGATGCCTTTTTGTCCGACAGTAATCTGCGAGACTTGCCCGCAATTATTGGCTGGTCGGCCTTGCGCATTGACCAAAAGACGCTTGAGAAGATTATCAGCGAAATCAAAGCGACAGCCGAACTCACTTTTCGTGCTGGATAGCAAGGAGCGCGCTCTATGCAAATCAGCAAATATTCATTCGTTACAATGGCCTGTTACCTTGGCTTCCTCCTGTTGAGCGGGTGCCTGGACATTACGACAACGAACCAGGTTAAGAGTGACGGCTCCATTATCCGCACAATAACATTCACGGGTGATTCCGCGGAAGTCTCTGCGGGCAATTTCCCTGTGGAACTTGATTCCTCCTGGAGCAGGAGTATAGCAAAGGTCAAGAAGGAAACGTACGCCCTGACGGCGACCAGAACATTTCAAAACGTCGAGGAAATGAACGGGGCCCTGAAGGGAACCTTTGGCAGGACGCTTCAATATCGGATCGAGCTGAATAAATCCTTCCGGTGGTTCTTTACGGTGTACCGATACCGTGAGACAAACATTCCATTTGCCCAGTACACGGCAATTCCCCTGACAGAGTTCCTCTCGCAAGAAGAGATCGATTGGCTTATCGCGAGACTCCTTGTGGAGGACCCGAAAAAGGAGTTCACAACTCGTGGTGACAGCTTGGCATTTGAAAGCATTATTCCCCGCGTACAGGAATGTGAGTGGCGAAATCGGTTTGATCCCGTCTTCTCAGCCTTCCTCGATGGCGTAAAGACCCTCAACAACCCCTCCCTCACAAATTCCATGGTCGAGCCGCTGAAGGAATCTCTCTATAAGCGCTCAGCGAAAGCACTCGATAAGATGAAGATTGACACCGTGCGCTTCATCTTCGCGGGCGTGCTGAGAAATCCACTTGTTGATAAAGCATGGCAGGCCAACGCACCAAGCTTTGCCGAAATCAAGCGGAAACTTGAGTTCGAAAGCAAAACGAATTCGCATAAATATGTGACGAGTGTGGTCATGCCGGGACTGATCACGGGATCGAACGCCCGCAGGGTCCAGGGGAACATGACTACATGGGAGGACTTTAAGGAATACGCCCATCATTTTGAATACACAATGTGGGTAGAGTCGCAGCAGGTGAATTGGTGGGCGGTGATCATCGCTCTGATTGTTGTCGTGTCGTTGACTACGGGATTAGTTTTCTCGCTGCTGCGCAGGAAAAGCCGGGCGTAGGGGTCTTACCCAAAGACATTGCGTGCATGATTGCCAGAAGGCAATTACGATCAAGACATCAAATGCTGAGCTTGGCGCCGACTGAGGGGTGAAGAGTGTCGATTCTCCTTGCATCTTTTCGATGAGATGTGTATGGTGTGAGTGAGTTGGGAATCAATGATCAAACGAACCCAATATATTGTCGTCAGCTTCTTGCTGACCAGCTATCTCTTCGTTGGCGCGCTAGCTCCCCTTGAGTCGTTTGGAAAACTTATTGCGTACGGTGCGGGTCCTGCGAAAGTAGAGCAGCAGAGACCGACACAACCAATACCAGCGAGGGTCTGCTGGACACAGTACAAACACATACCCTCGTTCACAAAGGTTACGCAGCTTTCTCCGGCACTTATTACTCCTCTTGCGTCGCCTCCCCTGGAGCTCTACACCCCGTTGCACGTTCCTTCGGCCACTTGGGTAACCCCGTCTCAAGACAACACAAGCGTTTCCTCACGAGCTCCACCCCTTCCTTCGGCGGCATCTTAGCCCATCGACAAATCCAGCTTTGCTGTTCTCTCGGCGTTTATCACATCGCGCCGTACTCGCCGGTTTGTTGGGCAGCTTTGCCGCGGACCATCAAAACAAATCAGGTTTCAGAGAGGCCCCTTTTGTTGGGGGGTGCTCTCCCTTCTATTTATTGGGTCAACTCCGTCTGCCGATGGTTTTCCGGCAGCCGCATCGAAGGAGCGTTCGTCATGTACTCCAAGAAAAATCTGATGTTCTTCAGTTTCTTTTTCCCAGTAGCGTTCATTGTTGGGCTGCTCATGAGCCTTGCCTTCAGTCTACAATTTGATGAGAACGTGCAAATTCACTGGCTCATTGCTCTGATAATCGCCCTTTTGTTGGATCTTTTCATGACGTGGCGTAACAGCCGGGATACAAAGAGCGAAAAAGGCTCGGCTTAGGAAAGTGTTGTCAATTTCTTTACTGTATCTGGAGAAACTGGACCGCTGTGGTTAGGATACAATGTGGGCGAGGTCAAGGCTGCTAGATTCATTAGCGGCAACCATTGGACTGATTCCTGTCGTGTCGTTCATGGCGGGGCTCAATTGCTCGGGGCTGCGCAGAAAAACCCGGGCGTAAAGATTCGACCAGGAGTAATTCCCACGCACACACCGATGAACCCGATCAGCCGCCAATCGATTTGAGTGTCAGCTTGAGTTTCTCCGCGGAGGCGCGAAACCCAGCCTGCTCCTCTTCACTCAAGTTAAGTGTCAGGATTTCCTCAACACCGTTTGCTCCGACGACACACGGCAGACTCAGACACATATCTGCCACGCCATATTGCCCGGCCATGAGCGTCGATAGCGAAAGAACGCTCCGGTAGTCGCCGAGAATTGTCTCAACAATCGAGACAAGACCTAGTCCTATGGCATAGTATGTCGCGCCTTTGCGCTTGATGATCTCATACGCGGCATCACGGACACCAACAAACAGGTTGTCCATGTCGGCCTGCTTGTACTTCTTGTTCTTCAGTGGGGCGAATTCCTGCAAACGCACACCTCCGATGTTCACCAAGCTCCAGATTGGAATTTCACTATCGCCATGCTCTCCGACGATATATGCATGCACGCTCCTGGCGTCGACTCCATAATATTGGCCGAGAAGAAATCTAAATCTTGACGTGTCAAGTATCGTCCCCGATCCAATAACCCGGGCCGGGGGCATCTGGGATTCCCTCAGCGATATATGGGTAAGGATATCAACGGGATTTGTCGCGATGAGAATGATGCCAGCGGGATTGTGCCGGACGATCTCTGGGACAATTGATCGGAAAATCTGAACGTTCCTTGCAAGCAGGTCAAGTCTCGTCTCGCCTGGTTTCTGAGAGGCCCCCGCCGCAACGACAACAACCTGCGCCCCGCTCAAGTCTGTGTAACCGCCCGCCGTTATCTTCACCGGTTTGCTGAATGAAAGTCCATGATTGAAATCCATCATCTCACCCACTGCTTTCTCGTTGTCCACGTCAACGAGCACAATTTCTGTCGCCAGCTCCCGGATCATCAATGCATACACAAACGACGATCCAACGAGACCAGTACCAACAACGCCGACTTTGCGTTTACCTGGAGAGTATGTCATAGCCATTCCTTTCAACGCTCTTTTTTTCATTGCGCTTGCCACGCTGGACATTGCTACGCCAATAGTGTCCAGCCCTTGCCTGTGATTATCAACGAGTTCCAGCGCATGTGGGTTCCTTCCACGAATTGTTTTGATCGCGATGGCTTGTCGAAACGCTTAGATTGCATCACGCCCCGTTTTTTGCTAAATTTCAAGTCAGACCAGCTCCATCAGCTAAAAGCTAACTGTTCATAGCTGACAGCTACCCCGGGCCGCCCACCAGGTTCAATCCGAATTTGTTGCGTGGCTCGATTTGTCTCTATGTTGCCAGAAGGGCGGAACGGATCCCCCCGTTTTTCGTCCAATAAGAATGTGGAACTATTGCAGATTCAATGACTTAGGAGGACCGAGTGGATATCAAGACCATTAACGAAATGATTCAGCGCGAGAGCGCTTTCGTTGACAACCTTACCGCGGAGGTTGGGAAAATAATCGTCGGCCAGAAGAATATGGTTGACCGGCTCCTCATTGGTTTGCTGTGCAATGGACACATTCTCCTCGAGGGTGTCCCGGGCCTTGCTAAAACACTCACGATCAAGACCCTCGCATCCGCGATCAGCGCCAAGTTTCAGCGCATCCAATTCACTCCCGATCTTCTTCCTGCTGACCTCATTGGGACTATGATCTACAACCAGAAGGATGGAAAGTTCTTCACGCGACGCGGTCCCATCTTCGCCAACTTCATCCTGGCGGACGAAATCAACCGCGCTCCCGCGAAGGTCCAAAGCGCGCTTCTCGAAGCGATGCAGGAGCGACAAATAACCATCGGCGAAGAAACTTTCAAACTTGACGAGCCCTTCCTTGTTCTCGCAACGCAAAATCCTATTGAACAGGAGGGGACTTATCCTCTTCCTGAGGCGCAGGTCGACCGCTTCATGTTGAAGGTCAAGATTGGCTACCCTTCCCGCGAGGAGGAGCTCCTGATCATGCGGCAGAATGTCCTTGGCGACCAACGCGACATCAAGCCGGTCGTGTCACCCAAAGACATCCTCGCGGCCCGCGACGTCGTGAAGAGTGTCTACATGGACGAGAAAATCGAGCGCTACATTCTCGATATCGTTTTTGCGACGCGCCAGCCGGCGGAATTCAAACTAGACAAGATCACGCCAATGATTAGCTACGGCGCATCGCCGCGTGCCTCTATTAACCTGGCCCTGGCTTCAAGGGCCCACGCGTTCATCAAACGCCGGGGGTACGTCATTCCCGAGGATGTTCGGGCAATCAGCCTCGACGTTCTGCGCCATCGCGTTGCTGTTACCTACGAGGCAGAGGCCGAAGAGGTAACGTCCGAGTTTATCGTCCAGGAGATTTTGAACCGCATCGAAGTGCCATAGCGTTGCCACGTTTCGATTAGAAATTGCCGATTCACCGTGGTCCGCCCTGTAGGCAGTTCACAACTTGAAACTCGGAACCCGAAACTTGAAACTCATCGTGTGCTTTCGTGAACCAGCTTGGAAACTAAAGAACTACTGAAGAAAGTTCGCCAGCTCGAGATTCGCACGCGCGGCGTCGTAAACCAGGTCTTCTCCGGTGAATACCATTCTGTATTCAAGGGGCGTGGCATGGCATTCTCGGAGGTGCGTGAATACCAAATCGGCGACGACGTGCGGACAATCGACTGGAACGTCACTGCTCGCTTTGACCATCCGTTTGTAAAAATCTTCGAAGAAGAGCGTGAACTCACGGTTATGCTGCTCGTAGATCTGAGTGGATCACAGTTCTTTGGATCACAGGGCCAGCTGAAGCGTGATATTGCGGTGGAAATCAGCGCTATCCTTGCTTTCTCGGCAATGAAGAACGGTGACAAAGTCGGGGCGCTGCTCTTTTCCGACGAGATCGAAAAGTTTGTTCCGCCCCGCAAAGGTCAATCTCATGCTCTCAGGATTGTCCGGGAATTGATCTCGTTTGAACCCAAGCGGTCAGCAACAAGCATCCGAGTGGCGTTGGAGTATCTCAACCATGTTTTGAAGAAGCGAAGCATTGTCTTCGTCATCTCCGATTTTCTTGACAGCGGGTATGAGACCGCGTTGCGCATCGCGGGAAAGAGACACGATTTGATCGGCGTTCGTCTCATTGATCCGAGGGAACGGGAGCTGCCGAGGGTCGGCCTCGTTACTTTCCGAGACGCCGAAACGGGGGCTCAACGATGGGTCGATACTGCCAACGCGCAAATCGCCGCTGCCTATCAGGCATATCGCCGCTCGGTGGAAGATTCAAGGCGGTCGACGTTCATCAAGGCAAAGCTGGACGGCATCGACATTCGCCTTGACAAACCCTACATGAAACCGTTGGTCGACTTCTTCAGACTCCGCGAGAGGCGATGGTAGCTGTTCCCGAAAGAAACCACTCCGTCGGTATGAACCGGTTACTCTTCATACTTGCTTACATTGGCATTTATTCCTTTGCGTTCACTCAGGAGCCGCAGATCTCCGCGCGCACGGACTCGGGGCACTACAAGATCGGTCAATGGGTGCTTTTGCATGTCGAAGCGCAGCTTCCGCGGGGAGTGGATTCGTTGCTTCCGGTTCCGCGGGACAGCGTTGGCCCCTTTGAGCTCCTTGCTCTCGAACCATCGCGGCCCGCAGACCATCGTCAGCAATGGACGTTCCGGTTAACAACATTCGACACGGGCAATGTTTTTATTCCCCCCATTGCTTTTGCTTACAGACGTCAAGCCGACACAACTTTTCGGGTTGCTTACTCAAATCCGTTGCCGCTTTTCGTCGACGCCATACCTATCGATGTGAAGGGCGACATCAAAGATATCAAGCCGCCGTTGGATGCACCGTGGAAGTTTGAAGACTTTTTGCCATACCTCATCGCTCTGGCGGTTTTCCTTCTCGTTGGCCTCGCGTACTACTACTATCGTAAGAAGAAGAAACAACGCGAAGCGGCTTACGTCGCTCCAAAGCCAACAATCCCTCCCGGCCAGGCAGCTCTCGCCGCGCTGCGCATTCTCGAGGACAAGCATCTTTGGCAGCAAGGTAGAGTGAAAGAGTATTATTCAGAGGTGACAGAAATCGTGCGCCGCTTTCTTGAAGACCAGCATGGTCTTTTGGCGCTGGAATCCACGTCCGACGAAATCCTTGCTCAGCTTCACCGCGTGCCCGAGGCCGCGGCACTTGACGCACAATGCCGGTCTTTTCTGACGACGGCTGATCTTGTCAAGTTCGCGAAGTATCAACCCGCTCCCGACGAGCACGAGCGCGAGTTGCACTGGGCTTACGAAGTGGTCCGGGCGTTGATTCCCCGGCCGACACCCGAACCTGAACCGCAGGAGGTTGACAATGTTCGGTGACGGGTTCGCATATCCCTTGGTTCTTTGGTGCCTCATCATCATCCCGGTGCTTGGATTTGTGTACTGGCGCAGGCGGCGGCAGATGGTAACGGAATTGACCTTCTCGTCGCTCCAACCTTTCGATCACACGCCACGCGCGCTGCGCGAGGTGCTTCGCGATGTCCCGTTTGGACTTCGCCTCACAGCGCTTGTCCTCTTCATCATCGCCCTTGCGCGCCCGCAGGCCGTGTCAAGCCGGGAGAATGTTTCCACAGAGGGCATTGACATCGTTCTCCTGCTCGATATTTCCGGCAGCATGCTCGCAGAAGATTTCTCTCCCAACCGGCTTATCGCTGCAAAACAAGTTGCAGATGAGTTTGTCGATGGCCGTGTGAATGATCGCATCGGCCTCGTAATTTTTTCAGCGGAGAGTTTTACGCAGTGTCCCCTGACGACAGATTACCCTGTGCTGAAATCGTTGCTGAAAGAAGTGAAGAATGGCATGATAGCCGATGGCACAGCAATCGGACTTGCGCTCGCCAACGGCGTAAACCGCCTCAAGGACAGCAAGGCGAAAAGCAAGGTGATGATCCTTTTGACCGACGGCGTCAACAATCGCGGCGAGATCGATCCTATCACGGCTGCAAAGATTGCAGCAACGTACAACATTCGGGTCTACACGGTCGGAGTTGGGGCTCAGGGTGAGGCACCCTACCCCGTGGAGACGCCCTTTGGAATACAACGGCGCCTGATCCCCGTTGACCTTGACGAAAAGACCTTGACCGCGGTTGCCGACATGACGGGCGGAAAGTACTACCGCGCAACAGACAACAAGAAGTTGAAGGCAATCTATAAAGAGATTGATCAGCTCGAACGCTCAAAAATTGAGGTGACCGCCTACAAGCGCTATTCGGAGCTTTTTTATGGCTGGCTCGCCGCTGGCTTGGTTGCGCTGTTACTCGAGGTAGCTTTGGCAGGGACGGTGCTGAGGAAGATACCATAGCTGTTAGCGATCAGCTGTCGGCTGGTAGCGCTGATTTCGGGTCAAACGCTTGGGATTGTTATGAAAGATTTCAGAGATCTTGATGTCTGGCGCAAGGCACACCAACTCACTTTGGCTGTTTACCGGGCGACCGCGGCTTTTCCAAAGGCGGAACTGTATGGTCTGACAAGCCAGATGAGGCGCGCCGCTTCATCTATAGCGGCGAATATTGCAGAGGCCTGTGGTAGAAGAACTGACGCCGACTTCGCAAGATTTCTTCAGAACGCATTTGGTTCCTCAAACGAGCTTGAATACTACTTGCTGCTAGCGTTGGATCTTGGTTTACTGGCAAAAACAGAATATGACCGTTTGTCAGACAATATAATTGAGGTCAAGAAGATGCTTGCCGCTTTTATTCGCAAGCTGAATGCTGACCGCTGATCACCGAAAGCTCTCATGCTCCGATTCGCACATCCTGAATATCTCTGGGCCCTGCTGCTCATACCCGCCCTGGGGATCGCTTTCTTTTTCCTCCACCGCCGGCGAGGGCAGCTTCTCCGCAGGTTTGTCGCCGAGCCATTGCTTGCCTCGCTGACACCGGATGCCAGCACGGCGAAACGAACGCTGAAACATGTCCTTCTTCTTCTTTCGTTGGCCTGTTTCCTGCTGGCTGCTGCGAACCCCCAGGTTGGTACACGACTCGAAGAAGTGAAACGCGAGGGGATCGATCTCTTCGTGGCTCTTGACGTTTCGCTCAGCATGAAGTCGGAAGATATTCGCCCCAGCCGACTCGAGAAGGCCAAGCGCGATGTCTCTGATCTTTTGCGTAAATTGCATGGTGATCGTGTTGGCCTTGTGGTGTTCGCCGGAGAAGCGTATGTCCAGTTTCCGTTGACAGCCGACTATTCCGCCGCGGACCTCTTCATCAACGCGGTGGACATCGATGCCGTTCCCGTCCCGGGCACAATGATCGGCAACGCCATCGAGGTGGCGCTGAAATCATTCCGACAAGACCTGCCAACACAGAAAGCAATTGTTGTCGTCAGTGATGGGGAAAATACAGAGGGTGACGTTGCCGGGGCTGTCGAGAAAGCCAGAAGAGAGGGGGTGCGGGTATTCACAATCGGCATGGGCACAACAGAAGGAAATCCGATACCCGTGTACGGAGCCAACGCCGAGCGAACCGACTACAAACACGACAGAGCCGGCAACATCGTTCTGTCGCGCCTCGACGAGGCCAGCTTGCAGCAAATTGCTCTCTCGACAGGCGGATCGTACCGCCGCGCCACAAACGCCGGAAACGAAATTGATGACATCTTCAAGGAGCTCTCTTCGCTGCAGAAAACAGAAATGGGAAGCTTGCAGGTAACTGGCTATGAGGATCAGTTTTACTATCCCCTTGCCCTTGGCATTCTTCTCCTGGTGGTGGAAACGCTTCTCTCAGAGCGGCGCGGCCGACTCCTCACGCGTCTTATGCGGCTCTTTCCCGCGGCCGGTGCTCTCGCCGCCATCCTCCTCTCTTCTGTTTCCACGTCCCCTGCTCAGACTGTTCGCTCTCACATCAGTAGCGGCAATGAGGCGTACGGGAAAGCTCGCTATCCCGACGCCGAAGCCGAGTACAAGAAGGCGCTTCAGAAAGACCCCGCCTCACGAGAGGCGGAGTTCAATTTGGGCAACGCGTACTACAAGCAGCAGCGTGCTGATGAAGCCCAGCACGCGTACGCAAATCGCATCACCGCCTCAAAGACGGCCGGCGACCAAGAGATGGCCTACTACAACCTCGGCAATACATTCTTCAAATCGAACAAGTTTGAGGAAAGTATTGAGGCGTACAAGCGTGCTCTCCGGCTCAGTCCATCCGATGAGGACGCCCGGTATAATTACCTCCTTGCAAAAGAACGGCTGAAACAGAAACAGGATCAGAAGAAACAGAATCAGCAGAACAAACAGGACCAGAATCAGCAAGACAAGCAAAACCAGCAACAGAATCAACAACAGAACAATCAGCAGAACCAAGACAAGAATCAAAACCAGCAACAGCAGCAACCCCGGCAGCCGCAACTGAAACCAGATCAGAGCAGCCAACAGCAGCAGAAAAACCAAATGCCAAAACAGCAGGCTGATCGAATCCTCGAGGCGTTGCGGAACAACGAAAAGGAGATACAGAAACAACTTCGTAAACGGGCCGCGGCACGGGTGTACATCGAGAAAGATTGGTAATGGGACGTTTTTTCCTCTATACGGTTTTGTTGAGCGCCCTCGCGGGCCCGGTGGCCGCACAGGACGGCGCCTTCTCTGCAACGGTTGATCGCACAACGGTCGGAACCGGCGAGCAGTTCGCTGTCTTGTTTACCGTCTCCGGATCTGACGTGAACTCGGTCAAGAATCTCCGCCCACCTTCCTTAACCTCCTTTGTCGTGATGAGCGGTCCCAATCAGTCCACGAGCATGCAGATTGTCAATGGACGGGTATCGGGCTCGGTGACGTACACGTACTACCTGTATGCCCAGCAGACGGGAAAGTTCACGATCGGCCCGGCAAGCATTGATTACAAGGGCAATACGCTGCGCACACAGCCACTGCAAATTGAGGTCATTCAAGGCAAACCACGGGCTCAGGCAAAAGAACCTGACACACCACAAGGTGTTGCCGAAAACCTTTTCATCCGGGCGAGCGCTGACAAGCAGCGTGTGAAGCAGGGCGAGCCGGTCACGGTAACGTATAAGCTCTATACGCGGCTCAACGTGTCAGGGTATGACATCGCGAAGGCACCGGTGTATCAGGGCTTCTGGGCGGAAGAAATTGAACAGCCAAAGCAGCCAACGGTAAACGCTGAGATGCACGAGGGAAAGCAATTTCGCGTCGCCACTATCCGCAAAACAGCCCTCTTTCCAACCCAGAGCGGTCGCCTCACTGTCTCACCCCTCGAGGTTCGTTGTGCATTCCAGACGCAATCACAGAAGAAGACTAACGACCCGTTTGATTCTTTCTTCAACGACCCGCTCTTTTCCCGCACGCAAACCGTTCAACAGGAATTCAAGTCGAACGCCTTGTCGGTCACGGTTGACCCGCTCCCCGGCAATCCTCCGGCAGGGTTCAGCGGCGCCGTTGGCCGCTTCACGTTCACCGCGGCAGTTGACAAGAAGGAAGTAAAGACGGGTGATCCCGTCACTCTTCGGCTGACGATAGTCGGCGCCGGCAATGTCAAACTCTTAAATCTTCCAAAGCCTGTGCTTCCGGCCGATTTTGAGGCCTATGAACCAAAGATCTCCGAAGAAATTTCCCGCGAAGGCGGAGTCATCAAGGGCAAGAAAGTGGCGGAATATCTTGTCATCCCGCGCAACGCTGGCGCGCGCGCTGTTGAGCCAGTGACATTTTCGTACTTCGACCTTGATCGGAACGCATACACTCAGCTTCGGTCACCACAATTCGACTTCACTGTCTTGCCTGGAAAAGATATGAATGCGGGCGCGGCCATCGCTTCGAAATCGGATATACGATTGCTTGGTGAAGATATTCGCTATCTCAAGCTCTCGCTGGGACAGGTTGTACAACCCAACGAGTCGCCATTTTCAAGCAGTTGGTTTCCCGTTCTTATCATTGTTCCCCCTGTTGTTTTTCTTGCGGCGCTCGGTTATCGCAAGCGCCAGGAGAAACTCAATGGCAAGGTTGAGCTCCTGCGCTCAGCAAAAGCTGGTCGGGAGGCCACGAAACGGCTGAAGCAGGCAAAGAAACTGCTTTCACAGGGAAACACAGAGTGTTATCACGCAGAAGTGTCCAAGGCACTTATGGGATATCTCAGCGACAAACTTCGCATTCCGAAGTCGACGCTCACTATCGAAAACGCTACTGCATTGCTCGCTCAGCATGGCGTGCCCGCCGATACGCTCCAGCTTCTGCAATCTTGCATTGAAAGAGCTGAGTTTGCCCGCTTTGCGCCCTCATCCGATACTCAGCAAGCGCGCGTGGAACTGCTCGACACCGCAGCTGGAATTATCAACTCAGTCGAGAAGGGTTACACGAGAACGTGATGACCATGCACCGGATTTTCCTAACCCTCTTCGTTTTCCTTTCCCTCGTCACTGTCGGGCTTGCTCAAACAGCTCCCGACGAGTTTGAGCGGGGCAATGCGTTTTATCGCGAGGGCAAGTTCGACCGGGCTGTTGAATCGTACGAATCCATCTTAAAACAAGGCCTCGCCGGTTCTTCCATCTATTTCAACTTGGGCAACTCGTATTACCGGCTTGGCAAGATTGCTCCTGCAATCCTGGCCTACGAACGTGCACTTCGCCTTCAACCAAACGATGCCGACATCAAACACAACCTGGACCTGGTGAATCTGAGAACGGTGGATCGTATCGAACCACTGCCAGATTTGTTTTTCATCCAGTGGCTGCGGTCGCTTTCAGCTGTCGTCCCACTTCATACAACCGTCTGGCTTTTTGCCGCCTGCTGGGCTTTGCTGTTTGCGGGTCTCGCCGCACTGTATCTTCTGGGCCAATCATTTGCTCTCAAGCTTGCAAGGTTCGTGGCGCTTGTCGCACTCATCGCGTTGATACCGCTTGCAGCACTCATGATCACGCAGGTTGCCGACTCTCGAGCGCGGAACGATGCAATCGTCACCGTCAGTGTGGTGACAGCCAAAACATCACCTGACACTCAAAGTGTCGACGCCTTTGTCGTCCACGAAGGATTGAAAGTCAGATTGAGTGACGCCGTAGAGGGGTGGGTGAAAATTGTGTTAGCGGATGGAAAGGTTGGCTGGATTCGCGCGACGGATTGCGACCGAATCTGACGTTCGCCTCTATCGGGCCTTCACCATTACGACTGTTTGATCGTCGTGCGGCTCTTGCCCGCCGGAGAACTTGATCGGGCTTATTTGTATCCAGCCCCTGTTCGTGTTGCCGGAAACCGCGTACTCATCACCAGCTGTTACAACAGGCTGGTGTGCACCAATAAGGCTTAGTTTCTGTCACAATCACCGGAACAAACCCCGGGCTAGGAATATAGCTTTTCTCTCGCCGTCAATGAATCTTGGAGTAATCCCTTGGCAAAACCGTCCCCTAATGCAAAATAGCGCATCGATGACTATGTCAAAAAGGCGCCTGCCTTCGCTCGACCAATTTGTAGAAAGCTTCGAGGGGCCATTCTCGCCGCCGATCCGGGTATTATAGAGGCATGGAAATGGGGACCCAATTACAGCAAGAACGGCATGGTATGCGGCTATGGTGCATTTCAGAAACACATGTCGCTCGCGTTTTTTCAGGGCGCCGCTATGAGAGACCCGGGCGGCTTCTTCGTTCGGGAAGACGCTCCCGCAAAAAGTATGCGACGTATGAAGTTTACGCATGTTCATGAGGTAGACGCGCGTGTGATCACTGTGTATGTTCGCGAGGCAATCTCGCTCAACAGCTCCGGCATCGGATCCGCTGCGCGATCATTAGAGCTCCCCGCCGACCTGAACAAGCTGCTCCGGAACAACAAGACGCTCTTGAAATTCTTCGAGTCTCTGTCCTACGCTCACCGAAAAGAATACATTCGATGGATCAAAGAAACGAAAAAGGATGAAACGCGTCAGGCGCGCCTTAAGAAGACCATCGAAATGTTCAAACAGAAGGTAAGGCATCCCTGGGGGTCCGGCTCAACATCGTCAATGCCCTCCGATTATCATAAACCAGTGTTTTTTCGCGACCACCTCTAGACCCGCGTATCCTTCTTCTTCCCTGGGTCTTGCCTGCAGGTGGAAATCGCGTTTCCGAAAAAAGCACTGATGCAAACCAGAAGTTGTTTCTGCGGTTCCTGAAAGTTTACCGTTTCTGCCTCCTGCAAAGGGTCGCGCAACGCGCCTCTCTCTCGACGTGGGCTGAACACTGCGCACATTTTGCAATCCACAATCCGTCGTCCGCAATCTTTCTTCCCCCTTGAATCCGTTGCAACGTTGCTTTATCTTGGATGGAACAGCAACTTCACCAATTGACAATTTTGACGATCGGATGAGCCATGTTCTGGCTGCAAATTCTCAAGAACTTCATACAAATCCTTCGCTCTGGCCAAACGCCGGGCCAGATCGCGGGTGGCTTTGCGCTCGGGGCCATGGTTGGACTCATGCCAGTGCTGACACTGCAGGGATTGTTACTTTGGCTTGTGATTTTTATCCTCAACGTCAACTTGACTGCCGTGTTTCTTTCAGCAACTCTTTTCACTCTTGTGGCTTTTCTCTTTGACCCGGCATTCCATGCTCTGGGGTATTTTTTTCTCGTCGATGTCCAGCCGTTACATAGCCTTTGGACGTCCCTCTACAATGCACCCATCGCACCGCTCACGCGCTTCAACAATACTGTTACCCTCGGCAGCATGGTCGCAAGCCTCGTGCTCTTCCTTCCGATCTACATTGGGATGAAGCGCTTTGTTGTGGCGTATCGCGTTCACATCGGTGCATCGGTAGAAAAGTGGCGGATCTACCAAATCATCAGCAAAAGTGCTCCGGTTCAATGGTACGATAAGATTAGAAATATGGGGTCATAAACCATGCGAAAGAAATTCGTTTACTTCGTTCTGATCCCATTCGTGGTCCTTTGTGTTGTTCTGTACTTCTTTCTAGATGGGTGGGTTGAATCCTCACTGGAATCGGCTGGTGAAGGAATTGTTGGCGCCAGAGTCGAGATTGACCACCTGGCCCTCTCCTTGTCACCAATTGCCGTCCAGTTCTCGGGCCTCCACGTGCCAAATCCGCGCGATCCTTGGAAAAACATATTTGAGACCGGGAGAGTCCGGTTTGCCCTCAATTTCGGTCAGCTTCTTCGGGGCAAATATATTATCGAAACAATGGAGGTAAACAACCTCATTCTCGCCACAAAGCGAACGACGGACGGCTCTCTCCCCAAACCGCCCGTGACCTCGAGCCAGCCATCGATTTTCTCCGAGGCTGCCTCCGCTCTGGTTAACGAAGTACAGAAAGCTCCGGTCTTTGATCTGGCAAAAATCCGGAAAGAGCTGAAAATCGACAGCCTTTTGAACGTCCACAACCTTCGGACGGTCCAGTACATTGATAGCTTGAAACTGCGCGTCCAGGAAGCCAACCAGCAGTGGCAGGCAACACTCACCGACATCGAAAAGTCAAAACAGCGCGTTTCTGAAATCCAGGCAAACATCACAGCAATCAATTTCAACGAGCTTAAGACGCTCGACAAGATTACGGCCGCTGCGAACAATGTCAACAATGCCTACAAGGGACTCAATGATCTGAACGAAACGTTCAAGTCGCGCCGCGGGGCTCTTACCGATGAAATCAATCGGTTGTCCACCTCGGCTGCAAAGATCGATAACCTGGCAAAAGCTGACTACGAAACGGTGACGCGGCTTGCCCGCCTTCCGGATCTCAGCACCAAGGGTATCGCCAACCTTCTTCTTGGGCGGGAAATCTTGCAGAGCGTGAGTACCTACCTCTCCTGGATTGATCTTGCCCGGGCAAATATTCCAAAGTATATGCCCAAACCAGAGTACGAGAAGCCGAGCCGTTTCAAGGGGCAGGATATTGAGTTCCCTGTTGAGCACTCATATCCAAAGTGGTGGATCAAGAAGATTCTTATTTCGGGCGGCGAAGACAAGGCTCAGAACGCTGAATATTTCTCGGCGCGCGGCGAGATCCAAAACGTCACCAACAACCAGGCCCTCACTGGTTTTCCATTGACCCTGGCACTCTCGGCATCAAAATCCGGCGGCAGCGCTTATACAGTAAATGCTTCTTTTGATCGCCGCACCGACCTGCCCGTGGACACATACAAGGTTACCGCTTCGGCTGTGCCCGCGGCAGACATTGCATTCGGCCAGGCCGACTTTGTTCCCTCCCGGATCTCCAATGCTCTCATGGATATCGCCGCCGAGGCGACCGTCCCCGGCAGCCGATTCGACGCATCGGTAAAGCTATTATTTCAGCACCTCGGCATCGTTTTTGACCGCGAGCCGAAGAATGATATCGAGCGAATTACACGCTCTGTGCTGAGTTCCATCACGGGGTTTCGTGCTTCCCTCCGGCTTTGGAATGCCGGCGGTCCTCTAGATATAGCGCTGAGCACCGATCTCGACGATCAACTCGCGGCCCGTACAAAGGGTGTTCTCGGTGATGAGTTGAGCAGTATACAGAGTGAAGTTCGAGCTAAGGTGAACCAGCGAATCGCTGAGAAGCAGGCAGAGTTTGAAAAGCTCTTCAGCCAGAAGAAGGCGGAAGTGCTCGCCCGGCTTCATTCCTATGAGGGGTTGCTGGGTCAAAACCTTTCACTTCTTGATGCGAAGAAAAAGGATCTCGATGCCCGCGTAGAACAGGAGAAAAAGAAACAGACAGATGCCGTCAAGAAACAGGTGGAAGATGGATTAAGGGGATTGTTTAAGAAGCGGTAAGTTCCGTCGCGCCAGGAGAAACTAGCGCCCATGAGCAAGAAGCAGAAGCCAACCCAGGAGCAGCCCCGGAAAAAGAACCGCCACGCGTCTCTTGTCGCCATTATTGGCACTGCACTCCTGATCCTGGCGCTTATTGGTGTCCTCACCTATCAACCATCGCGAACCACCGTGTCAACAACACCAACAACAACCTTGACGAACCAGCCCTCGGCTTATGACTTTGTCAAAGAGGGTGAGGTGCGCTTCATGACGTCTACGCAGACTTTTATCACCGCTGTTGATGTTCAGCTGGCGCAGGACGATGCAGAGCGGCAGTTAGGCTTGATGTACCGCGACAAATTGAAAGAGAACGAGGGAATGCTGTTCATGTTTGAGGATGAGACCCCTCGCTCATTCTGGATGAAGAACACCATCTTGCCTCTTGACATGGTCTTCGTCAATGCGAAGAATGAGATTGTGACGATTCACAAGTTTACAACGCCGTACTCAGAAGAGTCATACTCTTCAACGAAACCTGCAAAGTACGTTCTCGAGGTGAATGCGGGGTTTACTGATAAGCACAAGATTGCAGTTGGTAATCATATAACGTGGCGCCGGTTTTAGTGGCCGTTAGAGCATGGGTGCTTGCCAATTGTAACCTGTGGATTGGCTGTTGACAATCAACTCTATAGTGTTGTCTCTTTTTGCTGCCATCGGGCCCTACTTACGTTTCTTCTTTTGTGGCGCTCTTGCTTTTTCCGTTGCCGGTGCGCCTTTATCTTTTCCTTTTTGGGGTGGTTCGGGCGATGGTGCCCCAGGTTTGCCGTTCTTCATTCCATCGCTCTCTTTCTCCGCAAGTCGCTTTTCTTCTTCTTCCTCCGCCATCACAATTGCAACATCGGCCACAGCGTCACCTTCCTGCAATCTGATGAGCCGCACCCCTTGCGTGTTCCTGCCCGCGACCCGGATATCCGACGCGTGCTGGCGAATCACCATTCCATCCGTCGTCACGACAACGACGTCGTCCGTATCAACCGCCTCTTTGATCGCGACCATCTCGCCGGTTTTATCTGACGTCTTCACGGTGATAATGCCTTTGCCGCTCCGATGGCTGACGCGATATTCCCCTTCCTCGCTTCTCTTCCCATAGCCGCTTTCGGTTGCAACAAGGATCGTTGTTCCTTTCCGCCGAAGGTTCACCACACCGACAACCTTGTCTTTCTGCCCGAGGTTAATTCCACGGACACCTGCCGCAGATCTCCCCATCGGGCGTACCTCGTTCTCATGGAACCGAATGGCAATGCCCTCTTTCGTGCCGATAATGATATCCTGTTTTCCGTCCGTGAGCTTCGCGTCCTTGAGTGTGTCTCCCTTTCTCAGTGTTGTCGCTGTGATGCCGCTCTTCCGGGGATTGCTGAACTCGGAGAGTAACACTTTCTTCACCAGGCCCGATTCTGTCACCATGAATACATAGTGCTGATCGTCAAACTCCTTCACGGTGATAAACGCATTCACGGTCTCCTCTTCGCTCTTGCCAAGGAGTGCGTTGATGGGTTTGCCTTTTGTTGTCCGGCCACCCTCAGGGATCTCGAATACCTTGAGCCAATAGCAGCGACCCACGCTTGTAAAGAATAGGATATAGTTGTGCGTGCTTGCAACAAACATGTGCTCAACAAAATCATCTTCTTTTGTCGCCGCTCCGGTGACGCCTCGGCCGCCGCGTGATTGCCGCCGGTACCCGGAGACCGGAAATCTCTTTATCAACCCAAGGTGGCTAATGGTGATGACCACCTCTTCTTCGGCAATGACATCCTCAATACTGAACTCTTCTGCTTTATAGATGATTTCTGTGCGCCGTTCGTCGCCGTACTTCTTTTTGAGCCCCAGAAGTTCTTCCTCGATGATCTTCATCTGGAGTGGTTTGCTCTTGAGAATTGCTTTCAGTCTCTCAATGAGCTTGATCGTTTCGCGGTATTCGTCCTCTACTTTTTTCCGCTCGAGGCCCGTCAGTTTTTGCAGCCGCATATCCAGAATCGCTTTTGCCTGGATTTCCGAGAGCTTGAATTTCTTCATCAGTCCGAGCTTCGCCGCCTCGACGTCCTTCGACTGCTTGATGAGCCTAATCACCGCATCGATATTGTCGAGCGCAATGATGTACCCTTCAAGGATGTGTGCGCGTTTCTCGGCTTCATCCAGCTCATACTTCGCCCGCCTGACAACCACATTGTTCCGGTGTTCGACGAACTTCTGAATCATTTCGCGCAGCGTCAGCACGCGGGGCCTTCCCTCAACCAGCGCCAGCATGATGATGCCAAACGTCGTCTGCATCTGCGTATGCCGATAGAGATTGTTCAGCACAACCTCGGCATTCGCATCCCGGCGCAATTCAATAACAACGCGCAGCCCGTCGCGGTCGGACTCATCTCGCACGTCTGCGATATCTTCTAGTTTCTTATCATTGACAAGATCAGCGATCTTCTCAACAAGGGCAGCCTTGTTCACCATGTACGGGAGCTCGGAAATGATGATCCGCTGCCGATCGGCTTTGCCTGTTTCAATGCTTGCCCGCGCACGCACGAGAATGCGGCCGCGCCCGGTGGTGTAGGCTTCCTTCACACCCTCATAGCCATAAATGATTCCGCCGGTTGGGAAGTCTGGCGCAACAATATGTTTCATCAGCTGGGCGTTTGAAATGTTCTCATCGCCGATGAACGCGATACATCCGTCGATAACTTCGTTCAGATTGTGCGGCGGGATGTTTGTCGCCATTCCTACGGCTATCCCGCTGGCGCCGTTGCACAACAGGTTGGGCAGCAGCGCTGGAAGAACTGATGGCTCTTTGAGGGTGTCGTCGAAGTTCGGGGTGAAAGCCACTGTGTTCTTTTCCAGATCGCGCAGCATTTCTTCCGCGATCCGCGATAGACGTGCCTCGGTGTACCGCATTGCCGCTGGTGAATCACCGTCAACCGAGCCAAAGTTTCCCTGGCCATCGACTAGCGGATAGCGCAACGAAAAATCCTGCACCATGCGCACCATGCTGTCGTACACCGCCGAGTCGCCATGCGGGTGGTATTTCCCAAGCACTTCCCCAACAATACGGGCACTCTTCTTGTACGATCTGTTACTCGCAAGTCCGAGATCTTGCATCCCAAACAACACACGCCGGTGAACTGGCTTGAGTCCGTCGCGCACGTCGGGCAGCGCCCGCGCAACGATGACCGACATCGAGTAATCGATGTACGATCCCCTCATCTCGTCTTCGATATCAACCGGTACGATTTTCTCGTTCACATTCGCCATTCGTTTTCCCGTGTAAATCTATCGTGCAGACTTTCTTGGCTTCTGGTGCTAGACGTCGAGGTTCCGGACATACTTTGCATTCTTCTCAATAAATTCTCTCCGGGGCTCTACCTCATCGCCCATGAGAATGGAAAATGTCCGGTCGGCATCGGCCGCATTTTCAATGCTTACCTGGAGAATAGTGCGGGACTCTGGGTTCATCGTTGTACCCCAGAGCTGCTCGGGATTCATTTCACCAAGACCCTTGAACCGCGAGATGACGATGCCGTCGCTGTTCACAACCGCGCCCTCTTCGTTCACCGCCGCGAGGTCCTCTTCCTCCTCAGCTTTTTGTCCTTTCGCTGATTTCTTCTCGCTCCGTATTCGCTTCACGGCTTCATCGCGCTCTTCCTCGTCAAATGCATAAACCTCATGCTTTCCCTTCTTCACTTTATAGAGCGGCGGCTGTGCGATATAGACATGGCCAAGCTCAATCAGCTCTTTCATATACCGGAAGAAAAGCGTGAGCAACAGCGTCCGGATATGCGACCCATCGACGTCAGCATCGCACATGAGAATGATCTTACCATAGCGAATCTTCGACGGATCGAAATCCTCCCCGACACCGGCGCCAATCGCAGTAAAGATGGCTCTGATTTCTTCGTTCTCGAGAATCTTGTGCAGGCGCGCTTTCTCAACGTTTAGGATTTTTCCCTTAAGCGGGAGAATCGCCTGGAATCTACGGTCACGCCCTTGCTTCGCACTGCCGCCCGCAGAATCACCCTCGACTAAATAGAGCTCACAGAGCTCTGGATCGCTGATTGAACAATCTGCCAGTTTTCCGGGCAGTCCCCCGCCATCGAGTGCGTTTTTCCTTCGGGTGAGGTCCCGCGCTTTTCTAGCAGCTTCACGTGCTTCCGCTGCGCGAAGTGTTTTCTCAATGATCCTCTTTGCGTCCGGTGAGTTCTCCTCGAGCCAGGACTGTAGCTGCGCTCCAACAACCGACTCAACGATGCTCTTCACGTCGCTGTTACCGAGTTTCGTCTTCGTTTGGCCTTCGAACTGAGGCTCCGGCACCTTAACGCTAATGACAGCCGTCAAACCCTCCCGAAAATCATCACCCACCAGTTGGACGCTTTGCTCCTTAATGAGACCGTTCTTGTAGCCGTAATTATTGATTGTTCTCGTCAGGGCTGTGCGAAACCCGACAAGATGCGTTCCCCCCTCGTGCGTGTTGATGTTGTTCACATAACTGAAGACGTTCTCGCTGAACTGGTCGTTATACAGCACCGCCACCTCCACTTCGACCGGCCGACCACTTTCATCTTTGTCCTGTCCCTTAGCGTAGAATGGTTTCTTGATTACCGATGGTCGCGTTGCATCAATGTACCGGACGAACTCTCTCAGGCCACCCTCGAAATGGAATACTTCTTCCTCGCCGCCCTTTGTACGGGCGTCTTCGATGCGTAGTACAACGTCCGGATTAAGAAACGCCAGTTCTCTGAGACGCTCCGCCAGCGTTTCAAACTTGAACACTCTGTTCTTAAAGATGCTGCCATCCGGCAGAAACCTTACCGTCGTCCCCGTTTTCCCCTTCTCTGCCTTTCCAATCACCTTCACCGGCGAGGCGGGGTCGCCCTTCTTGTATTTCTGGTAAGAAACTTTGCCGTCGCGGGAGACTTCGACTTCCAGCCACTCACTGAGAGCGTTGACAACCGAAACGCCCACGCCATGCAGGCCCCCCGAAACCTTGTACGTGTTCTTGTCGAACTTTCCGCCGGCATGGAGAACCGTCATGACAACTTCAAGCGCTGAGCGCTTTTCCTGCGGGTGAATGCCTGTTGGGATTCCACGACCGTCATCCTCGACGCTGACGGATCCATCCTCATTCATCGTTACTGTAATGTTCTTGCAGTATCCCGCGAGCGCCTCGTCGATGGAGTTGTCGACAACCTCATACACAAGGTGATGCAGGCCTCTTGCGCTCGTGTCGCCAATGTACATCGCGGGCCGCCGGCGTACGGCCTCCAGGCCTTTCAGGACGGTGATATCATCTGCTGTGTACCCGCCTCCCCCTGACGGCTTGCTGCTCTTTTCTGCCTCGCTGCTTCCCTTCGCACTGCCGTTCTTGAGCTCGCCTTTTCTTCCCCTTTTCTGCTTCATGTCCACCGCCATGCGTCATCCTATTGAAATTTGATGTCCCGTACAATTTCCCCTGATAGACTTCCGTTCAACCGATCTATAATTTCTTTTTTTCGCATCGAAAGCTCATTTCGCCATGGTCCTGTTTTCACACTCACAAACAGGGTGCCCTGGAGAATTCTTACCGGTGTTGTTACCTGCGCAATGCGTTCCCCGACCGTTTCTGCCCAAACGACAAAGACATCCTGTTCATGCAGTTTCTTTCGTATCCCGAGCTTCTCTACAAGCTCGTCGAGAACATCAGCGAGGGATTTAGCGCGTAACATTGGCCGGTTTTTCATCCTCAACCGTTCCTCGTTGCACTACAAATCGCCTGTGGGTCCCGGCCCAGTCAAAATCAGTGGGAAACACTCTGTCGCTCGTCGCAGTAATAAACGCCTGTCCGATAGATTCTGTGAGCGTCAGCAGCCGGCCTGCCCGGTGCGTATCAAGTTCCGTGAAGATATCGTCCAGCAGCAGAATGGGGCGTTCGCTCTTCTTCGCCTCGAGATAAAGAAACTCCGCCATCTTCAACGCTACCAGGAGCGTCTTGTGCTGACCCTGCGAGGCATGAGTGCGGACACCGAGGCCCTCGATTTGAAGCGCCAATTCATCACGGTGTGGACCGACAAGCGTTATGCCGAGTTTTTTTTCCACTGCAGCTGTCCGTCCCAACTCCGCCTGAAACTCCTCTCTGATTTCCTCCTCCGTTGCATCCTCTCTGTGCTGCACCGATGGCTGGTAGCAAATCGAAGGGCTCTCAACTCGTCCCGCCACACGCCCATATGTTTCATTCACGAGCGGTTTCAGCTCTTTCAGGAACATGCTCCGGCGGTGCGTTATTCGCACGCCGCGATCCACGAGTTCCTCATCCCATGGTTCAAGTAACTCTGTGCAATCGGTTCGCGATACTTTCCCATCAAACAGTACCCGGTTGCGCTGCCGTAGAACGCGCCGGTACTCCAGAAGATCTTCCAGATAGACCTTGCTCGACTGAGAGATCACGAAGTCGAGAAACTTGCGCCGGTCGGCCGGCCCGCCCGTTGTTATAGCGCCAGACTCGGGAGACAACACAACAACCGGAAAGCTCCCCATAACCTCAGAAAAGGATCCAACGGGTGATCGATTAATGCTGAATTTCTTCTCGCCCTGCAACCCGTCATACGTTACAGCAACGTGATACCGGATACCCGCGTCTGCCTCCAGCTCACCGGAAAGCTCAAAATCGTTTTCGCCGATCTGAAGCACGACGCTGTCGCTGCTGCCGAAGAAACTCTTCGTCAGGCACAAGTACGAGATGGCTTCGAGGAGGTTGGTCTTCCCTTCGCCGTTTTCTCCCAGAACAGCGTTAATTGCACCGCCGAATAGAGCATCGGTTTGCGTGTGATTGCGGAATTTCTGTACGTGGATGTTGCGAATCTTCACTGGTTCTGGTGGCACCTACAATGCGATAGCCCCGCTCCCGGAACGCGAGATGGGGCTACCGTCACAGAATCTTCCGATCGAACACGTCCCATGGTCAGTTATTAAGCCGCATGGGCATGACGAGCATCAGCAAATCTTCCATTGGTTTCTGTTGCGCTGGCATGATAATCGCCGCGCGGACAGAGGTCCCCAATTTGAACGCGGCCTCTTCCCCGTCGAGGTGTGAAAGGATGTCAATCAGATACGTCGAGTTGAAGCCAATTTCCAGTTCCTCGCCGCTGTAGTCACACGGTACTTTTTCCTTCGCCTCGCCACCAAAATCTATATCTTCGGCCATTACGCGCAATTCGTTTTTCCGTAGTGAGCACCGAACCTGGTGCGTTGTCGAACTTGAATAAAGCGAAACACGGCGCACAGCGGCAAGTAAAAGATCTCTGCCGACTGCGAGCCGTTTATCATTATCGATTGGAATTACTGATTCGTAATTGGGATAACTTTCTTCTATGACTCGTGATGTAAGTGTTGTCGTGCCGAAGGTAAATTGCACGTGATTTGCGTCGACGGCAACAGTGTTTGTTTCGTTTTCAACCGACTTTGAAACCAGGTTCAGGGCCTTCGCCGGCACAATAATGTCCCACTGCAACTTTGGCTGCTTGAGTCCACTGTACTGTAACCGTACCAGGCGGTGTCCGTCTGTGGATACAGCTCTTAAATTACCGTCGCGGACCTGCAGAAGCACACCGGTCATGGCTGGGCGAAGTTCATCGCTGCTTACGGCAAAGACTGTGCGGTGAATTAGACCGCGCAACATCTCTCCGCTGAGTGTTATTTTATCGTCCCCTTTAACTGGCGGAATTGTCGGAAACTCTTCACTTGATTCTCCCATCAACACATATTCGCCCATTTCGGTTATCATTTTCACCTTGTTGGACGATAGATCCGCATTGAATGCAAGTTGTATGTCTGGCAGAGCCCTGATTGTTTCCATCAACCTTTTCGCGGGTACCGCAATGGATCCATCCTCAGATCCCTTGACATCCAAGAGAGCTGACATCGAAACCTCAAGGTCTGTCGCCGCTAACTGGAGAACATTCTTTGAGAGGCGAAACAGAATGTTTTCGAGAATCGGAAGAGTAGATTTTGAGGGAACGACACCGCTGATTTTGGCAAGGGCTTTCTGTAATTCGTTGCTCGATACGGTGAATTTCATTCCTATCTCCTTCTTGGTCGAGATGGACTATCTCTCTTAACAGCTAAAATTACCAAAAAATTTGGGTATTTACAACTTGTAGTGGTTGAAACTTAGCCAGCGAAAGGTCTTTAATAATATAATTAAGTAAAGAAGAAGAGAATAGTTATAGTAATGATGTTAATACTGTGTATAAATAATCTGAACTTCATGACGACGAGCAAAACAGCAACGCTGGTGAGAAATTAAATGAAGGGAGGTGTTAATAAGTTGTTCACACAAGAAGAGGATATTAACCAGGTACTATAGCATTGGTTGGTCATGGTTTACAGAGAATAGAGAAGGAACATGGAAAAAACACGTACTAACATGTTTTCAGCCTGCTTACGCACAAAAGTGACTTAGATGCTGTTTTCTAGGTTTGGGGTTTGAAAGAAGGAAACTCAAATAACCGGTGCTGATTAGGGAGAATGAAATCAGTGTGTGTTTAGCTCTATACGGCGACGCAGTTGGTCAACATTCTGCTTGAATGAGGAGTCACTCTTCATGTGGTCCTGGATAGACTGACATGAGTGAATTACCGTGCTGTGGTCTCTTCCCCCAAAGTGTAATCCAATCGTCTTTAGGGAGGAGTTTGTCAATTCCTTTGAGAGAAACATAGCTACCTGACGAGCACTTACGACCTCCTGTTTTCGAGTTTTTGCCCTCAGGAGATCCTCAGGAATGTCATAGAATTCGCATACAATGCGTTGAATTTGATCAATGTTTATAGGGGATTTCGACTCGTTGACGACCATCCGGAGAACTTCCCTTGCGAGGTCAACCGTAATTTCGCGGTTATCCAAGGATGATCGAGCAATAAGACTGATCAAACACCCCTCCAACTCACGGATGTTACTCGTTACGCTGGCTGCAATAAAATCGACTACATCCTGTGGAAGCTCAAAACTATTGTCCTCGCTCTTCTTGCGAAGAATGGCAATGCGCGTCTCAAGGTCCGGCGGTTGAATATCGGCCGTAAGGCCTGACTGAAAGCGCGAAATAAGCCTTTCATCAAGGCCTTTTAGCTCTTTTGGTGGAACGTCGGAAGAGAGAACAATCTGTTTGCCAAGCTGGTACAGAGTATTGAACGTGTGGAAGAAGTTATCCTGAGTTTTTTCCTTGCCGGAGAAGAACTGGATGTCGTCGACTATGAGCAAATCAACGCTTCGGTAGAAATAGGAAAAATCGTTGACCCTGTCCGATTGGATAGCATCGACAAACTCGATTGTGAATTTCTCGCTTGAGACATAGACCACCCTTTTTGCCTTCCGAATTGAAATAGCATGATTGCCGATCGAGTGCATGAGGTGAGTCTTGCCAAGGCCGGTGCCACCGTAGATCACAAGGGGATTAAAGGATGTCCCGCCAGGATTGTTTCCTACTGCCAACGCGGCAGCGCGGGCAAGCTGATTACTGTCTCCCTTGATGAAATTGTCGAACGTATAGCGTGGGTTGAGATTACTCTGGGCAATCGGCTGGACCGCTTGCCTGAATGCAACGCGAGGTGCGAAAAAGGGCAACTGTTGCTGGGCTGGAGGCTGAGGCTCGCGTTGTACCGGGAGCGTGGGTGCAGATTGCAGCGGGGCCGGAGCGATATCGAGCGTAGTTTCGTTCTCCTCCGACGCAATGGAATAGTACAGCTTTGCGCCATTACCAAGCACCGCCGTGATCGTCTCCCTGATGAGTGAATTGTAATGCTGATCAACCCAGTCGTAGAAAAATTGGCTTGGCACCTGGACGGTGATTTCGGTCCCACTCAGCTTCAAGGGTATGATCGGCTGAAACCAGGTCTTGAAACTCAGGCTTGTGACCCTGCCCTGAATCATCTCCATACACCGTTGCCATAAGGCAACAAGCTCTGCCTGCGTATTTATTGAATTACCAGAGACTTCGACCGCTTCCATCATCAATCTGCGCCTACCAACATTAGTAGAAATCGGTGGACGTTATCAACAAACCACCAACAATCCAATCAACACTGTTGATAACGCAAAAGGTTTGAGCTTACAGCACTCTAAGATTTATCAACATAAGAAAACGGACACAAGGCATTGTAAATGATAGGCTTTTCATTGTTAAGAACATTGTTATCAACAGGGGTGAAGGATGAGCAATAGACTGGAAAAGGGCGAAAAACATGCATGAAATCCTAGCCGGAGGGTTGTCAACAAGTTGTCAACAGCTTAACATTGCACGCCACCGAGTAAGATTATAACACCAAGGGAACCTGTTCGCAAGTGAAAAAATTACAAACTATTGGGTGAAACTCCAATAGCCATCAGCCCACCAAGAACAGCCCGCAAATAAAGGGCAAAAGGCATCGCCAGCCGGGGGCGCTCTTGTGTCTAGGCACAATTGTCCGTACATTAAAAAGCTTTGCATACAGCAACAATATTTCCTGGAGCCTCGACGTGAAACGTACGTACCAACCGCATCGGCGGAAAAGAAAAAATACCCACGGATTCCGGGCGCGGATGGCGACAAAGAATGGCCGGAAGGTTCTGTCGCGCCGCAGAAGGAAGGGTCGCCGACGGTTAACGGTCAGCGACAGCATGTAACACAGAGAAGGCCGTGAAACCAGTGCCTCACTCGCTGACGAAGCGGGAAATCCTCCGGGGGTATCAGGCCTTCTCGCACACCATCTCTTCCGGGCGATCCCTCCGGAAAGGATCCATGCGTTGCTTCTACAGGACACACGCCGAGAACGGGACGCTACCGCGGGTTGGTTTTGCGGTCAGCAGAAATGTGCGCACGGCGGCTGCGCGAAATCGGGTCCGGCGATGGATGAGAGAGTCGTACCGGATCCGCAAAGAGTTCCTGATTGAACCAACGGCGAAACAAGCAGCCCGGTTCGATGTTGTCTTTCTCTTCAGCGTACCCTCAAACCAGGTACTTGACCGCCAGATTCGGACATCCATCGATCAAGCCATATCCTCCCTTCTCAAGGAACTGCACCAACGCTTCTCGGAAACCCCATGAGACGCTTTCTCATCATACTTTTACGGTTGTACCAGCTTCTCATTTCCCCAATCCTCCCGTTCAATAACTGCCGGTTCTTCCCTTCCTGCTCCGAATACGCCATTGAGGCAATTGGAAAACACGGGGCTTGGAAAGGTGGATGGTTTTCGGTCAAGCGCATTGCTCGGTGTCACCCGTTTCATAAACACGCGGGCTACGACCCGGTCCCGTAAAACACTCGACGCCAGGATCAATTCATGGATCGTCAATCGATACTCGGATACATACTTATTTTCATCCTTCTGGTTGTCTGGATGTGGATGAACTCTCCGCGCCCCTCCCAACAAACGGACCAGGCCAAACAAGTTGCGCCGTCAACGGCGATGCGGGACTCTGTGAAACGGCCAGAGCCGCAAAGAGTGAGAGCAGACAGCAGTGTTCCTGCAGATCCGCTTGGGAAGTTTTTCGCCGGGAGAAACAAGGGCAGCGAGCGCACCATCACAATCGAGACAGACCTCTTTATCGCTGAGTTGACGACGAAGGGTGGATTGATAAAGCAGTGGCAGCTGAAGAAGTACACCACCTGGGACGGAAAACCAGTGGAGCTGGTGGAGTACAAACGGGGCGGCGATCTTAGCCTCTTGTTCGCGACATCAGACGGGAGGCTGATCAACACACATGACCTGTATTTCGATATTGCGTTTTCGACAGCTGACCACCAACTGCTGACAGGGAGCGATGAGTACAGCGTGAATCTTGTCTTGCCGACATCAGGCGGCGGGAGAATCACCAAGACGCTGCACTTCAAAAACGGGGAGTACGGGTTCACCGTCGATGTTGCGTTTGAGAAGATGAGCAAGGTGGTGGCGAATTTCGAATATCAGTTGGTGTGGGAAAGCGGGTTGCGGTACGCAGAGCAGAACAGCGTCGATGAGTCGGGATTCAGCGCGGCGTACGCCTACGCGGGCAAAGAACTAACGGAGATCGACGCCGTCGACTTCGAAAAGCGGCCAGAGAAGAATCTGTCGGGCACCGTGGATTGGGTCGCCATGAGGACAAAGTATTTTGCGCTCGCGTTTGTGCCGCAGGGAGCGACAAGCGAGGGGGCGTACCTCGCTGGATCGCGCACGCAAGCGCCGGATAAGGGGGTCGTGGAGTCATACAGCGTTGCGATGAAGATGCCGTTTACGGGCAAAGAGGAGGAGGGTGGATCGTTCAAAGTGTTCTTCGGACCAGCGGATTTGAGCCTGTTGAAGTCCTATGGTGTGGGGCTGGAGAAAATGGTGGGTCTAGGATGGACCTGGCTAATCAGGCCGATATCCGAATATGTGATGCTGCCGCT
>Ga0315277_10000670_pt1 | contig 53493 bp, 46 predicted proteins | sample YL17G05_15_MG_FD_203695 | JGI IMG/M metagenome (GOLD analysis project Ga0315277, IMG submission 203695) | Sediment microbial communities from Yellowstone Lake, YNP, Wyoming, USA - YL17G05_15 | ecosystem: Environmental > Aquatic > Freshwater > Lake > Sediment | place: USA: Wyoming | collected... | reverse complement strand
GGCATGAGTCACCTGTCGGCGCTCAGGCATCAGGAGGTCATCAAACGGCGGCGGTCACACGGCGTTGTCCTTGACCGGCCAGCGAAGGGCAGCCACTACATTTGATACGACCCAAACAGGCGCCTTCGTACGACGGTACCGCTTCATCCCTGTCCACTGGCACCTGGCACGCTGCGGGCAATCATCAGGCGGGCGGGTTTGAGCGTTCACGAGTCTCTTGGGTGGGACTGGGCCGGCACGGTGCAATTCGGCTGTGCCCGCTGCTCCGCCTTTTACCACCTGGAAAAGGCTGCGCTCCGCTCTCGTGCGCCCGACAACGCGCCACCGGTTCTACTTCGCCCGGATCGGGTACTTCGGTTTCTTCACTTCCGGCGGCGGATTCTGGCGGATGGCCTTCAGCACCTCGTGCACGGCACGTTCGAGTTGCGGGTCGCCGCCCTTGGCCATTTCCCCCGGATCATCCACGACTTCGATGTCCGGGTCCACGCCGTAACCTTCGATAATCCACTCGCCCTTGGGGCTGTAGATGCCAAAGGTCGGGACGGTGAACGAGCCGCCGTCCACGAGCGCCGGTGTGCCGGTGATGCCGATCAATCCGCCCCATGTGCGCTGACCGACGAGCGGCCCGAGGCCGGATTGCTTGAAGTAGAACGGGAAACAATCGCCGCCCGAACCGCTCCAGCCGTTGATGAGCATCGCCTTCGGACCGAAGTTTGCCACCGGCGGCCACGACCAATCCTTCCCATCGCGCACCGCCCAGAAATTGCGGAGCGGGCGATTGAGCAACTCGATGAAACGATCCGGAATCTGTCCACCACTGTTGAACCGCTCGTCAACCACCAGACCTGCCATCGTCGTCTGCCCACGCCACTGGCGGACAAGTTCGTTCTGCCCACCCTGTCCGGTGTCGGGCACATAGACGTAACCGATCTTGCCGCCGCTGAGCTTCTTGACGCGGAGACGATTGTCGTTGATCCACGCGAGGTTTCGCAGGCGCGCCTCGCTGGCCAGCGTTTGCACGAGCACTTCGCGCGCGCCATTGAGGATCGGGTTGGTGTTGACCGTGAGGAACACGGGCTTGTCCGCCAGGCCTTGGAACGCCGCCCACGGGTCTTGTTGCGTGTCGAGCGGTTCGCCGTTGACCGCAAGGAGGTAGTCGCCTTCGTGGAGGTTGGTCAAGCCGGGTTGCGCCAACGGTGAGCGGACTTCGCTGTCCCACGGCGCGGCCTTGATAATCTTTGCGATGCGATAGGCGCCATTGGTCAGCGTGAAATCGCAACCGAGATAGCCGACGCCGCGCTCTGCGGATTTCTCCATGTCACCGCCGCCGCGGTAGGTGTGGGAGGCATTCAATTCGGAGATCAATTCGCCAAGGACAAAGTTCACGTCCCAACGCGTGGCGGCGTCGGCAAGCAAGCGGCCGTACCGTTCGCGCATTGCGTTCCAATCCACGCCGTGCAGGTTCGGGTCGTAGAAGCAGTCGCGCTCGAGCCGCCACACGTCGGCGAAAATCTGCTTCCACTCGGCCACCGGATCCACCTGCGCCTCGAAGCCTCCGGTCTCGATCTTCTTGTCCATCTTCTGGCCTTCTTTCGGCTCGATGATGGCATAGGTCTTGTCCTTTTGGACGAGGATCTTCTCTCGGTTTGCGGACAGTTCAAAGGAGTCGGCATCGTCGAGAATGGCCTTTTCCTCCCGCTTTTCGAGGTCGTAGAAAACGATGGCGCTTTTTTCGTCCGCCGAACCGAGGCGAGGCAGGCGGCGGTAAATCAGCTTGCCGGAAACTGCCGCCAGGTCCGCGTAACGTCCGGCCTTGGGCGGGAGGATGACGACTCGTTGCTCGAACCCGTCGAGGTCAATTTCCACCGGCTTCGGTTTCTTGTCGTCCTTCTTCTCGTCCTTTTTGTCCTCTTTCTTGTTGGTGGCCTTGTCGTCCTTTTTGTCGGACTCCTTGGCATCGGCCTTCTTGGCCTCCTTGGATTCGGCGGACTTCGCCTCGTCCTTTTTGTCGCCATCTTTCTTTTCGTCCGGTTTCTTCTCGTCCTCCTTCTTCTTGTCCTTGTCAGCCTCCTCGTCATTGCGCGGCGCGAGGGGCGAGGCCACGTCCTTGCGGAGCGGCACGGCAGCGAGGTTGGCGGTGTTCGCGTAAATCCACGTATTGTCCAGTTCGCTGTAGTTCGGTCCGAAGGTGCGGCCGGTGCGGAAGAACAAATACTTGCCTTCCGGGTCGAACACCGGCGCCTCGTCGTTGTAAAAGCCGGTCGTGACTTCATGGCGTTTGCCAGCCGTGCAGTCGTAAAGCACGATTGCTGAATTGCGATTCTCCTTGCCGCCGGCGTAAGCGATCCAGCGGCTGTCGGCGGACCAGCTCACCGTAAACCCGACCAGTTCGCCGTGGTACATCCAAAGCTGGTGGTCAATCACCTTGTTCGTCTTCGTCTCGAAATCGTAGAGCCAGACCTTCATGGCCTGGTCAATCCAGAGAATCTTCTTCGAGTCGGGTGACCATTGCGGCTGGTAGCGGTAGCCCGGGCCGAGCTTCGCGAGCGTTTCTTCGGCCGGTGGCGGATTTGTGGCGCCGGGCGTCAGGTCCGCGTGGCGCACCGTCAATTCGTACTCACCCGTCTTGTCGCTGAAATACGCGATGAGCTTTCCATCCGGCGACCACGCGGGGTAACGCTCCGCCACGCCGCTGCTGCGCGTGAGATTGCGCACGACGCCATGTTCGGCGGGCGCGGAGAGGATGTCGCCACGCGCCTCGAATAGCACGCGCTTGCCGCTCGGCGAAATCGTCGCGTTCTGGATCAGGCCGGAGACGTTTTCCAGCCGCGGCCTGAGCGTGGAACGATCCGTGGTGACGGTAATCTCGACTTCGCGCTGTTTCTCGGTCTTGAGATCGAGGAGGTAAAGTCGGCCCGCGTTTTCGAACACAATCTCCACCGGGCCGATGCTCGGGAAATGCACGTCGTAGTCCTTGAACGCAGTCACCTGCCGGAACTTGTCGCGCCCAGTCTCAAAAGCCCACAGGTTGAAGCGCTTGTTTTCGTCGCGGTCCGAGAGGAAGTAAAGCGTATCGCCGTGCCACATCGGAATGGACTCGGAGGCGTCGGACTTCGTCAAGTTTTTCGCCCGCAGGGTCTGCAGATCGAACAGCCAGATGTCCGGGTTCATGCCACCGCGGTACCGCTTCCAGGTGCGGAAATCCACGCTGATGGGCGTGTAGGCGATAGCTTTGCCATCCGGCGAAATCGCGCCGAACTCGCCGTAAGGCATCGGCAGCTTTTCCGGCAGCCCGCCGTCCGCGGAAACTTGGTAGAGCTGGTTGAAACGGTCCTTGTAGCTTGTCATCGTCGAGGCGAAGAGGATGTGCTCGCCGTCCGGATACCAGCCGACAACACGGTCCGGTGCGCCGTGGTGCGTGATGCGCTGCGGCAACCCTCCTGTCACCGGCACGAGGTAAATGTCCATGTTGCCGTCGTAATTGCCGCTGAAGGCGAGGAGGGAGCCGTCCGGCGAAAACTTCGGAAATGACTCCTCGCCGCGCGGCGAGCTAAGCCGCACCGCCTCGCCGCCGGCCTTGGGCGCGAGCCAGATGTCGCCGGCATACACGAATGCGATCTGCGAGGCCGAGACATCCGGTTGGCGCATCATCCGGGCGTCAAGTCGGGCCGGTTTGTCGGCAGTGAAGGCAGGGGCTGCAGTGAGAAAACTCGCGAGAGCGAGCGTGGCGGAAACAACCAAGTTTGGACGCATAGAATCGTTGGGGAACTTTGCCCAACCGGGGGCATGGATTCCAGCCCAGAATTGCGCCGGGTGGCATTCGCAGAATGAAAAAGCCCGTCCTCGCGGACGGGCTTGCAATTCGATGAAGACGACCAAGCGGTTACTTCTTTTCGCCCTTTGGCTCTTCTGCCTTGGCCTCGGCGGCAGGCTTGGCTTCGGCTGGCGCGGCGGCCACAGGCAGTTCGACCCATTCGAGGATGGCGCGCTGGGCGGCGTCGCCGATGCGCTGGTCCATGTGGATGATGCGGGTGTAGCCGCCGGGCCGGGCTTTGAACGTGGGAGCGATCTCCTTGAACAGGATGCGGCAGGCGTCCTCGTCCTGGTGCAGGCGGGCGCTGATGAGCCGGCGGTGGTGCAGGGTCCCGCTCTTGCCGAGGGTGACGAGTTTCTCGGCGACGGAGCGGGCGGCCTTGGCCTTGGCCAGGGTGGTGATGACGCGTTTGTGCTTGATGAGGCTGCAAACCAGATTCGCGAGCATCCGGTTGCGATGCTCGCCGGTGCGTCCCAGTTTGGCCGTGCGTTTACGGTGTCGCATAAGCCGGTTATGTCAGCGAGGGTTTCGGTTCTTCCTTCGGCGCGTCCAGCAGGCCCGGCTCGATGGTCATGCCGAGCGTCAGACCGAGCGCGGCGAGCTTCTCCTTGATTTCGTTCAACGATTTCTTGCCGAAGTTACGGTACTTGAGCATCTCCTGCTCGGTCTTCATGGCGAGCTGGCCGACGGTGGTGATGTTCGCGTTGTTGAGGCAGTTGGCCGCGCGGACACTCAACTCGATTTCGTTGACGCTCATGTTGTACAGCTTCCTCATCTTCGTCTTCTCCTCGTCCTGCTTGTCCACGACTTCCTCGAACTCGACGGCGTTCTTGTCGTAGCCGACGAAGACATCGAGGTGATGCGCGAGGATGGCGGAAGCCTGCGTGAGGGCATCGTCGGGCGTGAGGCGGCCATCGGTCCAGATCTCGACGTGCAGGCGGTCGTAATCGGTGCGCTGGCCGACGCGGGCGGCCTCGACGGCGTAACGGACGCGCGTGACCGGCGAGAACAGCGAATCAATGGCGATGACGCCGATGGGCTGGCCGGGCTTCTTGTTCTCGTCGCCCGGGCAGAACCCGCGGCCGATCTTCACGGTCAACTCCATCTCGAACTTCTTCTTCTTGTCGAGCGTGCAGATGTGTTGGTCGGGATTGACCAGCTCGACGTTTTGGTTGGTTTGGATGTCCGCGGCGGTTACGGCACCTTCCTTGTTCGCGGAGAGCAAAAGGACCTGCTCGTCGCGGATGAAGGCCTTGAACTTGATCTTCTTCAGGTTCAGCACGATGTCCGTGACGTCCTCGACGACGCCTTCGATGGCGGCAAACTCGTGCATCGCGCCCTCGATTTTGACGGAGGTGATGGCCGCGCCCTCGAGCGAGGAGAGCAAGACGCGCCGTAGCGAGTTGCCGATCGTGTGGCCGTAGCCGGTCTCAAACGGCTCGGCGGTGAATTTGGCGTAGGTTTCGGTCGCAGTTGACTCTTCTTTGGTCAACCGCTTGGGCATTTCGAAGCGACCCAGTCGTACTGGCATGTTTCCTTTCGTGCAATTTTAATCTGGCCGGCCCGCTCGATTCCCGCCGGCGGAACAGCCCGTGTAATTGCGTTGCGTCCCGCACGCGCGGGACTGGTTTGGTTCAGCGGGAATAGAATTCGACGACGGCCTGTTCGTTGGCAATGGGCTGAATTTCCTCGCGCGTTGGGATGCGCATGACGACACCCTTGAGCGCTTCCTTGTTCAACGACAGCCAGACCGGCACGGCGCGGCTCGTGGCGGATTCCAGATTCTTGGTGGCCAACTGGCGGGCCACGTTTGAATCCTTGATCTCGACCACGTCGTTCACTTTCACCGCGAAGGACGGGATATTGACCTTACGCCCGTTGACCTTGACGTGGCCGTGCGAGGTTAACTGCCGGGCCGCCGGACGGGTGTTGGCGAATCCGAGGTGATAAACCACATTGTCCAAGCGCGTCTCCAGGATCTGGAGCATCTGCTCGCCGGTCACGCCACGACGTTTGCGGGCCTTCTCGTAAACCCCGCGAAACTGGCGCTCCATCAGGCCATAATAGTAACGCAGTTTCTGCTTCTCGATCAGGCCGAGGCCGTAGTCCGTCACCTTGCTGCGGCGGTGCTTCGGGCCGTGGACGCCGGGACCGTAATTCCGGCGCTCCAGATATTTGGTCGGGCCAAAAATCGGCAGGCCAAATCGGCGGCTGATGCGAACGCGGGGACCAGTGTAACGAGCCATACAAAAAAGTTTCGAGTTCCGGGTTTCGAGTTCCGAGCTTACACGCGGCGTTTCTTGCGCGGGCGACAGCCATTGTGCGGCACGGGCGTGACATCCTTGATGACCGTGATGTCCATGCCGATCGCCTGCAAGGCGCGGATGGCCGATTCGCGGCCTGAGCCGGGACCTTTGACGCGGATTTCGACTTCCCTCATGCCGTGGGCCATGGCCTGGCGGGCGGCGTCTTGGGCCACCTGCTGCGCTGCGTAGGCCGTGCTCTTGCGCGAGCCTTTGAAGCCAGCCCGGCCGGCGGTGGACCAGCCGATGAGGTTGCCGTGCATGTCGGTGATGGTCACCTGCGTGTTGTTGAACGTCGCGAGGATGTTGGCCACGCCGCTGATGATGTTCTTTGCGCCCTTAGCCTTGACGATTTTCTTGCCGGCAGATTCGTCGGCGAGCAACTCGGCGGCACTCGGCGCGGCGCCCGCGACCGGTGCTTCCGGCGTCTTGGGCGCTTCCATTGCTGGCTTGACGGCAACATCGCCGGGCTTGGCTTCCGGCGCACCCTCGGCGGGTTTGGCAGCCTTGGGTTCCCTGGCCGGCTTGGCGGCCTTGGCGGGTTTTTCCGCCGGCGCGTCCGCTGAGGCTTCGGGTTTGGCTTCCGGTTTCGGAGCGGGTTTCTTCTTGGCTTCGTCGGACATAGTCAGAAATTAGTGGATGCCGGTCTTGGCGTGCGGATTGCGCTGGACCCCGACGGTCTTGCGCGGGCCTTTGCGGGTGCGGGCGTTGGTCTGCGTGCGCTGGCCGCGGACCGGCAGGCCGCGCAAATGGCGGATGCCACGGTAGCACTTGATGCCTTGGAGGCGCTTGAGGTTCATGCCGATCTCGCGGCGCAGGTCGCCCTCGATGACATACTTGCCGTCCTGAATCGCGTGGACGATCTGCGAGAGCTGCTGCTCGGACAAATCCTTGGCGCGGATGTCCGAGCTGATGTTGGCACGGGAGAGAATCTCTTTCGAGTTGCTGGGCCCGATGCCGTAAATGTAGCGCAGCGCGACTTCAATGCGCTTCTCGCCGGGAATTTCGACGCCGATGATGCGTGCCATAGTTTGTTAATCGTTGAATCGTTGAACCGTCAAATCATTGCTCGCTTCAACCCTGCCGCTGTTTGTGGCGGGGGTTGCTGCAAATCACCCGGATCGTGCCCTTGCGGCGCACGATCTTGCAGTGCTCACACAGTTTCTTCACTGACGCGCGAACTTTCATATCTCTAAAAACTGTTAAACCGTTGAAGCGTTGAATCGTGATTCGGTTCAACGGTTCAACGTTTCCACCAAAATGCGTCCTTCCGACAGATCGTAGGACGACACCATCAAAATCACTTTGTCGCCCGGCTGCCAGCGCGGCGCGGTTTGTTTCGCGCGCCCGGCGACGAAGGCGGTCAACTCGTGCCCGTTGGCCAGGCGCGCCCGATACGTGCCGTTCGGTTGCGCAGCCACAATCACGCCTTCAACCCTGAAGCCACCGGCTCCAGACATGTCAAAATCTCCGGCGCACCTTCCGTGATCAGGACGGTGTGCTCGAAATGAGCCGATAGTGAACCATCTTGCGTCACCGCTGTCCAGCGATCACTCAGGACCTTGATGGCTGCGCCGCCGGCGTTGACCATCGGCTCGATGGCCAGCGTCATGCCCGGACGCAGCTTCGCGTTGCCCTTGCCGTCCACGAAGTTCGGTACTTCGGGCTTTTCATGCACCGTACGCCCCACGCCGTGACCCACGAATTCGCGCACGACGTTGTAGCCGTTGCGTTCGACGTAGGCTTGGATCGCGCGCGAGATGTCCGTCACCCGATTGCCCGGCACCGCCTGCGCGATGCCTTCGTAAAGCGCGGTATCGGTCACGTCCATCAACCGCTGCGCTTCCACGCCACAGCCGCCCACCGCCACCGTCATGGCCGTGTCGCCCACGAAGCCGCGGTAGAACACGCCCACGTCGAGGCTCACGATGTCGCCGAATCGCAAAACCCGCGGCCCGGCCAGGCCGTGCACAACTTCGTCGTTCACCGAGATGCAGATGTTGCACGGATACTTGCGGTAACCGAGGAAGGCGCTTCGGGCGCCATGTTCCTTGATGCGACCGGTGGCAAACTCGTCCACCGCGCGCGTGGTCACGCCCGGTTGTACGAACGCCGCGACTTCGTTGAGCACGGTGGCCGCGACCCGGCACGCCGGGCGCATGGCCTCCAAATCCCGCTCACTCTTGAGAATGATCATTGGCGCAACCGCAAGCCGCTGTTCAGCCCCGCCCGCGGTGACCGGCGTTTCATGCCCGGCCTAGAACCGGCCGCGCAGACGCCCTTTCTTCAAAAAGCCATCGTAATGCCGCATCAACAGGTGCGATTCCGTCTGGCGCATCGTGTCGAGCATGACGCCCACCGTGATCAACATGCTGGTGCCGCCAAAAAACGAACCCACCTGATACGGAATCTGCATCTCCCGGGTCATGATGATGGGGATGATGGCGATGATCGTCAGGAAAACCGCGCCCGCGAGCGTGATGCGGTGCATCGCGTTGTGCAGGTAATCGCTCGTCGCCTGGCCCGGCCGCACGCCGGGGATGTAGCCGCCGTTCTTCTTCAAATCGTCGGCGATTTGCAGCTCGTTGAACTGCGTCGCCACCCAGAAGTACGAGAAGAACAGAATCATCAGCCCGTAGAGCGTCATATAGAGCACCGCCCCCTCATTCAAAGCCCGCGCAATCTCGGCGAAGAATTTCACGTTGAAGGTGGACCCGAGAAACAGGAAAATCTTCTGCGGGAACATGAGGATGGCCTGGGCGAAGATGATGGGCATGACGCCGGCGTAGTTAACGCGCAGCGGCATGAACGAAGTGCCGCCGGAATAGACCTTCCGGCCCACCGCGCGCTGGGCGTATTGGACCGGAATCTTCCGCTGCGCCTGCGTGACCGCGATAATGCCGGCGATTACCAGCGCCATCAGAGCCACCAACACCGTCCCCGTGCCAAACAGATGGAACTTGGCCTCCATCCCGCCGCCGGGCCAGAACATGTCCTTGAGCGCCAACCCTGCCGCCGGCAGGCGCGCCAGAATGCCGATGGTGATGACGAGCGACACGCCGTTGCCAATGCCGCGCTCGGTGATTTGCTCGCCCAGCCACATCAAGAGCATCGTGCCCGTCGTCAACACCAGCGTGGTCTGGATGCGGTACCACCAAATCCAGCTTTCGTCGTAGAGCAACGAACCCCGGAAGGCTTCGCCGAAAACTTTCTGGGGATTCTCCCAGCCCAGCGCCATCACGAAACCTTGGCCCAGGCAAAGGATGACGGTGAGGTAACGGCCATATTGGATCAGCTTCGTGCGACCACCTTCCTCGCGGGCGAGCTTGCTCAACTGAGGCACGACGGCGGTCATCAACTGGATGATGATCGTCGCGCTGATGTAGGGCATGATGCCCAGCGCGCCGATGGCGCAGTTTTCCAGCGCGCCGCCGGTAAACATGCTGTACAGCCCGAGGATGCCGCCGCTGGGGTCCTGCTTCTTGGCGGCCTCGCGGAAAAATGCGGCCAGCGCGCTGCCATCCAGTCCAGGGCAATGAATGTATGCGGCCAGACGGCAGACCGCCAACAACAGCATCGTGAACAGGATCCGCGACTTCAGCTCCGGAATCTTGAAACAGTTGCTGAACGTGTTGGCGATGGCAGCGAGCATGGCGGAGTCCTCCGTGGCCTAGGCGGCGGGCGCAGCACCCTTTTGAACGAGCTGACAGGTGCCGCCCTTGGCTTCAATCTTGGTTTTGGCCGAGGCGCTGAACTTGTGCGCGCTCACGGTGAGCTTCTTGGTCAGTTCGCCGTCGCCGAGGATCTTGATGCCGTCGGCGGCGCCGTTGGCGAGACCGGCCTTGCGTAGCACTGCTTCGTCCACGGTCGCGCCGTCGTCAAAACGGTTCAGCGCCTCGACGTTAACAGGCAAATAGGAGATGCGGAAGCGGGCGTTGTTGAAACCCCGCTTGGGCAGGCGGCGGAAGAGCGGCATCTGGCCGCCTTCAAACGTCGGGCGGATGGAACTGCCCGAGCGGGCGGTCTGGCCCTTGCCGCCGCGGCCGCTGGTCTTGCCGTGGCCGCTGGATTCGCCCTGGCCCAGCCGCTTGCGGCGGTGCTTGGCGCCCGGTCGAGGTTTGAGATCGTGTAAACGCATATCGTCAGGCTGGCATGGCTGTCGCCGCGGGTTCGGCAAGCACCGGCGTTTCTGGCTTCTTCCATTCCAAACCGCGGCTCTTGTAAATCGCCTCGCGCAAACGCAGGCTCAGCAGCGCCTTCAACGTGGCTTTGACCACGTTCGCCGCATTCTTTGAGCCGAGCGATTTGGTGAGGATGTCCCGCACACCGGCGGATTCCAGCACGGCACGCACGGTCTTGCCGGCGATGATGCCCGTCCCGGGCGACGCCGGACGGAGGAGTACCTTCGCGCCGCCGTAACGCGAGAAAACTTCGTGCGGGATGGTGGCACCTTTAAGCGAGACGTTAACCATGTTCACCCGCGCGCCTTCGCCGCCGCGGCGGATGGCGTCGGCCACCTCGCCCGCTTTGCCCAGGCCCACCCCCACGCGGCCCTTGCGGTCGCCCACCACGATGAGCGCGCTGAAGGAAAAGCGGCGTCCGCCCTTCACCACCTTGGCGGAGCGGTTGATGAAAACGACCTTCTCGATGAGTTCCTGCTGGCCCTCGCCATCGAAGCTCATCTCCGGCGCCTCGGCGATCGAGCGGTTGCGCCGCCCGCGGCCAGGGCCGCGGCTTTCGCCGCGCGGCGCCGGCTGCTTTTCTGCCACGGTTTTGATCTCGGTATCAGCCACAGTTCTTTCTCCGTTGGTTAAAATTTCAGGCCGGCCTCGCGCGCGGCGGTGGCCAGCGCGGCGACCTTGCCATAGATCGGCTTGGCGTCCTTGCCCTTGCCCGGCGACCAGTGGTAACGCGCGGCGCCGCGGTCGAACACGACGGTCTTGATGCCCTTGTCCAGCGCGGCCTGAGCGGCGAGCTTGCCGACGATGGCGGCACTCTTCACGTTTGCGGCCAGCTTGTCGCGGTCGGGAACGCTCTTGCCCGTGGTGGACACGGCGGCCAGCGTCACGCCGCGGGTGTCGTCCACGAACTGCACGTGAATGTTCTGGTTGGTGAAACAGACGCTCATGCGCGGGCAGGCGGCCGTGCCGGACACTTTCTTGCGCACGCGCCAATGACGCCGCGTGGCCAGTTGTTGCTTTTTGTCTGATCTCATTTCAATGCGTCACGGATTTTGCCGTGAACTGGTCTCTCATGCCGGGTTACTGGACGGTCTTGCCTTCCTTGCGGATGATGCGCTCGCCGACGTAGCGCACGCCCTTGCCTTTGTACGGCTCCGGCGGATAGAAACTGCGCAATTCGGCGGCCACCTGCCCCACGCTCTGTCGGTCCGGGCCTTCAATCGTGAGCTTTGTGTTGTCCTCGACCGTCACCTTGACCTGGTCCGGAATCGGGTAAACGACCGGATGCGAATAGCCGAGGTTCATCGTCACGCTGTTGCCCTGGACGGCGGCCTTGAAGCCGACGCCGTGGATTTCGAGCTTTTTGACGAAGCCATCGGTCACGCCCTTGACCATGTTGTTGATCAGGGCGCGCCCCAAACCATGCAAAGCCCGGGCCTGTGCGTCCTCGCCCTGGCGGGCGACGAGGATCTGGCCGGCGTCCACCTTGGCGGTGGTCCGGGGCGGCAGTTCGAGCTGGAGCCTGCCTTTCGGGCCTTCGACGAAAACGGTGCGGCCCTTGAGTTCCACCTTTACCTTTGGCGGAACGGCAATCGGTTGTTTTCCAATGCGTGACATAGCTTCAAAACCTTACCAGACGGAGCAGAGGACCTCGCCCCCGAGATTCTTCTTGCGCGCCTGCGTGCCGGTCATGACGCCCTCGGAAGTGGAGAGGATCACTACGCCGAGACCGCCGAGCACGCGCGGGATTTCATCCGCGCCCACATAGCGGCGCAGCCCGGGGGTGCTGACACGGCGCAGGCCTTCGATGACGTTCTTCTTGCCCTCGTATTTGAGCTTGAGCTTGAGCTTCTTGATGCGCTGCCCCTCGACGGCCCAATCGGCGATGTAGCCTTCCTTGCGCAGGATGGCGGCGATGCTCTCCTTGATGCGCGAATGGGGCATCTCCACCACGGGTCGCAACGCGCGCGCGCCGTTACGAATCTGTGACAACATGTCAGCGATCGGGTCCATATAAAATTACCAACTGGCCTTGACGACGCCCGGGATGAGGCCGTTCAGCGCGGCTTCGCGGAAGGTCAACCGCGAGCAACTGAACTTGCGGAGGTGGGCATGGCGGCGGCCGGTCATCGAGCAGCGGTTCACCACCCGCACGGGGCTGGCGTCCTTGGGCAGCTTGGCCAGGCCCGCATAATCCCGCTTGGTCTTCAATTCGGCGCGTTTGGCGGCGTACTTCTTCACGGTCGCTGCCTTCCGCTTGTTCCGTTCAATCCATGCTTTCTTCGCCATAACTTCAACGATTCTCCGCAAACGGCATTCCCATCAGTTTCAACAGGTCGAGGGCCTCGGTATTGTTTCGGGCGGTGGTCACGACCGTGATGTCCATGCCCTGATGACGCTTGATTTTGTCCAGTTCGATCTCCGGGAAAATGGTCTGGTCCGCGATGCCGAGTGAATAATTGCCGCGCCCGTCAAAGCTGCGGGCCGAAAGTCCGCGAAAGTCGCGAATGCGCGGCAACGCGGCGGCAATCAGCCGGTCAAAGAATTCATACATCACGTCGCCCCGCAGTGTGACGCGACATCCGATGGCCTGTCCCTCGCGCAGTTTGAAGTTGGCGACGCTGTGCCGGGACTTGTTGATGGCGGGCTTGCGGCCGGTGATCTGGCCCAGGTCTTTGGCCGCGTCTTCAACGGCCACCTTCTCGAGTTCGGCGCTCACGCCCATGTTCACCACGATCTTCGACATCCGCGGGACCTGGTGCAGATTGGCGTAGTTGTGCTTCGCCTTGAGGGCGGGCACGACTTCCTCAACGTATTTTTTGTAAAGTCTGGCTTTCATCGGCCTTCAGTGTCTGGCGCTGTCTGCTCGTCGCGTCGCTTGTCCCTCCGGTCAGGCGGTTTTGGCAGCGCCGCGCTTGGCGGCCCGGGCGTCGTAGCGTTCGGCTTTCATGACGTTCGAGACGTGGATCGAGCCTTCGCGCTCCACGATGGCGCCCTGCGGATGTTGCTGGCTCTTGCGCATGTGCCGCTTGATCATGTGCGCGCCCTCGACCAGCACGCGCTCCTTGTCCGGCATCACCTGAATGATCTTGCCGCGCTTGCCCTTGTCCGCGCCGGCAATGATGACGACCTCGTCGCCCTTTTTGACATGCAATCCTGGCATAGCTTCAAATCACTTCCGGGGCCAGCGAAATGATCTTCATGAACTTCTTCTCGCGCAACTCGCGCGCGACGGGTCCGAAGATGCGCGTGCCCCTGGGGTTCATTTCCGGGTCAATGAGGACTACGGCGTTCCGGTCAAAACGCAAAGACGAACCATCGCTCCGGCGGATCGGCTGGCGCGTGCGGACGATGACCGCGTTGCACACCTCGCCCTTCTTCACCTGGCCGTCCGGCGCGGCGTCCTTGATGTGGACCTTGATGACGTCGCCCACGCCAGCGTAGCGCTGGTTGCGACCCAACACGCCGATGACCCACGCCACTTTCCCGCCGCTGTTGTCGGCGACATCGAGATGTGATCGAAGTTGCAGCATAATCCCTCCGTCAGGCGGCGGCCTTCTCCACGACGGCGGCGCGCTTCACGACCTCCACCAAGCGCCAGCGCTTGGTCTTGGACAGCGGGCGCGTTTCCACGATGCGCACGCGGTCGCCCGGCTTGGCCTCGCTCTTTTCGTCGTGGACGTAAAATTTCTTGAAGGCGGTGACCACCTTCTTGAACTTCGGATGCGCAAACCGCCGCTGGACGCGCACGATGATGGTCTTGGCCATCTTTGCGGAGATGACTTCGCCCACGCGTTCCTTGCGATGGCCGCGGTCGGCAACCGGTTGTTGTGTCGTTTCAGCCATACTTCACCGTCTCAAGCTTGCTGGCGCCGCAGCGCCGTGATGCGGGTTTCCAGGCGGGCGATGTCGCGCCGCAGAATCCGCAGGCGCGCCGGCTTCTCGAGCTGGGCGCTGGCCTGCTGCAGCCGCAGGTTGAACATGTCCTGCCGCAGATCCCGGCTCTTCGCCTGCAACTCCGGCAGCGTCATTTCGTGAATCTTCTTGCGTTCGTCTTTCTTCATACACGCGGCGCGGCTCAGCCGTGTTTGTGCCGGGAAATGAACTTCGTCTGGATGGGCAGCTTCGTCGCGGCCAGGCGCATCGCCTCGCGGGCGGTGATCTCCGTCACGCCGTCCACCTCGAACAGCACGTTGGCCGGGCGGACCACGGCCACCCACGATTCGAGCGGGCCTTTGCCCTTGCCCATGCGCGTTTCGAGCGGCTTCTTCGTGAACGACTTTTGCGGGAAGACGCGAATCCACATTTTGCCGTGGCGTTTCATGAAACGGTTGATTGCCACGCGCGCGGCTTCGATCTGCTTGGTGTCCAGCCAGCACCGCTCCAGTGCCTGCAATCCGTACTCGCCAAATGCGACGGTGCTGCCGGCATGGGCCAGCCCCGCGCGGTTGCCGCGGTGCATCTTGCGGTACTTGACTCGTTCGGGCATCAAAGGCATAGGCCAGTCCTTAATTCAAATTCAACTTGCTGCCGCCGCCGGCGCTACCGGCCGGGCTGCGGGCTTGGCTTCGGTGCGGATATCGCCTTTGCAAATCCAGCATTTCACGCCGAGCTTGCCGTAAAGCGTCTTCGCCTCCGCAAATCCATAATCAATCTCCGCCCGCAGGGTGTGCAGGGGAACGCGGCCCCAGTGATATTGCTCCACACGGGCGAGTTCGGCGCCGCCCAGGCGGCCCGCACAGCGAATCTTGATGCCCTGCGCGCCGAAATCCTTCGCCGTCTGCAACGCCTTTTTCATCGCGCGGCGGAACGACACGCGGCGTTCGAGCTGCAACGCGATGTTCTCGGCCACGAGTTGCGCCTCGATCTCCGGCTGTTTGATCTCGACGATGTCCACGTAAATTTCCTTGCCGGTCAGCTTGCTCAATTCTTCCTTGAGCTTGTCAATTTCCGCGCCCTTGCGGCCAATGACGACGCCGGGCCGGGCGGTGAGGATCGTCACACGGCAACGGTTCGTCGCGCGCTCGATCAAAACCCTCGGCACGGAGGCGGACTCGAGTTTCTTCTTGAGCAGGTCGCGGATTTGGCGGTCCTCGGTCAGCAGCTTGCCGAACTCGCGCTTCTCCGCATACCACTTCGAGCGCCAGTCCATATTGACAGCGAGGCGCAAACCGATTGGATTCGTTTTTTGTCCCATACCGATTATTCGTCCGACAAAACGATTTTGACGTGACAGCGGCGCTTCAGGATCGGGCCGGCCGACCCGCGCGCCTTGGGAGTAAAGCGCTTGAGGGTGGTACCGGCCTGCGCCACGGCTTCGCGTATCACGAGGAGCTCCGGCTTGACCGCCTCGAACTTGCCCTGGTGCGCCATTTCCTCGGCGTTGGCGAGCGCAGAGGCAAGCGTCTGCGCCACGGCGCGCGCGCCCTTTCGCGGCGTGACGTCGAGCACCGCCTGCGCCTTGAGCGCGGGCAGGCCCTGAATTTGCCGCACAACCTCGCGCATCTTCTGCGCGGACATCGGCACGTTCTTGGTGATGGCCTGGACTTGCATGTTACTTGGCCTCCGCCTTGGCCGTGTGCGCGCCGTGCTTCTTGAACGTGCGCGTCAACGAAAACTCGCCGAGCCGGTGGCCGACCATGTTTTCCGTCACGAACACGGGGTTGAACACCTTTCCGTTGTGCACGTTGAACGTCAGCCCCACGAAATCCGGCGTGATCATCGAGCGCCGCGACCAAGTCTTGATGGGCGTCTTGGACTGGGTTTCCTTCGCCTTGACGATCTTCTCCGTCAGGTGCTGGTCCACAAACGGGCCTTTTTTGATTGAGCGTCCCATGGTCAGGAAGTGGATGTTATTGGTTCTTCATTGGCCGGCCATCGCGCCGGACGAGGATGAAGCGGTTCGAGGCCTTTCGCTTGTTGCGCGTCCGGTAGCCCTTCGCCAGCAAGCCCCAGGGCGAGGTGAGCTGTTGCCAGCCACCGCCCGACTTGGATTTGCCGGCGCCGCCGCCGTTCGGGTGGTCCACCGGATTGCGCGCCACGCCGCGGTTCACCGGGCGGATGCCGCGATGCCGGCTGCGACCGGCCTTGCCGAGAATCACATTGATGTGCTCGGTGTTGCCCACCTGGCCAATCGTGGCATAGCACTCCTCGTTGATGCGGCGGATTTCGCCAGACGGCAGACGAATCTGCGCGTAACCGGCATCCCGCGACATGAGCGTCGCCGAACCACCCGCGCTGCGCACCATCTGCGCGCCCCGACCGGGAATGACTTCAATGTTGTGAATGGGCAACCCGACGGGAATCGTCTTGAGTGGAAGACTGTTGCCAAGGTCCGCAGACGCCGCCGGGCCGCTCACGACCTTCGCGCCAACCTGGATGCCGTTGGGCGCCACGATGTAGCGCTTTTCGCCGTCCTTGTATTCCAGCAACGCCAGACGGGCCGACCGGCCCGGATCATATTCGATGGCCGCCACCGTGGCCTCGACGCCGTGCTTCTCGCGCCGGAAGTCCACCGTGCGGAGCTTCTGCTTGTGCCCGCCGCCAATGCCCCGGGCGGTGACGCGGCCGTACATATTCCGGCCGCCGGTCTTCTTCCGGATTTCGACCAGCGCCTTCTCGGGCCGCGCCTTCGTAATGTCGCTGTAGTCCGCGATCGTGATGTATCGCGTGGACGGCGTCAGCGGTCTAAATGTCTTGACTGGCATAAAACCAAAACTTCCAAGTCAGCAACGCTTGGAGCGGCGGACCATCATTCCCGGCCCTGGGGGGCTTCGGTTCTCGGCCCGCAGTCATGCTGTCCCTCCGCCTCGCGGGCGAAAGGGAACGCGGAGCATAGCAGGGACGCGACCTCCTGCAACAAGTTTTTTGAGGAATTTTGCGAGCGATTTTGCGCCGGCAAAACCCATCAAAAAGCCCGTGAGACGTCGGAGAGCCGGTAGCTGACCGGTTCGCCGGCTTTCCCTGCGCTCGCCCGCATGGCGAAGAAAGCCGCCGCGAAGCCCACCGCCGAGACGCTGAGAAGTCGCCGCACCGATCGCACCCCTCACTCGTCATGCAGACTTCCTTCCGCCGGGAAGAGCGAGTCGGGCGCACCGGCGCGATGCGCAACGACGCGGCGTCTCCGGTCCTGATCTCCCTGCCGCCACTGCTTTTGCGATGGCGTCCTGCACCCACCCCATGGACCAAGGCCAGAGGATGTCCTTTTCTGCGCGCCGCCGGGGCGAGGCGTGGCAACTGCCGGGACAGCCTCACCCCGATCTCCGTCCGCCGTCCCTTCGCGATTGTCATTCGGCGGCGACACGGCTAGCGTGGCGCCGGCGCGATGACTCCGACGCAACAACTGGCCGCCCTGGCCGCCTCGAATTGCGAGGTCGCCTTCGACAACCTCACGCGCCAGCTTTACGCCACCGACGCCTCCATTTACCAGATCGAGCCGGCGGCCGTGGCGTTCCCGCGCGACGGCCGCCAAGCCAGCGCCATCGTCCAGGCCGCCGCCGAAGCTGGTGTGTCCGTCATCCCGCGCGGCGCCGGCACGGGCCTCGTGGGCGGCGCGCTCGGCGATGGTGTCGTAGTGGATTTCGCGCGCCACAATGCCGCCATTCACAAGTTCGAAATCGAAACTCGCACCGTGCACATCGGCCCCGGCGTGGTGTTGGACCACTTGAACGCCTTCCTCAAACCCTACGGGCTGTGCTTCGGCCCGGATGTGGCCACGAGTTCGCGCGCGACGCTCGGCGGGATGATTGCGAACAATTCCTCTGGCGCGCACGCCCCCGTTTATGGCACGACCGCGGATCACGTCGTCGCGCTGGAGATTGTGCTGTCGGATGGCCGCGTGCGGCGCGTCGGCCCGGGCGAGGACAACCTGCGTCCGCAGCGTGAACTGGCCGAGGACCTCGTCCGTTTCAACAGCCTGCAAATCGAGGAACGCATGGGCGAGGGTCTGATCAAACGCTGGCCCGGTTACGGCCTCGACCGCTTTCTGCGTGACTCCGGCAACTTGAATCACATCCTCTGCGGCAGCGAAGGCACACTGGCGGGCATCGTCGGCGCGGAATTGAAAGCCGTGCCGCTGCCGGAGGAAAAAGGGCTGGGTCTGATTTTCTTCGCGTCCATCGCCGAGGCCATGCAAGCCACGGTGGAGTTGCTCGACTTGAAGCCGGCGGCCATCGAGCACCTTGACCGCGTGCTGCTCGATGACACAAAAGGCCAGCCTGCGTTTCAAGCCGCGCGGGATTTGCTCGGGCTGGACGCCCAGCCCGGCGAGGCGATGCTCCTCGTCGAGTTTTTCGATCATCTCACCGACAAGCTGGCGCAGCTCGAGCAATGCCGCTTGGGCTTGCGCCGCAAGACGCTCACGAGCGCGGCGGAAATGGGCCGCGTCTGGGAACTTCGCAAGGCCGGCCTGTCGTTGCTCACCGGCTGCAAGGGCGACGCCAAGCCAGTCACGGGCATCGAGGACACGGCGGTGCATCCGAAGCAACTGCCGGAGTACGTCGCCGCGCTGCAAGGTCTCCTGCGCAAGAGAGGTCTGGTCGCCTCGTTCTATGGCCACGCCGCGTCTGGGCTCCTGCACGTGCGTCCGATCCTGGACTTGCATCGCGCGGAGGACGTGCGCCGCTTCCGCCAGCTCGCGGACGAAGTCTCCGCGCTCGTCTTGCAATTCAAAGGCTCGCTCTCGGCGGAACACGGGGTCGGCATCGCACGCACCGAGTTCATGAAGCAGCACCTCAGCGAGGAACTCCTGAACGCGATGCGCCAGATCAAGGCGTCGTTCGACCCGCACAATGTTTTCAACCCAGGCAAAATCATTCCGGATGGCCGGTTTGAGATTGACACGCACTTGCGGCTGGGCGGCGGGTACGAACTCAAGCTGCCGTTCACACCGGTGCTCCAGTTTGCCGCCAAGGACGGGTCGCTCGTCCGCAACCTCGAACAATGCAACGGCTGTGGCGGCTGCCGGAAGCTCACGCCCACGATGTGCCCCACATTCGTGGCCACCGGCGATGAAATCATGTCCACCCGGGGCCGCGCGAACATCATCCGCGCCGCGCTCGAACTTCGCGGCCTCGAACGCGGCGACCCGTTGCGCTCGAAGGAGCTCGACACGGCGTTGAGCAACTGTCTCTCGTGCCGGGCTTGCACCACCGAGTGCCCGTCGAACGTGAACCTGGCGCTGTTGAAGGCCGAGTTGCTGCACGCCCGCTGGCAGCGTGACGGTCTGCCGCTCGCGGCGCGAATCTTCAGCTCGGTGGACGCGCTGGGCCGCTGGGGCACGAAAATGCCGGGCCTCGCCAACGGTGTGCTCGAATGGAGCTGGGTGCGGCGCATCCTGGAGAAAGCCCTCGACCTCTCGTCGCGCCGTCCGCTGCCTGCCTTCACGCGCCATCGCTTCGACGTGTGGTTCGCCAAACACACACCACTCTGCAAACCGCACCGCGGGCCGGTGATGCTGTGGGACGACACCTTCGTGCGCTACCACGAACCCGCTATCGGCGTCGCTGCGGTGCGCGTGCTCGAAGGGGCAGGGTACGAAGTTCAGCTTCTCTCAGACCGGCATTGCTGCGGGCGACCCGCCTTCAGCCAGGGCAACCTCGCGGAAGCGCGTCGCTCAGGCGCGCACAACCTCGCATTGCTCGCGCAAACCGATCCCGCCACGCCGATCATCTTTCTTGAGCCGTCGTGCTACTCGATGTTCGCCGAGGATTACCGCGAGTTGGGTTTGCCGGACGCCGACCGGCTCGCGCAGCGGTGTTTCCTCTTCGAGTCGTTCATCGAGAATCTGCTGGAACAGGAACCGCGCGCCATCTGGTTCAGCCATTCACCCGCCACCGTGTTGATCCACGCGCATTGCCACGCCAAGGCGTTGCTCGACCCCTCCTGCATGACCCGGCTCGCCAGCCGCCTGCCGGAGCGCAAAGTGACGATGCTCGACTCCGGTTGCTGCGGCATGGCCGGCGCGTTCGGAGCGATGGAATCGAAATACGATCTCTCGGTGAAAGTGGCCGAGCCGCTGATCGAGATGGTGCGGCATCAGCCTTACGGCGTCATCGTCATCGCGTCCGGCACGAGTTGCCGGCAACAGATCACACATCTCGCCTCCGTGCGCACGCTGCACATGGCGCAACTGCTGTCCGACGCGTTGCAGCGGTAGGGTGGAGGCCGAGCAAGCGCGCGGTCCGCTCTGGCTTCGTCTCTGATTGGTGTGACAGGTGACGAGTGACGGGTGACACGATCAACCAGGCGTTGCCGCGACCGTTTCCTGTCACGTGTCACTCGCCACTCGTCACTTCCCAGATCAATGGAGGCAGGATTCCTATCGGCGGTGACTTGCAAACGCGACAAACCTCGGGTTTCATTCCGCCGTGAATCATCTGCGCGTCTCTCGCCTCCCGGCCTTTGTTGTCCTGGCTGCCCTCACTCTGATTCAGCCAGCGGCCGCGGATTGGCCGCAGTTTCGCGGCCCGCAGGCCAGTGGCGTGGGCATGTCCAAACCGCTGCCGGTGGAGTGGGACGTTGCGTCAGGCCGCAATGTGCTTTGGCAGACACCGCTGCCCGGGCTGGCGCATTCCTCACCGATCGTGGCGGGTGATCGCATTTACGTGACCACCGCAGTCAGCGCGGGCAATCCCGACGTGAAGGTCGGCCTTTACGGCGACATTGAACCGATCCAGGAAAGCAGCGCGCAGCAGTGGCGGTTGATCGCGGTGGCGCGCACCTCCGGCAAGGTGATCTGGGACGTGCCCGGCCACGCCGCCATCCCGCGGGTGAAACGACACCCCAAGGCGACGCACTGCAACTCCACGCCCGCCACCGACGGCACGAGCATCGTCGCGATCTTCGGCTCGGAGGGCTTGTTCTGCTTCGACAAGGACGGAAAGTCGCGCTGGAAAAAACCGCTCGGGCCAATGGACTCCGGTTTCTACATGGTGCCCTCGGCGCAGTGGAGCTTTGGCAGTTCGCCGATAATCCACGAGGGCAAAGTCATCGTGCTCTGCGACGTGCAAACCAATTGCTTTCTCGCTGCGTTCGACGTGAAAACCGGAAAGCAGCTTTGGCTGGCGCCCCGCAGCGATGTGCCGGGTTGGAGCACGCCGACGGTGGTGGAAGCCGCAGGGCGGAAGCAAATCGTCGTCAACGGCTGGCATCAATCCGCCGGGTACGATTTCGCGAGCGGCAAGGGATTGTGGCGGCTGGATGGCGGCGGGGATATTCCCGTGCCGACGCCGATTTTCGCCGACGGGCTGATCTATCTCACGAGCGCCCACGGCAAGCTGCGCCCGCTGCGCGCCATCCGGCCCGAGGCGTCGGGAAACATCACGCACGCGGACCCGGCCGGCACGAACGCCGCCATCGCTTGGGTGCATCCGCGCCAGGGCAACTACATGCAAACACCCATCGCCGTGGGCGACCGGGTGTATGCTTGCACGGATTGGGGCATCGTCACCTGCTTCGAGGCGCAGACCGGCAAGATGTTGTTCAGCGAACGGATCGGCGACGGCAACCAGGGATTCACCGCGTCACCCGTCTCGGATGGCCGGCATCTTTATTTCCCGGGAGAAACTGGCGAGGTGGTCGTCGTACCCGTCGCGGACCGTTTCTCCACCGTCGCGACGAACGATCTCGGCTCGATTTGCATGGCGTCGCCAGCGATTTCCGACGGAGCGCTGCTGTTCCGAACGCAGAAGAAACTGGTTGCGATTGGAAGCAGGTAAGACGGCCGAGACTCCGGCCCGAGTCGCGCTCGGCCAGCATGCTGCATCCAGTGCCTGGCACGCGCCATGTGGTAGGTCATGGAGTCCCAATTTGTGGTGAGAGTTGCCATCGCCACCACTCCGGGAAACGCCGCGAGCAGCGCGCCGGCGACCCCTCCGTCACGGTCCCGAACCTATGGAAAGTTCTTCCGCGATTTGCACCGCGTTGAGCGCGGCGCCTTTGAGCAATTGATCGCCGCTGACCCAGAAGCACAGGCAGGATGGCGAGACTTTGGCCAAAGGCCTTGGGATTCGAACCCAGCATTTCGCACTTTGCGCCGCGTCCGTGCCAGTGAAACTTGACACTCCCGAGAAACACTCCCGAGAAATGCGCTTGCGCGGCGTGGGGCTTGGGAGTATGACGCCCACAACCTAGGCAAGAACTTGGCTTACGCCATGAACACACTGCCGCTCTCCGCCTCTTGGGCCTGGCAAGACCCGCCACCCCAATATACCCACGAACGGGTGCAAGCGGCGTGTGCACGCGCGTGCGCAGCCGCAGCCAACCGCCGCCTTCCCGTACGAGCGTACTTGGCTACCGGGCGGTCGGAGAACGCTAAGCAAGCTCAGCCTTCTGGGAGAAAGTGAATTGCGACTATGACAACGAAGCCTGTTAACCCCATCGGACTATTGCTCGTTCTGGGCTTGCTCTGGCCCACTTCAATGTCAGCGGCATCCTGCGTGACTCCGCCGCAGGGTTTGATCGGCTGGTGGCCTGGTGAATCGAATGCTGTGGACATTGTCGGGGGGCACAACGGTATGTTTCGCGGAGGGGCAGTCACAGGGCCAGGATTGGTCGGTCAAGCATTTGTTCTTGACGGCAGTACGGGGTACATCGAGGTGACTGACAACCCAGCGCTTAACGTCGGGACTAACGATTTCACAATTGCGCTTTGGGTCAAATTCAACAGTACAAACGGCGAGCAGGGTCTGGTGGAGAAGTGGATTCCAATACCCAACTGGAGGGGGTGGACGCTCGTGAAGATGACGGACAACCGCCTGCGACTGGCCTTGGCCAAAGGGGGTGGGGTTGGTGAAATCGATGTGGATTCCGCCCGGCTCACAATTCCGACAAACGTGTGGATTCACTTTGCGGCGCGACGGCAGACCACCACCGTAGCGACCTTCATGAACGGCACGTTGGTGGCTTCCGGGATATGCGACTGGAACCTGAATACGGCCACAACATTGAAGTTCGGTTTCAGGCAATGGCCGAACCTCAAAGGGGACATCGACGAGGTGGCATTGTTTTCGAGATCCCTCACGGATGCTGAGATTTGGAACATTTACAATGCCGGCTCCTCAGGGATGTGCAAACCCAGTGAAGCCAGAATACTCACGCCTCGGCGATCGGGCGCCTTACTGGTCTATGATAGCCTTCGTTTCGCCGGTCAGGGCAGGGATTCTCAGGGGTCTGACCAAGTCCAGTATCTTTGGAATCTCGCTGGTGGACAGATATCAACTCTGCAGAACCCTGGGCTGTTTACCTTCTCCAGTGTTGGTTCAAATTCTGTCACTTTGGACATTACTGACAGCTTGGGAAAACACGCCCGCGCTCCTGATTCGCGCACTTTCATCGTCATAGCCGAAACCAACACGTTCCCGGATTTTGCCGTTGACCAATTGAGCGTTCCCGGCAATCTCGCCATTAACCAACCTGCCCAAATTGCCTACACCGTTCGCAACATCGGTGGCGCCCCTGTCTCCGGCAGGTCTTGGAAAGACGCGCTCTACCTTTCGCGCGACCCGTATCTGGATGTGGACGACCGGTTGCTGGTGTCGGCGGCGGTGCTGACGAACGTACCGGTCGGCGGGAGTTACACCAACACGCTCACCGCCACGCTGCCCACGGTCGAGGAAGGCGCGTATTACCTCTTGCTCTCGGTGGATGACGAGTGGCAGGTGCTGGAGCGGCATCAACTGAACAACGAGTTCGCCGTCGCCACGGACCTGGTGATTCCCCGGCTCACCAATGCTGTGCCGTTTGCTGGCACGTTCACGGGCAACGGTGACGAGCACTACTTCCGCATTGACGTGCCCGCCGGACAGAACCTGCTCATCCGGCTGAACGGCGTGGACAACCTGGGCGCCAGCGAGGTCTATGTCCGCTTCGGCGCGTTGCCCACGCGCGGCACGTTTGACTATCGCGCCGCCACGCCGGGCAGTGCGGACCAGCAACTCCTCATCCCTGCCGCCGCGCCGGGCACGTACTACATCTTGGTCCGGGGCGAGTCGGTGCCGGGCAACGGGCAGTTCACCCTCGAAACCATCGCGTCGCGGCTCAATGTCACCGACGTGACGCCCGACCGCCACGGCCAGAGCGCGTCCGCCACCCTGGCCATCGGTGGCGCGGGTTTTGACGCCACCGCCGTGGTCGCGTTGGTCGCCACCAACGGTACGGCTTACGGCGCCACGAGCGTTGCGGCGGATTCCTTCACGCAATTGACCGCTGCGTTCAACCTCAGCAGCGTGCCGGTGGGCAGGTATTCCGTGCGCGTCTCGTCGCCGTTGTGGGGGACGAACACGCTGGCCAATGCCTTTGAGGTTGTCGGCGGCGTGCCAGCACCAAAGCTTGAAACCAGCCTCATCGTGCCGAGTCAACTGGGCTATCACGCCGTCGCCACGATCTGGGTGGAATACCGCAACACCGGCAACGCCGCCATGCCCGCGCCGTTGCTGGTGCTCACCGCCACGCAAAACGGACGGGAAGGCGCATTCCTCACCCTGCAACAGGTGGGCTTGGTGGAAGGCTTCTGGACTTCCGCCGACCCGGCGGGCTTCGGTCACTCGGTGCAAATCCTGGCCAGCGGCGACACGCCGGGCGTGCTGCAACCGGGTGATTCGTTCCGCGTGCCGGTCTATTACGCCGGCTGGCAGCAGCCGTGGGACTTCTCGTATCCGGCCATGAACTGGAACCTCGGCGTGGTGCGGGCCGACGACACCAACGCCGTGGCCTGGACCGCGCTCAAGACCAGCATGAGGCCCGCGACGATCAACACCGAGGCGTGGGAAGTGACCTGGGCCGGCTTCACCAATCAAGTCGGTACAACCTGGGGCGACTACACGAAAATGCTCGACGACAACGCGACCTATCTGGGCCGACTGGGCCAGCGCGTGGTGGACGTGGGGCAATTGCTGGCCTTCGAGTTCCTGCAAAGCGACGGATTGAGTTCGCTCCGCACGCTGGCCAGCGCGGTGGACGCGGCGCTGGACGCGCCCGGATTGCCGCTGGTCTTCTCGCGCTCGTTCTCGGCGTCCGTCTCGCAACGGTTCGAGTTGGGGCCGCTGGGCCGGGGCTGGTCGCACAACTGGCAATACTCACTCGCGGTGGCCAGCGATGGCACGGTGACAATCACCGGTCAGGGCGGTTCGCGGCGCGTCTTCCAGCCAGACAGCCGTCGGGCCGGAAGCTACTTCACCCAACCCGGCGATCACGCAGCGCTCACGCCGTTGGGCGGCAACGCCTTCACGCTACGCGAACCGGCGGGCCTGCTGCATGCCTTCCGCACCGACGGCAAGCTGGATTACGTGCAAGACCCGAATGGCAGCCGCATCACCTGCGGCTACTCCGGGAACCTGCTCACCAGCCTCACGCACTCGTCGGGCCAGCAATTGACGATGGGCTATGGCGCCGGAGGCCGCCTGGCCAGCATCGCGGACCACCTCGGCCGCCAAACCATCTTGAGCTACGACGCCAGCGGCGAGCATCTGTTGAGCGCACAGTATTACGACGGCCGCATCGCCAGCTACGCCTATGCCGGAGCGCCGACCTCCAGTCGGCACGCCCTCACCGAAGTGGCCGACTCCTGCTGCGCCCGCCGATACTTCACCTACGATGCACACGGACGCCTCAGCGGCAGCCACCGCGACGGCAACGCCGAGGCCGTTACCTTCACCTACGACACCGCTGGCAAAGTCATCGCCACGGATGCGCTGGGCGGCGCGAGCAAGTTCTACTCCGATCATCGCGGCCTGCAGGTGAAAACCGAAGACGCCTTGGGCAACGCCGTCCATCTCGCGTTCGACGACAACTACAACCTCGCCCGCCTGACTGATCCCGCTGGCCGCTCCTACGGTTACGCCTACGACGGCAACGGCAACCTCACGCAAAGCACCGACCCGCTCGGTCACGCCTCGCGCTTCACGTATCACGCCGCCCTGAACCGCCGCGCCTCCGTCACCGACGCCAACGGCAATCTGACGCGCTACGCCTATACCGGCAGCGGCAACCTGCAATCCATCACCTACGCCGACGGCAGCCGCGAAGGTTGGGCCTACGACCCACTCGGCAACGCGACGACTTGGACGAACCGTCGAAGCAAGCCGATCAGCTATGCCTACAACCTCAATGGCCAACTGACCAACAAAGTCTTCGCGGACGGCTCGCGCATGACTTACGCCTACGACCTGCGCGGCAACCTCACGAACGCCGTCACCCTCAACTCTCAACTCTCAACCCTCAACTCGGCTGCTATGTCGTATGACTCCGGAGATCGGCTGACCAACATCGTCTTCGATGGCGGTCGTTGGCTCTCCCTCACCTACGACTCCGCCGGTCGCCGCGCGTCCAGCCTAGACCAACTTGGCCATCGTCTGACCTACCATTACGACGCCGCAGGCCGGCTCGAAAGCATGACCAGTGAACTGGGCCAGTTGGTGGTGCGCTACGAATACGACCCCGCCGGCCGCCTCGCTCGCAAGACGCTGGGCAACGGCATGGTCGCCACCCACGGCTACGATGCCGCCGGCCAATTGCTGACTCTGACCAACCGCCTGGCCGACGGCACGCCGATCTCGTGGTTCAACTACGCCTACGACACGCGCGGTCGCCGCACCGCGATGGCCACGCACTACGGCGCTTGGGCCTACGACTACGACGACCTGGGCCAGTTGACCCGTGCGGTACTGAATTCGACCGACCCGCAAATCCCCACCCAGGACCTCGCCTACGTCTATGACGCCTTGGGCAATCGCATCCGCACCATCGAGAACGGCGTCACCACCGAATACACGGCGAACAACCTGAACCAGTACGTCCGCCTGGGGAACACGAACTACGTCTTCGACGCCGATGGCAATCTGATCCAGGAAATCACGCCGCAGGGTACGAACACGTTCGGCTACAGCGACGAGAACCGGCTCATCGCGGTGACGCAAGACTCCAGCTTGTGGGAGTACCTCTACGACGCGCTGGGTAACCGGGTGGCCACGACCGAGAACGGCGTGACGAAGCGGTTCGTGATTGACCCCATCGGCCTGGGCAACGTCGTGGGCGAATACGACACCACCGGGAACCTCCTCGCCCACTACGACCACGGCCAGGGCCTGCTATCACGGCGACAAGCGGTAGGCGACCCGGCGTACTATGCCTTCGACGCCATCGGCAACACCCATCAACTCGTGACCTCCGCCGGTGGTATCGCCAACGCGTACGCCTACGTGCCGTTTGGCGCGGCGCTGCGGAGGGCGGAGACGATTCCAAATCCATTCCAGTTCGTGGGTCAGTTTGGGGTCACAAGGATTGACACCGGTCAGACGGCTATGAGAATGCGTCTCTATAGCGCCGATACAGGCAGATTCGTGCAGAGAGATCCTCTTGGTCAGGTCGGCGGATTGAACCTTTACCAATACAGCCAGAACAATCCTTTGACCTACGTGGATCCTCTTGGGCTCAGAAGCCGGGATCCTCGGACGTGGCTTGAGATTTGGAATTGGGTGGGTGTCGAGCGTAGCGGCGGTCGAACCGGCGTCCCCAAACACGGTATTGGCGATTTGAGCGTCCCAGGACGCAACGTGATCGACAAGGCCGCAAAAATCCACGACTACCTGGTTCACGAAGGCATCCCCGGTGCCGCTGACTATGCAAAAGCGTGGCTCCTCAACGAGTGGGCATTCCAGACTTCACTCGGAGAGAGGGCGCTGTTTTTCTACCCACTGCTTCTTTTTGGAATGGTTCCTTCATACATGCTGGACGCCGACTTAATTCCAAATCTGGATCCGAAAAGGAGGCCACCATTTGCGCCGGATTCCGACTTCTGCCAAAGCGACCCAAGCCTTTGCAAGTCCATTTGTGAGTTGTTTCCAGATCTCTGCCGAGGAGGACCAGCAGGAACGAGTGGAACCACAGCGAGCACCGATCCGAACGCGAAGACCGGCCCTGCTGGCTTCGGCACGAACGGCTTCATCAACGCCAGCGGCACGCTGGCTTACCGGGTGGATTTCGAGAACGAGACCAACGCTTCGGCCCCCGCCCAGCAGGTTGTCATCACCGACCAACTGGGCGGCAACCTGGATTGGAGCACGTTCCGGCTGGCCGAGGTGGGCTTTGGCGACCAGTTGATTGTCGTGCCGCCCAACTCGCAGCATTTCGAGACGAACGTGCCGGTGAGCTATCTGGGCACGAATTTCCAGGTGCAGATCGAGGCGGGCCTCCAGTTCTACTCCGGTCTGGTCTATGCCAACTTCCGGTCCATTGACCCGGCCACGAGCCTGCCGCCGCCGGTGTACATCGGCTTCCTGCCGCCGGAGGATGGCACGGGCCGGGGCATGGGCCACATCGCCTACACGATCAGCGCGAAGCCGAACCTGCCGACCGGCGCGCAAATCCGCAACGTGGCCTTGATTTCGTTCGATCTGCTGCCCGGCATCGCCACGAACCAGCGCGACCCGCACAATCCCGGCGCGGGCACTGACCCGGCCAAGGAATGCCTGAACACGATTGACGTGGGCCGGCCCAGCAGCCACGTCCTGCCGCTGCCGGCCACGAACCAATCGGCTCAGTTCACCGTCTCGTGGAGCGGCACCGACGATGCCGGCGGCTCGGGCGTGGGGAGTTACGACATCTACGTCTCGACCGATCACGGCCCGTGGACGCCCTGGCTGCGCCAGACAACGAACACGTCGGTCATCTTTGCGGGCGAGCCAAGCCGGCGCTACGCCTTTTGCGGCGTTGCCACAGACCATGTTGGCAACCAGGAGTCGCGCACCTTGGCGGAAGACGCGGTCACGACAATCGTCGCTATGCCGGTGCTGGATGTGCTGTGGACGTTCGCGCCTCCTGCACCCCAACCAGGCCAGCCGTACACCTGCACCATCACGGTCACCAATCGCGGGACTCTGCCCGCGCGCGGCGTGCTGTTCACCAACGAACTTCCCGCCGGTGTGAGCGTGCTCTGGGTGAGCTTTGGTCGGGGTACCTGCGCGATTGAGGACGGCCTGATCTGGTGGCGCATTGGCGACCTGCCCGCCAATAGTGCGGCCCAGCTTGCCGTCATGATGGTGGCGCCGACAGAAGACTTCTACGCCAGCAGTGTTTCGGTCCGCGATTCGGAGGGTCAGACCTTGATGAGTCGAATGTTGCCTTGGCGCGTGGGCAATCCGCCTCTGCTGCTCGAAGTGGCGCTGGTAAATGGTCAGGTCGAGTTGTCCTGGCCGCTAACGCCGGAGAATTACCGGCTGGAAAGCGCCACAGAGATCGGCGGGAACCCGGTTCACTGGACTTGGCACTGGCGTTATTTGCCCCTGGGGTATGGCCCGCGAAACCGAGTCGTCCTCGACCAGCTTGAACAAAGACAGTTCTTCCGACTGCGCCTGGAGCGGGCGTATTGCTGCGGCCCATAGGCACCAGGTTCGCCGCCCGCCAGAAGTCGGCTCCACTGCGCGTCGAGCGGCCTGCGTCAGGCGGAAGCCGCCTGAGCTGCTGGGCATCAGCCCTTCAGCAACTCTTCAGCAATCTGCACTGCGTTGAGCGCGGCGCCTTTGAGGAGTTGATCACCGCTGACCCAGAAGCACAGGCCGTTCTCCAGCGCGCAGTCCTTGCGGATGCGGCCGACTTCGCAATTGTATTTTTCGGAAGTGAAGAGCGGCATCGGATACTTCTTGTTCTCCGGCTCGTCCACGACGTCGAGGCCCGGGGCCTTCCGGAGCACTTCGCGGGCGGCCTCGACGCTCACGGGCTTCTCGAACTCCGCGCTCACCGCAACCGAGTGCGAGCGGTACACCGGCACACGCACGCACGTCACGCTGGCCTTGAAGGCCGGGTGATGCATGATCTTGCGGCCTTCGTTCTCCATCTTCATCTCTTCCTTCGTGTAGCCGGTGGGCAGAAACGAGTCCACGTGGGGCAGCACGTTGAAGGCGATCTGGTGCGGATAGACTTCCTTCGTCACCGGCTGCCCTTTGACGATCTGGTCCACCTGCCGTTCCAGTTCGGCGATGGCCTTTGCGCCGGTGCCGGACACGGCCTGGTAGCTCGACGCGAAGATGCGCTTGCAGCCGAACGTCGCGTGCAACGGGTAAAGCGCCATGAGCGTGATCGCCGTCGTGCAATTCGGATTGGCGATGATGCCCTTGTGCCACTTCACGTCGTCGGCGTTGATTTCGGGAATTACCAGCGGCACGGCGTCGTCCATCCGGAACGCGCTCGAGTTGTCCACGACGACGCAGCCGGCCTTGGCCGCAAGGGGCGCGAATTCTTTCGAAATGCTCCCGCCGGCGCTGAACAGCGCGATGTCAATCCCCGCGAACGAGTCCTTCTTCAACTCGGTCACCGTCACGTCCGTGCCTTTGAACTTGAGCTTCTTGCCCACCGAGCGGGCGGAAGCCAGCAGCGTCAGCTTCCCAACCGGGAAGTTGCGCTTCTCCAGAGTCTTGATCATCTCGATGCCGACGGCGCCCGTCGCACCGACCACGGCTACATGCGGTTTGGCGTTCATAAACGAGCCGGCATGATAATCGGAGCGGCGGACCTGTCAACGAACGCCTCGGCGGCGAACGCAACAAAACGGGCGCCGCGCATGCGGCGCCCGGCGCTGATGTATTCGCGACGATTACTGAAGTGGCCGCCGTTCCAAGCGGAAGAACTGCTTAGGCTGAGTGATCGAGATGGTAATCTCCAAGTCGTTGTTGGTGGGCGTGGGAGTGCCCGGTACGACGCCCCAACTCGAACTGGCGTCGGCGACATTGTCGGTGACCCGCACGCGGAAGCACCACTTCTTCTCAGGCCAGGAAAGTGTCCCGTTTCCGGCGTTCGGCCCAACCCGGATTTGCAGCCGGGGGACCGCTTCCGAATCACACGCGTTGCCGATGCCGTCGTCGTCCCAGTCCGCCTGGTCGGGATTCGGCGTGTCCGGGCAATTGTCCGCGTCGTCGGGGATGCCGTCGCCGTCGCGGTCGGGCATGGGCGGTTGCGCGGGCAGGACGCCATGTTCAGCCAGTTGCGCGTCTTCATGCGTCATGCGTTTCAGGAAGGTGGGCGCATCGCCGCACAGCGGCTGGCAATGCACCGCGCGCAAGCCGGGGAAGAACGTCGGCGGCAGACTCGGCGGCAAGGTGTTGGTCCGGCCATCCTGGATGATTTGAACCGGGAAGTTCGGCCCGTGGAAAATCCCGAAGCCCGGGTCGAACGGCAGCCAGTGGCCGTCGCGCGTCTGGAACACCAGCGGTGGCGCGGGGTCCACGACGCGTTGCGCCTCGTCGCTGAGCCGCGTGAAGACCAAGCGCGGCATCACGGGTAACGTGGCGCTGAACGTGCCGCCTTGGCCGGCACAAGAACCGGGCTTGATGGTCATCGTGCCGTTGGTCTGTGGCTGGACGAGGGAAAGGCTGATTTGCACGTTCCATTGCTCCGGCCGCGTGCCGCCGTAGGTGACGGTGATGGGCTGGCAACTGACCAAGCTCAGCGAAACGATTTCAATCGGAATCGTGTTGCTCGGCCCCGGCAATTGAACCGGTTGTTGCCGCTGCACAATGGTGTCGGCCGGGCCGAGCGGGCCGGGAGGATCGGTTGTCAACGGCACGCCTTGGAGTTGGATCGTGCCGGTGAATGGATCGGAACCGGGATCAAAGAAGCCGGCGGGAATCGGATTTGTGGTGGTGAAAGTCTGCCACGAGCCGCGCGGCGGCGTGGTGAACAGGTCAAAGCCCGGATTGATGACGGTGGCCGGACCGTTCACGCGCAACACGGCGACCTGCGCGTTGCCGGTGTCGTCAATCACGTCCATCAGGTAGTCGTCCGGCGAGAGCGGCGGCACGACGAAGCTCGTGCCGAGCGCGCCCGACGGGTCGGTCACGCCAGAGACGATGCGCCGGTCGTCGAGCAGGATGCGATACGGAGCGGACGGCGCGAAGTTGCTGCCGCTGACGCCAACGGTTTCACCCTGGTTCGCCAGATAGGTGCCCAAGGTCACGACTGGCGCGGGCAGCGGCATGGTGCGCACTTGTTCCGGCCCGATGGAATCCGCCACACTGAAGGGCAGCGCGTTGGTTTCCGTGGTCACGAGCACGCGCACGAGCGGCGCGAGCGGCGTCGCGGGCGAATTGGTGAAAAGGCTCAACGGCACCGAACTGGAAAGCCGCGTGCCGACGGCGCGCTCGGCACCGTTCGTCGGACCGGTGCCGGCGACTGTCAACGTCGAAAATTGAACCAGCCCGCCGCCGACGCCCTGTGGCGGCCCCGTGCCGACGTATTTCGTGGCCATGGAGGTGCCGACGGGGCTTGTGCCGGCGTAGTATGTGAATTGCACGTCGTAACCGTTGGTGCCGGTGATCGGGTCGTTGTCGGTGTCAATCCACACGCAATAATGCGGGAGCGGTGGGCCAGTGAACTGCGCATTGACGAACAGGTCCAGGTTCAGGAGCCGGTTGGTCGGGTTGCCGACGTAGGAATTGAAATCCAGGTGCGCGGCGCCGAGGTCCAGCGGGGTGTCCTTCAGGGGAAACGGGTCGGGCAGGTCCACCGACCAGTGCGTGGTGGTTGTCGAAGGCGTGTTCGTCAACTGGTCCAGCGTGTTCGTCTCGGTCGGGTTGAGCTTCGAGAGGGCTTCCTCCAGTTTCTTGCACTGGTCGGCCGTCAAGCCCGAGCCGGCCGGGCTTTTGTCGTCCTTGCGGCGCGAACCGTACATCAGATTGTTCGGATCGGTGTCGTCATGCGGCAGGCCCAGCGCGTGGCCGATTTCATGCGCCCAGCTGCGCGCGTCGCCGTCAATGTCCGATTGCGACCGGATCACGCAACACGGCAGGCCGACGAACGTCACGCCGTTGACCACCTTGTTGTCTGCTGCCGCGGCGTTGGTGCCAAAGCGGACTTCGTTGGCGATCCAGATCTTCAATCCGCCATTCTTGACTTCGCTGCCCGTCGCGCTGTCCGTCAAACCCCGGCTCGCCCCGTCGCCGGGCACGTTGCCACCCGGCGCAATGGGATTGCCCGAGCCATCGGTGGGATTCTGATTCGGTTTGCTCTTGAGGATCGTGACGCGGATGCGGTGATCGGAATCGTCGCACTGTTTGAGAATGTCGTTGATCTCCTTCTGTCGCTGCTCCAAGTCGGGCAGGGTGGCGCTGTCCAACTGGTTCACAACGATGCCGAGCTGCTTGAACTTGTGCGCGTGCGCGGTCCAGCACACGGCAAAGGTGGCCAGCGCCGCCAACAGGGTTGCCAGCGAGGTATGGATGCGGCCGTCAAGGTCGTGCAGGAAGGAGAAGGGAGCCGAAACGCGAGCCGGGCCTCCCGGTGGGATCATTCTAGTTCTCATGCTGAGTCTGCTTTCGGGGGCGGACGTGCGTCTCAGCAGCCACATTCCACTCAAGCCGAGGCGGCGTACGCCCGCTTTTGGTGTTTGGGTGACGCGCCATTCATAGCCGAAAGCCGACAATGAAGTCAACTGAACAGATTGATTATTTTGCGGCATGAGGCCTCGGCGGAACCCCGCGCCTGCGCGGACAATCAGCCTGGAGGTGGGCGCCCGCCGGGAACGTCTGCGGCGAGGTGGCTTGTCAGCCCTGCGGGCGGCGAGTCAGTTCCTCCAGGCACGCTCTCGCCTCCTGCCGCAGGTCCTCGCGCTCGCGGTCCTCCAGTCCATTCGGATCGAAGCGGAAGCGGTAATGCAGGCGAAGCAGGCGCTCCAGCGGGGCCTGCAACGCGGCCAGTTCCGGCGACTCCGCCGCGCGCTCAAGCCATTCGGAAAGCGGTTCCGCCGTTGCCCGGGGCACGCCTCGCGTGGCAAGCTGCGTTTCGAGTTGATAGAACTCCGAATCCAAACCAGGCCAGACAAGTGCCAATGCCTCGCCTGCTTTCTTCCGACGCCATCGTCTGCGCCCGCGCCGGAAAATGATCTGGTAGAGCAATGCCACCAGCACCGGCACGAGTGCCCAGAGCACATACTGCCGCAGCCGCGTCTGCCCCCACCACACTTGCGCGGACCGGTAGCGAATCCAAGACCACGCGTCGGAGAACCACTGCCACCACGAGGCGCGGTCCGCTTCCGTCTCGATCCACGACGCCGGCGTGGTGTCGAAGTCCTCCCAGATTTTCCTCTGGTCGTCCCAGACCAACGTCCACGCGTGGGAGTCGCGCTCGCGGACGACGTATTTCCGTCCAGCTTTTTCATGCACCACGTAACCCACGGCGTAGCGCGCTGGGACTCCCGCCTGCCGCAGCAGCAACACCGTGGCGGTTGCAAAATACTCGCAGTGCCCCTTGCGCGTCTGGAGGAGGAAGCGGCTCAAGGGCGTCTCGTTGGGAGTGCGCACGCGGTCGGACCGCTGCCAGGTGCGGTAAGCAAATCGGTTCGTGTCGCTGAAGAAATCAGCCAGCGTGCGTTGCGCGCGTTCCAAGCTCTGGCCGCGCAGGTTCAGTTCCCGGACAATTCCCTCGAGCGCCGGCTCCTCGCGTGGCGGGACTTGCCGGTCCAGGTTCGTGTCGGCGGGCGCATCAATCGTCGCGCCCGGGCCGAAGAACACGTCGAACATCATGAAGCCCGGGCCCGTGGCGAGCACGGCGCCGCCGGGATTCCGTTCCACGGTGAAGGCGGGCAGTTTCTCCAGCCGGCTGCTGCCGCCGGGCAACGGGAGCAGACCCGCGTGGCCGTTGGTGCTCCGCCCTTCGAGGTAGCACGCGATGTTCACCGCGTTGCGGTTCGTCCTTCCGGGAAGCAGCGACCAAAGCCCGCTGTTGGGCGGCGATTCCGGCACGCCGATAAATGCGTCGGGGGGGCCGCCGGCCAGCCAGGTCTGGGTCTTGAAGAGGCGATAGCTGGCTTCGCGCAGATACTCCGGCGGCGGTGCGCCGTCCCGGGTTTCCAGCCGGATGACGATGCGGGGCGAGAGTTTTAGTTCGCCGATGCGACCCAACGCGGTCACGCTGCGGGCCGGGTCCGTGCCGCCGCGCAGGAAGCGCCGCAGCAGCCACGACGCATCCAAGTTGCCGAGGTAACGCGGCACCTGCGAAATGCCGTATTGCCCGAAGTAGCCCAACGCAATCGCCGCCGCCAGCGCGCCCAACCACGCGACGAACCCAAACCGCCGCGGGCGTTGCGACCACAACATCCCCGTGAGCAGTACGCACACTCCCCAGAAAAAACTCGCGTTCTCCGGCGGATGCACGCTGGCGCCCACCAGGCACACGGCGAAGTAAGGATATTCCACGGGCACTTCGCGCGCCGGCGGCAGCGGCGTGCCTCCCGCCCTCGCCCGCCGCCGGCGCCGCTGCAGGATGTACGAAAAGACCGTGACCGGCACCGTCGTCCGCGGGCTGAACACGAACGCGGCGACGAACGGGAAGAACAACATCGGCATCCAGCGAAATAGCGCCGACGCCGTGCGTGCGCTGGCCGTGCCGGCGCTGGATTGGGCGGAGACGGAGGGATTTTGAAACAGGTTCGAGAAGTTCGCCGGGCCTTGGTTCTCCGTGAACGCATACACCAGCGCCGCCAGCATCAGCACGGAGCAGAACGTCCAGATGCGAGCGAATTCCTCGTCCATGAATTCCCAACGCACTTTCACCCACCCCGCGCTCTCCACCACGGTCGCCAACACCGCGCCGACGACCAGGAAATCGGATTGCCAGCCCCAGAAGAGCAACGCGGCGCCCAGAAGGAATGGAGGCGGTCTCATGCGGCAACCTCCGAGGGAGAACTCCGAACCCCGAACTCCGAACTCCGAAGGAAACCCGAAGACTGAAATCTGAAACAGGAGAATTGCTCCTGCGCTATTCGGGCTTCGAGCTTCGAGCTTGTTTCGATTTTCGGGTTTCGGGTTTCGAGTTTTCTCACGCGAGCCTCGCCAGTTGTTCCTCAATTCGCCCAACTTCGAGCACTTGCAACCGCTCCGGATCGTTACGCATCGGCCCCGCGTCCGGCCGGCCGCCGGCGCCGCGCGGCACGACGACGAACACCGACACGGGCAGACCGAGCGCCCTCAGCTTTTCCACAAACTTCCGCCTTCGCCCGTCCCATGCCAGCAGCACGCAGATGCAGCCGCTGACCGCTCCAACGCGGTTCAGCACCAGATGCTCCAGCGTGTCGAACGAGCCGTTCGGGCACGGCTGCACCGACGCCAGAATCTCGAGCATCTGGTCCACATGCGCCAGCCCGCGTCCCACCGTGAAGCAATAGGCCTGCGGCCCGACGAACAACAGGTCCAGCAACGATTCCTGCGTGAGCACCGTGCAGGCGAACGACGCCGCGACCGACACCGCCTCCTCGAACTCGTCGCTTTGCAGCCGGTCGGTGTACGTGTCCAGCACCAGCGCGTGCCGGACAAAAAACTCGTCCTCGAACTCCTTCACAATCGGTTTGCCCACGCGCGCCCAACTCCGCCAGTGAATGTGCCGGAGCGGATCGCCCCGCCGGTAATCGCGCAGCGCCACGAATTCCTCGCTCTGCCCGACGTTCGCCGCCAGCGCCACACCACCTTGCTGGTACTTCATCGCGCCCGGCAATGCGAGCGGCGGAATGAAATAGCGCTTCGGCAAGATCAACACGCTTTGCGGCACCGGCGCCTTGATGAACGCGCGGAACAGGCCGAGCGGGTCCGGCCGCGCGAGCGTGACGCCGACAAACCGCAACACGCCCCGGCGCAAGGGCGTGAGTTCAATCCGCGCCTCCACCTCCTGCCGCGGCGCCATCGGCGGCAGCAGCGACTCCTTGACGGCGACCAGCCGGAAGGGATGCGTGCGGCGGTGCTGCCGGACGAGACGGAACGGCCGGGTCCGCCGCTGCGCGTCCAGTTGGAATGCCCACCATTGCCCGAACGACGGACGCGGGTCGGCGAGATTTTCCAGCAACGTCAGCCCCGTTTGCTTCCGGCGCGTCAGATTCCGGACGGTGACGCGGTAAACCAGCGGATGGCCCGCCGTACCGAAGCGCGGCAGCAGGCGATGGACGGAAAACTTCGCTCTGAAAACGCACGTGGGCACGAAGGCGACCAGCAGCAGGGCCAGCAGCAGCGTGAACGCCTGGTAGGTGACCAGGTTTTCCGTGTCCAAGCCCATCGTGCCGGCGACGAGGAAGGCGCCCAGCACCGCCAGCCCCGCGCGGGTGAACCGCCGCAACGTCCAATACCGCGCCCAAGAAGAGAAGCGGTAGAGGAGATAGAGGGGGAGGAGAATCAGGTTCACGAGAACCAAGGATTGAAAACCGAAATCCGAAATCCGAAATCCGAAGGCAACCCGAAACTCGAAAACCGAACCTGCTGCGGGATTCCAGACTGCGCGGATTGTGGACGTTCTTGCCAATAGGGCATGAAAACGTCGAGGAGTGCGCCGGCAGAGCGACAGCGGCGACGGCGCTTTGGCTTGCGGCGGGAGCGGGGCTGCACGTGCGGTGTCCAGACGCAACACGGCAAGTCAAAGCGGCGCCGCGCTCCGCTTGCCACCGCACTCCAAAAACTTCGTGGTGCACCGTCTGCCGCAAGCTTGCATTCGGAATTCGGCATTCGGAGTTGCTTCGGATTTCGGATTTCGGATTTCGGATTTCCGTTCACGCCGGCACCTTGAGTTTCTTCACCACGTCGTCCACCACGCCGCGCGCGGTCAGCCCGGAAAAGCGCGCCTGCGGTTCCATCACGAGCCGGTGCGCGATGACCGGGATGGCCAGCTCCTGCACGTGTTCTGGCGTCACGAAATCAAGCCCGTCAAACAGCGCCAGCGCCTGCGCCGCTTTCATCAGGGCGATGGACGCGCGTGGGCTGGCGCCGAGTTGCACGCCTTGCGCCGTGCGCGTGGCGCCCGCAAGATCCACGATGTAGCGCTTGAGTTCTTCGCTGATGCGGATGTCTTCCGACGCGCGCCGGAGCGCCAGCACGTCCGCCAGTGCGGCGCACGGAGTCAGCTTGTCGAGCGGATGGTTGTGCTGTTGCGCCGTGAGGATGGCGACCTCCTCGGCTGGCCGCACGTAGCCGAGCGTGAACTGCATGGCGAAGCGATCCATTTGCGCCTCGGGCAGCGGATACGTGCCGCGGAACTCGACCGGATTCTGCGTGGCGATGACGAAGAACAAATCCGCCAGATTGCGGCGCTCGCCCTCGACGCTGACCTGGCCTTCGCCCATCGCTTCGAGCAGCGCGGATTGCGTGCGCGGCGAGGCGCGATTGATTTCATCCGCCAGCAGAATGTTCGTGAACACCGGTCCTTCGTGAAAATGGAATTGCTGGTCGCGCTGGTTGAAGATCGAAACGCCGAGGATGTCGGAGGGCAGCAGGTCGGGCGTGAATTGGATGCGCTTGAACTGCGCGTCCACTGAGCGGGCGAGTGCCTTGGCGAGCGTGGTCTTGCCGGTGCCGGGAAAATCTTCGAGCAGCACGTGCCCGCCGCTGGCGAGCGCGGCCAGCAGTTTGCGCGTCGAGGCGGCCTGACCTTGCATGACCTTGCCAATGTTGGCGGTGATGCGTTGGTAAACTTCACGAGCGGGCGAAGGAGGGTTTGTGGTCATCGTCACAGAAGTTTGAAACAGCGGCGGCGCGAAAAGGTTGCTGCGGCATCCGTCGGAAGGTTTGGCTCAAGCTCGCGCCCGCGCGTCATGGCGGCATCGTAACCAGCGCGCGGCGGCGCGCGACCAAAATCATGCAGCGCTTCCGAGTTGGGCCAGGATGCCGCGCCAGATGTGCTCTTCCGCCGCGCTGCGCGGGTGCGGCTCGAAACCAAAGCCCCGATACAACTTGATCGCAGGAATGCGATTTGCAGAAGTGCGCAAGAAGGCGCCGACGTGGCCCAACGCCACCAGGCGTTGGCAGACGGCGGCCATCAGTGGGCGGCCTAACCCGTGCCCCTGATGCTCTGGCAGAATCGCCACCCAATGGACGCGGCCCCAGCGAGCGCCCTCGAAGGCGTCGTCGAACCACGCCGTCGCCGTGGCGACGGCCTGACCGCACGGGTCGAGCAAATAGCATTGCCGCTTGCCAAGACAGTCTTCGTCGTGACCGAACTTTTCGCGGAAAAGTCCCGGCGTGATGGAGTGCTGCCGCTCGGCAGCGAGTTGGATGCGAAGCCAGTGAACTTCGTCGCCGGGCTGATACCAGCGCACCGACCAACCGGTTGGCGGCGCAAACTGCGGCAAGTTGTCCAGCGTCCGGCGCACCATGCAGACGGGCGCGAGTTCGGTGGCGGAGCTGGTTTGTACCGCGTTCATCGTGGCCAGGAGACGCTTTGATGCCCGTAAATTCCCGGCAAAAAATCTTGTTTTGGGGCGCGTCGTGTCTAGTCTGGCGCGCTTATGAAAGTTGAATTTTACGGACACGTCCGACAATACAAAAACATCCAGAAGGAAATTGACGCCAACCTGCAGGAAGTGCTGTTGAGCGGGAACTACGTCCAAGGCCCGATGCTGAAGCGCTTCGAGGGCGAGTTCGCCAAATACTCCGGCACGAAGTTCGCCGTGGGCCTCGGCAATGGCACCGACGCCATCTGGCTCGCGCTCATGGCGCTGGGCATCGGCCCGGGCGACGAAGTCATCACCCACCCGAACACGTTCTTCGCCACGGCGGAGGCGATCTGGATCGCCGGCGCGACAGCAGTGTTCGTTGATTGTGACCCGGTGACCAAGTGCATTGACCCGGCCAAGATCGAGGCAGCCATCACGCCCAAGATCAAGGCCATCATTCCGGTTCACCTTTACGGTCAGTGCGCCGACATGCCCGCGATCAAGAAGATCGCCGACAAGCACCGCCTGAAGTTGATCGAGGACAACGCGCAGGCCATCGGCGCCGCGGGCAAGGGTTTCAAGATCGGCGAACTCAGCGACGCGACCACGACGAGCTTCATCATCCAGAAGAACCTCGGCACGTTTGGCGACAGCGGCGCGCTCGTGACGAACAACGCGGACATTGATGCCAAGGTGCGCAAGCTCCGCAACCACGGCTCGAACGCCCGCAATGTTCACAGCTTCGGTTTCAACAGCCGTCTCGACGACCTGCACGCCGGCATTCTGAGCGCCAAGCTCAAGCACATTGACGCGTGGAACGACAACCGCCGCAAATGGGCCGCCCGCTACACCGCCGGCTTGAAGGGCTGCAAAGGTTTCACCCTGCCGACCGAGCTGCCCGGCTACCGCCACGTGTTCCACCTCTACGTCATTGAGACGAAGAAGGCCGAGAACCGCGACAAGCTGGTGGATTTTCTGGTCAAGGCAGGCATTGACGCAAAGACGCATTACAGCATCGCGATTCACCAGCAGGCCGGCTACCCGTGGGGCAAGGGCGCGCGGATCGTGGGCGGCGTGGCGAACGCCGAGCAGAACGCCGCCACGTGCATCAGCCTGCCGATGTTCCCCGAACTCACCGAGGCGGAAGTGGATTACGTCATCGCCAAGGTGAAGGAATGGGATAATGCCAACGCCTAACTCCAAAACTTTTGCCTTCAGGGGTGCTTGGTCTTTGCCAAGCACCCTTTTCAGTTGAAGAGTAGGAGGCTTGCGTCTCGAAACAAATGAAGCCTATCGCCCAAATCCGCAAAGCCGAACTGGCAGACTTGGGGGCCATCCGCGAAATCTACAACGAGGCCATCCTGAACACGACCGCGACCTTCGACACCGAGCCGAAAAGTGCCGAGGAGCGCCTGCAATGGTTTCAGTCTCACGACGAGCGGCACCCGATTCTGGTGGCGGTTGTGGATGGGAGCGTAGTTGGCTGGGCTTCAATCACGGAGTGGTCTGATCGCCAGGCCTACGACGACACTGGGGAGGCTTCGCTTTACGTGAAGTCAGAGTTTCGGGGCCGCGGCATTGGGCGGAAGCTCAATGCGGCGATCATCTCGGAGGCGCGCCGATTGCGGTTCCACACGCTGATCGCGCGAGTAGCGGAGGGAAGCGAAGCGAGCATCCACCTCAGCGAAAGCGCTGGTTTCGTCCGGGTAGGGACGCTCAAAGAAGTGGGGCGAAAGTTTGGCCGCCGGCTGGACGTGCACGTCCTGCAGAAGATGTTGAAGCGAGATCGGGCTCGCGGCCGGTGAGCACTTCGAGTCCGCGCGGCACTTCTCAATTACCGGTTCATCCCGCTGTTTGCCGTCAATGTCGTACGCGCGGTACACAAGCCGGTTGCCGCTGATTTGGATGTCGAGCACTTGGAACGTCGACACGTTGGTCATGCCGAACTCGGTGTAATCGTGCTGGCCTTGCGGGTAATGCTTCGTGCCGGAAACGGAGATGATGTAAACCGTGCCTTCCTTCGGGCTGGTGACGCGCAGTGCTTTCCAAGAAAGTGATTCGTGCGTGATCCCGTTGATGGCGTGAGAATAGCGCCTACGGCTGGGTGAGCATAATCGAGGTTGCTGCAAGCGTGATTGGAACCGCCGATTCATGGCGTAGAGAGTCGAAACAACGTTCGGAACTGAGGCTCCCAAGGTCCAAGCTGCAAAAGGGTCAGGAGAGTTTCTTTGGCGGCTTTGCGCCCTTGCGTCTTTGCGTTGAACAATCCGCCACCACCACGCGCGGGCGCTTGACACGCGAGAGCACGCGGCGGAGGCTCGGCGCCATGATTCTTGGAATCAACCGTCGTGCCGCCCTCAAAACTCTTGCGACCGCGCTGGCCGTCCCGGCACTCGCGCTTCCGGCCCGCGCCCAACCGGTCGCGCCGAAATGGAAAACCGCCATCGGCTTGAACGGCTTCCAGTCCGGCTCGCGCAAATACAACAAGAACTACCCCATCTGGGAGGTGCTCGATTTCGCGTCGCGGCAGGGCTTCGACGGCGTGGAACTGGTGAGCGACTGGCCGGCCGGCGGCTACCCGGCGGCGAACGAGAAGGACCGCGTCCGCGCGCTGCGGCGGCTCTACGATTCGTTCGGCCTGCGGATCTTTTCCATCCAGCTCGGCGCGGGCGGCGCGTTTGATCCGGATGAGGCCGCCCGCAAACGCTGGCTCGACGAATTCCGCGACCGCGCGCAATTGGCAAAACAACTCGGCTGCGATTGCTTCGGTCTCTGGCCCGGCGGCGGACTGCGCGGGCAGACGATAGATCAGGCGATTGACCGGCTTGCGAAAACTTTTCACGAAGCCGGCAAGATTGCGGGCGACGTCGGATTGCTGGCCTGTTTCGAGATCGAGCCGGTGTTCGTCTTCAACACGGAGGACCATTACCTGCGTATCCTGCACGGCGCGGATTACGCGGCGCTCAAGGGCATCTATGACCCGAGCCATTTCGACCAGATGAACGGCCGCACGGGCAAGCCGGAGGAAATGCTCCTGCGCGTGGGCGTGAAAAACATCGGTTACGTGCAATTCTGCGACACGGACGGCAAGTTGCGCGACGGCGGCACGTCGAAGCACCTGGCTTGCGGCGACGGCCACGTGGATTGCGCGAAATCGCTGAGAATTCTCAAAGACGGCGGCTTCCGCGGCTGGCTGATGGTGGACGAGTGGGAAGTGCCCGATCCCTACGACGCCTGCGTGAAATGCAAGCGGGCATTTGACGCCGCGTGGCCGTGAGGGGCGCGAACGCCGGGTTTAAGGCAGAGGACGCGGAGGTTGACGCAGAGGGAGGCGAAGCCCGAGCCTTCTCCGCGGCCTTTGCGATGACCTCTGCAACCTCTGCGTTAAGCTGCCGTTCATTCGGTTGCGACTCGCTGAGTTGGATTCGCTCCCAGTCCAATCTTTCCAACCGCCTGCGCCCGGCTTAGTCTCTCGCCCAGCGATGAAAAACAGCTTTCTGCGCCGAACCCTGCATTGGACTTCATGGTCGTGGTTCGCGCTCGCTACCTCTGTTTCAACTCCCGCCGCGGACCGCTATTTCGGCGAGCCGGTCCAGCTCAAGGGTCGCGCACTTTACTTCACGAGTTGGAAATATGTCCGCCAAGGCAGCTTCACGTGGCGCGTGCAGGTGGACACGAACGCGAGCGAAGCGGAGCGCAACGTCGGCGCGTGGCTCAAGGGCGACGGCAACCGGCCCGCGGTGTTTGAGACGACCGATATGCCGCGAGGTATCCGCCTCGTCGCGCAGCCAGCGGAAAAAGTTCCTTTCAAGGAAGGCCAGCTCGCCGCGCAGGTTTTCGACGACGGCAAATACAAGGCGTGGTACGTCCAGGACCCGTGCGCCGAACCAGAACCGTTCAGCAGGAAGGACAAGATTCTCCCCGGCCACAACGGCCACGTGGCTTACGCGGAGTCGGCGGACGGCGTGACTTGGGAGCGACCGAAGCTGGGCCTTTTCGATTACGCCGGAAACCGCAACAACAACAACGTCTGGCGCGGTGATCTCGAAGGCTCGACGCGCGGCTTCCACGGCGGCAGCGTGTTCGTGGACCCGTCCTCGACCGACGAGCACTACAAGATGGTTTATCTCGGCCTCATCACCGACGACGAATGGGCTGCGTTCGAGAAAAAATATCCGGGCGAGGCCGACACAATGGCGAGGCGTCCGAACACCGGTGGTTTTCGCACCGTGTTCGGCTTCTTTGGCGCCGTGTCGTCGGACGGACTGCACTGGAAATCCCTGCGCGAGCCGCTGATGATCCAACACGCGGACACGTTGAACACCTGCTACTACGACGTGGACCGGAAACTCTACGTCGCCTACGTGCGTGCGTGGCAGGTAAACGAGCGCATCTCGGAAGGCCAGCCGGCGAACTCAACTTCATGGATCACCGTGGGCCGGCGTTCGATTGGCCGGGCCGTGAGCCGAGATTTCCGGCATTTTAGCCCGCCGGAAATCGTCGTCAGCACCGGCGCGGACATGCCGCCGAGTCATCTCTTCTACACAAACGGCAAGACGGCGTTGCCAGGCTGCCCGGATAATCACGTGATGTTTCCGTGGGTTTGGGAACTCGAAAACGACGGCGGCGCGGTGTGGCTGCTGTCGAGCGCGGATGGCTGGTCGTGGTCGCGCGTGCCAGGTGGCCCCGTGGTGTCGCCCGGCAAGTGGGGCGGACCGGACGGGGCGTTCGTGATTTGCACGGGAAACCTGCTGGAGTATCCGGGCAACAAGTGGGGCATCGGTTACAGCGGCAATCCGATTCCGCACAAGTATCCGGGCCGCGACATCGCGCAGCGCAAGGGCCTGTTCCCCGGCGTGGCCGGTGTGTCGGGCCTGGCGACGTGGCCGAAGGGGCGGCTCGTGGCGTTGCAAGCGGACGGTGAAGGCGAATTCGCCACGGTCTATGTTGTGCCTCCGGGGGAGCGTCTGCGGGTGAACGCCGACGTTGCGCCCAGCGGCAAATTGAAGATCGCGATCCGCGTGTGGGGCAATCGCGACGACCTGCCCGGGCGCACGTTTGTGGAAAGCGACCGGCTGATCGGCAACTCACTGGCAGCGCGCGTGACGTGGAAGGGCGAAGAATCCATCGGCCACAATGGCCAACCGATCATGCTGCGCGTGCAAGTGAAACAGGCGAAACTGTTCGGCTTTGAGTTTGATTGAGGCGTGCCGCTGCCTCCACCGCCGCCGTGACGACTGACTTTGGGAGCACCCGGTGCCGCGCAATGCTGGCCGCGCCAGGTTTTCCCAAGCGAAGAATCACTCCAGCGGTTCTATCGCCTGAAAGAGCCTTGGGCTTGATGGGAGAATCAACTTGTACAAGCCAGCGTCCCGATTCGCCTTGTCTTCAGCGCGCCGCTGTTTCCATCCGCGGAGGATGGCGGCGCTCTGGCCGAGGCGCCGCGACGGCCAGGTTCACTACCCAATGCCCTGCTTCCGGCGCGTGTCATGCGTTTTGAGGAATTGACCCCGAATTTCTTTGCGTTAATCTGCGTCTAGTTTAGGGCATCAATGATTGGACAATTTTATGGACCAGAAACAAACGACCATCGCTTCCACCGCGGCCACGCGCCGCGATTTCATCAAGAAGACCGCCACGGCCGCCGCGGCGGTGGCCACGACCTCGTTCCTGCGCACGCCGGTTTACGGCCAGAACCAGGCGCCGTCCGCCAACGTCGCCGGCGCCAACAATCGCATCACCGTCGGCTACATCGGCGTCGGCTCCCAGGGCTTGGGCTCGCACGTGAGCATCATGAAAGCCCACGCCGCGGAGAATAATATCGCCCAAGCCGCGGTGTGTGACGTTTGGCCCAAGCGCGTTGACGCGGCCAAGGTGTTCATCGAGAAAGACAACGCGGGCGCGAAGGTCGAAACCTTCGGCGACTACCGGAAACTGATCGAGCGAAAGGACATTGACACAGTGGTCATCGCCACGCATGACCCCATCCATGCTGCCGCCATCATGGCCGCGATGGAAGCGGGCAAGCACGTCTATTGCGAGAAGCCAATGACCCGTTATTTGGACGAGGCGTTTCAGGTGTATGACGTGGTCAAGAAGACCGGCAAGGTCCTGCAAATCGGGTCGCAGGGCTGCTCCGCCGCGGGGTGGCACAAGGCCGCCGAGTTAATCCAAGCCGGCAAGATCGGCCAGCTTGTCTGGGGCTTTGGTAGCTTCTGCCGCAACAACCGGAAGGGCGAATGGAACAACCCGATTGACTCCGAGGCGACCGCCTCCAGCGTGGACTGGGCATCGTGGCTCGGCCCCGTCAAAAAGCGGATTCCGTTCAACGCCGACCACTACTTCCGCTGGCGCAAGTACTACCCGTACTGCGCCGGTTTGCTCGGCGACCTGGTGCCGCATCGGCTGAACCCACTCATGCTGGCGATGGGCAAGCCGGAGTTTCCGTCGCGCGTGGTCAGCGTCGGCACGAAGAACGTGCATACGGACAAGAACACGCCCGGCACGCCGGAACGCGATGTTCCAGAGCATCTGGAAGTTCTCGCGGAGTTCCCGAGCGGGGTCACCCTAGTGGTCGTGACCAGCACCGTGGCCGCCAAGGCCGATCCGTTCTCACTTTATGGCCATCAAGCCACGCTGACGGTCGGCCAAGCCGGCGAGCGAATCGAACTCACCCCCCAGCGGGAGTTTGCGGATGAAGTGGATCCGGAATCGTTCACGGGCTTGAACCCAATCGAGGACATCGGGGTCCATCACAAGAACTGGCTGGACTGCATCCGCACGGGTAAGCAGCCGAACTGCGGCATCGAACTCGCCGTGCGCGTGCAGACCGTGATCTCCCTGGCCGAACTCTCTGACCGGCTGAAGATCACCTGCCTCTTCGACGAAAAGACCCGCAAGGTCACGACCGGCGATGGCAGGGAAGTCAAAGTGCCGACGTACGGCTGGAACGAATTGTCCTGAGCTGAATTGAAAGACGCGCTGGGTTTCGCGGGCGAATTCCTGCGAAACCCGGTTTGCATTTGCCATGCAAACCGTCGCCGTTGCCCTCGACGCCATGGCCACACGATTCGAGATCGTGTTGCACGGCGAAAACCCGGTGTCGCTGCGCGCCGCCGGCGAGGAGGCGCTCGCGGAAGTCGAGCGGCTCGAAGCCCGGCTCAGCCTCTTCCGGCCCGACAGCGAAATCGCGCGCGTCAACGCCCGCGCCGCGCGCAAGCCGGTGCGCGTCACGCCGGAGGTCTATGCGCTGCTCGACCACGCCCGCCGGCTTTCCGACGAAACCGGCGGCGCCTTCGACATCACCATCGCGCCGCTGATGCGTTGCTGGGGATTTCACGGCGGAAGCGGGACAGTGCCGTCGCCGGAAGCCATCGCCGCGGCGCGGGAGTGCATTGGCATGCGCCTCGTGGAACTCGACGCGCGAGATTTCACGGTGCGCTTCGCGCGCGATGGCGTGATGCTCGACCTCGGTGCGATTGGGAAGGGTTACGCCGTCGAGCAGGCGGCAGAAATCTTGCGCGAAGCCGGCGTGACCAGCGCGCTCATTCACGGCGGCACGAGCACCGCCTTCGCCATCGGCCAACCGCCAGATGCGGGCTGCTGGAAGGTGGCGATTGACCGACCAGCCGCAGACGGCGGGGCGAAATCCAGCAGCTTGTTGACGACTGTTGAATTGAGAGACGAGGCGCTCTCGGTTTCGGCGGTGTGGGGAAGATGCCTCGAAGCCGGAGGCCAGGTTTACGGTCACGAAATTGACCCGCGCACAGGCTGGCCCGCGAACGCCGCCGTGCTGGCTGCGGTCGCCACCGGTTCGGCCACGGAGAGCGACGCGCTTTCCACCGCGCTCATCACGGTAGGCCTGGTCGGGCACGACGCGATTGCGCGCCTGCGTCCGGGAATGCGAACGCTGGTGGCGGCGCAGACTGCCGACGGCTTGAAAATCGCCACGAACGGTTTGATGTGAGCCGAGCGGCGCCGCCGCTAAACGCGATCCACCTCCGGGTGCACCCACGGCGCGCGATACGGCCGGCGCAACAGACGGTTGGCCTCGTCGTCGCCGGTCACGCGGCCTGCCTGCGCGTCCCAAGCCAGCGTCCGCCCGAGTTGTTGCGCGATGTTCGCCAGGATGCACGACGCGGTGGAGATGCCGCCTTGTTCGATGTCGGCGACGGGCCGGCCGCGCGTGGCGATGGCTTTGAGAAAATCCTGCATGTGCCAGCGGATGGCGGAGGCGCAGTGCTTCTCCAAATCCTTCTCCGTCTTGTCCTCGGGGTATTTCTCGTATTCGTAAAGCGGTTCGCCGTGCAAGGCCTTCGCGTTTTTGTCGAAAGGCTTGAAGTCGTATTTGAACACGCCCGCTTTTAGCGTGCCCTTGTCGCCGTAAATCGTCGCGCTCCACGGATACTCCGGGTCCACACTTTCACTCCAGGTGCGGTGGTTCCAAACCACTTGCAGATCGCCGAATTCAAACGTGGCGGTCTGCGTGTCGGTCGTGTTCGCGTTGCTGGTTTTCTCGACGAGGATGCCGCCGGTGGACGCAATCCGCCGCGGCCAGCCCAGGTCCAACATCCAGCGCACCATGTCGAGCATGTGGACGCACATGTCGCCGACGATGCCGTTGCTGTATTCCATAAACGCGCGCCAACCTCGCGGGTGCATGCGTGGATTGAAGGGGCGCATCGGGGCCGGGCCGGTCCACATCTCGTAATCCAAGTAGTCGGGCGGCATGCCGTCCGGCGGACTGCCCGCGCGTCCCATCCCCCAGTAGCAGCAAATGTCCACGTGCCCGATCCGGCCGAGCAGGCCTTCCTTGATGACGCGGTCGCGCGCCTCGATCAAATGCGGCGTGCTCCGGCGCTGGAGGCCGACCTGCACCACGCGACCGTGTTTCCGCGCCGCCGCCAGCATCGCCTGGCATTCGATCACATCCACGCCGATGGGCTTTTGCACCCACACATCGGCGCCGGCTTCGACGGCTTCGATCATCGGAAGCGCGTGCCAGTGGTCCGGCGTCGCGATGAGCACGATGTCCAGATCGCGTTCCTTGAGCATCGCGCGGTAATCGCCGTAGGTGCGTGGTTTCTTCTTCGACGCCTGCCGCGACGCCACAATTTCCGCGGCCTCCGCCAGCATTCGCGAATCCACATCGCACATCGACACGACCTCCACGGGTTCGACTTGAATGAGCCGGAGCAAATCACATTTGCCGTACCAGCCCGTACCGATGAGGCCAACGCGTTTTGGCTTCTCGGCGGCGAAGGTGGTGGGGACAAAGCTCGCGGCGGACAACGCTGCCACCGCAGTGGAACTCAACTTGAGAAACTGGCGGCGATTCATGGCTCCCGTTTAGGGCAAAGCCAAAAGAAACACAAGTCCGCCGAAAGCGGTCGCGCGAAAGATGCAAAGCTAGCGGGACCGCGGGCGTGATCGCGCCGCCACATACACGCTTCAACTTGCGCTCGCGCCACAGCCGCGGATAATTCCGCGCCACATGTTGAACCGCGTTCTCGCCCTTGCTGTCCTGCCGGCCGGCCTCCTCGCCTGCTCCCCGTTCGCGGGCAAGGCGGAGCCGTGGCCCTGCTGGCGTGGTCCGCGAGGTGATGGCACCTGCCTGGAACAAAACATCCCCACCAACTGGGATCCAACCAACGCCCTTTGGAGAATCGAGCTTCCCGGTGTCGGCCACGCTTCACCCATCGTGTGGGGCGACCGCATCTTCACCGTCACCGCCCAACCGGCCACGCAAGAGCGAATTCTCCTCTGCCTCGACCGGGCCAGCGGCAAGGTTCTTTGGCAACAAACCGTCGTGCAGGGGCCGCTGGAGAAACTGCACAAGGAAAACAGCCACGCCTCCGGCACGCCGGCCACCGATGGCGAGCGCGTCTTCGTCACGTTCCGCGTCGGCGACGAGATCGTCGTGGCCGCGCACGACTTTGCGACCGGCAAACAGCTCTGGCTCGTCCGCCCTGGCACGCACGCCGGCGAATGGGGCTTTAGCAACGAACCTGTGCTGTTCAAGGACAAGGTCATCATGGACGGCGACAGCAAGGGCGATTCGTTCCTGGTCGCGCTGAGTCGCGCGGACGGCAAGACGCTCTGGCGGCTCAAGCGCACCCGCGGGGGCATCAGTTACAGCGCGCCGTTCATCCGCGAGCTGGCCGGACGCACGCAAATGATCCAGTGCGGCGACCGTTCCGTGACCAGCTTCGACCCAAACACCGGTGAGCAAATCTGGACGGTGGACGGCCCTTCGGAACAATTCGTCGCCACGCCGATTTACAGCCCGAAGGCCGGCTTGCTGTTTATCAGCAGCAGTTGGCCCAAGCAAGTCATCCTGGCCATCCGCCCCGATGGCCGCGGCGACGTCACCCAGACTCATGTCGTCTGGAGCGACGCTAGGGGTGCGCCGTACGTGCCTTCGCTCATCCTTTCGGGCGACCACCTGCTGAGCGTGAACAATTCCGGCGTGGTTTTTTGCTACGAAGCCGCCACCGGGCGCGTGCTCTGGCAGGAAAAATTCGGGCGGACGCACGCTTCGCCCGTACTGGTGGGCGGGCTGGTTTATTTCATCAACGATGATGGCCAGATCAATGTGGTTAGATCGGGCGAGCAGTTCGAGCGCGTCGCGCAATACCAGCTCGGCGAAAGCTGTTACGCCTCACCCGCCATCAGCGACGGCCAGGTCTTCCTGCGCGGGTTCAAGCATCTCATTTGCATCGGCCGGAGGGCGAAGTCCTGAGGTCGCAGGCTACTTGGCCGCAGACGCGTCTGTGGCGGGCGCCGGCACGTAAAGGATGCGCGTGGGCTGCGTCGGCAGGTAGGCGTTACGGACCGGAATGTCCGCGCGGTTGAAGGGCTTGTAGTCCTTGATCGCGCCGACGCGGGCAATCTTGAGCGAATTGCGCAGCAGGCCACGGCCATTGTTCGAGTCGCTGAACTTGCCTTGGCCATAGCCCACGCCTTTCGTGCCGGAGAGATTCGACGAAAAGTATTTCAACCCGATGATCTTCTTCTGCTCGTCGCGGAGCCAGTCAATGAAGATGACCGAGTGGCCACCGGGCGGCGTGGTGCTGTAGCTGAGGAAATCGCCGGGGCGCACTTGCTCGAAGTCGGTGATGGCCCTGCCGAGGCCGTAGCCGACGATGCCGCGTTGTTCGGAGTCGCCTTTGCCTTCGATGTACCAAAGTTGAAGCATGTTGAAGAGGTCATTGAAAGTCATGCCGTTGAAATCGTCTGGGTCGAGGCCCTTCTGAATGTTGCGGAGCTTCATGGCGCGGATGAAGACCTCGAACGTGAACCCGCAGCAGTAGCTGCAACGCGAGCCGTCCGGATACGCTTTGGCCACGACCATGCCCTTGAACCACATGTCCTGAGTCACGCCGTTGTAGAGGTCGTATTCGCGCGGCGTCCAACCGCAGTGATACGGGTAGCTGCCGTCAAGCGGGTAACCGGAGATGACTTTCAGGACGTAAGGATTGAGCGCGCCCTCGTCATCGTCGGCCACCATGTCTTCGCGGGCGTAGGCTTTCTCGAGGGCCTTGTCCACGGGCGAAAAGCCGCGCTCGTCCACGGGATAAGGCCTGGGCGTATAGGTGTAGCGCTTGGCGAGCAGCTTGTTGGTCTTGGTGGTTGTGGCCGTGGCGGCCGCGGTTGGCGGCGCTTGCGTGGGCTTCGGACAACCCGCGGTGTTCGGGTGCTGACAGCCCGTTAAGCTTGAGGCGAGACCGAGAATGACAAAGAGTTGGATCGGCCGTGCCGCTGCGAGCCGGCGAAGGAACTTTTCCGCATTCACGGCGGGATCATGGCAGAACCGGAACCTCTTTCAACGTTTTCGTCTCGCCCTCCAGCTCAAAGATACTTCGCCAGCAACGGCGCCAGCTCCTTCTTCGTCTTCGTGGGCCACAGCTTCCGGTCGGTCATGATGGCATTCTTCAACGCGTCGTGGCAGGGCCAGCAGGGTTTCGCCGGGATTTGCGGAATGACGTGCTGGATGATGGCTTTGGCCGAGGCGGCATTCTTCATCAGGTTGGCGATGATCATCTCCACCGTCACGTGGTCGTGGTCTTCGTTCCAGCAATCGTAGTCCGTCACCATCGCGAGCGTGGCGTAGGCGATCTCGGCTTCGCGGGCGCATTTGGCCTCGCCGAGGTTGGTCATGCCGATCACATCATAGCCGAGTTTGTGGTTGGTGAGCGACTCGGCGCGCGTGCTGAAGGCCGGGCCTTCCATGTTCACATACGTGCCGCCGTCGTGGACGCGCGCTTTGCAGGCGCGGGCGGCCTTCAACAACAACCGGCGCAATTCTTCGCTGACCGGGTGGGCAAACGCCACGTGCGCCACGATGCCGCGCCCGAAGAACGTGTGCTCGAAGTCGCGCTTCGTGCGGTCGAGAAACTGATCCACCAGCACGATGTCGCACGGGTGATATTTCCGCTGGAGCGAGCCGACGGCGCTGACGCTGACGATCCACGCCACGCCGAGTTTCTTCATGGCCCAGATGTTGGCGCGGTGGTTCAACTCGCTGGGCAGGATGCGATGGCCGCGACCATGACGCGGAAGAAAAGCAACTTCGCGTCCGGCGAGTTTGCCGGTGAGCAACGCGTCCGAGGGCGGGCCGAACGGGGTGTTGACCTTGACCCATTTCTGGTTCGTGAAGCCTTCGATGTTGTAAAGGCCGCTGCCGCCAATAGTGCCGATGCGATGCTGTGTCATGGCCACAGGATTGCCACAGAAGGCACATGGCGTCAGGCGAAATCCGCGTGGGTCGCTGGAGGATTTGACTTCGCGCGGGCCGGCGCCAAATTCATCCCATGAGACCGAAGGCAGGCACACAATGGCTGGCCACCGGAAGCCTGGCGCTGGCGCTGGCGTGGGCGACTGGCAGTCTGTTTGCTGGCGACTCCACCAACACGCCGTCGGTTTCCGCGACGAACATGCAAGCCAAAGTGGTCAAATCCGAGGCCGAGTGGAAACAATCGCTGACGCCGGAGCAATACCGCGTGCTGCGCGAGAAGGGGACGGAGCGGGCGTTCACTGGTGAGTTTTGGAACCACCACGAGAAGGGCGCGTATCGCTGCGCCGGCTGTGGCACGATGTTGTTCGCGTCGGACTCGAAATTCGATTCCGGCTGCGGCTGGCCGAGTTTTTCCGCGCCCGCAGGGACCAACGCGGTCGCCGAGGCTGCCGATCACAGCCACGGCATGGAGCGCACGGAAGTCCTTTGCTCCAAATGCGGCGGGCATCTGGGTCATGTCTTCGACGACGGCCCCAAGCCCACGGGTTTGCGCTACTGCATCAACTCGGCGGCGTTGAAATTCGAGGCCAAGCCGGGTGCGAAATGACACGGTGCTTTCGGCTTGCGGCCAACGGGTTTTAGGCGCGGGCGTCTCGGGCGCGATAACTCGCCCCGGACCGCTGCACGGTAGCCAAGGCCTGTCCTTTCTCACGCCACGGAGTTGACCCTTTGCGTTCGGCGGACCAGCGACGCCGCGCAAGGGCAGATTTCAGCCTTGTGTTTCTGTTCCGTTGTGCGAGAGGTAATTCAAGTCGGGCAGCAAATTCAACAGGTTCACATCAGCCTTGGGATGGCACATGAAAACGACGGGACTCCTCTCCGCTTCGCTCTGGCTTTCTACCCTCGTAAGCGTTCGCTGCGGCGCACCGCTCCCGGTGGCGACTCCCGCGGACGCCGCCGGTCCTGACCACAGCGCGATTCCGTTGGCGAACATCGGCTCCAAAGCCACCTTGGGTTATCACGGCGACGCGCTGGCGGTTGCGGCAACCGCTGGGGGAGCGCTGCTGCGATGTGGCTTCCAAAAGCTCGAAGGCCGTGTGACCGCCGGGGGGCTGCGGCTCGAATCCACGGCGAACAGCGGCGGCAAACTTCACCTCGTTGCCCGCTCGGTCAGCCGTGAGGATTTGGAGGGCGAAGGCGCTTGGCTGTCGGGGTGGCCCGTGGAGCGTCATCGTAGCGGCGTCTCGGCAGAGCGCCGCCATTCTCCGGAAACTCAGTTTGCGGCGCTC
>Ga0315277_10000669_pt1 | contig 53597 bp, 56 predicted proteins | sample YL17G05_15_MG_FD_203695 | JGI IMG/M metagenome (GOLD analysis project Ga0315277, IMG submission 203695) | Sediment microbial communities from Yellowstone Lake, YNP, Wyoming, USA - YL17G05_15 | ecosystem: Environmental > Aquatic > Freshwater > Lake > Sediment | place: USA: Wyoming | collected... | reverse complement strand
TTTTGATTGAGCCGATTAGATAATTGTCTGGCTTTTTCAATGAGCTTTCCATAGATAAAGATTGCCCGGTCATCAGTTCAGGATTCTAAGTCATCCAGTCTGTCTGGAGCATCACTTTCGCGCCCCTCCCCGCGTCATCATCAAGCCTTGCCGTATGATTCATGCTCAGAGGGGAGAGAGTTGGATCAGGGACATGTTTCAGAGTCCTCGGACGGATCGCCTTTCGGCTCGTGCCCCGAGTGCGGAGGCATGATGGCCCATGCCTCCGGTTGCGAGGAATGCGTTTCGTGCGGCTACTCCCGATGCGGCGGATAGCATCGGGAAGGTCCTTTCAGTCTGGTCTTGATGGTCATCTAAAAAGCATTAATACGGGCCAGGCGATTGAGGACCCAGGTGATGGTTTGAAGCGCGACATCATCTCCGTACTTGACATGAAGGATGATTTCGAAGACATATTGGCCAGCGCGGCCAAGATGAAGAAGGAGTTGAAGAACCCCAAGAAAGGCCAGAAAGGGGAGCCTCTCAAAGGGAAGGTATTGGGGATGGTCTTCGAGAAGCCGAGCCTGAGGACGAGGGTCTCCTTCGAGGTGGGCATGGCACAGCTCGGAGGGAAGGCGATATACATCGGCCCTGATGAGGTGAAGATTGGAAAGCGCGAGTCGGTGTCGGACGTCGCGAATGTCCTCAGCAGGTACGTCGACGCGATAATGTACAGGGCCTTCAGCAACGAGATCATGCGCGAGTTCGCGAAGCACGCGTCCGTTCCAGTCATCAACGGCCTCGACGACATGGAACACCCATGCCAGTGTGCGGCCGACTTGCTCACGGTCAAGGAGAAGAAGCACAAGCTCGCCGGCCTGCGGCTCGCGTACGTCGGCGACGGCAACAACGTATGCAATTCGCTGATGCTGGGCTGCGCTCTCGCGGGCATGAACATGAGGGCGGCCACGCCGAAGGACTTCAGGCCGAGTGCAGACCTGCTTGCCAAGGCGCAGGAGATCGCCAAGTCCCATGGCTGCACGGTCGATGTTCTGTCGAACCCGTTCCAGGCAGTCGAAGGAGCGGATGTCATCTACACCGACACGTGGGTCTCGATGGGCCAGGAGTCGGAGAAGGAGCAGCGCGAGAAGCTGTTCCTGCCCTACCAGGTGAACGAGAAGCTCGTAGAGAAGGCGGACAAGAACTACATCTTCCTTCACTGCCTGCCGGCCCACAGAGGGCTAGAGGTGTCGGCTGAAGTGATGGATGGCCCGCACAGCGTGGTTTTCGACCAGGCGGAGAACAGGACGCACGCGCAAAAGGCTATCCTCGTCGCCGTGCTTTCCCGATGAGTTGCTCGCCAACGATCTTGTCAAGAGCGTCCAGGAACTCGTCCTTTCTGTCAGCCGGTATCGTGGCCCCCGCCGCGATATTGTGCCCGCCGCCGACGCCTCCGACTTCCTCTGCTGCGCTCCTGATCGCAGCCGACAAATCCATCCCGCGAGAAACCAGGTCTTGAGTGCCCCTGCTGGATGCCTTGATTGTTGGAGCGTCGGAGTATTCCGTCGACTCCGCAAAGGCAATCATCGGAACACTCCTGTCCGCCCCTTCACTCCCTAGGAGCATGCCTGCAACGGTGCCAACTATCGTGTCCTCGATCTCGTCTCCGGCGTCGAAGAACTGTATGTTCTTGAGCCTGATGATCCCGCTCCCTTTGGCCCATGCGAGGGCCTTGCTGAGCGCGGACCTATGATTCCTCAGGAGGGCGAAGCCTTCCGTCAGGGCGTCAGACCTGTCCCCGGTGCAGATGCGGAGGCCGACATCGGCCTTCCCATGCCGCCCGCACGCGTTGAGTAGGGTCGCGAACTCCTTTGCGTCCCTGACCGGAGTGCCCCTCTGCTCCTTGGTCAGGACATACACTTCGCCTGTCAATCTGTCAATGGTTTGTGGGCTGCGCCTTGCGGCTTCAAGGTGTGACCTGAGTTCCGTGATTATGTTGCTCTTCTCGGACTTCGTGAGGTCTGACCATGTCCTCCAGCTCTCGCCCTCTTTCAGCTCGATCCCGAGCTCTAGCAGGAAGCCCAGGGCGCCCTCCTCGTTCCCGCTGATCCGGGGCAGGAAAGGGTCGCTTGAGTATTCAAGCATCTTGTGCACTGGCCGCGTCTCCCTACCGAAGTACCTGATGTCCTCGAGTGCCTGGACCAGACCCTGCTCCTCGGCCGCTGTGAGCAACGCCCGATTCACTCCCTCCAGACGCTTTGTCCGCTGGTCTTGGAGATCGCCGACCGCACCCAGCACCGCGAGATGAGCGAGGTCGATGTTCTTCCTGTCCATTGCGAGAGCGACGACGAACGTGCTGCCAGCACCGCTGAGATCCGAAGCTCCTGAGATCCCATGCAGCTGAGGGTTCACATGTGTGACAGTGCTGAAGTCCGTCAGAAGCAGTTGGCCCCTGCCCGAACCGCGCGATGTGCCCTCTTCTGGAACATGGTGATCGGAGATCACCGAATCGATGCCCTCGATCTTCGACACTGAACCGCTGCCCAGGTCGGTGAACCACGCAATCCGCGAGTGCGCCTCCTTGACGGTCCTGAGGGCTGTCTCATCTAGCTTCTTGAAGAATCGGACTTCGCAGCTGACTCCCGCCCTTCTCAGCGCCGTTGAGGCGATCGCAGCCGCGGATATGCCGTCAGCGTCAATGTGAGAAGCGACGATGACCGAAGATGCGTTCCTGAGGGCGCGTCCGCCATTGTCAGCGTTCTTCCAGAAGCCGGAGGGAAGCGAAGAAATGACTCCTTCCGCACCCACAGGATTCACCCGATCACTCCAAGCGACGTGAGCACAATGAATGCGATGATAGCACAACCGATTAGGATGATCCCCTTTACTGCCCTCTGGATCATGAATATCAGGAATGCAAACGCGAAGAGCCCTAGGACAAGCGATAGAAACTGATCCATCCCATTCCCCTAAGTCCCGCCGCCGTATTCAACCTTTCCGAGCAGCGGTGGCCAGGTCGAAGGTCCGCCTCTTGAGCCCCCGGTAAGCGATGTTCGCGAGGACTCTCATGTTCATGCAGTCAGCCGCGTTGTACTCCGTCAGCAGGTTCAGGGCGTTCCTATTGCCGTTTCTCTCCCATAACCTCCATAGGTAGACTGCGTCCTCGCCGGTCATGTACTCCACGCGCTCGTCTCTGGTGATGTCAAGCTCCCGTTCTATCCTCTTGAGCCCCCCAGTGAAGCCGAGTCTCCTCAGCGCATGCTTTAGATCTATGTGAGGAATATCGGGGACCGCGTTCGGAAACTGTGCCCTGATGACCGGCAGGTCGAAGCTCGATCCGTTGAAGGTGACGATGGCGCTCGCGGATGAGAGCATGGAAGATAGATCCCTGTGATTGAGGTTTTGTCCCCTCACAAGCGTGTGCATGCGCCTTCCATCGTAGATGCCTATCACTGTTATCGGCGATCTGTTGGAGATGCCTGTCGTCTCAATGTCAAGGTACACGACTGAGTCTCCGAGATCGTTGAGGCACCGCCAGTGGTCTCTTGAATAGAGCCTGGATGAGAAGTATCGTGCGTCCTTCCGTGAGAGCTTCTCGTCAGCCGCCTGAAGCTCGACGTCCATAACCGCCTTTGTGTCTTCTGCTAAGCCTTTGATTCGCCGTGCCGAGATGAAGTCGTCCCAGCTCTCGATCCCAGACCTCCAGAGGGAAGCTTCCCTCTGGGGACCTATCCGGTCCAGGAGCACGAAGGTGTTCCTGAGCATCATGCGAAAGGAGCCATGAGCCGGTATATAAGAGCGTCCCGAGAGGAGCAAAAGTAGTCAATAAGTTGTTAAGCGCGTGCATCGTATCAGAAACCTCATCCATGAGAGGCCATAGGATCTGTGACGGGATCGAGTTGTTCGCTGGCGGGGCTGCCCTGCTGACCGATGACAACGTCCTCATCGTTGCTGACATGCACCTTGGCTGCGAAGCCGCTCTTGAATACGAAGGCATGAGCTTGCCGCGCGTGCAGACGAAGAAGATAGAACTGTACATGGACAGGATGATCCGCTCCATCGGGCCAAGGAGATTGATCGTTGCCGGTGATTTGAAACACAACTTCTCGAGGAACCTGGTCCAGGAATGGCAGGATGTAGCGAGGTTCGTGAAAATGCTCAGCGGCCGAGTCTCGCTCGATGTCATCAAGGGGAATCACGATAACTACCTCGGGGCGATCCTCTCTGAGTACGGGGTGCCTCTGCACAAGGAGCTGTCCGTATCCGGTGTGCGCATTCTGCACGGTCATTCAGGATCCCCGTCAGGCAAGACGACCATCATGGGACACATCCATCCGTCCATCAGGCTGAGGGACAGCGTCGGGGCCTCGTTGAAGGACCAATGCTTTCTCTATGACGACAATAGAGGGATCCTCGTGCTGCCCGCATTGAGTCTCGTCTCGCCAGGGACTGACGTGGTCAACCAGATATCATCTGACAATATATCTCCCATCCTTGCGGACGCTGGTCTGTCAAGTTTCGTGCCTATCGCATTCTCAGGCGAAAAGGCTCTTGAGTTTCCCACGGTTGGAGAACTCAGGGGAATCCGCCGAGAGCAATGAGTCGCTTCTTCTGCAACTGCTCATCAGCTGAGGCTCGACGAAGATTCTATCAACTATCAAGCGTTTTCGGAACCCGGGGGAATCGACATTGGTTGAAGAGAAGAAGTTGTCAGCGGCTGAGGAGAGGAAACTGTCGGCGACTGAGGTGAAGAGGACCATCTCGACCTCTCTGGCCGCAGCATTCGGTTTCGTCATCGCACTGCTGTGGAACAGTGTGGTGATGGGCGGCCTGAAAGTGGCTGGTGTGGACACGACTTTCACGGAGATCAACCTAGGAGGCTGGCTCGGCTATCTCGTGACTGCAGTCGTATTGACTGTCGTGATGGTTGTCCTCATCATAGTCATCAGTCGCTGGGGCAGCAAGTAGTCGTCCCGAATTCGTCGCCGTATCGTATCGTCCGAAGATCCCCTAGCGAATGCGGTGCATCTTGCGCTTGACACGAATCCTTGACTTCTCGAGTATCGTGAGTGCCGTGCTCCGTTGAGCGCACCGTGTGAACTCAGAGGCCGCTCCGAAAAGCCTTATGTATCTGCATAATCATCAGCAATCTGGCAGGTGCGGGAATTGGCCAGAGGCATTTATGTCAGCGATGCCGACGTCGAGATGTCCAAGGACGTTGAGAGCCTCAGGATAGATCGGCACCTGGCATCAGACCTGTCCTCCATGATGCCGGGAAGACGGCGAAAGATGGTCGACAGGATCGAAGAGTACGGGACCAAGAACCCGCTCGCCATCGTCCCATTGCTCGTGAGGCACTACGACGACGACAATCAGAAGGTCAGGAGACAGGTGCGAGCGAGCTTGGCCCGGCTCACTCAATCAGAGATTGGTGAGCTTGCGCTCGTCGAGTGCATGTTCAGCAGGCATAATGTGCTGGCGAACACGGCCGCATCGGTGCTCGAGGAGCGCGGTTACAACAGCGTGAACTTCCTCTCCTATTACCGACAGACCCAGAGCCTGATCTCCCAGGCGCGCAAGGGTGACGTGTTCTGCAAGGACATAGAGGAGCTCATCACGGACTCCATCGACACGTACAAGGAGGGCAGATTCGACCAGGCGATGACCAACATGATGATGGCGAAGGACCTTCTGGAGGACAGGCTCGAGTGGCATGGTCACCTCAGGGGCTACATCAAGGACGTTTTGAAGCTCACGCCCGTGCTTGGCAGGAGCGGAGTCCAAATCGATTCCATACAGGACTCGATAAGGAATGTCGCAAGTGCGATGCAGACTCGTGAGTACACCGACGCTCGGTCCCTTCTGGATCTGAGGAGACAGGAGACCCACATCTGGAAGCAGCTCTGGAGCCTTGAGGAGTACGTGACGAAGCGTATCCGCGTCAAGCCGATCACCGAACTCATGGTACTTCACGATGTAGACAGGGAGCTACTGGAATCGTTCAAGAACCTCGGGATGACAGTGAACGCGCTGATGCAGGACGAACGTTTCGTGGAAGCTCTCAAGGCCGTTGAGGAGTTCATCAGCGACGACGTGTCTGCCAGGTACCTGACGAAGGAGGGCAAGAGGCTAGATTCAAAGGATGAGGCTGCATGGTTTACAATGTGGTCGATTGGTCTTGGCCTCCTGAAGGTCGTTGCTCCGATAATACCCAACGTCTCCGAGGAGTTCTACCAGCAGTACTTCAGGGACAGGGAGGGCTCACCGAGCATCCACTCTGTCTCGTGGCCGGAGCCGTTCGAGGGGCTGGAGAATCCGATACGCACGCAACCCAAGACGGCGGCGAAGAAGCCGAAAGGTGGGTCCAGGTAACGCTGGCTCAAGGCGACCAGAACTTGGAACCTTTCTTCTTGGTGTCCCATGCGATGAGCGTCCGCATGGCCTCAACCCCGACCTTGATGCAATCTGTCATGTTCTGCTCGAAATCGATCACCTTGTCGGTCGGGTGCCATGGGACGACATCCGAGACCGTGCAGATCGCACCAGCGCGCAGGCCAAACAGGGAACACAGCGTGAGAATCGTGCCATTCTCCATTTCCATGTTCTTCACTCCCATCTTCTTCGCGTCTGCCAGTCTGTCTACCATGAATGAGGGCATGTATCCCGACTGGGACATCGGCGAAATCTTCCCGTCGACAAGGACCTTGTTCTCGCTGTAGAACCCGTCCACCGACAGGCACACGCCGACATCGTACTTCGCCTTCAGCCTCTTGGCACTGTCTATGAGCGCAAGCACGATCTCGTGGTGCGCAACCGCAGGGTACTCGGGCCACGCATAGCTCTTACTGGTGCCATCAGCTCTGACTGCTCCTGTGGCAATCACGAAATCCCCCTTCCCAAGGCCGTCCGCGATGCCGCCGCTCGTGCCAATCCTGAGGAATGTGTGGGCGCCGAGGTTGGCGAGTTCCTCGATGAGTATCGCCGTCGACGGCCCGCCTATTCCTGTTGACGCGACGGTTACGGGGACCCCGTCAAGCAATCCGCCGTAGACTGTGTATTCCCTGTGCTGTGCGACCTTGGCCGACTTGGATAGCGCGGACGCGATCTTCGGCACTCTCTCCGGCTCTCCGCAGAGGAGGACGTACTTCGCAACCTGACCTGAGTCTAGACCTGTTATCATCTGCACGGGCAACTGTTACACCCCGCTGGAAGCGGATGTGAATGTCAATACCCGGTAAATAAGCGCAATGGCTACGTCCTCATAGGAGAAGGAACACGATGGACAGGACCATGCCAAAGTAAGTGGACAGCAGCACGATCCCTCCGACCTGGCCGATCCTCATGTTCTTTACCATGAATACGAGCACTAGGAACGTCACCAGGTTCATCACCAGGGTTATCGGCAGCACCATGCTTGTGTCGAATTCGAATGGTTTGGAAATACCCATCAGGCCGAGCGTGAGGAGGACGGTCACGATGTTGGCCCCTATGCCCTCTCCGAGCGCGAGGTCTCCATAGCCTCTGCGCGCCGCGTGGTACGATGCGGCAATGTCCGGGAGCGTCGTCCCCATCGCAACGAGCGTGATTCCGGTGAGCCACGGATCTAGGCTGAAGTCGTTCGTCACATGGAGTATGCTCCTAACGACGAGCTCAGCACCCATAACGGACCAGAGGACGCCGAGAACAAGCCATTGGGCGCCCGCCCTCACCTCGATCTTCCTGCCGAACAGATGCCCCATCAGCTCAAGCTGGATCGTGGCATCCTCCATGGTCTTCTCCAGCTCCTCCGGGTCAGATATCCTCTCTATGAGCAGCAGGTTCATCGTGTAGGGGATGAACAAGATCATCAATGCGATGCCCTCCAGGAACGTGAGATTGCCGTCCAGCAGGAGCACAGACGCCACTATCGTGACGGTCATCAGGAACACTGCATCCCGCATGATCATGTCCCGCGTAACCTTCAGCGGAACGATGATTGCGGTCAGTCCAATGACGAAAGCAATCGTCACCACATTCGATGCTAGGCCGTTCCCGAGGGCAATGGTTGTGGCGCCCTCCTGGAGAGCCACCAGAGATACAAGGACCTCCGGCATCGCGGCGAGGGTTGAGACCACCAACATCCCGATGACGAACCGGCTGATGCCTAGGTTCCGAGATACCGCAACTGCATTGTCCGTGATGAACTTCGCACCTTGATTCAATACAATGAAACCGATAGGTACGAGCGCAACGAATAGCAGCGAAGAAGTGTCTACCATAGCCCATCCCGACGGCGACAGCTCCATCCAGAGATGGCATCCAACGATATATCACTTTTCGAGGCGACAGACGGTCAACTTCAGGAAGATTGAATAGCGCGGACGCACTGCGAACGCGCATGCGTGGCGCGTATTGCCTCGTCGCCTTGCTTCCGAAGCAGACACGCATCAGAGTCGGCGCAATTGGACGGCACGATTTCCGCCCTGGCGCATACGTCTACATAGGCTCGGCCCTTGGCGGCATCGAGAAACGCGTGGGACGGCACAAGTCCAACAAGAAGAGTAAGAAGTGGCATATCGACTACCTCCTGGCCAAAGCTGAAGTCCTGTCGACGATTTCAATTCCTTGCGATAGGAGGGATGTCGAATGTGAAGTCGCGAGAGCCCTCGTTGACTGTGAGGGCGCCAGCATCCCCGTCAAGAGGTTCGGATCATCTGACTGCAAGTGTGCATCCCATCTACTGTACTTCGGAAATGTAGATGCGGAATGGGTCCTTGAGGAGTTGTCTATGCGGCTGTCCATGCTCAAGTGCGTCTATCCGATGCGCCTTTAGAGCATGTCATCTTGACCAGCTACCATTCGGATCCCACCGCTTAGCTGGCGCACGAGGGAATAGCATTTTATCGGCTCTGAACCGTTACCATCTCGAAATGGCGGAAGAAACGACGGTAATCGCACTTGTGATAGTCGGACTTGCAGTCCTTCTCTTCTATCTGTACATCACGTCGATTGAGAAGGTCTTCGAACGCATAGGATTCACCAAGGGCGAGGCAGGCACGATACTGGCAATCACTTTCATCTTGGGCTGGATAACGATACCGCTCTTCAAGTACAACGGGTGGTGGGTTGGGATAAGCATAGGTGGAGGGCTGATCCCGCTGATCATATGCGTGACCCTTCTGAAATCCAAGCGCGTCAACTTGGCGGAACTGACGATTGGCATAATCATCGCGGCGTACACGACTTATTTCGTGACTCGGGCGGAAGATGGAGTAGGCATTGTCGCAGACCTGCCTCTGGCGTTCGCCCCTGCATTGGCTGCCGGTCTTTTCTCGATGTCCACATTCTGGGCGGACTTATCAAAGGCTGCCCCGCTTGCGTACACATCGGGTGTCCTTGGGACCCTGATCGGGGCTGATGTGTTTCACCTCGGTGAAATGCTATCATTCACTCCTCCGGTCGACCAGACGGTCATACTGAGCGTCGGCGGCGCGAACATATTCGACATGGTCTACTTGACGGGCATAGTCGCAGTAGCGGTGGACATCCTAGTCTTCTGGGTCAAGAAGCAGGAGTCGAAGCGCGGATTCGGCACAGTCGTCGCGGAATTCAAGAGAGGCGCCGAGACTCTGCCCTACGCGAAGGATGTCGTGCCAGTTCCGAAGCTCGAACCCGGAAGGAAGGGGAAGCTTTAGTCGCTCACGCACCACGAACATTCAAGGCTCGCCTATCCCAAATCTCCAGCGAGATGATTGACATCAGTGCGAGTACGAACACTATCCAGAACGCATATGCGGGGTCTGAGAGCCTGTCTGCCAAGAATCCGGACAAGTAGACGGTCGCGGCACCACCTCCCAGCTGAAGCCCGAATAGAATCCCGAACGCTGTACCTCTTTCATGCTCTTCGGTGGCGTCGGATATCAAAGAGAAGAGCGCCGGATATGTGGTGAACAGCAGTAAGCCGTAGGCAATCAGTATCCCGCCCACGATGTACCAATCCGAGAAGAAAGCGAGCAGTATTACCGAAACTGCGGAGATCATATACCCGAATCTGAGGAGGTTCCGCTTGCCGAACCGTGAGCTCATCACTCCGAAGTAGTAGGATGTTACAGCACCCACCCCGATCCAGAGCGCGAACACGAGGTCTGCGCTACCTGCCGACCATTCACCAGAGTTCATCAAGCGCAGAGGACCGAAGTAGCTCGTCACCTGGTACAGTGCGCCACCTGTCACTATTGGCACAGCCAGTATGCCTATCTTCCTGAAGGTGTGGACCGCGCTGGTCCTCTTTGCGGTCCTCTTCCCATCCGCCTTGATCCCCGTTTCCTCCACGAGCGTGAGCCCGAGAATGACAGCCGAAAGGTTCAGCGCTGCCCACAGCATGCACGGCAGCTTCCACCCATAGGCTTCAGCCAGGAAGCCAGAGGAGCCGAGCGCGACAATGACCCCGACGTTCCCGATTCCGCTCTGCACTCCCAACGCAGTCTCAAGGTACGCGCCTCCATACGCCCTTGTGATCCAACTTGTCCCAACTGGATGGTAGAACGCAGCACCAACCCTCATTACTATGACGACCGTGAAGAGCCCGACGAAGTCGTTGACCAGGAGCAGTAGCAGGAATGACAGCCCCATCAATCCGGCTCCAATCTCGAGCAGATATCGCGAGAATGCCCTGTCTGCAATCCTTCCTACTCCGTACTGCACAACCACTGTGATCAAGAGCCCGAACCCGAGGATTCCGACATCGTAGTAGGATAGGTCCATCTCATCGACCAGGACGGGCACGAGCGCGACGAGTGCCATCAGAGTGCCGTCGTTGCAGAGATGATGGAAGCTGATCGTGAACAGGAGCCTGCGACTGTTGACCATATGAGTTCCGGTGCACTGAATGTAGAGCCCACATATCTCGCTTTGCAAACATATATCCGGTCTCCTAGCTGTCTCCTGGGCGTGTTCCAGTTCCCGCGCGGCATGCGCCTGTCGACGCTGGAGGAGAGAGGAGAGTTCTATCGAGACGAGTTCGAAGTCGATGCGCTCTCGGGATGGATCGGGCAACGAAAACGATCGCTGAAGCTCGCGATGATTCTTGGAAGGCACACAGGGATCGTGATGCCCTCGCGCGAGCAGGACAAGGACAATGTCGTGATCATAGACGACTGGGACAGTGCGCATGACTTGAGAAGCTACGCGCTCGACTACCTTCCTGAGTCAATGTATTACGACAGGAACAGGTATGTCGACATCAGGGAATGCGCCGGTTGTGTGCGCAACAGACGCGCTTGTAGCAGATGCAACAACTTCGACGGCCAGCAGTTGGCGTTCGACCTGGACCCGGAGAATGTGGACTGTCCGTACCATGGCCACATCGGGCAGAGGATGCAGAGCGGCAGAGGGCTCTCATTCTGCATGATCGAGTTCAAGGCGGTCCGCAGACAAGCTCTATTGCTCTCAGTGGAACTCCGTGAAAAATACTCTGAAGTGCGTGTGGTGTACTCTGGCCGAGGCTTCCACGTGGTCGTCGACGATGAGGACGCATACCTGCTCGCGCGCAGGGAACGCATCAAGATTGCGCGCGCATGCGCACGAAGATATTCCATAGATGAGTGGGTCACGGCCGGCGGTTCAAGGTTGATGCGCCTGCCCTATTCACTCAATTCGTTGGTTTCTAGAAGATGTATGGTAATGAAAGATGGAAGAGATTTGTTGCAGTTTGACCCTCGAACATCGAGGACGGTGTTGCCCAAGTTTGTGAGGTCAGCGTGAGCGACTGGCTCTGATCTCCTTGCCTTTGTAATAGCCCTTCTTCTTGGCCGCCTTTCCGGCTTTCTTGGAGGCCTTCTTCTTTCCAGCCATTGAGATACTCCTCCTGTCGCAAGAAGTCACAAACCCGTTTGTTACTTCTTCTTCTTTTTCTTCACTGCCTTCTTCTTAGTTTTCTTTCCACACTTTCCACAGGCCATATCTCTTTCCTCCTTCTAAGTCATTCGCACTTCTGGCTATAGTGCGCTCTCAGGTGCATCTTCCCCATCCAAGAGCCATTGCCGTGAGGCAGTCCGCTCCGTTCCGACGCAACCTCTGAATCCTTAATGCTGTCGTACCATAAGTGTCTTTGGTATTTCGCGTTGAGTTCACAGCCCTCGAGTGCGATTGACACAATTGGTCGATTCAACCTCTCTCACGCAGCGAATGCGCAACATACATTGGGAAAGGTTCATTAAACCTACGACCAATACATTGCCCAGTCAAGGAGCGTCTGAGCGTTTGATGCAGGACGAGAACACGCGCAAGCTCAAGGTCTGTCTGATAGGGGACGTTGGAGTGGGCAAGACGAGTCTCATCAGGCGTTACGTTCTCGACGTATTCGACGACAAGTACATCGCCACGATTGGAACGAAGGTCACCAAGAAGGAAGTCGAGGTCAAGGACCCGAAGACAGGTGACCCGCAGAGAGTCGTGCTGCTGATCTGGGACATCATGGGCCAGCCGAGCTTCAGGGAAGTCTTGAGGGAAGCGTATTTCTACGGTGTGGAGGGCGCGCTCGCGATCTGCGACGTTACCAGCAAGGAGAGCCTCGGAGAGCTGAGGTATTGGATCAAGGCGATGACTTCGACCACGGGTCGCGTGCCGATTGTGTTCCTCGGCAACAAGTGTGACCTTCGCGATGAGACACGGATACCGTTTCAGGACCTGGAAGTGTTCGCACGGAAGCATGATTCCGCGGCGATGCTCACGTCCGCGAAGACGGGATACAATGTGGAGCAGGCCTTCGTGACTCTGGTGGACAGGATGCTCTATCCCCAATGATCTCTTTGGGACCATATGAATAGTAATATGTGGGATGAGACATTCGTGTCCCACGGGGTTGAGTTATGGACGTGCGATGTGCCAGTGCGGTCTTTTTCAATGGCAAGGTGTACACCCTCGCGCGTCATCGGCAGATGGCGAGGGCAATCGCGGTTGCAGACGGACGAATCGTGGGAGTCGGCGATGACTCTGAGATCAAGAGGATGGCCCCACGCGGAGCCTACAAGATTGATCTAGGCGGACGAGCGGTGGTCCCGGGGTTCATCGACTGCCACACTCACTTTGTTCAGATGGGTTTGGACGCGATGACTGTCGACCTCTCGCACACGAAAACCATCGACGAAGCGCTGTCTTTGATGAAGGAGTCTGCAAAGAAAACGCCTCATGGTGAGTGGGTCGTCGGGACAAACTGGAAGGAGAGCGGGTGGGAGAATGGCAGGTTCATGACCAGGAAGGATCTCGACGACTGCTGTCCCGAGAACCCCGCCGTGGCACACAGGGTCTGCGGACACCTCTCGTCAGTGAACACAAGGGCAATCGAACTCCTCGGCATAGACGACAAGACGCAGGATGTCGAGAGGGACGCCTCTGGAAGACTCACGGGGATACTCACGGAAAGTGCTGTCTCGATAGTCCGCAATGCGCTCAAGCCGGACGAATCCCGGAAGATGAGGGGGCTAATGCTCGCGATTCACAAGGCGCATTCGCTAGGTGTCACTTCCATAAACGACAGCTGCTCTCAGGGAGATCTGGCGATCTACAGATGCGCTGAGAAGGCTGGTAAGCTCAGTGTCCGGACATACCTGAACATGCCATCAGATGCGCTAGATTCACTTCTCGAGCTCTCATATGTCTCTGGCATAGGATCCGAGTGGCTCAAGCTTGGCGGGCTGAAGATCTTCTGTGACGGCGCACTTGGCGCAAGGACGGCAGCTTTGTCAGAGCCGTTTGCAGACGATCCAGGGAACAAAGGGATGCTTGTCCACAGTCGAAAGGAGTTCGATGACATCATCATGAGGACCCACGAGGCAGATATGCAGTTGGCGGTGCATGCAATCGGTGATGCTGGGATTGAAGTCACGATCAAGGCAATCGAAGCTGCTCTGGAAAGACGTCCTCGGAAAGACCATAGGCACAGGATCGAGCACCTCGAGCTGCCTGCCGTAGGCCACTTGAAGAGGATGAGGACATCGAAGATCATCGCATCTATGCAGCCGAACTTCATAGGTGAATGGGGCGGCACAGATGGCATGTATCTTGCGAGGCTCGGTCCGAGGCGTCTCGTCCGGAACAACCCTTTCAAGGAGATCTTGAATAGCAGGGTGAAGCTCGTCTTCGGCTCAGATTGCATGCCGTTCTCCCCAGTCTATGGGATACACTCTGCGGTGAACGCGCCGCACGATGCTCAGAGGATATCGGTTTCGGCTGCGGTTAGTGCATACACTCGGGACGCCGCCTATGCATCGTTCGAAGAGAGGCTCAAGGGCACGATAGAGGAGGGGAAGTTGGCGGACTTCGTCGTCCTGTCCGCCGACCCGTTCGAGGACCCCAAAGCCATCTCCTCGATAGTCGTGTTGAAGACGGTGGTCGGAGGCAGCATCGTGTTCGAGAGGCGGAAGAGGTGATGTGATGGAAGCAAGGCAAATCATGTCCAAGGATGCGCCAAAGCCGGTCGGACCGTACTCCCAAGCTGTTCTGGTCGGCCACACTCTCTACTGCTCGGGGCAGATTGCGCTCGACCCGAAGACGGGAGAGCTCGTAGGAAAAACCGCCTCAGAGCAGGCTGAAAGGGTCCTTAGGAACCTGAACGCAGTCCTCAAGGAAGCGGGCTGCGACCTTTCGGATGTTCTGAAAGTCACAATGTACCTGAAGAGCATGACTGACTTCGCGAGTGTTAACGAGGTGTACGCAAGGCACTTCGGCAATCACAGACCTGCCAGGTCAACGGTCGAGGTTTCTGGGCTGCCGAAGGGAGCTCTCATAGAGATCGACGCGATAGCCTCCGTCGGATAGATCGAGTTGTTCTCATCTACTGAAGGACACTACATCGGCCAAGGCCTTCAATTCCGGCGGTGGCACGGCAAGTTCGTCCTAGGTCAAGCTCGTAAAGAGTACGGAGGCAAGGGCGAGTATTGCTGACCGCGTTCCCGAGCCTCGATTCCTCATTGCGGCTTGGATTTCCCATTTCGCTGCACCGAATCCGAGACATGTTGATACCGGTTCAATCAGGAGTCGACGGATTTCCTGCTCCTGTCAAATGGCTCGAGCTTATCCCGACAAGGTTTAAGTAGAATGTGGGAGTACGGATACTGTCAATTCCGAAAGACAGTTTTGGATGACCAAGTTGGATTGTAGACAACGGAGGTGCAAGACATGAGCATATTGGTTCTCGGTGCATCGGGGCAGATTGGCGCCTACACCGTCCAGGACTTGGTGGAGTTCTGCGGTGAGAAGGACGTGATCGCCTCGAGCAGGAAGATGAGCAACGTGAAGACGGCGATGGACGACCTGAAACTCACGAAGAAGATCAGGCTGATGGAGCTTGATGCGACTCAGACCTCGAAGGTCCTCGAAACGATCAAGAAGGAGAAGGTCGAATCCGTCGTCAACTGCGCGTGGTACCAGACGAACTTGGGAGTCATGGACGCTTGCCTGAAGGGCGGTGCCACCTACACGGACCTCGGCGGGTTCTTTGACACTTGCCTGAAGCAGATCGATCTGCACAAGAAGTGGAAGGATGCTGGCATCAATGCGACGATCGGCCTGGGCAGCACTCCTGGAATGACCAACGTTGCGGGTGCCGCCGGTGCGAAGAGGCTCGACACTGTCGATGCAATCGACATAGTCTGCGCCTGGGGCAACACTCTCCCTGTGAAGGAAGCTGGCTGGCCTGGGTATTCGATCAGAACCGTCTTGGATGAATTCACACAGGAATCTGTCCAGTGGATCAACGGCAAGTATGAGAAGCAGAAGATACTGAGCGGCGAGACCGATGTCGTCATGCCCGACCCGATTGGAAAGGTCAGGGCATACTACATCAAACACTCGGAGCCCGCGACAATGGGCAAGTACCTCAAGGCCAAGAGGTGCACGTTCAGGATCGGCTTCCCGACGCACGACATGAATACCTTCCTAACGCTGAGGGCGTTGGGATTTGCGGACGACAAGCCCATGGACCCCTACAGTGTCTCTCCCTTGGACTACCTGACGAGGATGTACCAGAAGGGTGTCGAGGCAGGAAGGGGGGCGCCTCCGAAGGAGAAGTTCGAGTACGATATGTTCAGGATCGACTGCGCGGGCAGGAAGGACGGGATGCCGAAGACCATCACCTACTTCATCATCACGTGGAACGACCCGGAGAGGGGCGTCTCATCGGCAAGGGACACGGCGACCCCGCCCGCAATTGTGGCACACTGGCAGCACACGAAGAGGATCAAGGAGTCCGGCGTGTTCCCAGCTGAGGCAACAGTCGAGCCAGAGGCGTTTTTCGAGGAGCTCGGCAAGAGGAAGATATACGTCGATGAGCAGGTCACGGCCACGACGAAGTACTACTGAAGGGACTCGACAAACTCCAAGGGGGAGAGGCAGGGCCTCTTCCCAATGATTCTTTCTTCTCCTTCATTGTCCGTCTCATTTGCTTTCTTCGGGCATCAATGCGAGCAGACGTGCGAGCGCCACAGTGTAGTCCTCCAGCTTGACGTCGACGGCCGATGGGTCCACTGGAACCTTGTCCTGAATCGCGCACCTCATGTGGATCTGGCACTTCGGACAGAACATCAGCAGTCTGTCGGCCCCGACCTTCTTCGCTTCCGCAACCCGATCCACTTGCATCCTCTTCGCGTTCGCATTGCAGTTCGCCCACGCGCTCACGCCGCAGCAAAGGGCCTTGTCCTTGGTGTTCTCCATCTCCACGAACTTCGCGCCGGAGAAGGCCTTTGCCAGCTCCCTGGGGGAGTCGTAGACCCCCGAGTGGCGACCGAGCCTGCAAGAGTCGTGGTAGGAGAAGGAATACGGCTTCTCGGAGGTCTTCTCAACCTTCAGGGCACCACTGTCCATCAGTTCCTTGACGTAGTCCGAGATGTGGACTAGCTCGAATCCAAGGTCACCCATAAGGTCCTGATAGTCCATTTTGAAAGTCCTGTAGCATTCTGGGCAGGTGAAGACAACTCTCCTTGCGCCCGACTTCTTGATTAGCTCGATGTTGTGCTCCATCAGCTTCTCGAAGTTGTCCTCGTCACCCGTCCAGTTGAGGTCGTGGCCGCAGCATTTCTCTTCGTTGCTCACGACTGGCACGATCCCCGCCTTGTTCATGATCCTAACCGCGCTCTCGCATATGTCTTCGAGTTTCAGCCCTTCCCTGTCATAGAAGATCGCGTCATAGTGCGGCAGACAGCCCACGAAGTAGAACACGTCTCCTTTGTCCGCGACCTTCATGTCCTTCTTGACCCAACGGAGCCGATCCTGCTTGAGGTTGCTCTTTGCCATTATCCGCTGCACGGCGTGGATTAGTCCTCCCTGGGAGCAGAGCGGGGCAGCTCCATACTCGACCGCCTCTTCCCTCATCCCTCGGATGAAGCCGGTGTAGTCGACCTTGTAGGGGCACATCGAGTTGCACTGTTCGCAAGTGGTGCACGTCCAGATGTCGCTGTCATGGGCGATGTTGTCCACGATGCCTTCCATGGCCCTCAGTACGATCGTTCTCGGCGCGAAGCTGGTGTCGAATTTCGCGATCGGGCATACGGTCGTGCACTTGCCGCATTCGACGCAGTCGAACGCACCGGTATCCTCGATCAACTGTTTCACGGACGCTATTGTCTGCTCCTTCGACCTAGCCTTCTTCTCCTTCTGCACCTTCAGCAGCGGGATCGGCCCGAGCGCCCTAACCTCCTCCACGAACGCCTTCGCGGTCTTTGCGAACTCTGTCCGCTCCGAAGCGTTGATCCATTCCGTCCTGAGCCGTTTGGAATCGAGGCCGACGATGTCGAAGAGCTTCTTGAGCGCGTCCACGCGCTCCTGGGCTTTCTTATTGCCCGAGACATAGTGACAGTTGTCCATCAGACAACCGATGACGATGACCCCATCCGCGCCGTGTTCGAACGCATCCATGATGATGGCCGGCTCGACGCTGCCAGAGCACATCACTCGTACTACGTTGACGTTCGGGGGGTAGTCGATCTTGTTCACACCAGCTAAGTTTGCGGACGGGTACCCGCACCAAGTGCACGTGAAGGCGATTATCTTTGGCTCGAAATGCTCAGTCACTCGAGCTCACCTCTTCAGTCATGGCTCGGATCATCGCCTCAACCTGCTCTGGCTTGAAGTTGTTGATGGTTATGGCCTTGTTGCAGCAAGCCACGGCGCAAGCTCCGCAACCCTCGCACCTAATCTCGTCGATCTTCGATACAAGCACTTGCTTTCCCTTGTCCTCGACGATTGTTATGGCGCCGTATTCGCACGCCTTCTCGCATCTCCCGCAGCCTCTGCATCTCTTCTCGTCAACAAAAGCCACGATCCGCGGGAACTTGATTTTGCCCTTCTTCATGAGCTCGACGGCACTGGCAGCGGCAGACTTCGCATCCTCTATGGAGTACCTGATTCCCTTGGGACCTTGAGCTGTGCCCGCGACGTATATCCCCCTGCGGAACTCCGATGGGAACATCGGGTTGATATCCTTCATGAACTTGTCGATGTCCGTCTGTATGTGCAACATCTTTGCGATCTTGTCGCTTCCGTCAGCTGGTTCCTGGCCGACTGCCAGAACAACGAGGTCGGACTCAATGTTAAGCAGCGTATCAGAGTCAGTGTCTAAGGCCCTCACGAAAATCTTGCCCTTATCCTCAACGATCTCCGAGATGCGCCCGCGGACGAAGATGATGCCCTCTTCTTTCGCAGCCTGATAGAACTCCTCAAAACCCCTGTACGGGCCCCTTAGGTCGATGTAGTGGATATACACGTTCGCCTCTGGGTTGATGCGCTTGATCTCGCGCGCCTGCCCTATTGCGTACGTGCAACACACGAGCGAGCAGTGCAAGTTGCCCTTCGTCTTGTCCCTGGAGCCCACGCATTGGATGAAGTTGACTGTCTTGGGGGCCTTTCCGTCCGAAGGCCTCCTGATGCCGGTACCCTCCTCGCGCTGGGCGACTATCAGCTGCTCGAACTCGACTGTCGTGACGATGTTCGGATTGCCATACCTAAGCTCCGATATCCGCCTCGGGTCGAAGGTCTTGGACCCCGTCGCCACAATGACTGTGCCGACATCGATCTCCTTAGGTCCAGCAGGCGTTTTGAGCCTTACGTGGCGGGAGCCGAAGCCTCCAGACATGTCTTCGATCTCCGTGTTGAGAAGCACCTCAATGTTCTTCGCTTGGAGCACGTCCTCGATCTTTGGGGTGAAAACGCACTCCTTGCAGTACTGCATGCAGCAAATGCCGCAGTTGTGCGTTGGGAAGGTCATGCTCAGCTTGTACGCCCTCCCCCCAAGCTCCCCCGTTCTTTCGACAAGGCTGACCTTGAATCCTTCGCGAGCAATGTCCAAAGCAGCCTGCATTCCAGTTACGCCACCACCGATGACAAGTGCCGAGTCTTTGATGGGTATCTCGATGTCCTCGAGAGGAACGAGCTCAGCCGCTCTGGCAATCGCTCCTCTCACAAGGCTCTTTGCCTTCGCAGTAGCAGCTTTCTTGTCAGAATGAACCCACGCGCATTGCTCCCTGATGTTGACTTGCTCGACGAGGTATTTGTTCAGTCCCTCCTCCTCGAGCGCACGATTGATTATCAATCCCTGGATGTTTGGCGAGCACGCGCCCACGGCCACGCGCTCGAATTTCTTGGACTTAAGCTCATCCTTGAGATACTTCTGTCCTTCCCTCGAGCAGAGCGCCTCGTGAACGCCGACAGCCACGACCCTCGGGTCCTTCCTGAACTCTTCGCCGATGACCTCGAGGTCGAGCTTTCTCCCGATATCATCCCTGCAGGTGCAAAGGAAAACCGCTATCCCTTTCCGCTCCTGTTCCTTGCCCGTGGTCTGGTGCGTCAACGTAGCCCTCCTTGTGATCTCACTGTTCCAGATGTCTCAGCACGAGACGAACTCGACTCCCTGTTCCAGCTTTGCTCTTCGCAGTGCGTTGTAGACTCCCTCGAGAATGCAGGCCTCCGTCACATATCCATAGAAGTCGCCCTTGTCGAAGACCACAAGCGTCGACACTCTTGAATTGGCCATCGCCTTCGCGACCCAGCGAAGGTCGAGCGAAAGATTAGTCAGCACGACCAAAGGCTTTGACATCACGTCCGTGACCTTCGTCTTCTTTGGGTCCTTGCCCTCGGCAATCACCTTGGATATGATGTCTCTCTTCGTGATGATGCCATATGCATCGTTCTTGTTCTTCCTGGGTACGAGGAGAGTGAAGCAGTCCTTGTCAAGCATCTTGTGGATCGCGTTGTGGACCGAAGCCCCGTCTTCGATTGTCGGCAGTTCGAAGGTTTTGACGATATCCTTCAGGATCAGCAATGGCTTGCCCATCTCTAGACCCCCTTCTCCTTCGAGACGATAGCCCTCAAGATGTCAACGTCCGAGATGAATCCGAGGAAGTTCTCGCGGTCAAACACGGCGATCTTGGAGACGCCCTCGTTTGCCATCTTCTTCGCCACCCAACGCACGTCCAAATCGAGGTTGTTCATCACCACGAGCGGCTTTCTGACAAGGTCGAGGACCGGGGTTTTCGTCAGGTCCCTTCCCTCAGCTACCGCGCGCTCGACGATGTCCCAGCGGGTCAATATCCCGTACGAATCATTCGGACTGTCCCTGTCCACAAGCAGGAAGTCGGTCTTGTTCTCGATCATCAACACCAATGCTTCGCCCGCAGTGGCGTCTGGACGAATCTTGACGTGGCGCGACCGGCCAACGATGTCACGAAGCTCCATATCTCTCCCCTCCAAAGCCAGAGTCCGAAACAGCGTTATGGCTATGACTGTATAAGAACATTGCCAGATGCCAGTTTTCCATTCGTCAGGCAATTCATCTGGCACTGGAGGCGCCTGTCGGTATGGTGAGAACTGATAATACCAAAGAATGCAATCGCATTCCCGATGAGGAGCCAATTTGACGCTCTGTTGAACCCCCGTTCCGTGGCGCTGGTCGGAGCTTCCGCCAACCCCGCGAAGATCGGTCACATCGCCCTGAAGAACCTGTCCAAGGGCAAGTTCAAGGTCTACCCGGTCAACCCGAAGGAGAAGAGAATACTCGGACTGAAATGCTACCCCTCGGTCGCGGACATCCCGGGGGATGTGGACCTCGCAGTCGTGTCGCTCCCCGCAGAGGCATCAATCGAGCCTGTGAAGGACTGCGCAAGAAAGGGTGTTTGCTTCGTGATCGTGACTGCCTCGGGGTTCAGGGAATCAGGTCCCAAAGGAGCGAAGCTCGAAGCTGGACTTGTCGAAGCCTTGGAAGGGTCGCGAACCCGGCTCCTGGGACCAAACACGATGGGCGTTCTTGTCCCGTCATCAGGGCTCGACACCCTCTTCATCCCTCGCGAGAAGAGCAAGCGGCCAAAGGCCGGTGCAATCGCGATGATTTCTCAGAGCGGTGCAGTTTCCGTATCATTTCTTGAGAAGGCAGAAGCCTCCGGAATCGGCATCTCTGCCTGCGTAGGGCTCGGCAACAAGGCGAATGTAGACGAGAACGAGATGCTGCGCTACTTCGCTTCGAACGCTAGTACGAAATGCATCGCTCTGTACCTTGAATCCTTCACAGATGGAAGAGATTTCGTCAAAGTGTCTAGGGGCGTCACAATGGAGAAGCCGATAGTCCTCCTGAAGGGCGGACGTTCCAAAGCGGGTCTGAGGGCTGCGAGCTCGCACACAGGGGCCATCAGCTCGGCTTCCGACACGTTGATCGACGGTGCGCTCGCCCAGGCCGGCGTTGTCCGGGCCTACGATGAGGAGGAACTGATTGACGTCGCGAAGGCTCTCGCGTACATCGACCAAATAAAGGGTGACCGGATTTGCGTGGTTGCCAGTGCTGGAGGTTTCGGAGTAATCGCCTCGGACCTGGTCGAATCGTATGAACACGGAGCCGGGCTCAGGATGGCCTCGCTGTCGGAGAAGACGATGAAAGCGCTCCAGGAGATCGTCCCGTGGTACTCATCTGTGAAGAATCCTGTCGACCTGACCTCCTCGGTCACAGATGAGATGTATGACGCCGTCCTCGAGATCCTCCAGGCTGACCAAGGGGTGGACGGCATCATGATGTCCCTTGAGCTTCAGCCTCCGAACATAACGAAGAGGCTGATTGAGATTGGATCGAAAAGGTCGCTGCATGGCAACTCGCCGATCGTGATCAGCGCGTTCGGGGGAGAGCGCACCCAGGCGATGCTGAGAGAGTTCGAGAAGAGGGGAGTTCCCGCATATCCCACGATCTGGCGAGCGATCAGGGCGTTGGGCGCCTTGGCGAAGAGAGGGAGCTACCTGAGAAGGTCGAAATAAAGTGCCTTCAGAAGACCCACTGAGTTGCTTTCAGGGATTCGGATGGGTCTTCTGGAATCGGTTTCGGAAGTAGTTTTCCTAACCGCCGATCCTGAAGACCTTGGTGCCGCACTTCGGGCAGGTGCCCTTCGTTGCAGGCTTCCCATTCTTCAGCTTGACTTTCTTCGGGTCTTTCATCTCGACGGACTTCTTGCACTTGACACAGTAGGCCTTTGTCAAATTTCCCACCGTCCCTGTATCGCCTCGTGTTAATATATAGTCTTTTGGATGATTTCCAGTCGACGAGGTCGGACTGTGGTTTTCACCTGTCTGGCTTCGGGAAACGTGTACGTTTCGGTTTCCGGCGACGGATTGCCGAAAGAGAAATATAGTGTTCTGTCAAGTTTCCCGTTCGAAGGGATGGGCCTAGATGCCAACATCGACCGCGGGGAGCCAGAAACACAAGAATGACTCCCATGATGACACATTCTCCGCGATGTACACGAACCAGGTCGCGGTCAATTTCGGAAAAGGACTGGCCGACCCCTTCGTCCCTGCTCTGGCGCGATATGTACTGCAAGCGACGCCCCCGCAGCTAGGTTGGCTGCAGGCCTTCATCAATCTATTCCCAGCAGTCATGCAGGTGCCTTGGGGGAAGCTGAGCGACTTCATGAGGCGGCGTATCCCATTCCTGGTCATCGGCGGAGTACTGTCCTTCGTCATGTACTTCTTCATGATCGGCGCACTGAACGCTTGGCAGCTGATCATCCTGGTCGCTGTTCAGATGTTCGTGGGTTCAATGATGATCCCTACCTGGTCTGCGCTCGTGGGTGATATCACAACCGTGAAGAATAGGGGGTCAGTAATGGGCAAGTTCTTCGCGGCCTCGTCGCTTGCCAGCGTAATTGGCACTATCATCGCATCGGTCTTGATGGAAAAGGGAAACCCAGAGGCAATGGCTGTGTATGCAATACCGTTTTTCGTGGCAGGGGCTGCTGGTCTTCTGGGCTCGCTCGTCCTGCTAGAGGTCAAAGAGCAGAAGCTGAGGGTCTACGCGTCTCCGAAAACGATATTCAAATTCAGCCTCAAATCCTTCATATTCATTGATGACCTGACCGAGAACAAGTACTTCCGAAATCTGGTCGTGCTGAACACCACATTCAACTTCATAATGTCCATCATCTGGCCGATACTGATCCTCACATACATCGAGGTGCTCCACGCAACGCTTTTCGAAATCGGAATGATGACAGTGATATCAACCGCAGCAATCCTCTTCTTCCAAACCAAGGTCGGGAAGTTATTGGATGTGATTGGTCCAATGCCCCAGATCTTGATATCGAGGTTCGCCTTCATCTCGGTACCGATTGTCTACGCTCTGGCAACAGAGGTCTGGCATATCTATGCTCTTAATGCGGCCCTCGGGTTCGCCTCGGCAATGGCGAACGTCGCCTTCTTCTCCTACATAATGGACGTCGCACCCGATGAGAAGAGGGGCGAGTACTTCGCGGTCTATAACACAATGATCGGAATCGCCACATTCGTCGGCTCGATCCTTGGAGGTTATCTGGCCCTCATCTTCCTCGACTACAACGGTGGTAACTGGGTCCTTGGCCTTGGGGCCGTCTATGCGATTTCGGCAATCGGTAGGGCTGCATGTTCCGTGTGGTTCTTCAAGCTGAAGGACCCTGTCGAATACCCAGAGACGCTGACGAGCGTGACGAAGAAAGCCATCAAGCGATGGCGCGATAGCCACTGGTCTCCTTTCTGAACCTAGGGAAAATCAATGTGTAAGGGGTTTGTCTGAGTGCCTACTGGAACCGCTTGCCAGCGACATAGGTTCTCAGGTTCCTCCTGTCAGCCCTCGGTACGGCCTTGAGGGTCTTCTCCAGGGGTATTGTCTTGCATGTCATCCAGAGTCTGCTCGGTCGCATTGCATCCACCTCCTTCAAAAGTGAAACATCGGCTCGTCCCGCTCGCGCGGATCTCGCCCTTCACTAGCAGGATGCTCGTGCAAGCCCGCTATCTATGGGAAAACAATCCAATCCTTTGCGGGTTTGCGCGAACATACTTATCGATTGAATCTGAGGCGCGGGGGATATAAGGACATTTCCCCGTTACCCTCCGTGAGCATTCGAATGTTTATATAAAAACATTACTTGATTATTCTGAGGCGTCTCTTGCGACGCGTATCGAACACAAATCCGGGCGACTGGTCATTGTTGCAGACTTGTCTTCACATGCAATCCAATTATTAGATGGATGTTACAATATAATGATTCACATAAAAACATGGGCGCGTCGAAAATCGAGGCGCCGACAGACCACTTTCGTTTTTCCTCGTGGTTAGACAGCTCCTCAACCCGAGAAGACCAGGATCAGCCCTATTGCAGCGAATATCCCGATAAGAAGGAGTCCGAGGAAGACTAGAGCCCGCTTGTCTATCATTCAATCTATGGAAGGTAGGATTTCTCTGACTTAACTCTTTTCCCCGATGAGCCATGATTACAGAAAATCACCATATAGGCCCTATGGCATCCACCTCCAATATGTCAATCGAGGAACTGACGGCGTTCACTAGCAAGGAGCGCATTCTTCTTTACCTCTCGGATTTCTTGCACATGGATGAAAGATACGAGCTCCCTGCAGATCTGACCCAGGAGTCCATTGCGTTCGGAACAGGAGTGCAGAGGAAACACCTGTCGCAGTACCTCGATGACCTGATGACGGAGATTCTTGTCATCGAAAGGAAGGCCCACATTCACGGCATGAAGCAACGGATGAATGGATACTACCTCTCCGCTGGCGGGTTTGCCAGAGCCAAGGAATTGAGGATGAAGATCGAGCAGATCGTGGTGCCTTTCACCATGAACGGCACGACCTCCAAGACGAAGGTCTCCGAGATTGACGATGCGACATCCATTCACCTGAGTCTCTGCGATATCGTTCGAGAAGCCATCCAACAGGGCAGGCTGGACATGGACGACCTCGAAACGATTGAGGATCGAAGGCGGGAGGCACTCGAGAAGGAAGAGCAGGCATCCGACACGTACAGGAGAGCGCTCATGACTGCCTGGCGCGATGGCAGAGTCACTGCCACGGAACGGTTCCTCGTCGAGGAGCTCAGAAAGCACCTGAAGATCACTGACGAACAGAACAAAGCACTCGAAAACGAGATCATCAGAAAACTCGCCCAGGATCACATGGAGTTCAGAAGAATCTATCGCACCGTGCTCGAGGTGGCCCTGGCAGATCGCGAGATATCGGGGCCAGAGGAGGTGATCCTGGATAACCTGAGGAGAGTCATGAGGATTTCCAGGAACGAACACGATGACCTCTTCAAGGAGGTCGAACTGGCAGTGTGCGGTCCTCCTGGGTGCGAGAAGGACTTGCAGAAAGAGGCTATGCGGCTCATAAAGGAGCAGAGCCAGTAGACGCCAACCGGTTATCCGACTAGCTTGAACACCTTGTCGTGCGGGCGCACTCGTTCCTTCACCTTGATTCCAACGGATTGGCCCGCCACAACACTCTGGACTGGCTTCCGGTCGATCTCCATCGATTCGATCTTCTGCTCGATGTTCGTCGTTGCGCCCTTGATCCTTATCGTGTCCCCTACCGTGAGTGTGCCGGATACGATCTCCACGGCCGCCACGCAGGGTTTGGCGAAGAATATCGAGACCGTCCCTATCTGGACTTCATCGGTCATAACAATCCTCGCGTATCGAATCACCTTCTAGATATTTATCTGCTCTCCGGTCCGAGTGTGTCGTGACCCTAGCTTTTCCGGCGAGGAAGTAGCGGCAATGGGCCACGACAAGTTATAATAGGGAGGAGTGTTTCACTAACTTGTTATCCATATGGTCTGCAAAAGGGATGGACGATGCAGAACACGCCAGAAAGGACAACCAAGCAAGGGCAGAAGCTGAAGATATGCTCCACCCCGCCTCGTTTCGCTGGGGAGATGCTCGGCGTTCTTTCCGAGATAATGTCGGTCGAGCCATTGGACACTGTGCTCCAGAAGATTGCCACCACAATTGCTGACCTATTCTCGATGCGGACCCTCGTTGTAGGCGTTCGCGATGAGAGCGAGGACATATTCCGAATCAGGGCGACCCATGGCTATGAGGGCGAGCGACAAAAGAAGATAGTGAAGTTCATCTACAGCCAGGAGCGGCTCGAGATGGACATGTCTGACAAGTACAAGATTGGCGAGGGCGTGTACCTCATCCGCCCATCGCCTGGAGAGATCATCAAGGGCGAAGAGCCGTTCTATGAGAAGCTTCAGGAAATCGGGAAGCCGCGCACAGACCCGAGCATATGGCACGAACTCGACTATCTCCGGTTCCCGCTCAGGGACAGAAATGGCAAGCTCATGGGTTTCCTCGAGGTCAACTCCTCGGAGAACAACAAGATACCTGATAGCTCTACGATCGAGGCGATGCAGTTGTTCTCGCAGCTTGCGGGTGTGGCTATCGAGAACGCAAGCCTCTATCAGAATCGGCTAGAAACGATTCAACGGTCTAGGTTCCTCAGCGACGTCATCGCCCACGACATTAACAACTACAACCAGGCTGTCACGAGCTACCTGCAGATGGCGATCCAGAGCAAGTCCGGAATGGAGAAGGTCGGTACCTATCTGGAGCGAGCCTCTTCCGCCGCCTGGGGCATCAGCGAGATGATCCAGAGGGCGAACAAGCTAGTCAAGATAGAGGAAGAGGGAGCATTGAACCTCGGTCCAGTGGAGCTCGGCGAAGTGCTGAAGGAGAGCATAGACGAGACAATGAGGGAGCACCAGGGGATTGATGTCAAGATTGACCTCAAGCTGGGAAACCATCGGTACTTCGCTATGGGGAACGAACTTGCCAATGACATATTCACCAACATACTGTCAAATGCGATCAAGTACGATCCCCACGACAAGATACAGGTGGAGGTCAGCCTCGGGGAATTCACGGTCGAGCCAAGGCGATATTGGTGCGTCTCCATAGCTGACCGCGGCGTAGGAATCCCAGATTCCAAAAAGAACGTCGTCTTCGGAAGGTTCACCGGCGGGGAGATCGGGGCACCAGGGGGTGGCCTCGGCCTGTCGATCGTGCGCGCGATCGTGGAGGCGTACAAGGGCATGGTCTGGGTCGAGGACAGGGTGCCTGGCCTGCCATCCAGCGGAAGCGTTTTCAGGGTGGCACTGCCGATGGTTTCAGTGAAGTGAACAAGCCGTTCTTCCAGCCCAGTGCTTTCGCGCAGTGGCAAGGTTTATCGTCAGATTCCCGATTCCATGATAGGATCCGGTCATGAAGCTCAAGGGCAAGGTGGCACTAATCACCGGCGGAACTGAGGGCATTGGGTTTGCCACCGCGAAGCTGTTCCTAGAAGAGGGCGCCAAGGTTGTCATCACTGGCAGATCTGAAAGCAAGGGAGCGAAGGCCATCGCGAAGCTGAAACGAATCGGCGTCATCGATTTTGTGTGCGGAGACGTATCCAAGGCGGCGGATGCGAAGAGAATGGTCGATCGTGTCGTTCGGAAACATGGCAGGGTCGATGTCCTGTTCAACAACGCTGGCGTGTACATAGAGAAACTCGCTGAGGACACGACTGAGGAAGAATGGGATCGAGTGCTCGACATCAATCTCAAGGGCACATTCCTGGTGATCAAGTATGCAATCCCTCACATGAAGAAGCAGGGAGGAGGAGCCATCATAAACAATTCCTCGGATGCGGGCATAATCGGCAACCGTTCCTGCCCAGCCTACTGCGCGTCAAAGGGCGCGATAACCGTCATGTCGAAGGCGATGGCTCTCGACTACGCCAAGCACAACATTAGGGTGAACACGGTCAATCCAGGAATAATTGACACGCCAATGCTCGCGAGAGAGGTGAAAGCCTCCAAGGACCCTGCTGACTACCTCAAGCAAAGCAACGAGCTGCAACCCATAGGGCGTATCGGGAGACCGGAAGAGGTCGCCCAGGCAGTGCTCTTCCTGGCATCAGATGAGGCTTCTTTCGTCACCGGTGCTGCTCTCTCCGTGGACGGAGGCACGACTGCCCAGTGAGGTACTCACAATCGCGAGCCAATGTTTTCTCGGGTTCGTGGAAAACGATATATCGTTTTCCATGCATCCCTTGAGACGAGGCATGAATCGATGACTGACGGGCGAAGTGATGTCATGGATATCCTGAGGAATGCGCTTGACATGGAGGCTGAAGGGAAGGATTTCTTCGAGCGCGTTGCCAACATGATGAAGCATCCGCGCGCCAAGGAAATGTTCGTCAGCCTCGCAAAGCAGGAGAATAGGCACATAGAGGTGCTTGGGAGCGAGCTCAAGAGGTTCGAGCAAGGCGATGACTGGGCCTCCCTGGAGGAGATGAAGTCCGGCGGCTCGGGGATCCCAAGAGTCTCGGTGTTCACGGACAGGGAGTTCAAGCACCTGAAGCTAAGGCCAGATGCCGGTGAGCTCGAGGCGCTCAGCATCGGCATCGAGGTGGAAAAGAAATCCATCGACTACTACAGGTCAGCCGCTAGCCAGGTCGCCAGTACGAAGGCGAAGGAAGTGTTCAACTGGTTGGTGGGCGAGGAAGCGGGACACCTCACAATCCTAACAGCAGAGTATGAGAACAGGATCAAGTCGGGATTCTACTACGACAACATGGAGTTCAGTCTCGAGGTCATGTGAGCCGACTTCACATGATCCCTGATCGGATTGACTCTACTGTGAGAAGCAGGTCAGAGAATAGGGCATAGGCAGTCTGCGTGACCTCGCCACCGCATTCGACTATGGTGATGTCGCCCATTAGATCGGTGCTGATAGTCAGCGCGCTCGATGACCCCTCCACTGACCAGAACGGGCTCTCCGAGCCTATGAGTTCTGGCCTGACGACCAGCCGAATACCATCCGCGGTGGGTCCTGCTGACGCAATTAGCTTCACCTTCTTGCCGCCGCCTTTCGCAGCAACAAGGTCTTTGTTGGTGATGGTCCCGATGCCAATGCGGTCAACAGCCTTCGGCGTGGTCTCGGCATCCATCAGAACGTTGGCAAGGGCAGCAATCTTGGCAGCCGCATCCCATCCATCGATATCTAACGATGGATCTGCCTCTGCAATGCCCCTCCTCTGAGCTTCCTTGATAGCGGCCTCCATCGACTTGCCTGCGGTCATCTCGCTGAGAACGAAGTTGGACGTGCTGTTGAGAACTCCGCGAAGGCCGAGGATCTCGCACCCTGGTAAGGTCTTCTCAACCAAGTTGAAGATCGGCGTGCCATCCATCACCGCGCCCTCGAACCGGAAATGGACGCCTCTGGACCTCGCGAGGTTCCGCAGTTCCTTGTAAGCATAAGCGACCGGGCCCTTGTTTGCGGTGATCACGTCCATGCCGGCTTCCATCGCTCTCCTGATGTAGTCGAGAGATGGCTGTCCAGATTCAATGTTGAGGGTCGAAAGCTCGATCATGAGGTCTGCGTCGCACTTGGCGAGGATCTCCGGGGGCGCGAGCTTTGTGACCTCCGGTCCGTAGCCCTGTAGGGATCCGCTGGTCTCCATCTCGGACAAGGCCTTCTCGAGATCGATGGCTCTATTGGACATAAGCGAGCCATGCCTCTTGGTGGCGATTGCCAGGACCTCAATGTCAAGCCCCTTCTGCTTGAGCAGCCATGGCCGTTTGGACAGAAGCAACCGAGCGAATTCTTGACCGACGTTGCCGAAGCCGATTATCGCCAATCGGAGTATCATGGCAAACCGACTCCGTATGGTATCTCAATATAATTGATGTCGCGTCGCTTGAGATTCCGACTACTGCAATTGGACGGGGTGCTGGCTATCCACGTGCTCATCTCATGCGTGTTGCAAGAGCGCCGCGTCTACAACTTAGTGAACTCGTCCTTTCCTGCACCACACTCGGGGCAGGTCCAGTCCTCCGGCAGGTCTTCGAACGGCGTTCCAGGCGGGATCGACTGGGTAGGGTCTCCTTTTTCGGGATCGTAGATGTATCCACACACATTGCACTGGTACTTGTCCATAGTTCCCCTCCGCTGTATGTCATTTGCTGTACTTCACGCTGTTGGGTTCTTGTCAACGCGTTGAGCGATAACTGGGATTTCATTGTTCGCCCGAACCTATGCGCGACAAGCCGTGGGCGCCAGGGCAAACGACTCAGCGATGGCAGGACTCGCGTTTCCGTTTCTTTCAGTACTGCTTGACGAATTTCGAAATTCGAATCACGACTATGCATCGAGTTTTGAACCCACGAATAGTAAACACGCATTTTTTTGTTCGAAGAGGAATGCTTAAGTACATTCTAGCTGGTCTAGGCGGCCGGGGGACTCGGGTCGTTTTGCGCCTATCGGATATGGGCGCGGAGGTTCCGTGTCGGGGCGCGACAGATATTGAATTTCGGTTAGGTGTTTGAATGAAGATAAGTAGCTTCAAATGGTTGTTCGGCAGAAACAGCGAGTTCTGGCCGACGAACATGAAGATAGGCATGTGGGCGTGGGTCGGACACAGGCTGACCGGCCTCATACTCGTGGTCTATGTCTTCATGCACTTGTCGTTCTTGACTCAAGCCTCACTGAGTCATGAGGATTTCAATAGCCTAATGGAGGTAACCGCCCAGCCCTTGTTCGTACTCATGGACTTCGCGCTGGTCTGTGCCGTCATCTACCACGCGATGAACGGTTTCAGGGTTGTATTGTTCGATATGGGCATTGGCATCAGGAAGCAGAAGTTGGTGTGGTGGATCATGATGACCTTCGCTGCCGCGCTAGTGGTCGTCGGGTTCTGGCTGCTCTTCGACGCTGGCCTGTTCAAGGGAGAGTGGTTCTGATGTCAGAGGCGAGAATCGCAACGTCAAAGGTCGCAGGCACATGGGCGTGGTTCTTCCAGAGACTGTCCGCGGTCTTGCTGGTAGTGCTGCTGGCCATCCACATATACGTCGACCACTACTGGCATGTCGGTGAGGAGATCACGGTTGACTCAGTGAACGAACGGTTGAGAGAGGTGACCTTCATAGCAATCGACTACTCGATGCTAGGAATGGTCTTGTTCCACGGGCTCAACGGGACGAGGACCGTGCTCTTCGACTTCGACATGTTCGTGAAGCGGAAGAAGATGGTCGACAGGGGGCTGTGGATCCTGGGGATCGCGACGATGATTTGGGGCATAGTCATCCTATGGCCCTTCATACAGGGTTGAGGAGGCTGGGAAGACGCACTACCACAAGATACTGGTGATCGGAGGCGGTTTGGCAGGCCTTAGGGCGGCAATCGAATCCGCGCCCAGAGTCGACACCGCCATCATATCCCAGGTCCACCCCGTGAGGTCCCATTCCGGGGCGGCACAGGGCGGCGTCAATGCGTCCTTAGCCAACAACCCGCAGGGCGCGGACGACAATTGTGAGAAGCACGGATTTGACACGATCAAAGGGAGCGACTACCTCGCCGATCAGGACGCGGCCGAGCTGATGACAAAGGAGGCCCCGGGATGCATCTACGAGATTGAACACTGGGGTTGCCCGTTCTCGAGGACCGACCAGGGCAAGATCGCGCAGAGACCCTTCGGAGGTGCCGGATACCCAAGAACCTGCTTCGCGGCCGACAAGACGGGCCTGTTCATGTTGCACACCCTCTGGGAGGTTTCGGTCAAGTTGAACATCCCTCTATACGAGGACAGGGTCCTCGTGGACCTAGTGCTCGAGGGCGACGCTTGCAGGGGCGTGATATGCTTGAACCTCAAGACGGGCGAGCTGGAGCCATTCATGGCCGAGGCGGTCATATTCGCCTCGGGAGGCAGCGGGCAGATCTATGGAAGGTCGACGAATGCGCTGATCAGCTCTGGTTCTGCTCTCGCCGCCGCATACAAGCGCGGTGTGCCCCTGAAGGACATGGAATTCATCCAGTTCCACCCGACCTCGCTCTTTGGTACCAACATACTGATGACCGAGGGAGCCAGGGGAGAGGGCGGATACCTAATCAACTCGCTCAACGAGAGGTTCATGTCCAAGTACGCTCCGAAGGCGATGGAACTCGGTCCCAGGGACATCGTCTCCAGGTCCATACAGACCGAAATCAACGAAGGCCGCGGCATAGATGGCAAGGACTATGTCTATCTTGACCTGAGGCACCTCGGCAGGGAGAAGATCCTCGAGAGGTTGCCAGGCATCCGCGACCTGGCTATCAACTTTGTGGGCGTGGACCCGATCGAGAAGCCAGTCCCGATACAGCCCGGACAGCACTACACGATGGGCGGGATTGACACTGACATCAACGGCCTGACGAAGTTCAAGGGCCTTTACGCCGCGGGCGAATGCGCGTGCGTGAGCGTCCACGGTGCAAACCGGCTCGGAGGCAACTCGCTACTCGATACGGTCGTGTTCGGGAAGATTTCTGGCAGGGTCGCTGCGGATTATGTGCTGGGAAAGAAGGACCAGAAGCTGGGTGAGGCAGCGGTTCAGAAGTGCATGAGGGAAACTAAGGCCAGGATAGAGGAGTTGCTTTCGCGAAATGGCCCAGAAAACCATGCTGACATAAGGGCCGAAATGAAGGAGACCATGATCAAGAAGGTCGGCATATTCCGTGACAAGAAACTGATGGAGGAAGCACATGCCAAGATCAAGGAGCTCAAGCAGCGGCACAAGAACATAACCGTGAAGAACAAGGGCAAGGTATACAACGTTGACCTGATACGCGCCCTTGAGCTCGATGGCATGCTCGACGTTGCCGAGGCGATCGTCGTCGGTGCGCTCAAGAGGGAGGAGAGCCGAGGTGCGCACTCGAGGCTGGACTTCAAGGAGAGGGACGACGTGAACTTCCTGAAGCACACGGTTGCGACCTACACTCCAAGCGGGCCATACATAACATACTCTCCTGTCAAGATAACCAAGTACAAACCCGAAGCAAGGAGGTACTGAGATGGCCGAGGGAGAAGTGACGCTGAGACTGCAGAGGTTCGACCCATCCTCGGATGCGCAACCCTACTGGCAGAGATTCCAGGTCAAGATCAAGCCTGGAATGACCGTACTGGACGCGCTCTTCGAGGTCCTGAACTACCAAGATGGTACACTAGCCTTCAGGTTCTGCTGCAGGGCAGGAGTATGCGGCTCGTGTGCGATGGTAATAGCCGGCAAGGTCAGACTAGCTTGCGAGACACAGATTAGCCAGTTCCTCAAACTGAACGAGATAATGATCAGCCCGCTCCCGCACCAGAAGATTGTGAAGGATTTGGCGGTAGACTACGACCTGTTCTTCGACAGGCTGAAAAGCGTCAAGCCATTCCTCGTCGGGAAGGAACCCTACCCGGAGAAGGAGTACATCCAGATGCCGAAGGAGAGGGTTCCGATAAACGAGCCTATCGACTGCATCATGTGCGGATCATGTACGAGCGCGTGCACGATGGCCTGGACGAATAGCGGCTACCTCGGACCGGCCGCGCTTCTGAAGTCGTACAGGTTCCTGGTCGACACGCGCGACACGATACCCGACCAGCGACTCGACATCATAGAGAGCGAGAACGGCGTATGGAGATGCCACACGCAGTTCAACTGCGTAGAAGTGTGCCCGAAGAAGCTGAACCCGACTGAGGCAATCCAGAGACAGAAGATTAAGGCGATAAAGAGGAAGCTTTTCGGCAGGAAGAAGAGGACCTGAAGTCGCTCAAACCCCGCGAAACCCCTTCAATCTCTTGATTCTTTCAACGTCGCTTTGACTGTTGAGATTGAAATGAAAAAGGATGGTTTTGCGCGCTGTGCGCGCAACAAGTTACTCAGCTTGGCCTACCGCTTCTTCTCCTTGAGAGAGGTGAAGAAGTCGTGGTGGTCTTCCTCGTCCTCGAGGATCGATTCGAAGATGAACCTAGTTGTCGGGTCCTTCTCGGCGTCCGCCACTTTCTCAATCTTCTTGTAGAGTAAGATGGCCTCCAACTCGGCCTTGATATCCAAGTCGACCATCTCCCACAGTTCGCCACCGACATTGATCGGCGCAGGCTTCGTCGTCGGGATTCCACCAAGGTACCAAAGCCTCTCTGCAATCTTCTCCGCGTGCTTCATCTCCTGGACTGCTATCTCCTTGAATCTGTCGCTAACAGCGAAGTGGTCAACACCCATCCACTGCACATGCTGCCACATGTACTGGACAGACACTTGTATCTCGCGAGCTATTGCCGCATTCAACAAATCCTTCAGCTTTTGTGTAGTCAATCTTATTCCTCCTCGCTTTCACGCTAACCCTGCCCGATTCACAGGCTGAAATGTCCATTTTCCTCAGGCCGAGCATCCAATGCGCCAAAGACTTTTAAAGCTTTTCACGAATTGGTGAGCCAGTTTCGAACAGGGACCGTCCGTTCGCAGCAGATGGTATCATGCGGATGAAATGGTTTCCATGGCGGATTGGTGGAGTGACGGAAATCAGAATGCGATTTGCCGATGGAATTGAAATCAGAGCCGTACTGGTTCCGAAACCGACTGAGACCGTGAGGAAGTTGGTGGAGGTACTACCATTCACATCGACGGTACATCGCTGGGGTGATGAGATCTACTTCGACGCCCCCTTCCATGCATGCCTCGAGAGCAACGCGAGGGCGGACATGGATGTTGGAGATGTCGCCTTCTGGCCGGATGGGGATGCGATTGCAGTGTTTTTCGGACGAACGCCTGCTAGCGTCGATGAGAGGCCTCGAGCATACAGTCCATGCAATATCTTGGGCCGTGTTTTCGAGGATGTGTCTGTTCTGCGCAGAATCAAGGAAGGCGCCAAGGTTGAAGTGCTTGCCTGATTGGCTTCATTGGCAGGTGTACCCGCCATCGACCGAGAACGCCGCGCCGGTGATGAAGCTAGCGTCATCGGATGCCAGGAACAGGACGGCATTCGCGACTTCCCGGGGCACTCCCAGCCTACCGATTGGATGGTATTCGCATAGCTCCTTCCTGTACTCAGCGATTGGCTTTCCCCTCGACCTCGCTTCTTGGTGGAACATTGGAGTTTCTATCTCCCCTGGGCAGACGCAGTTCACGCGGATATTCTTCTGGGCATAGTCGAGAGCCAGGCATTTGGTCATGAGAACGACGGCGCCTTTCGAGGTGTTGTAGGCGATTGCGTTCCTGTCGCCGACGAGGCCACTGCACGAAGCGTTGTTCACGATTGCCCCCTTGCCCTGCCCGATCATGATGGGTATGACCGCCTTTGACATGAGGAAGACACCCTTCACGTTGACGTCCATGATCCTGTCCCATTGCTCCTCGGACACTTTCTCCACCGTGCCTTCGACAAGGATGCCAGCGTTGTTGAACAGGACATCGATTGCTCCGAGTGCACCATGAGATCCCTTTACCATGCGCCGGACGTCCTGAGAGTCCGATACGTCCCCGATCAAGAGTATTGGCTCGTACCCTTTCGCCTTCAGTTCCTTCAAAGCAGCCCTGCCGTTCTTCTCCGAGGAATCGAGAATCGCAACATGAGCGCCCTCCTCGAGAAACCGCTCGGCCGTCGCCTTGCCAATCCCCGAACCTCCACCTGTGACTATGACTCCTCTTCCATAGAACTTTCCCTTGACCAAGTGTATCAAGCCAGTAGGGTGAATCCCACATCCCCGAATTAACTTTGTGTATGCCCCCCAGCAAATACATATAATCATTGGGCCTTCGTCACCGCAGTTCTCCAAGAAGAGGGGAGTGGACGAACACGAAGGTCCTTGGCATACTTGGGAGCCCTTGCCTTCAGGGCACAACCGCTCAGCTCCTAGACGCAGTTCTCGAGGGGGCAAAGGACCGATGCGCATCAGTTGAGCGACTCAACCTGACCGAGTTGGACATCCACCCATGCCTAGAATGCGGACAGTGTGATTCGGATGGAGCTTGCGTGCGCTCAACGGACGACATGAGACTGATATACGCGAAGATCCGCGAGGTTGATGCGATTGTGTTGGCCTCCCCGATATTCTTCATGGGAGTCACGGCACAGACAAAGGCCATGATCGACAGGTGTCAGTGCTTCTGGGTCGAGCGTTTTGTCCAGAAACGGCGCCCGTACGAAGGGAAAAGACGGCCAAAGGGACTGTTCGTATCGTGCGCCGGCGGTCCGAAGACAGTCGTTTTCGAGCCTGCGACGCACGTCATCAAAGCATTCTTCTCTGCGATCGATTACGAGTATGCAGGTGAAGTATTGCTCGGCAACACCGACGGCTCGGACCTGGAGCCACGAAAGAAGGTGGCTCTGGAGAAGGCAAGAGAAGCTGGCGGGCTCCTCTGCCAGTGATTCCTGGTCAGACGAACTTGCCCTTCTCCATCACTCGAACCATCTCCCCATCAACCCTTTCGACTTCTAGGTTCACGCCGGGCGCGCTGACGAAATCCCAATGCATCCAGGACCTGGAGTTCCCGCCATATCCGAAGTTGGATCCGAATGCCAAGTGCACTGTTCCAGTCACCTTCTCGTCGGTGAGGATGTACCCGATAGCGCGCTTGATCCTCGGGTTGAACCCGATACCAAGCTCCGCCAGGTTCAGAGTCCGGACGGGATTGTACTTCTCCTTGTCATTTGCGAGACACTGCTTGAAGCTCGAAATCAGGACATCGCGGTTCTTGCTTGCGGTCACAGAATCTAGTTGGAGCTTGCCATCTCTGAACTCGAGATGGACGTCCTTCAATATCTTCTCGGAATACCGGTCCCTCGTGATCGGGCAGTATAGTGTTCCGCTTCCAACCGTCTCGCAGGGAGCGCAGAATAGTTCTCCCGCAGGGAGGTTTGCACCTCTGTCGCCCGTGTCGAAGTCCATCTTGCTGATCACGCCATCGTCTATGTAACGTCGTCTGCCTTCGATCTTGACCTCGAAGTCGGTACCATTGTCGTCCCAGACATGGGCCCAGGACGCATCCCCGAACCCTTCGTCCACTTGTTTGCCGATCCTCATCAACTGGTTGGGGGGCGCGGCGATTCCACCGACAATGATCTCACGGAGCTCGCTGTAGCTCACATGCGAGTGCCTGGCCGCCGCTCTCGTCGGCCAGCCGGCAAACAGCCATTTCTTCCCCTTCGTTGGATGGGACAGCAACTTCTGTATCTGGAACATCGATTTCTCGCGGGCCTTTATCTTGTTCCTGGGATAGCGGGAGGCAACGGCAGGATCGTCGAGCTCATCGACGACGATGATCATGTCTGAGGCTTTCAAGAGCCCTATCAACTGCTTAGGCTCCCTGGCAAGATTTGATGCGGATGTCTCCTTGTACATTCGTTCCTTGTAGCTGTCTGATGACACCACTATCGTGGGGGTCGCCCCTTTCTTGTAACATTCAAGGGCGATTTCCTCGAGGAGCATCTGCGCATGAGCGCCACCTGATACGATGACTCCGTCACCGGGGGACAGGTTGGACGTGATTACGATGTTGCGGGCGCAGGACCGGACTGCCTTGTCGACCGAAATCATATCCAACCTAACCTATCAAGATGCCAACAAGGCGATTCTACTTATAGCTGCCGAGGATGCGCACCTTGGTTGTTGCGAGTCAGAGTTCCTTCATGAATATGCCTGGTTGGCACATCCGCAGGTATTGCCTGCAGTTCTTGCAGCCTTCGATGCTCGGTCCACCAGGCTCGTCCCCCGACCTCCTTATGAACCCCATCTTCTCGAAGAATTCCGGCGCCCTAGCGACTGCCCATAGTTTCTTCCCGCCCCTTATCCTCGCTTCTTCCTCGACTCTGCGCACGAGCGTAGTGCCAACGCCTCGGCCTCTCAATTCATGCTCGACCACCAAGCACTCCACGGTGTATTGCTCTCCCCTTATGCGCAAGGCCGCGCATGCGACAAGTTCGGGACCACGGTAGAAGCCGAACGAGGCGACGTAGCCATCGAACGAACCCTCCTCAAGGCCTGAGGCGAGAGCAAGTCGTCTCATCGCTTCGTAGTCATAGGTCTCGCGGAACACGAGGTCATCACTCTTGTGCATACACAGCCATCGCAGCTAAGAGTCGCATACGGTCTTATGCTTTTCTGGGAGAGAAAAAGTCATCGCTCATGATCTGTGTCGCTGCGAGTCTCTCTTCATCCCGCAACTGCGTTGAGACCTCGGAATCCGTGATCTTCGGTAGCGAGACTTCGAAACACGCCCCTTTCGAGCAGTCTCCTGGAACTCGATCCTTGACCGCCACGATGCCGCCGTACCTCTTGACAAGCAGAGAGACGATCGAGAGTCCGAGCCCCATCCCATCGTAGCCCTCTGGCCGCCGGGCGAACCTCGCGAAGATCTGATCTTTCTTCGAGTCCGGGATTCCCTTCCCTCGATCCTCTATCCTGACCGTGTTGGCGCTGTAACCCTCGGTGATCTTAACATCGATCTCCACCAACGGGCTGACCGTGTACTTGGCCGCATTGTTCAGGAGGTTGGAGAACAGGTCGAAGACGAGCCGGTCCGCGAGGATTTGCACCGGGTTAGCCGGGGCATCAAAGTTGACAACGATTTCCTTGGACGGGAACGCCCGCTTCAGGGATGCGATGCATTCTTCTAGCACCTCCTTCAGGCTCAGCGTTTCTTTCGGAAGCGTTTCAGATGCCTTCGCTTCTGAGAACTTGCGCACGCTCTCCACGAGGTTGCTCATGGAGTTCGTCAGGGCCAACGCGTTCTTCCCAAGGGCCTTCGTCCTCTCGTCAAGGCTCTTCAATGTCACCATCGAGTTGACGTAGAACTGCAGCGGGACGGCCATGTTCCCGATGTCGTGGACGATGAGGTCCAGATAGCCCCGGGAGTCGGTGATCGCGTTGACGGCTTCCTCGTACATCTTGGAATTCTCGATCGCAATCGCGGCGAGGTCGGCGAGAATCTGGATCCTGTCCACGGCCCCCTTTGAGGGTACTTTCTTCTCGGTCGGTTCATCAATCTCTATCCACCCTATCCAGTTGCCGATTCTGTCGGTCATGACAAAATCGATGTAGTCCAGTTCATGCCAGTCATCTGGGGACTCCCTCGGCTTGTCGACGGCTTCGGGATTGAGAATGTAGTCCACGACATCATCGTAAGCGATGTTCTGGTCCTCCATTCGTACGTAGTAGCAGCTCCTGCCGATTTTGAGTTCGTCCACAAGATCGCGCTTCATGCGCTCGAGGGTGTAACCGTGTTTCTTGATCTGAATAGCCTTCTCCGGGGGAAATCCGTGGATAGCCTTGGGGACGAATAGGCCGGTCTTCTCGTCGAACACGCCCAGGCTCACGCATCTAATGCTGAATGCTTCGGCGATGGTGTCAACAACTCTCTGCAGAAGTATGTCGAGCGGCTCTACGCGTGATATCAGCCGCAGGATATCAAGCATGTCCTCAACAGGCAGGAGCTTCTCGTCAGTCCTCTCGGGTGGATCCGTATCGCTGATCTGGACTATTCTCTGCATCCCCATCCCTCTGGTCAGCTACCCAACTGGCTCGTATTCACAAGGTCTTATAAAAACATGTCGAGCCGCTCGAATCGCTATGAGAATGTGGGTCCGCATGAAGCCAATTCTTATAAGCCAAATGCGATATGTCAGACCGAGCATGTCGCCTCATGTTGTGAGCACTGACTGTCGCCAACCTTTCGTTGCGGACTCTTACGGCAGAGAGATTAGAAGTCTAAGGCTCTCCGTGACGCAGAGATGTGATCTCGCCTGCCTCCACTGTCACGGCGAAGGGCAGTCGCCTTCGACGGAGGAAATGTCCCCGTGGGAGATCAGCAGGCTTGTGAGAGTCGCCGCCTCGCTCGGGATCCGAAAGGTCAAGCTGACGGGGGGTGAACCTCTTCTGCGAGACGACATCGTGGACATCGTCTCAGGCATTTCTCCTCTGGTGAAGGAGGTGTCGCTAACGACGAATGGTTCCCGGCTGAGCGGTTCCGCTTCCGCGCTGAAGCGAGCAGGTCTCAGACGGGTCAACGTCAGCCTGCATACTCTGAATGCGGCATTGTACGAGCGCCTCTGCGGCATCGACCTGACGGCCAAGGTCATCAACGGGATCGAGGCGGCGGTATCGGCGGGACTAAGCCCGGTCAAGATCAACATGGTCGTCTTTAGGGACGAGAACGATTCGGAGATAACGCGGATGATTGACTTTTCAGCCCATGTGGGGGCGGTCCTGCAATTGATCGAATACGCGGCGGACAAGGAGTCTTCTAACGGCGGCCAGTTCAAGCAACGATTTTATTCCCTGAAACCGTTCGAGGACATACTCGCCGCCCAATCCGTCGAGACAACCTTGAACGAACTGCACAGGCGTAGGAGGTACAGGATACCCGCGAATGGAGGATCGGCCGTGGTCGAGGTGGTTCGACCTATGCACAACACGGAGTTCTGCTCCAACTGCACTCGCATGCGAATGTCAAGCGATGGCAAACTGAAGCCATGCCTTCTGGACAAATCGGGGGAGATCGATATCCTTGGACCATTGAGGGGTGGGGCTTCAGACGATGACTTGAGGGGTCTGTTCCTGAAGGCTGTAAGGAACAGAAAGCCCTACTGGCGGTGAGGCATGGGCGATACTCAAGTCAACCTCACGCGTGCGCGGCTTAGCGTGGACCTTGCCATCAAGCATGTCGCGGGCAAGAATGTCGGCGGCACTGTGGTCTTCATTGGCTCCGTACGCGCGAGCTCGAAAGGGATGCGGGTGAAGCGGATGGAACTCGAGGCGGCCGAGGACCTTGCGTACGAGGACATCGAGCATATCGTCAAGAGGGCGCACAGGAGGTTCGAGGTACTGAAGGTCTATGTCGCCCACAGGCTCGGCAAGCTGCAGGTGGGCGAAATGATAGTCATCATCGCGGTCAGTGCGGCGCATCGGAAGGATGCCTATGGTGCTTGCAGGTTCATAATTGATGAGCTCAAGAAGACGACCCCCATCTGGAAGAAGGAGCTCGGCAACGGTGTCCAGAGATGGGTCGGGCCGGAGGCCTGATTGAGTGACGAGGATGGTGGATGTAAGCGAGAAGGATGTCGTCAAGAGGACCGCGAAGGCCAAAGGGGAACTCGTTTTGAAGCCGAGCACCCTGCGAGCAATCGCGAAGGGGACAGTGAAGAAGGGCGACGTGTTGTCAGCATCGAAGATCGCGGGCATCCAAGCCGCAAAGGCGACTTCGACCATACTTCCGCTCTGCCACCAGATTCCCCTAACATCGATCGACATCGACTTCTACGTGGGCAAGGATAGACTGCGGTGCGAATGCTCTGTCTCCGCAGAGTACAAGACGGGCGTCGAGATGGAGGCGTTGGTCGGAGTGACAGCTGCGCTCCTGAATGCCTGGGACATGGTCAAGTACATCGAGAAGGACTCGCGTGGCCAGTACCCGGAGACGCGCATATCCGGCGTCGGTGTCATCAGCAAGAAGAAGGGAGGAGATTGAATGGGAGTGGACGAGCATAGAGGAAAGGCACCGAAGAGCGTGAGATTCGCAGTCATCACGGTCAGCGACACCAGAACTGAGAGAGATGATCTGTCCGGCAAGGCGATTGCGGACCTGCTCGAGAAAGCTGGACACAACTCTCTCCGGAGAATTATCGTCAAGGATGATGTACAGGAAATCCAGAGAGCGCTCAGGGAGCTAATCGAGGACGACGCGGTGCAGGCCGTGGTGATGAACGGCGGGACAGGCGTCGCGAAGCGGGATGTCACGCTTGAGGCGGTCTCTCACTTTGAAGAAAAGGCCATCCCTGGCTTCGGAGAACTGTTCCGCGCATTGAGCTATGAAGAGATTGGCAGCGCCGCCATGATGTCTCGGGCGGCGGCATTCGTGTCAGAGCAGAAAGTCGTGTTCTGTCTTCCGGGTTCGGAGAAGGCCGTTCGAACGGCGGTCGCAAATCTCATCGCACCAGAACTGGGTCACCTGGTGTGGGAGGCCAACAGATGAGGCCTATGAAGCGCCTCATCCAACTTGACGAGGCTTTGAAGCTGGCTTTGGATCAAGCTACCCTTGTGTCCAGAACGGAGAAGATCTTCGTTGCGGACGCGTCGGGAAGAGTTGTCGCGGAGGATATCGTCTCGAACGTCAGCGTTCCTCCATTCTCCAGATCGGCAATGGATGGCTATGCCGTTCGGGCGAAGGACACGTATGGTGCTTCGAAGTTGAGGCCGGTCCGATTGACCAAGCGCGAAGCGATCTATGCAGGGTCTCTTCCGAAGCGCGAGGTGCGCAAGGGGGAATGTTCGGAGATCGCCACTGGCGCCATGTTGCCCAGAGGTGCTGATGGTGTGGTCATGGTGGAGGACTCTGAGCTGGACGGGGAGGAGGTCCTGATCAGCGAGTCTGTCCATCCTGGGAAGAACATATCGAAGAAGGGGGAGGACATAGCACCCGGGACAAAAATCGTTTCGAAGGGAGACGTCCTGAACCCCAGCAAAGTGGGCGCCTTGGCCGCAATCGGGAGGGAACATGTAAGAGTATTTGCAAGGCCGCTGGTGGCCGTCGTTCCCACTGGGAACGAGATTGCCGAGCTGGGCGCCAAACTGAAGCCTAGCCAGGTATTCAACATCAACAGCTACACGCTCTCGAGCGTGATTGTCGCAAATGGTGGAGAAGTCAGGCGGCTTGACATCGTAGGCGACTCGCTTGAGGCGCTGAAACGCATTGTGGAACAGAACAGTGACTGCGACATGATCGTCTTCTCTGGCGGCAGTTCTGTCGGAGAGAGAGATATCCTGGTGGATGTCCTGGAGCAGACTGGCAGGGTTGTGTTCCACGGAATAGCCGTGAAACCCGGGAAACCCACTCTCTTCGGCACCGTGGGCAAGCAACTCGTGTTCGGCATGCCGGGGTATCCGACGGCCTGCCTGTCCAACGCCTACATACTGCTCGCTCCAATCCTCAGAAGAATGGCCAGATTGCCCGTCAAGCCCCTCCCAACGGTCAATGCGCGAATGGCCAAGAGGGTGGTGTCTACGACTGGCAGGACTCAGTTCCTTACTGTGAAGCTCGAGAAAGATCTTGCCTACCCCGCGTTCAAGGAATCCGGGGCGATCACCAGCATGGCGTTCGCAGATGGCTACATCATCATACCGGCAGACGTGGACCTCGTGGACAAGGACGAAGAAGTCGCAGTGTACCTGTTCTAGACACTTGCCCTACATTGGTCCAGACATGATGCGGTTCGGAAGTGAACCTGATATAGCTGATAGGGAATCCGCCCTCAACAGACGGTCCGGATTGAATGAATATCAGGAACCTCGAACACAAGGACATAGACTTTGCCCTCTCGATCATCAACGACGAGGGGTGGGGGTACACGAGGGAGGAGTTGGAGAGGATGCTCCGGCTCGATCCATCCGGCAGCTTCGTCTATGAAGTTGACGTCCCGCTGGGCATCATCACCGCCGTGACTTACGGAAGGACAGGTGTGGTGGGGCATCTGGTCGTTTCCAGACAAGGACGCGGCAGGAAGATCGGGCAGTCGCTCCTGAAACACGCACTGGGCTATTTCGAGGACGCGGGGGCGGACTCAGTTCTCCTCTACGCGACCGATGAAGGGAAGAGGCTCTACGAACGCTTCGGCTTCAAGCTCTTCAACAAGGCGAGGTGCTTGAACGCAGTCATCCCGAATATCAGGCTCAAGGGGTCCAGCAGAGTAGCTCTTGTCGAGAGCTCGGACTTGGAAGACATAATCGAGATTGACCGCCGGTTGTTCGGAGATGACAGGGCTAGATTACTCCGAATGCTGTACACGGAATTCCCAGAACATTCGTTCAAACTCACTGACGGTGGCTCGATCGAGGGGTTCGTGTTCGCAAGGAGGACTTCAGTCGGCTATGATATTGGGCCGTGGGCCTGCATGACCGATTCAGAACAGGATGCGAAGGATCTCTTTCAGACGATTGTCTCATCGTTCAATTCGGGAACCATGTTCATGGGCACATTCATGGACAATGAGAAGGCGCTCCGGATGGCGAGATCCCTCGAGACGGTCAGGGCGTGGGAGACTAGCCTCATGATAATGGGCAAACCTAGATACCCCGACACACAGCATGTCTACGGTGTCGCGGCGTTCGAGCTCGGCTAGTGTGCGTCAGTAGTTCTGGTCTTCTCGTTTGGTGAAGTAGTAGATATCGTTCTCCTTGCGGTAGCCGACTTGCTCGAATAGTCTCATGGAAGCGTCGTTGCCGTGTTCGATTTGGACGCAGAAAAGCAGTCTGCCGCGCCTTCTGAGAGCTCTTTCGGCCCACTCAATGAGCATCTTGGCGATCCCTTTGCCCTGCGCTTCCGGAAGGACCGCGAGCCTGTTTATCCACCCCTTCCTTCCGTCGTCGCTCGCAATCACGACGCCGACCAACTTGTCTCCGTCGAATGCTCCCAGGAACAACTCTGGAGACGCTCTCCATTGTTCCTTGAGATTCGGCATGCTGTCTCGGCCTGTCGGTCTGCGGGGCAGTCCGGAGTCAATCCAGATCCTGACCATCTCTTTGAGCTCCGTCACTTTCAAGGGCCGCACTGTGAGTCCAGTTCTTCTTGCGGGCATATCGATCAACCGTGAATCGCACCATGGAGAATACTGACCAAGAACATCAATGGTTCGGATGATTCAGAGGACATGGGGCTCAATCCTTCTAGCTCAAGACGCGGACGTACATCAGCGACGGAAATGAGCCCCTCCCTTCATGCACCTCGAACACAGGCCTGCCGAATGGCTAGGTCGCCTCAGAGAGGGCCTTCATCCTTGGCGTAAGTAGCCACCTTGTTCATTACATCGAACACTTCGAAGGCCTCGAGGACGTCTCTGGCCCTGAATGACACCGACTTGATGTCCTTGCGCTTTGTCAGGGGTATCCTGGAAACGTACTCTGCCATCAGGGGTCTTTCGAACTCGACCTCCATCAGCACGGGCTTCTTCACTACGAACGGCTTTATCTGGTCCAGCTTGTCCATTGCCTCCTTCGCTCCTTTCCTTATCAGTTCGCAGGCCTTCTTCGGCGTCAGGGCGCGGATCGCATAGAGTCCTACGCCTTCTTTTGTCGGGACCGTCACGACGTTACTGACCAGCTTCTGGACTTGCCTGATGGCATGAAGATCGCCGGACACGAAGACCAATGGCACGCCGAAGTGCCCGGCAATGGCAGCGCTCAGGCCACTCTCGCCGATTGTCACGCCGTTGAACTTCAACGCCGCGATGTTGTATGTGTATGTGTGACCCAGGGTTCCAGAAGGTGTGTGCCGCATCGAATGGTACCCAACCTGGAAGGAAGCATCGAACTCTTTCGAGATCCCGTTCATCATGCCGAGTTCATAGGGTGCGCCTTGGACCACCTCGACGTCGTGCTTCAGAGTCTCCACCAAAAGGTTCCTTCCTGTGTCGTGGGCATCACAAACGACGATTCTGTCTGCACCACCGTCCATGGCTCCCTCTATCGCCGCTCCAACCTCTCTGGTCATCTCTTCCCGCATTCGCGAATAGTCGAAACCCTTGTAGTCAGTCTGAACATCGTGAACGCAAGAGGCGATGCCCTCCATGTCCGCCGTGATGTGGACCTTCATGATATCGTCAGATGGATGCCGATTTTCGGCTTAAACCTTGGCTCGCCCACGAGTCCTGAATAATAGTTGTCGCAAAGTCTATTTATCAACGCTTCCCACATATCGGCCATAAGATGAACGAAGTCGGACCGCTCCTGCCAAGTTCTGGGGACGCTGCTGACAGGAGGGTGCAGAGCTTGGCGAGAGTGAACGAGCTCGCGGGGGACCTCCTTCACGTCGAGGACATAAGTGTGCTTTTGAGGCGAATTGCGGGATCCGTTAGCGAGATATTCAGATTCCAGAAGGCTACCATCTCAATCCTTGACGACAAGAACGAGTTCTTTGCACGGCACTCGATGGCCGGCTATTCCCCTGAGGAAGAGGCTGAGATCCTCAGCAAGCCGGAGTTCTTCTCAAGGGACGAAATACTAAATGATCTCAGGGACGACTGCAAGATCTCCAAGATCGCGTACTACATACCGGTCGAGAGACACAAGGCTCCGGCTGAGACTTTCCTGGCCGTTATGGACAGAGATGCTGCGCAACGTCCCCGTGCAACACCGGACTCATGGCATGAACTGGACCTGCTCTACTTCGCCCTCCTGAGCAGGAAGGGAGACATAATCGGCTACCTGCAAGTCGATTATCCGAAGGATGGCAAGCTGCCCTCCAAAGAGGCAGTGGAACTGATAGAGCTATTCGCTAATCTGGCCGCACTCGGGATCGAGAACTCGAACATGTTCAGACGCATACAGAGCCTCCTGACCGAGAACGAAGTGAAGGCGATGAGGATGGTCAAGCTGTTCGAGCTCATCCAGAGCGTCCTCAGGGTTGGCGACCTCGACACAGTGCTGCAGAAGGTTACGGAGGCACTCGCGGCGACATTCGACTACCGCGGGACAGGCATTTCACTCCTGACCAAGGGCTCCAAACAGGTAACGATTCACGCCATGGCTGGCTACTCGAAGGAGGAGGAGAAGGAGGTGAGAAGCAGACCGATCCTGCGCGACACCGTCCTGGCGGACTTCAAAGAGGAGTTCAGGGTGACGCGTACAGGTTACTTCATTCCCGGCGAGAGCCAGGGGAACGGCTCCTCATTCACCTTCATCAGGAACCCTGACAAGGTCCTGGAGCCTAGGAAAACCCCTGACAGCTGGCACGAGCTAGACCTGCTGTACTTCGCTATGTACGACCGCAAAGGAGAGATGCTTGGTTACATCCAGCTCGACTATCCTGTTGACGGGAAGATACCGAACAAGGAGACAATGGACGAGATGGAAGCATTCGCCGACATAGCGACCATCGCCGTGGAGAACTCAGCAACCTTCACCGCAATGCAGGACGCGAAGAACCAGGTGGGCTTGTACCTCGACCTCCTCACCCACGATGTCGGAAACCTCATCAACCCAGTGAACGCCTATCTCGAGGTCATCATGGGCACGACCTCCCTGACTCCAGTCCAATTCAAATACCTGTCCTCAGCGGAGGAAGCGACCCGAAGCATAATCCATCTCGTGCGCAATGTCCGCAGGTCGGCACAGATGCTCGAAACGGTCGGGGTCGAGCTGGTGCCGATGAACCTCACGAAGTCGCTGAAGCAGACCGCGACAGAGGCGAAGAACGCGTTCCTGTCCAAGAGAACCAACATCCGCCTGAACCTGCCTGAGCAGGACCAGTGGGTGATGGCTGATTCATTCCTCGACGAGGCCACCTACAACCTTCTTACGAATGCCATCAAGTATGACGAGCATGAGGAGATCGTCATCGATGTGGATGCGGATGTTGTCGAGCTGGAGGGGAAGAAGTACGTCAGTGTCAGGATTACGGACCGCGGATGCGGCATCCCCGACGATCTCAAGGACAAGGTGTTCTCGCGCGAGTTCAGGAAACTCTACAAACCGGAGCGTGCAGCCGCGCAGAAAGCCAGGGGAGCAGGCATGGGCTTGTCCCTCGTGAAATCGCTCGTTGAAAGGTATGGCGGGAGGATATGGGTCGAGAGCAGGGTCTACGATGACCATACTCGCGGAAGCGTATTCTCGTTCATTCTGCCGAAGCCGTAAGTCCAGATTCTCGCGAAACGATTAATATCCACGTCCATCATCCGCCAGCTGGAAATAGAACATGCCACTGTCTGACGAGGTAGCCATTATCCAGAAGATGAGCGGCATAATCGGGCGCACGAAGGAGTTGGAGAAGTCCCTGGCCGCGATCCGTTCCCAGAAACACCTCATGATAGAGGGACCAGTCGGGGTAGGGAAGACCATATTGGCCGTCGCGGTCGCGAAGCATCTCGGGAAACCTGTCTTCCGTGTCGATGGTGACGAACGCTACACCGAGCAGAAGCTGTCAGGCTGGTTCGACCCTCCGCTCGTGATGGAACGGGGATATGTTCCCGACGCATTCATCGCAGGACCTCTGACGGCTGCGATGCGCGAGGGTGGAGTGCTGTTCATCAATGAGATGAACAGGATGCCCGAGGGAGTCCAGAACATACTCCTGCCGGCGATGGACGAGGGCATAATCGAGGTGCCGAAGATCGGCACGATCCGCGCGAAGCCGGGCTTTGTTGTGATCGGAACACAGAATCCACGGGAGTTCGTGGCCACGACCGCCTTATCTGAGGCGCTCTCGGACAGATTCGAGCTGCTCCTCCTTGACTATCAATCGGAACAGGAAGAGCTGGAGATCGTTCGGAAGAACCTTCCAGGCGTGTCGGAGGAGGTAATCGCCCGTTCCACCTGGATAGCCAGAAGGAGCAGGGATCACCCGAACATTCGGCGGGGCGCAAGCGTAAGGGCTGCGATGAGCATCGCCCAGCTCGCAGGGAGCTTTTCCAAGGATGTCTTTGAGGGGATCGGCAAGTCTGCCCACATGGCTCTGCCGACGAGGATCGAGATGAGGGAGGAGTCCAAGAAGACCGTTGATGAGGTCATAGATGAGATAGTCAACGAGTGTTTCGCTCTTGCGCCTCCTGAACCCGGACGGCCGCTCGAGGGAGCCGAGAGGAGAGAGGACGAGAGGCGAAAGACACGCGCAGAGGAACGCTCAATGAGGGCAGATGTCTCCGATCTTATCGGCGTTCTCGAGCAGAACGCACCAAATGACTTGGCGAGGAACAATGACATTGGCTGGGCGATTGCGCAGAACTATCCGCAACTGCGAGTGATGCTCAGGGATCAGAACCTGATCGAACTCGCGAAACGCATCGCAATCAAGGCAACTGTCCGGAGGGTGCTCCAGCTGCTGGGGCCAGTATCTATCCCGACCTACATATCAAGGGACGAGTACCGGCTTGGCGACGATTCGGAGATCGATGTGGAGTCGACTCTTGATTCCATGGTGGAGAAGGGACGGGTCGACATCTCAGATCTGATCGTCGAGAAGAGGGAACCCCGAAAGCTAGCGATCGCACTGATGCTCGATGCGAGCCTCTCGATGAGCGGCGACAAGCTCGCCATGGCGACTGCTTCGATCGCTGTCTTGGCATACCGGCTCAAGACCGTGGATTACCTCGTCATAACGTTCAACGACAGACCTTACGTTCTCAAGAGGATAGATCAGTTCAAGAACCTGGACGACCTCATCGCGGAGCTGCTCGATGCCCATGCGGTAGGATACACCAACATCGATGAAGCATTGGTCAGGGGCAGGGAGGAGCTCTCCCTGGCCACCTCGAGGAATCAGGTGGGCATCATGATAACCGATGGCAACTACACGGTTGGGAAAGATCCCGCGGATGCGGCTTCGAGGTATAAGAGGCTCTTCGTGATAATGACCGAGAGCCACGACTGCCAGCCAAGAATATGCGAGGACATGGCAAGAAGCGGCGGAGGGCACATGTACCCTGTCGCTAGCTTCGACGAGATCCCCAGGGTACTATACCGAGTTCTGAGGGTCGTATCACACGTTTCGCCCTCCGCGCGACGCTAAGACTGTTCTCCAATCGAGTCCCTGAGGACCTGACAAAGCGCGGCTCAGGCCGATGGCACACAGGAGCTATTTGAACCTGTCGTGAGGTCTGGGAAGGCCTCCAAGTGCCAAAACAAATGCTTATATATGGTTCGCAAGAGAAAGCCTTACTCACTATTCCCCCCTCTTTCTTTTTTCTGTTTCTTCTGATAGCCGAGAGGCCCTTTGCCGTGCACGAGGACTAGTATTATCAACTCACGAAGCGCAATACGAGTCTTCATGCGGATAATCCCGAAGAAACTGTTCTTCACCAAAGGAGTTGGCAGGCACAGGCACGAGCTTCAATCATTTGAGCTCGCACTGCGCGACGCGGGAATCGAGAAGTACAACCTCGTTTCAGTCTCCAGCATCCTGCCGCCGGGGTGCCCAATCGTCTCCAAGGACGAGGGGATGAAGGAGCTCTCCCCGGGACAGATAGTATTCTTGGTCATGGCTCGCAACTCGACGAGCGAGCCGAACCGCATGGTGGCCGCGTCGATAGGATGCGCTGTGCCAGCAGACGGGACTCACTACGGCTATCTCTCGGAGTACCATACCTTCGGGGTGAACGCGGAGTCAGCGGGGCATTACTCGGAGGATCTCGCGGCCACGATGCTCGCCACCGCGCTCGGGATACCGTTCGATGCAGAGCAAGACTGGGACGAGCGAGAGGACCAGTACAAGATGAGCGGGAAGATAGTGAAGTCCTTCAACGTGACGAAGACGGCCGAAGGCGACAAGAACGGGCTCTGGACTACGGTGATCGCGGCTGCGGTCTTCGTGGCGTCTGTGGAGATCAAGGAGGAGCCTGCTCCCGCGAAGCAGTGATATCTGCGCATTCCATTACGTTAGATTGAGCATTCCGAGGGGGTTGAACATGTCCAGGACCAAGGGTGGCATGAGGAAGGTCGGGGAGTTCCATGACGGCTTCAGTGACGGGTTGACACCTCTAGAACCGCTCGACCTGACGAGGTACGGGACCGTTTCAGACCTCGTCGCCGGAATGGCCAAGTGCAGCTTCGGAGCGCGGAGCGTCGGCGAAGCAGCCGAGGTGCTGCAGTCGATGGTCGAGGACAAGGATTGCTTCAAGGTCCTTACGCTCTCGGGTGCGATGACTCCTGCCAAGATGGGCCTGGTCGTCTGCGACATGATCGACTGGGGCATGACGGACGCCGTGGTCTCCACAGGTGCGATCATGGCACACGGGATGGTGGAGTCCACTGGCAGGGCGCACTTCAAGCACAGGGAGACGATGAACGATGTCGATCTATACAAACGCGGATACAACAGAATCTATGACACCATCGAGCTCGAGACCAGCCTCGACGACATGGAGCTCATCTTCAGGAAGGTCATCGAGGGCTACGGGGGAAAAGGGTCACTGGGCAGCTTCGAGCTCAACCGGTCCATCGGTAAGTATCTCGCGGAGAACACGAAACCCGACCAGCGCGGGATACTGAAGTCGGCGTTCCTCAGGGACGTACCGGTCTACGTCCCCGCCTTCACAGATTCCGAACTCGGGCTCGATTTCGGAGTGTACCTGCGGAGGATGAAGCTGGAGGGGAAGAGGGCGGTCTCGTACGACGCGTTCGCCGACCTCGAGGATTACACAGCCAGAATCCTGAGCGCGAAGAAGATCGGCGTTCTGACGATAGGAGGAGGCGTCCCGCGCAACTGGGCCCAGCAGGTCGGCCCTTACCTTGACATCATCCAGAAGCGGGTTGGCACCGGCGGCGGGTTCAAGAGGTTCGACTACGCGATAAGGATCTGCCCAGAACCGGTTCACTGGGGCGGGCTCTCAGGTTGCACCTACTCGGAAGGCGTCTCCTGGGGCAAGATCACCCCGAGGGCGGAAGGCGGGAGGTACGTCGAGGTTCTGTCGGATGCGACGATCGCCTGGCCGATTGTCGTGAAAGCCGTGATGGAGAGGCTCGGACAGGATTGGCCGAGAAAGCGACCGAAGAAAGGCAAGAAGAGCTAGCGGTCGGTCACCAATCCTCGACGGGGTTGTACCACATCGTCTTGGTACCGAGCCTGGAACGCATCTTCCACTTGAACGACTTCGGCTTGTTCTCGATGTGCGAGAGCATCCTGTCCACGCGCTGCCCGACGATCAACTTGTCATCCTGGGACAGCTGCGGGTACTCGTACGCGAACTTCTTGACCTTGTTCAGGTTCATCGTAGCGGTGTAGTACCAGCCCCAGTCGTTGAACATGTCCACGAAGTCGAACACGTTCATGTTGATTTTCTCGTGGTCGTCCTCCCCGAGGTCATGGGCGCGGATGAGGACGATCAGGTCCTTGATGTCCTTCTCGTTTATCTTGACGACCTGCAGCTTTTGCATCATCAGCTCGCCCGGAGGCAGGGTAGGGGAATCCTTCTCCAGCCTGCCGGCGTACGGAACCTTGTGGTTCATATCCAGCTGATCGTAGAATATCTCGATCATGGGCACACGCCCGCCGAAGAATATGTGCCTGGTCTTCCCGAACTGGTACAGGAACCTAGGGTCCGTCTTGTAGCCCCTACCCTGGACGAACTCGTAGAGCTCGTTCCTCTGCTTCCCGTAGGCGACGTAATCTATGTCCGTGAAGACCTTCGTGCCCAGGCGCGCAAGGTTCCTCCAGAGGGTTTCGTATTCCTTGCTGTGCATGTAGACGGCCATTCCGCCCATCACTCTCAGCAGGAGCCCCTTCTTGGCAGCCTCGTTGACGAGCGTGATCGCCTCGTCGATGAACACCTCTGGTTTCGGATAATCTTCAATCGGAATGTCAGCTGGCAAACGGACCGTCATAGCCTTCCCTCAAAGTTAAGCTCCATAGCGCCAAGTCAGTAGATTAACCTGATGTGAACACGTAGCTCTTCAGCTTCGTGTCGGCGAGCGTCAGGATGACTCCTCTGAGGACCCCCTCGCCGTATTCGCTTCCGGGGTTCACGCAGAACGTCCGCCCGATCTTTTGCGCGGCCCTCGACTCGTGGATGTGCCCGTGCAGGCCGAGGAACGGCTGGTATTGCTTTATCTTCTCGGCAACTGCCGTGCTCCCGACATGTTCGACCTCGCCCGCGGATTGCCTCATGTCCCTGAGCTTCGGGGCATAGTCCAGCATCGTGCCGTACGGAGGATCATGGAAGTTGAATATCGCCCGTTCCATGTCCTTGATCGTTTTGGCCTGGATGTCGATGTTCTTGGCCATATCCTCCTCCTTCCATTCCCTGGGTGTGTCCCAGGGCGTCGGGGAGGTGTGCGCGATTGTGATCATCTCGTAGCCGAGCACGTCGACATTCCTCATCGCGCATGGCTTCATGACCTTCGATTTCTCGAGGATTGCGTCCATCTCTAGGGGGTCGTCGTTTCCGGGCGCCATGAATATCAGGGACTTGCTGTCCTTCAGCTTCTCGTCCGCGAGCTCCACCCAGTGCTGGAGCCTCTCGTTAATGAGCCGGTGGAAGATCGTCATGACCTCATCCTGGTGGGCGTGAAGATGGTCGGCCTCCCTCTTGTTCGTGAGGTATGGATAGAAACCAATGGCGTTGATCTTGGTCAGCTGACCTTCGAGCTCGCTTTTGTTGTTCAGATGGATTTCCTGACCTAGGAAGTTGCAGTCGTAGCTCCCGTTGCCGGTGTCGAAGATGGGAACGACCATCTTGCCAGCGAGGTCGCCAAGCGCAATGGCGACATCCGCGTTGTACACTGAAATGGCACTGATGAATTTTCTAAAGCACAGCTCTGACCCATGCAAGTCAGTTACAAAGAATATCCGTATTGGGCGCAAGATCTACCCCTCATCTCTCCTGGTTCCTTGGAGATGTTGCGTAAACTGGTAGTCGCTATTTAACCGTATTGTCCAGCAGTTGGAAAAGTCATTTCCGCAAACATGCCGAGAACGGCGGGACACAAGAGCACACAATCATGTGATTGGCGGGCAGAATTGCACAACTCATGCGCGCAACGCGCGGAATTGCCATTGGAAATCTTCAGAAAGGTGACACAAACGCAGAATCGATGCG
>Ga0315277_10000668_pt1 | contig 53607 bp, 62 predicted proteins | sample YL17G05_15_MG_FD_203695 | JGI IMG/M metagenome (GOLD analysis project Ga0315277, IMG submission 203695) | Sediment microbial communities from Yellowstone Lake, YNP, Wyoming, USA - YL17G05_15 | ecosystem: Environmental > Aquatic > Freshwater > Lake > Sediment | place: USA: Wyoming | collected... | reverse complement strand
TCCTCTCGGGCCTTCTTCACCGCCTGCAGCTCTAGCTTGAACGCTTCCCGGTATTGAGGCGAGACATAGCGAGAGCAGCCCCGCCATCCGATCATGGGGTTGGCCTCCTGCGGCTCGAATTTCTCACCGCCAGGCATGGAGCAGTACTCGTTGGTCTTGAAGTCCGATAGGCGCAATATGACCGGGCGGGGGAAGAACGCCTTTCCCACGATGCCGATGCCCTCCGCCAACTTGTCCACCAGTTCTTGTGATCGGCCTTTCTCCATCATGGCCTGGGGGTGCTCCTGCACGAAGGAGGTGAAGAGGAACTCGATGCGCATCAGCCCGACCCCGGAGACAGGAAGCTTGGAGTATTCCTCCGCCTTGTGGGGGATGCCCACGTTGAGCATGATCTTGGTGCCGGTGACTGGGACGCTCGCTACCGCCATCATCTCAGGGGCGGTCTCAGCCTTCTTCTCTTCCGCTCCCTCGAACACCAGGCCGCGAGTTCCGTCGACGGTGATGAGCATGCCGTCGCTCAATTTCTCGGTCGCCTCCCTGGTGCCGACGATGCAAGGAGTGCCTAGCTCGCGCGCCACGATGGCCGCGTGGCAGGTCATGCCTCCCTCGTCGGTGACGATGGCCGCGGCTCTGGTCATGGCGGGCACCATGTCCGGCGAGGTCATGACCGTCACCAGCACATCGCCCTTCTTGACCACATCCAGGCTCTCACCCTCCTTCAGTACGCGGACCGGTCCCGAGGTCACTCCCGGGCTGGCCGCCAATCCCTTCAGTAGAACTTTGATCGCCTGCTTCTCCTCTGGCTTCGCTTCCTTGCCCTTCATGCCGTTCACCTTCCCTGCCTTTCCGTTCGCGCTGAGGGTCGTCACAGGCCTTGCCTGCACGACGTAGAAATCTCCATCCTCCAGGCACCACTCGATGTCCATCGGTTTGTTGTAATGAAGTTCGATCTGGTTCCCCACGTCCGCGATCTCCAGGATCTGCTCGTCGCTGAGCTTCTGCGCCTCCGCGATATTGGCGGGGACGTCCTGCTTGATCGTTTCTCCGGTCTTCCCGCGGACCAGTTTCCAGGTCTGCTTCGAGATCCTCTTGCTGATGATCTTGGTATGGAACTTGTCCACCACGTAGGTGTCAGGGGTGACCTTACCGCCCACGATGGACTCGCCCAATCCATAACCGGCCTCCACGATGATGTGCGGAAGCTCGGAGCTCGGATCTACGGTGAACATGATGCCGGCGACCTCTGAATTTATCATCTTCTGCACCACCACTGCCAGCTTCACCACCGAGTGCTCGAAGCCCTTGGAGTGGCGATAGGCGATGGCCCGGGGCGTATAGAGCGAGGACCAGCACTTCCTCACCTTGTCGATGAGGTCGTCTGGGTCCCCGATGTTGAGGAAAGTGTCCTGTTGGCCCGCGAAGCTCGCCGTCGGCAGGTCCTCGGCGGTGGCGCTCGACCTCACTGCCACCAGGCCAAGCTTCTTCTTGCCCTCGAACATGGAGTGGAATTCCTTCAGGACCTCGAAGCGGAGGTCGTCCGGGACCTTGGCATCCTCGAAGGCCTTGCGGATCTTGATCGAGGTCTCCTGCAACGAGCTCTCCGAGGTGACGTCCACTTTCTTCATCAAAGCCTCGACCTTGCTGGTCAGCCCGTTCTTCTCCAGGAAGTAGTCATAGGCAACGGTGGTGAGCACGAATCCGCTCGGGACGTCGAATCCCGCAGAAGTAAGCTCCCCCAGGTTCGCGGCCTTTCCACCGGCAATGGGAATATCATTGACTCCCAGCTCTGCGATGCTCATTATCCTCTTCATTGTCTCACCTCGGATCAAGAAGGGGTTTGACTCGCAGGGACTGCGGGAAGCCGCATCCCAAGCTTCCGATATCGGTTAGGTCGAATAAACTCATTGGTAATAACCTTATTGCAGTAGCAGGGTAGGTCAGATATATTTATATACAAACATGCTGAATAATTTACCAGCTAATATCCGCTATCGTCCGCAAAGACCCTGAACCTGCTTGGGTTCGTTGGGCGAGGGAAGGTCGGGCGAAGGAATCCGTTTCCTTCATATTGGCTATTCTTTTCATCACTATCGAGGCAAAAACGAATCGTTAATCATTGTTTTGTCTACGCTTTCAAGCGATTTAATGTGTGCTTTCGTAAAGCAACCTGTGATACATTCAAATATCATCATCGATTTCAGGAATGACAGCGCGCGGGGGTTTGATTTGAGCACGGTCGAGATCCGATGGCACGGCAGGGGTGGCCAAGGCGTGGTGACTGCAAACGAGATCCTGGCGGGAGCGGCCTTGCGCGAAGGAAAATACATCAAGGCCTTCCCGGAGTTCGGGCCAGAAAGGATGGGAGCGCCCATCCGGGCGTTCGCGCGCATCTCCGACCGCCCCATCAACGTGCACAGCCAGGTGTACTATCCCGACTATGTGGTGGTCTTGGACCCGACCCTCCTGAGCAGCCCCATGATCAGAGAGGGGCTGAAGGAGAAGGGGGCGCTGATCGCCAACTATGGCGAAGGAAATGCCAAGTTGCACACCCTTCTGGACAATGGTTTCCCTGTCCACTCGGTGAACGCCACCAAGATATCCATGGAGGAGATCGGCAAGCCCATGGCCAACACGGCCATGCTGGGCGCTTTCGTCCGCATCTCCAAGTTGGTGGACATCAAGACGGTGACCTCGGAGCTGGCGGCCAAGTTCGCTGGCAAGTTCAACCAAGAGGTCATCAACAAGAACGTGCGGGCGGTCGAGCGGGCGTATGAGGAGGTGCAGTGAATGGTGAACGAGAAGGCCAGCGAGCTGACCGAGGGCGCGATGATCACCGAGCCCGGAAGCTCGCGCAAGTACAAGACGGGTGACTGGCGCTCCAAGAGGCCAGAGTGCGACGAGGACAAGTGCACCAATTGCCTCATCTGCTGGATATACTGTCCCGATAACAGCGTAATCGTAGAGAAGGGAAAGAGGGTCGGTTTCAAGCTCACTCATTGCAAAGGCTGCGGCATCTGCGCGAACCAGTGTCCGGCCAAGGCGATCACCATGAAGGAGGAGGTGGCGTAGATGCAGAACGTGGCCATGAACGGCGATCAGGCGATCGCACTGGCATGGAAGCAGATCGACCCGGACGTGGTGGCGGCGTACCCCATCACCCCTCAGACCATCATCGTCGAGGCGTTCTCGGAGTTCGTTGCCGACGGTCTAGTGAACACCGAGTACGTGTGCGCGGAGTCAGAGCACAGTGCCATGAGCCTGTGCATCGGGGCATCCGCTGCCGGAGCGAGGGTAGCCACTGCGACCGCTTCCGCTGGTCTGGCATTCATGTGGGAGATGCTCTACATCGCCTCGGGCATGAGGCTCCCCATAGTCATGGCGGTGGCGAACCGCGCTCTCAGCGGGCCGATCAACATCCATTGCGATCACAGCGACGCCATGGGTGCCCGGGATTCGGGCTGGATCCAGCTCTTCGGGGAGAACGTGCAGGAGGCCTACGACGACTCGTTGATGGCGTTCCGCATCGCCGAGCATATGGACATCCGACTGCCAATCATGACCTGCCTGGACGGGTTCATCGTCACCCACTCGCTGGAGCGACTCGAGACGCTTCCAGATGACGTGGTCAAGAAGTTCGTGGGCGAGTTCAAATGGAAGCGCTCCCTGCTGGACATCAAGAACCCCACCACCATGGGTCCATTCGACTGGACCGACTACTATTTCGAGCATAAATACCAGCAAGCGGAGGCGATGAAGCGCGTTCCCGCGGTGGTCAAGAGCGTGAGCGAGGAGTTCGCCCGGCTGAGCGGCAGGAAGTACGATCTAATCGAACCGTACAAGCTGGACGATGCTGACTATGCGGTCGTGGCCATGGGCTCGACCGCCGGTACCCTCAAGGAAGTGGTGGATGGGCTGCGGGCGGAGGGCAAGAAGGTGGGCAGCTTGAAGCTGCGGCTGTTCCGGCCATTCCCCGCGGAGGAGTTGGCGAGGACCCTGGAAGGCATGAAGGGAGTGGCGGTGCTGGACCGAGCGCTGAGCATGGGCGCGGCCGGTCCGATTTTCCCCGAGCTCCGTTCAGCGTTGTTCGAGACCTCCAAGAGGCCACGCATCACCAATTACATCTATGGATTGGGAGGGAGGGACATCAAGCCGGAGGAACTACGCACGGTCTATGATCAGCTGATGCATAACCAGGGTGAGACGGTCAACTACCTGGGGGTGAGGGCGTGACCGTCACCAGCCTCAAGTTGCTCTCCGAGCGTGAGGACCGCTATGTGGAAGGCCACCGCCTATGCGCTGGCTGCGCAGAGCCGATCATCGCTCGGCAGATACTCATGGCCACGGACAAGCCCGTGGTGGTGTCGAACGCCACCGGTTGCTTCGAGGTCTCTTCCAGCATCTATCCCTACACCTCGTGGAACGTGCCCTGGATACACAGCGCCTTCGAGAACGCCGCCCCGACCATCGGAGGGGTGGAGGCGGCATACAACGCCCTCAAGCGGAAGGGAAAGATCACCGAGGACATCCGCTTCCTATCCTTCGGCGGCGATGGGGCGACCTACGACATAGGCTTCCAGGCGATCTCCGGAGCGATAGAGAGGGGTAGCCACTTCTTGTACGTATGCCTGAACAACGAGGCCTACATGAACACTGGCATACAGAGGTCCGGTGCCACCATGAGAGGAGCGCAGACCACCACCTGTCCAGCTGGCACGTGCGTTCCAGGAAAGAGGGAGTTCCCCAAGGACATGACCAAGATCATCATCGCCCACGATCTTCCCTATGCTGCCCAAGCCTCGCCGCACAACTACAAGGACATGATCGAGAAGGCGGCCAAGGGCTTCGAGGCCAACGGACCGGCGTTCATAAATGTGGTCGCACCCTGTCCGCGCGGCTGGCGCTTCGACTCCGCCAAGACCATCGAGATCTCCAAGCTGGCGGTGGAGACGTGCATCTGGCCGCTGTACGAGTTCGAGAACGGCACCTGGAGGCTGACGGGCGAGAGCAAGCGCATCGCCGGTGGGGACAGGAAGAAGCTGCCGGTGAGCGATTGGCTCAAGTCCCAAGGAAGGTTCGGCCATCTGACCAAGGAGAAGTGGTCCTATGTGGCCGAAGAGATACAGGCCAACGTGGACAAGAAATGGGAAGAACTCCTCAAGCTCTGCAAGCAGTGAACGCATCCTTTGGCGGGTGATTTTCAACTCCGCCAGAGGACGTTCCGCTCTTTATCCATTCTCAAAGAAATCAATAAGAACCCGGTGCTCCGTCCTATCGACATTCGGTGAGAATCAATGGATTTCATGGACCTCGTCAACACTCGGAAGAGCGTTCGAACGTACACTGACCAGTCGGTGGAGGAGGGGAAGATCGCCACGATCCTGGAGGCGGCGAGACTGGCGCCCTCTGCTGTTAACTGCCAACCTTGGCAATACATCGTCGTCAAGGAGAAGGCGACCATCGAGAAGATCGCCGATTCCTCAAAGATCAACTCCTGGCTCAAGAAGGCGCCTTGCGTCGTAATCGCCTGCGCTGACCCGAACGTGGACCATACGGTCAATGGTATGGACTACTATCTGGTCGACCTGGCCATCTCCATGGAGCATCTCGTCCTCGCAGCCACGGAACTGGGTCTGGGCACATGCTGGCTCGCCGGCTACAACGAAGGCAAGGTCCGGTCGATACTGGGCATCCCCAAGAAGATGAGGGTGGTGGCCATGACCCCACTTGGTTATCCGGCTGAGAAGGAGAGCATCGGGGGCGGCCTCCGGAAGACGTTGGCAGGGAGCAAGAAACGAAAACCGATGGAGGAGATGCTCCACCGCGAGAAATGGTGAGCCTTTCGGGCATTCATCTCCCTGACCCGCCTGGAAGGGAGAGGATCTGATTCCTGGTCAGTTGAGAAGAAGTCCTACGTCCCTAGCCTTCTTGCTGCGATGCTAGGAGCTCCTCCCAGAGCTTGATGGTCTCTCGGGCGTCCTCTTCATCCACTGTCTGGATGGCGAAGCCCGCATGCACGACCACGTAATCTCCCATCCTCGCCTCCACCAGCGAGACGTTCGTTTCGCGCTGCACGCCACCGAAGTCAACGACCGCTATATCGCCTTTGATGGAGACGATCTTACCCGGGATCGCAAGACACATCGATCGACCTCACGAGGACATGATCTTCAATATGGCTTCCGCAAGCTGGCCATCACAGGCAAGGAGAGCTTCCATGGCCCTCTCCCGGCTCACCCCGGTCTGGTCCATGACCAATTTGATGTCCTCCTCGGGGACCGTTGGGCCGGAAGGTGCAGGGACGGCAGCGGTTTTCGATGGTGTTGCCGTCAGGGGCACGACCTCCACCTCTCCAACGATCTGGAAGGTCTTCTGGCCCTGCATCTCCACGATCGTGACGGACGCGTCCTTGATGATGTACTGCGTGGTCTTGGTACGGACCACCACCTCGGAGACGTCCTCGAGCTCCTCCGTCTTTATCCCAAGCTTGCGCATCGCTTGCTTGACCTGACGGGGGTTCATTCGCCCCATACCTGGCATCATGCTATCGGCTAAGTGATTGGGGGACGGCTATTAAAGCCTTCTAAGATTCGTTGCGAGCCTTCTGTCAGGAAATGGAATGAAGGAGGGAAGGCGGTCCCCGAGAGGTTCGGGGATCCGTTCTCGTCTACAAGGTCCTAAGGTACCTCTGGTGCTCCCAGTCGGTGACCCAGGAACGATACTGGTCCCACTCCTCAGTCTTAATGTGCATGTAGTGGTTGAAGATGTGGTCGCCCAGGGTCTCTCTCATCAGCTTGCTCTGGGAGAAGACCTCAAGGGCATCGCCCAGGCTCTCAGGCAGGCTATCGATCTTGAGCTTCTTGCGTTCCTCTCGGCTCATGTGGTAGATATCGCGCTCTACAGGCTCCGGCGGAAAGAGGTCCCGTTCCATGCCGTCCAAGCCTGAGGCGAGCATGACCGCGAACTGCAGATAGGGATTGCCAGCAGGGTCCGGGTTGCGAAGCTCCACTCTCGCCCTTCCTCCCCTTCCGGCCGGGACCCGGATCAAGGCGCTCCGGTTCATGTTGGCCCATGAGATGTAGCACGGCGCCTCGTAGCCTGGCACCAACCGCTTGTAGGAGTTGACGTGCGAGGCCAGAATGGCGCAGTTGTCTTGGGCATGTACCAGCAGACCGCCCATGTATTTCAGGGCCATATCGCTCAATCCGTACTTGCCGCTCGGGTCGTCGAAGGCGTTGCGGCCGTCCACGGTCGCCATGCTCTGGTGCACATGCATGCCCGAACCGTTGATCCCGAAAAGCGGCTTGGGCATGAAGGTGGCGTACAACCCGTACTGAGCGGCGATGATCTTGACGCCCAGTTTGAGGGTCATCATCCGGTCCGCCATGGTGAGGGCGTTCTGATAGCGCAGATCGACCTCCAGCTGTCCTGGCGCCACCTCGTGGTGCGAGGCTTCCATGTCGAAGTGCATGGCGTCAAAATTGAGCATGATGTCCTTGCGCACCATCTCGCCCGCGTCCAAGGGCATGAGGTCGAAATAACCGCCCGAATCGGCGGGCTGCAGGACGGGACAACCGTCATCGTCCATCTTGAACAGGAAGAACTCGAACTCTGGGCCGACGTTGAAGCTGAACCCCTTCTCCTTCGCCTTGGCTATCATCTTCTCCAGAACCCAGCGGGGATCGCCTTTGAACCGGTTGCCCGAGTGGTCGGAGATGGTGCACATGAAGCGTGCCGTCTTCATCGGGCCCTCACAAGTCCACGGGTAGATCTGGAACGATTCGAGGATGGGGTTCGCCCGCATGTCCGATTCCTCGATGGTGGCGTATCCCAAGATGGAAGAACCATCGATGAATACGCCCTCGTCCATCGCCCGGTCCAGCTTGGTGATCGGAATGGACACGCTCTTCACGTTTCCGAGTATGTCGGAGAACTGCATCTCGATGAAGCGTACTTCCTCGTCCTTGACCACCTTGAGGATGTGCTCCTTGGCCTCATTCAACGTCTTCGGCGAAGTCATGGAAAACGCCTATCTTGGAGAGAGTAGAAGAACATTTCCATTCGCTCCCAGGGTCGCATGCGGGCGATCGTGCTGAGGTCACGTCAACGGCAACCTAGCCTTGAGCGCCTCCAACGCCTTGGCCACGGCTTCCTCCCCCTTCTCTGGAGGCGCCCCGCCTCCTGAGGCGAAGCTCTTGCTTCCGCCGCCCTTCCCGCCCGCGGAACGCAGAGCGGCGTCCAGCACTTCCCGGCAGTCGACCTGGAGGTCAGGCGAGGCGGCCACCACCAGCAGCACGCGCTCATCCACGGAGGCCAGGACCACCGCGGTCAGAGGTTGCTTGGCGTGCTCGTTGGCAGCATCCATCAGCGTGCGTTTGTCGATCCCCTGGAAAGCGCCGTGGAGGATGCGGACCTGGCCATGGACCTCGGGCTTGAGCTCGGCCAGTGCCTGCTTGGCATAGCCTTTGAGCGCGATGCGCATCTTCTCTGCCTCCGTCGCCAGGTTGTCGAGGGCGTGGATCAGGTCCTCGGGAACCGCCCCCAGGATATCCGCGCCCTGCAAAGCCAAGGTGGAGAGACGGAGCGCGCTCTCCATCGCCTGCCTTCCGGTCTCGAACTCTATCTCCGCGTCCCCAGAGGGCTTTGCGGACGTGAGCTTCGTGACCAAGAGCATGCGCAGCTCCCGCGTGTTCTGGATGTGCACGCCGGCGCAAGCGGCCTTGTCAATCTCCCCGATGGAAACGATGCGCACCTTCTCCCCGTGGATGCGGTCGGCCTTGATGCGGATCTCCTTGAGAACCTCGCTGTCCTTGGCCACCCATGTCTCGGTCACCGGGAGCTGGGCGGCGATGGCCGCGTTCGCCTCCTCCTGGACTCGGGAAAGGAGGTTCCAATTCACATCCCCCTTGACCACGAAGCACTTCTTCTTGGGCGAGATGGCGATCTTCACCAGCTCGATCTCCGGGCTGATCTTGCTCAGGGCGCTGAAGAGCAGATGCTCCCCGGTATGGCCGCGCATCAGATCGTGGCGTCGCTCCCAATCGATCTCGCACTCCACTCTCTTTCCAATGGTGAAGGCATGGTCCGGCACCTTGTGCCTGATCTCTTCGCCGCCCTTGACCTCTTCCACATCCAGATCCTCGATCCATCCCCGGTCCATGTCCTGTCCTCCCCCTCCCGGGAAGAAGGCGGTGCGGTCCAGAACGATCCAGTCACCTTCCACCCTCAGTACGGTGGCATCGAAGTGCGTGAGATATGGGTCGGATTCGTAGAGGAGACGGGTGCTCATGCTAGCCTGAAGGTCGTTTCCACAGAAAAGGGTTCTAGTCGGATGATTCGGATTAAGGTCTCTCTGGGAAACTGACATATATCGAGGCGCTCATCTCACAACCGGCCCCGAGGTGGGGGTGCCATGTGCCCATCATCTTCCCTCGATGAGTTGGATCAGCGTATCATCCAGGAGCTATGTGTATCCAGTCAAGGCTCTTACAGGCAGATCGCCAAGCGGCTGGGGGTCCATCCCACCACCCTGATCCAGAGGGTGAAGAATCTTGAAGAGCTAGGCATCATCCACTGCTACCGGGCGCATGTGGACTATCTGAAGCTAGGCTACGAGTTCATGGCCATCGTCCACATCTACGTGGAGGGCGACCTCATGGAGGTGGAGCAAAAGGTGAAGGCGCTCAAGAACGTGGTGGCGGTCTTCGATGTCACGGGGGAATGTGACTCAATAGCCTGGGTGGCGTGCAAGAGCCGGGAGGAGTTCAGCGCCGTGGTCAAGTCCATGCTGCAGATAAAAGGGGTCAAGAAGACCAACACCTACGTGGTGCTGAACATCATCAAGGACCCGTTCCAGTTCCATCCGGAGTTCGAGCCTTTCAAGGACGACCTGCGGCGATGATGCCTTTTTCCGGACGTTGACCGTGCACATCCCTAGCGTGGCACGAAGTAGCGAAGTGTTTAATAGAGTCCTGCCCTTAAGGGCGATGGCTTAGCAAGGATGAGTTCCAGAGGCCTATAGAAATGATGCGCACACACGATTGCGGGATGCTGAAACCGGAGGACCTCGGGAAGCGAGTCACTTTGGCGGGTTGGGTGCGCTTCCGCCGCGATCATGGCGGAGTGCTCTTCTTCGACCTGGCCGATAGTCAGGGGACCACCCAGCTGGTCTTCGATCCCGAGGCGCTGAGCGAGAAAATCGACAAGCGAAGCCTCTCGGCGGAACTCAATACCTTCGGTCGCGAGTGCGTGATCCAGGTCACAGGCGTCGTGAGGAAGAGAGTCCCGGGAACGGAGGACCCCAGGAATCCCACTGGCACGGTGGAAGTGCTCATCGAGCAGGCGAAGCTCCTCAGCAAGGCCAGACCTATCCCGTTCGAGGTGGCAGAGCAGAAGAACTCCCAACTGCCGAACGAGGACCTGAGGATTAGATATCGTTACCTGGACCTGAGGCGGCCGCAGATGATTTCTAACCTGCGCTTCCGCCACCAGCTCATCTCCGCCGCCCGTGAGTACTTGGACAAGAGCGGTTTCATCGAGGTGGAGACACCGATGCTCACCCGGAGCACCGCCGAGGGTGCCCGGGATTTCCTCGTGCCTTCACGCATCCAGCCCGGACATTTCTACGCTCTGCCGCAATCGCCGCAGCTGTTCAAACAGATGCTGATGGTCGGAGGGGTGGAACGCTACTACCAGGTGGCCCGCTGCTTCCGGGACGAGGATTCTCGCGCTGACAGGCAGCCGGAGTTCACCCAGTTGGACGTGGAGCTCTCTTTCGTCGAGGAGAAGGACGTCCATGCGGTCATAGAGAACGTCCTGGTGCACGTGTGGCGCCGGTTGTTCGAGAAGAAGCTCATCACCCCCTTCCCTAAGCTTGGATACCATGACGCCATGGCCCGCTTCGGCACCGATGCGCCGGACGTGCGCTTCGGGCTGGAGTTGAACGACGTCACCGACATCGTCAAGCAGGCGAAATACGAGGTCTTCCGCAACATCTTGAAGAAGGGAGGGGTCGTGATCTGCCTGAATCTCAAGCGCTCCCTCGTTCGCGAGAAGGACGCGGACTGGGGCGGCGTTGGACGGAAGGAAGTGGATCGTCTCATCGACTGGGCCAAGCAGCAAGGCATGGGCGGCCTCACGTGGATGAGGGCGACCCCAGACGGCCTGGAATCGAACATCGTGAAATACTTCGCGGAAGAGGTCCGTGAGGCTCTGGCCCAGAAGATGGACGCGGAGCCGGGGGACCTGCTGCTGTTCCTGGCCGGTCCCCGAATGCAGACCCTGAAGGCCGGCGGAGCGCTGCGCATGAAGCTGGCCCGAGACAATGGACTGCTGGAAGTGAAGGACCATCAATTCGTTTGGATTGTGGATTGCCCCATGTTCCAGGTCGACCCGGTCACCGGTAGACTGTCATCTTTCCACCATCCTTTCGTTCGACCGGTGCAAGGCGACATCCCGGCCTCTGGTGACATGGCCAAGGTCATAGGCATATCCTATGACCTGGTCCTGGACGGGAGCGAGATCGGCAGCGGCTCCATCCGCAACCATGACGCCGAGGTGCAGCGCCAGGTGTTCCGCCTTCTGGGCATGAGCGAGGAGGGCATGCAACGGGAGTTCAGCTTCTTCCTGGAGGCGCTGGAGTACGGAGCGCCCCCGCACGGCGGCATCGCCCTGGGCTTGGACCGACTGGTATCGATCTTGTTAGGTTGCGAATCGATACGCGACGTCATCGCCTTCCCCAAGAACAAGCGCTTCCAGTCGCTGGTCGATGGCGCTCCGGCCAAAGTGGACCAGGCGAAGCTCTCCGAGCTCATGCTGCTCTCCCTGGCCGAGGAAGAGGAGAAGAAGGAAAGGATCGAGGACGATTAGGGCGGAAGGTCAGAGCCGTTTCTCTATCTCCTTCCTCACCGCTTCCACGATCTCCTGGGAGTTGTACTTGCCCTTGGAGGCCTTCATCACGTGTCCGATCACGGCGTTGGAGGCCTTGGGGTTCGAGGCGTAGTCCTTGACCACGTTCGGGTGTTCGTCCAGATACTGGGAGATGAGCGAATCCAGGAGCGTGTCCTCTACCGCACAGGAGATGTCCTCCGGGCATTCGCCCGCGGCGATGGCGGATATCCTCCTCCGGCCCTCGGAATCGGTGATCTCCCGGTCGGCGACCTGAGACACCACCCGCACCACATCCCCGATCACCTTCTCGGTCAAGCGTGGCTCGATGGAGCCCCAATGGGACGAGATGGGTCCGAGGGTCCAGGTCATCGCCAGTTCCGGGTCCACCTTCTCCGCCAGGCGCTCGAACAGCTCCGCCATGGCCATGGAGGTGATGACGATCTGCTTGGCCTTGTCGAAATCCACCACGTAGTGGCCGGCGAGGCGCTGCGCCATTCTCAAAGGGGTCTCGGAGGTGGTGAGGACGGACGCCACCTTCAGCAGGTCGAAGGTGCCCAGGTCCGGCTCGCCGATGTAGCCATAGTCCTCCTCCGTCTCCTTCTCCCGGGCGGAGAGGGTCACCTTGCGCTCCTCGTCGTAGCGACGGGTCTCGCGCACTACCTTCACGCCCGCCTCGAGCATCTTCGCCTGGCGACTGGCTTCGAACTTCAAGGCTCGTTCCAGATGGCGCATCCCTTGGATGTTCTTGACCTCCACCCTCTCCTCGCCCACGGAGATGTTCGCGTCCACCCGCACCGTCTGCTCGTCGCTGGCCGTCGTTCCGATGATGTGCCTCAGCTCCACCAGAATCTCGGTGATGAACGTTCTTGCTTCGTCTGGCGAGGACATGTCCGGGGCGGTCACGATCTCCACCAGCGGGATGCCGCTCCGGTTGTAGTCGATGAGCGAGACCTCCTCTCCAGACTTGCCCACCCGTTTGATGCGGCCCGGGTCCTCCTCCAGATGCACACGCCAGATGCCGATTCGCTTGCCCCTGGAATGGAAGTGCCCGTCAGTGCCCAGTGGAGAATCGTACTGAGTGATCTGGAAGTTCTTGGGCAGGTCGGGATAGAAGTAGGTCTTGCGGGAGAACCAGATGGTCGGAGTGATCTGGCAGTTGAGGTACTGGGCGATCTGCACCCCCATCTCGAGTGCCCTCCGGTTCAACGCCGGCCTCGAGCCTGGGAAGCCTAGGCAGGTGGGACAGATGGATGAGTTGGGTTCCTCGGCGGAGGTGGCGCAGGAGCAGAAGAGCTTGGACCGGGTGGGCAGTTGCACATGGATCTCCAGCCCTATCTTCACCGACACACCTCCGGGAACCTGAACTGGAAGCCCTTCGACCAGGACTCCGCCATATCGAGGAGTCTGCCTTCTTCCCAATGAGGGGCGACGAACTGCATGCCCATCGGCAAAGCGTCAGCATAGCCACAGGGCAGCGAAAGATGAGGCAACCCCGCCAGGTTCGGCGGCACGGTGAGGAAGTCCGCCTGGTACGCTTCGAGGGGTCGCATCTTCTCTATCTCGCTGAAGCGAGGTGCCACGAAAGGCATGGTGGGGGTGAGCACCAGGTCCGAACGTCCGAAGACGTTCTGGTACTCAGAGATGACCAGCTGCCTTACGGAAAGCGCTTTCATGTAGTAGCGATCACGATATCCGACCATTCGTGCATAGGTGCCCAGCAGGATCCTCCGCTTGGCCTCCCGGCCGAAATGCTCTGAGCGGACCTCGGTGAAGAAGTCGTTGTAATGCTGCGAGATGGAACCGCCCCGCACGCCGAAACGCATGCCACAATAGCGGGCGAGGTTGGTGGAGGCCTCCGAGGTCGCGAGCACATAATAGGCGGAGAGGGCGAACCGCAGCGACGGCATGTCCACCTGCATGATCTCGACGCCCTGTTCTTCCAGGCGCCCAAGGGCGTGCTCGAATCCCTCTTCCACTTCCGGGCTGAGGTTCTGCAGGGCCTGTTTCGGCACCGCCACCGTGCGGATGCTCTTTCGCTCCAGTCGAAGAGGAGGTTGCGCACAGGACGTGGGGTCCTTAGGATCAGCACCTGAGATTATGGGAAGGAAGCGCCTGAGGTCCTCCGACCGACGGACCAGCAATCCCACTTTATCCAGTGAGTTGCCGTAGTCAATCAGGCCGTAGCGCGATATCCTCCCGTAGGTCGGGGTGAGGCCGAAGACCCCGCAGAAGGATGCGGGACAGGAAATGGAACCGCCGGTGGAGACGCCGAGAGCGATGTGCCCGTCAAGCATACAAGCGGCCGCTGCCGCTCCGCCGCTGGAGCCGCCGCAGGCCCGCTCGAGGTCGAAAGGGTTCCGAGGAATGCCGTAGCCGGAGTTGGTGCAGAACGTGCCGAACCCGAACTCGTCCATGTTCGTCTTTCCCAGGAGCACGCCTCCCGCGGCTCTCAGCTTCGCAACTGGCGTGGCGTCGAAAGGAGGGCGGTATCCTTCTAGGATGCGCGATCCCGCCCGGGCCTGGAAGCCTTTCGCGCACAGATTGTCCTTGGCTGAGAAATGAAAGGGCGGCGGATAGCCCTGAGCCTCCTCCAAGCTGGGAGATATCTCTGAGAACGCTAGGTATCGTTCGTTGAGGTCTCGCAGTTTGTCCGCCGTAGGCAGGCAGCTCATGAAAGGCGAGGCCCCCTCACCAGGTCCTGATAGATGTCCATGGAGTCACGGAGGCCATCGGCGTCGACGTCCCGTGCTTCGACGTCCTCGCGCAGCACATCGTGTACGGGCACAGGATTGAAGTCGTGCTCGCCCCCGCTCGGTGCCTCATCCAGCACTGCCATGTATGCCAGCACCTCCTCCAGGTCCTGGGCGAACTGCCTCTCTTCCTCAGGAGACAGCCTCAGCCGGGCGATCCTGGCGACGTTCCTCACCGTGTCGACGTCCATACGACTCAATCCTCTTCCCTTGCCATGCAGGCATGGCCCAGAAGACTGAGATGATTATTGCGAGGCCGTATAAAACCCTTGTCAGAACGTGGCACAGACAGGCCAATCGCACCCTCTTGATCATCGTTCGTCAGTTGGCAATTGAAGATCGGTCCGGACCAGTGCAATTCAAATTCCCGGACGGATCAGCATCGAACAGGTCGGTTCGGATGAATACGTTTATGAGGAAAAAATCCGTTCAATGGTCCGGTGCCAAGATGGAAGAGTCTATGAAGCTCATCGAGCAAGCTCACCAGCACATGAACAACGGGGAGTATCAGCAAGCTTTCTCCAAATTCGAGAAGGCGATCAAGACCAACCCGAACAACCCCGAGGCCTACTACGGCAAAGCGGAAGCCGGGGTTCTTCTTTCCAAGGTCAGCGTGGAGGAGGTCATCGCCCTCTACAAGAAGGCCATATCGCTGGACACAGGGAATCCCTTCTACTATTCATCGCTGGGCGCCTTCTGCATCGACGCCGGGCAGTTCAACGAGGCCGAGGCCGCCTACAACAAGGCAGCGGAGGTCGACCCGGACAACGCTCCTCACTACTACAGCGAGTTCGGGGTCGAGTATCATCGCCGGGCACCGGAGGTCATGGAGCAGTTCCTGGACGATTCCACCAGGGCCATGATCGCCAAGAAGTCCCTCAAGTACCTGCTCAAGTCCATCGGCCTTGATGAAGAGAAGGCGAAAGCGCTGCTCTGACGGCTTCGGCTAGAGGTCAACTTCCGTCAATGAAGCAGCTCGGGAGAGCCCTTCCTATGCTCGCCGTTCCGACGTTCCTGTGCCGGGATGCAATACGAGCACACCTTGGCCTGTGGATAGTAGTGGTCCTGGCAGACCAGCCTCCCGCACAAGGAACAGGTGTTCTGGGCAGGCTTGCCACAGATCATGCAAAGCCCAACCGTCTCCATGCCTGAAATCCTACGTCGGGCGAGGGTATCAAGGTTTCTGCCCTGCACGTCTCTCTTGCTTCTAGAGTGATAGCAGCAGAGAGATCGCGCCCACCAGCAGGATCTGATGTAGGAAGTAGATGATCAAGGCGTGCCGACCCAGCCAGGTCATTGCCCGCACCGGCGGTGAACGAACATCATTTCGGAGCTGATAGCGTCGCGTGCCATCAGGATAGGCCCAGCGGCCAATCGCGATGCCCAGGAGAACCACTCCCAGCCAGGGGAGCAAGGGGAAGTAATCTACGGAGACGAAATCAACGGGCTCCAGGCCGAGCCAGACGAACCAAGGGGATTGGAACACCTGTCCTGCCAGAACAACCCCTACGCCGATCATCAGCGTCCCAGCGGCTGCCGCGAGCCAGGACCTTCTCAGGAATGGATAGGAGAGGATGACGCTGAGGCCGATGCAGTGCAGTACTCCGAAGATCACGTAGCCATTTCCCAGGATCAGGTAGGTAGCCAAGGTTACGCCCATTCCCATGAGGAAGATGCCCGTGCCCCGGAGAGCAAGCTTGCGCAATAGCGCTCGCTCGTCCATCGTTCTCCTGGCGACGATGGAGCTCAGGTGCAGGGAGATCCCTACCAGAAGAAGGAAAATGGTGCCGATGGAGTAGGCGAAGGCACCGAGTAGGCCGCTGTAGAGCGGTAGGTCAAGCACTCCGAAGAAATCCAGGTCGTATAGGAGATGGAAGGCGATCATCATGAGCACCGCCGATCCCCGGGCTAGGTCGATCTCCCAGAAGCGCCCTTGGGGACCGCGACCCTTGAGCCAGCCGATGATCAACGATCTCCTGGTCCCCCTTCCATCAGAGATCAATGAAGAGCTCATCCCCTTCCTGGATGATAGGATAGGATCGTATGTCGCGGGCCTGCAGATTGCGGAGCACTTTACCACTGGCCAGGTCGAAGACCGCTCCGTGAGCGGGGCATCTTATGGTGCCTTCGAAGACGATGCCTCGTTCTAAGGGAATGCCCATGTGCGAGCAGCGGCCATCGATGTCGCAGACCAATGCCCGGATCAGGAGCACCCACTCCTCTCATCCAGGGACACGCCTTCGGAAGAGCTCTTGTCCCTCAGCTCTCCCAGGGTGGTCACCCGCTCCGCGAAAGCATTGTGCTTGTGGATCGATTCCTCGCTCTCGCTGCGAGCGGTCACCAGCACCTCGTCCGGCAGCTGTGGGTATCTCTCCAGTACACGAGAAAGGATATCACGCACCACGTCCTCCACGAACTTGGGATTGCTGTGGGCGTTGATGACCACCTGCGCCTCGTCCGAACGCTTGAGGAGCTCGAAGGTGGGCGAGGAGAAGGAAAGCTCCAGGATCTCGATGAGGTCGTTCGCCTCCACTTCGTACTGTTCTGGTACCTCCACCAGAAGGGTGGAGATGTTGCGCTGGTTGTGCGAGATGACCGGGAGCGAGCCTTCGATGACCACATTTCCCTTGACCAGATCGCGGACGGTCTCCATGGCGCAGGGGCAGGCGGTCATCCCGATGGCCTGGGCGCCGATCATCTTGCGCATTCCATCCCCTCTTTTTCCGTAGGCCTGGGCCGTGAGCTTGAACGCCTCGCGCGAGATGCGTCCGCTCGGTCCCGCCCGGTCCAGGAAGTAGTCGGCGAGCACATTGACCTCGGCGTAGGACGCGTAGTCGTGCTTCTCCAGAAGATCGCGACAAATGTCCTGGCACAGGCTTTCCAGCCCAGAGACCGGCTGTCCCACGCTCGACTCCACCGCTTCGGAGATGACCTCCAAGTTGCGGGAGAGGTGCGATCCGCGTTGCGTCGGGGGCAGGTCGACGTAGACGTCGATGACGCAGTTCAGGCATCCTTGGGTGCCTTTTCTTTGGACCGTGACCTGTTTCTTCACGCCAGTGACGCCGACCCTCGTGAGCTTGAAGCCATTCAGCAGGCGTCTTCCCTGCACGTCCGCTAAAGAGATGAAATCACCGGCATGGTGGATTGGGAGGGCCATTATAAACACTAGCCAATTGACCACGTTCTTGGTAGATTATCGTATTGTTGGTAAGCTATACAGGCATCAGACCTTGACCAGCTCGTACTTTCTCCTGCCCAGTCCGAGCTCCTCCGCATACTTGAGCTGCACCGTCCAGTCGACGTCGTACAAGGCCCTCAGTTTATCCGAGCCGGCCTCCAGTCCCTTCTTCAGGGCTGAGCCCTCCAGCCCCACCTGAGCGTTGACCATGTCGATGGCCGCCTGATCTATGGCCACGATGTCCCTCGAGGCCAGGATGCCGATGTCCGGCACAATCGGCAGGTCGCTCCAGGAGAAGCAGTCGCAATGGGGCGTGAAATCGACGAGGAAGCTGATGTAGCCCAGCTTCTCGCCCTTGTCCTTGGTGATGCCATAGCAGTACTCCACCATCCTTTCCTGCAATGCATCGTTCGAGGTCCACTCCCCCGGTGAGATGGCCTTGTTGAAGCAGGCGGCGTAGCATTCACCGCAGCCGAAGCATTTCTTCTGGTCGATCCTCGCCTTCCTCGAACGCAGGGTGATGGCCCCGGCCGGACAATGCTTGGCACATTCCCCGCATCCCTTGCATAAAGGCGTCTTGATCGCCGGTCGAATGTCGTTGTGCATCTCCAGCTTGCCTGCTCTGGAGCCGAACCCCATGCCCAGGTTCTTGATCGCTCCCCCGAACCCGCTGAGCATGTGGCCCTTGACATGCGAGACGCACAATATGGCATCCGCCCGATGCGCGGCCATGCCCACTTTCACGGTCTTACAGTGCTTCAATCCGACCGGTATCTCAAACTGGTCCTGGCCGGTAAGGCCGTCGGCGATGATCAGTGGAGCGTTCACCACCGGAGGAAAGAAGCCGTGCCTGGCAGCGGTCATGAGGTGATCGACCGCGTTCGTCCTCCCTCCCAAGTAGAGGGTGTTGCAGTCGGTGAGGAACGGTCTTCCGCCCTTGGCCGCCACCAGGTCTACCACCTTGGCCACGAACTGTGGCCGGAGGAATGACGAGCTTCCAGCCTCCCCAAAATGGGACTTGATGGCTACGAGGTCTCCTTTTTCGAAGACCTGGTCCATACCGGAAGCGCGAAAAAGACGAGCGATCTTGCTGGGAACGCTCTTGGACTTCCTATCAGCTCTCAGGTCGGTGAAATAGACTTCGGACATCTTGTGCTGGACAAGGTTGCTTGACACATATCAACCTTGTGCGCCGAGGGGTATCATTCGCTTGTGCCCGCCAGATCCGAGATCGTGACCGGGCGATGATGACATATCGTCCTGTGTCCATTCCCTGTCCGATGATGTGCGGGGTGGACGAAGCAGGTCGGGGCCCAGTACTGGGACCTCTGGTGGTGGCCGCCGTCATGCTCGAGAACGACGCCCCATTACGGGAGCTGGGGGTCAGGGATTCGAAGAAGCTCACTGCTAGAAGGCGGGAGGAGATCGCCCCGCGGATTAGGGAACTGGCGAGGGTAGAAATCGAGGTGGTCCCGGTCGAGGTCATCGACGAGAAGACGAAGGACCATCTCTTGAATGAGCTTGAGGCGGAGGTGTTCGCCAGACTGATCGATAAGCTCAGTCCTGAATGCGCCTACATCGACGCTTGCGACCCCAACGAGCGGCGCTTCTCTTCTATGATCGGCGATCGCCTCATTTGCCGGCCCAAGCTCGTCTGCGAGCACCAGGCCGACGTTCGGTATCCGGTCGTCTCGGCCGCTTCCATCATCGCCAAGACGGTCCGAGATGCGCATGTGAGAGAGCTAGAGGCATTGGTGGGGGAACCGATCGGCACAGGCTATGCCCATGACCCGGTCACGAGAGCATTCCTGGAAAAGTGGATAAACAAGAACGGGATTCCTCCGCCACAGACCCGTAGGTCCTGGGCCACGACAAAGAGGGCCGAGAGCTTGGCCAGGAACTCACGGCTGACCGATTGGGATTGAAGCGAAGGTGCGAGACATGAGCGTCAGACCGGTCATCGAGAGCGTAGTGGTGCGCTTCAACGAACGCGTAGCCAATGATCCAGAGTTAAGGAAGGAGCTCGCCGGCTTGACCAAGAAGGTGCAGCTTGACCTTGGACAAGAGAAGTATTATTTCGTCCTCAAGGAATGCTCCGTGCCCTGTGTATGCGACGGAGTCATGGCCGAGACCCCCGATATCACGTTGTTTTCTGACCCAGAGACGATCACCAAGATCGTCAGCGGGGAGATGAAGATGATGAAGGCCTGGGCGCTGAAGAAGGTGCGCCTGAAAGGCTCGATCGAGGACCTGATACGTTTTCGCAAGTTCCTCTAGGCCAATCCGCAAAAGAGCAAAGCTTATTAAAGGGGTGTCTGTTAGGAGTCTTCCACAAAGCGGGGTGGGGTAGCCAGGATATCCCGTCGGGCTCATAACCCGGAGATCGGTCGTTCAAATCGACCCCCCGCTACTCGTTCCCATTTCTTGGACGTTTTGCGACCTTTATGACGGTCTTCTCCTATGGCGTCATAAGCATCTGGGATTGTCGGGCTGCTTACAAGAGACGGAGAATCGGAATTGCCAAGGAAAGATGTCCTGGTCATCGGCGGAGGTATTCCTGGCGTCGCAATTGTCGGACAGGAAATGAAGAAGACACAAATACGGGTTCTTCGATGACTGCGCGTGAACACGAAGGAAAAAGCGCTCTGTTTTTCCTGTCTCTACCGGGATTCTAGACCAGAGACCGGGACGGGAGACGCCTTAATCTACTGCATCAAGAAGGAGCGAGTGGTCGGTCCGAAATTCTCCTGCGAACTTCACGTCAAATCCACGGACCGATCAAGAACGGACCTGAAGAGTTCGATGTACGGTTCCTATTCGGAAGAAGAGGATGGTTGAGCCCTATCTCCATTCCAGCAGCTTGGTCTTGCTGGACTTCCCTGCATTGACGATGTCGAACGGTATCCATTGCGGTGTGCTTGGATAACCGCGCATGTGCCGGATGCGCATCATCTTGTTGAGCTCATCATCGAATCTCAGCTCCACCACGCCGTCCGCGATGGCCATCAGGTGGTTCACCGTCCTCTCGTCGTGGACGCCGTCATGCAGGGAGACGAGGATCGAGCCGAACTCGGAGCGGACGCGTGAACTGGATATCTGGAAGAACTTGAGCACCACGTTCGGCTGGTTGTAGAGGAACAAGGTGGAGAGGGTGTAGAGGAAGATGCGGATCCTCTTGCCGGTATCGTTGGCGATGGCGGCGATGTTGAACATTATGCCTTCCAGGTCGGAGATGGTTGTGATGCCGCTCCCCTTGCCAGGTCGTTCGTCGGTGTAGCCGAGCAGAGCGGAATGATAGTCGAGCAGGAAAAGACGCTTGCCCAGCAACTCTGAGGTCGCGAGGCCGAAGGATTCCATGAGGTCGAGAGCATCACGCGCGCCGCAGTCCACGGCCACGAAGACCACCACCTCTCCTTGGTCAAGATAGTCCTTCGCCAGATAGACGTTGAACTCCAGCAGTCCGATGCCTGGGCTGCCTATCATGAGCATCGAGCATCGATCGGGCAAGGTGGCGTGGAGCATCATTTCACCTCAGACGATGGGGGTCAGGGCGATCTGCCCTCCCTGGTCGTTCTCCCGAAAGGTGATGGCGTAGCATTCCGTGTACGGCTCTTCGCCGTAGAGCAACACCGTCCCTCCCACCCGGTCCAGCTTCAAGTGCGTGGTGGCCAGGTCTTTCAACCGTTCGATGGATGCGTTGGATTGCGAGGTGATGCCGACGAACAAGGAACGATTGCGCTTCACCGCCGCCAGAAGGTCGGTCATTTGGTCCATGACCTGTGCCCCATAGATCGATTCCGCGCTATCGAAGCCGATGAGCGTGAGATAGGGCTGTTCCGCCCCTTGCAGGTGATAAGTTATGTTCTGCCACTTCAGGTCCGCCGCCGCGCTGGACCCCTCTACTGGCAGAACGAACTGACCGCCGATGATGTCTATGGCCGATGCCAGCTCCGGCACCCGTACTTGTCTATCGAACCGATCCTTCGACAGCGCATCCGCCAGACGGGAGCGCACGCCCTCCGCGCTCGCCTTGCGCAGAGGCATCCAGATCACGCCTCGGCTCAAGCTCACGAAGTTCGCCACCAGGGCGTCCTCGAAGATGTTGGCGACCGGTGTAGGTACGCCCCGGCCCATCTCGATGAGCACGATCGAACCCCTGCCCAATCCTCCGCCAAGAAGCTGGTCCAGGTCCTTGATGCCAGTGGACAGCATCTCTCCTGAATCCGGTATGTGCCTCCATTGTCCGTTCGATCCAGCGGCTCGTTCCCAACGATACTCGAAGCTCTGTATCCTTCCTCCTTTTAAGGTATAGAGGTACTTGGGCTGACGGATCTCGCAGCCTCTCAGTTTGAGGATCTCGATCACCCTGGTCCTCCTTCCTTGGTGCTCGTCCAAGGCCAGGCGGATCACTCCATCGCCGAGGTAATCGAGCATCTGTTCCGGGCTCTCTAGGACATAGACCATATTGGCGCCGAACCCTTCCACCAGGTCCTTCTGCAGAGTGTTGATGAGCTTGATGCAAGTGAGTCCGTATCTTTCCGCCAGCGCATCGATGCTATCGACGACCACCAGCGTCCTCTCGGGCGCGCGTTTCTCCACCGCAGTGTACATATCCTCTATCTCGCCCAGGTCTCTACCGATCGACACCGAGACCAGGCCCTTGCCCGACGGCCTGAGTGCGGTGCTGATGCCCTTGAGAGCGCTCAGTCCCTGGCGGGTATCCTCTGCCTTCTGTCCATCGATCCGGGAAGTGACCTCGGAGGCCAGTTTGTCCCTGAGCCAAGGGAATTGAAGTAGAAGCGATTCGTCGGAGACCCGGGTGGAGAAATAGAAGCTGCTCTCCACCGCCACCAGGTCCTCAATAGCCTGAAGGGCGAAGGTGGTCTTGCCAGCGCCTGCCATCCCCCTCAAGATCAGAGAATGCCCTCCCGGGTTGGTGAAGAAAGAATGGACCTCTTGAGGGATTCCTGCGGCGCTGGATTGGGACAATACCCCTACCTCCTTTCCACTGCCAGATAATTACGTGAAGCTGCACCTTTAATATCTTTTGGTTGGTTATCATCGCTGATAGCTTTGCCCTGCCTTTGTCTCCGGCCAACATTTAATACCGCCAAACGGGATTGGCGAACCGAAGGGTGAGGGTTTTGAAAGCGGTGGTCCTGGCTGCGGGTGAAGGGACTAGGTTACGTCCGTTCACCAACTCCCGTCCAAAGGTCATGATACCAGTGGCGAATCGGCCTATCCTGAGTTATGTTGTCCAGGCACTGGTGGATAATGGCATCCATGAGATCGTGTTCGTCGTCGGCTACAAACGCGAGAGGATAATGTCCTACTTCGGCGACGGCCAGGCGTTCGGGGCCAAGATCGAGTACGTGGTTCAGGAGAAGCAGCTTGGCACGGCACACGCGCTTCTAGCCGCCAAGGACAAGGTGCAAGAGGAGTTCCTAGTGCTGGCCGGCGATAACATCATTGACGCCCGCATAGTCTCAGAGCTGCTCCAGGCGAAGGAGGGACCAGCGATGGCGGTCGCCTCCAGTGAGATGCCTTCCAAGTACGGCGTCGTTGGCCAGGAGGCTGGCAGGGTGGTGAGCATCGTGGAGAAGCCCATCACCACCTCTGAGAAGGTCGTCTCCACTGGCATGTACCGTCTATCACCAGAGACCTTCATTGTCCTTGAGGAAGCAGCCTCCAAAGGCATCATGGCCATCACGCACGCCCTGGGAGCGAATCTCAAACGCATGCACCTGCGGGCGGTGCACACCACAGGAAAATGGATGGACGTGGTCTATCCCTGGGATATAATCAAGGTCAACAGCGCGGCTATGGAATGGGAGGGGCTCTCCGTCCAAGGAACGGTGGAGGACAACGTCGTGCTCAAAGGTCCGGTCTCGGTCGGTCCTGGCAGTCGCATCCGCTCAGGGTGCTACATCGAAGGTCCAGTGGTCATCGGTAAGGGCTGCGACATCGGACCAAACGTGACGATACAGGCGGCCACCAGCCTAGGCGATGCGGTGGTCGTTGGCCCATATTCGCATATAAAGGAATCGGTCATCATGAACCACGTCAACCTGGGATCGCAAATCCATCTCTCCCATTGTGTCATCGATGACGGCGTGCAGGCAGGCCCTGGTCTGATGTCCGCCGCGTCCGAGGCGAACCTCGGCGTCGAGCGGGAGTTCTTCGCACTAAAACGAATCGGCATGCTGGTAGGGCAGAACACTTCCTTCGGGTCGGGCATTACCGTGGAGGCAGGTACGATCATCGGCTCGGAATGCAGGATCGGCAACCATGGCCGGGTGAGAGGCAATCTGGAGAACAGGAGCATCGTGATCTGATGTGCGGCATCGTGGGATATACCGGCTCCCGTAATGCCACCGAGGTCCTCATCAGCTCGCTCAAACGATTGGAGTACCGAGGTTACGACTCGGCCGGGATCGCCGTCATCGACGGAGGCGTGCGCATCCACAAGGACAAGGGAGAGATCGCCGTCATGGAGAGGTCTCTGCCCGCCATGCGCGGGGGGGTCGGAATAGCGCACACCAGGTGGGCCACTTGCGGCAAACCCTCGAAGGAGAACGCCCATCCATTTCATGACTGCACCGGCAAGTTGGCCCTGGTCCACAACGGCATCATCGAGAATCACCTCGCCTTGAAACGCAGGCTGATGGAACAAGGGCATGAGTTCACCTCGGAAACCGACACGGAGGTGCTGGTCCACCTGGTGGAGGAGCACGAGGCCGGGTCTCTCATCACCGCCTTCATGTCGGCGCTGAGGGAAGTGAAGGGTACTTACGCCGTGGTCATGCTGGTCGAGGGCACGGACACGTTGTTCGCCGCCAGGAACGGCAACCCCTTGGTGATCGGTCTGGGCGTGAACGAGAACTTCCTGGCATCGGATGTCACAGCACTTCTGGACTACACTAACAAGGTCATCTACCTCCTGGACGGGGACGTGGCCGAGGTTTCGCCCAGGGGTGTCGTCATTCGCGACCCGGATGGAAATGTCGTGGAAAGGCGAACGGACATCATCACCTGGAGCGCCGAGGATGCGCAGAAAGGTGGCTTCGAGCATTTCATGCTCAAGGAGATATTCGAAGAGCCTGAGGCGGTACAGAACACGCTCACGGGCAATCTCGACAGCATCGCATCGGGTGAAGACTGGTATGGAAGGGACCTATCCTCAGTGCGGCTGGTGGCCTGCGGCACTTCCTACCACGCAGCCATGATCGGCAAGTACGTCCTGGAGAAGGTGGCCAAGGTACCGGCCAGCGTGGAGCTGGCCTCGGAGTTCCGCTACGCCTCGGACGTTAGAGAGGACCCGCTCGTGATCCTGATCACCCAGAGCGGGGAGACCGCCGACACGCTCGCCGCCGCCAGGCAGGCCAGGAGGCGGGGCCTCTCGACGCTGGCCATCACCAATGTCGTAGGGAGCAGCATAGCCAGGGAGGTCGGCGACGTTTTCTATACGCACGCCGGGCCGGAGATCGGTGTAGCGGCCACCAAGACCTTCATGGCGCAAATGGTGGCGCTCTACCTGCTGGCCATGCGCCTGGGATCGGCAAGAAAGACCATCGGGTCAGATGCCCTGAGGGAGATGCGATCGCAGCTCATGGCCGTACCGAATCACGTCCGCCAGGTGCTTGATCAGGCGGATCAGGTGGGGGACGCGTCCAACATGCTGGCAGAGGCTAGGCACGTGTTCTACCTGGGTCGGAACATAAGCTACCCGGTCATGCTGGAGGGCGCGCTGAAGCTGAAGGAGATATCCTACGTCCATGCAGAAGGCTATGCCGCCGGTGAGCTGAAACACGGTCCCTTGGCTCTCATAGATTCCTCTACGCCAGTGGTCGCGGCCTGTGTCAAGGACCACACCTATGACAAGATGCTCTCCAACATAACGGAGGTCAAAGCGCGGGATGCGCCGGTCATCGCCCTCGCCCAGGAAGGGGACGAGGACGTGCAGAGCCTGGTCGATCAGGTCATCTTTTTCCCCGACGTCCCTCCCTTGTTCTCTCCTTTCCCCATGACGGCGACCTTGCAGCTCCTGGCCTACGCCGCGGCCAGGAAGAAAGGGTGTCCCATCGACAAACCGCGCAATTTGGCCAAGAGCGTCACCGTCGAATGATCAGTCGAGACGCTCCGGGCACACCTCGCGGCGAGAGCAAGAGCGGCATTTGCCCGGGCGATTGTGATTGCGATGCACGTTCCCGCTTCGCTTCCTCTCCCGCATCTCGTCAAGCTTGGATATGACGAGGTCTCGGAGGTCCTCGTTGAACTCCACCTCATGCTCTTCGTCTCCGTATCGCAGCAGACCGTGGGAAACGTTCCGGGCCATGACGTCGCTGACCAGGAGGCAGTAGGCAGCCACCTGGATGATATGGGAGAACAGCGGTCCCTTGGGTCTGCGACCGGTCTTGATCTCCACCGGCACCAATTCTCCGTTCAACTCCAGGATATAGTCCGGTCGTCCGTTCAGTCCGTACTTCTCCGACCGCAGCAGCCGAGAACCATTGACGCCCACGTACTTGATGTCGCCTTTGATCATCTGGACCTGACGCTTCCTGCTTGCCTCTCGGCTCGAACCAAGTGAATTATGCAGTGCCAGCGACGCGCCGATCAGCCACACGAGAGCAGCCACCTCCAGTACGATCGCCAGCGTGAAGTCCTGATGCAAGAGGGTGACGGAGTTCAGGGCTACCACCATGGCGATAATGGCCGCGATCGCTACGCCTCGCTCAGACTTGGCGCTCCGGCGCTCATCCTTGTGCGAGGTGGAACGGTAGAGGAAGAAAAGAGCCGCCCCGATCCAAACGATGGAAATGATGCTGAGCACCGCGCTTATCTCCCCCGAGCTTACCAACCCCATGAACGAGAGCCCGACGAGGCCCAGGATGGTGGCGATGACGGAGAACACCAGCACCACTATCTCCCAATTGCGAGCCTCTGTTTCTCTCTTCACAATGAGATTGAGGTCTCGGGAGAACGTCTCGTGCTCCTGGTCTCCTCTCTTCAGCGCTTCCGAGGTCACTTGGACCTCAAGGCTCAACCACCAGCTCAGTGGACAATAGCAGTAGCGTTCTAGTTCGCTCGCGGAGATGGTCTCTTGGTGCATCGCGCGATGCTAATGGCGTCCTACAATAACGGCTTTTTGCATTCCGTGCTCAGCACCTTGCAGTCCATATGCAGGAGAGACATGTCGGTGATGAAGATGCCTCTCGGATTCTCGATCTCGTCCTCGAAGCCGAACCAGTAGACCACCAGTCCGTCGCCGAAGAGTTCCGTGTACGGCTCGAGTTGCTTCCTCACGTTCTTGTTTATCTCCACCCGGTCCCCGAACGAGGCCTTGGACTCGATCCAGTTGATGTCCCAACCGTTGACGCGTATCGGTTCGTCCAGGAGGCAGTCGGGGGTCTTGGGGAATTCGCCGCGCAAGTCCTTCTCGGTCCGATAGGTCAAGTTCTTGGAGTTCAGCCATCCCTGCAGTTGCTCCTCGCCCCACGTCCCGCGCTTGTACTGCGCCTCATTGGCCCAGGGGGAGTAGATGCAATCTTCTTTCGTGATCTCCAAGATATCTTTCTTCAGGCGCGGGTCGGTGATGCTCTCCGGCTCTCGCACGTGTTTCCAGAAGACCTTCTTGGAGCAGCCGTTGGCCTGGAAGATCATCATGCCGGTGAGGATGGGCGGGAACTCGTACTTGCGGGAGAGCCAAAGCATGCTCTTCCCCGCCCTCCAATCCTTGAGGAGGTGGGGCGCTATCCTCTGCACGCGATAGAACTTCTTGGTCGTCTCTCTCACCGTCTTCTGGGTGAAGATGACCGTCAATAGCTCCTCGTCCAGATTGAGTTCGCGAGCCAGGACCTTTACGTCCGAGGGGTTTCGCAATCGATCGTAAATCTGTTTGAAATCGTTACCTTTCATCGTTGCACTTTCTGCGCTTCGTAGAATGGGGGCATTATTTGAACCTATCGCAACTTGTGGTCGGTCCAGTCTCCGGGGGCCAATGCCTGCAGAAGTCCATGTTCTCCTTTGATCTCGCTCTTTTCCGCATCCTTCTCTTCCTTTCCCTTCTTGCTTTCTTCTTGTATTAGCCAGGATATCCAGGTCTGCAACATGGTTAAATACTGGTAAGGGCGTTCAATTCACGTTGGCGGTTCGGTCCGCTGATTAACGGATAGGAGGATGGGATATGGAACAGTTGGATTCTGTCGGCTTGTCGTTCATGGCCAAAGAGCCAGGCCCACCATGGTTGCCTGCGAGCGCCGCGGAAGCGAGAAAGCTCGCCTATTGGGCGCAATGGATCTGCCTCATCTTTGGCATCATCTGGCTGATCTATGGTATAATTAATCTGGTCCTATGGAGTAATTCCTGGCTTATACTTGGATTGTACGGCATCGTCGGCGCCGCGGTAAACATCGTGACCGCGTTCATGTTGAAGAAGACCGTCTTCGATGCCATCGACCAAGGTCGGTTCCGCGAGGCCAATGACAAGATGCTCATGTGGGCCATACTGACCCTCATCTTCGGATTGATTGGGGGAATATTCCTTCTCCTGGCATACATCAAGCTGAAAGAGGTGTTCCAGCCGAACTATCAACCCTACCCAGCGGGACAATACCAGGCAGCGCCCCAGGGTCAACCGGAGTCTCCACAACCAGCGCAGCAACCTGCGTTACAACCAGCACCGCAAGCACCGCAGCCAGCCCCGGTACCTCCACCTCAACCTCAGCCAGCGTCACAGCAGAAGCACGCTGAGATGGTGAAGTGCAAGAAGTGCGGGGTGCAGTATCCGGCGTTCATGCGCACCTGTCCGAACTGCAACGAACCGCGCTGAAACGCCTTCCTTCTATTCTTCCCCTCTTTCCTTTTTCTCATCCACCTGGAAGAGGGTTTGCCCTCGATACTCGATGCGCCTGATGCGGTGAAACGGTATCTTCGCCTCCTTCGTGACGAAGAAGGAACGCTCCAGCTCCACTATGTCCTTGCCTAGCATGGCCATGACATCGCCGGGAGCGCCTCGGTGGAGGTAGGTGACGATCGCTTCGGCCAGATCCTCTCCTTCCGTCCACTTCAGCCGGTTCAGGATCTCCCGAGGATAGGTCACATGGCATCATAGCGCATCAGGACCGACAAATTCTTTTTGCCTTCCGTGACTGTCATCGTCATGAAGTATACCGTCGTCAAGGGAAACCTGGTGGACGTCGTGGGAGGGACGGTCTTCCCGGCCCAGGTCACCATGATCGACGGCAAGATATGGTCCGTGGAACGATCGAACGCCAGCTACGATCGCTACCTCGTGCCCGGTTTCATCGATGCGCACATCCATATCGAATCCTCCCTGCTCACTCCTTCCAGATTCGCGGAGGCGGCGGTGCCTCATGGGACTACTGCCACGGTCTCGGACCCTCACGAGATCGCCAACGTACTGGGTATGGAGGGAGTCCGCTACATGGTCAAAGACGCAGAGGGCGTGCCCCTGCGCATCCGCTACACCGCCCCCTCCTGCGTTCCAGCGACATCCTGGGAGACATCGGGAGCGAAGCTCGGCTGGAGGGAAGTGCGAGAGCTGTTGGGGATGAAGGAGTTCGTAGCCCTGGGCGAGGTCATGAACGTTCCCGGGGTATTGGCGGACGATCCAGAGGTAATGGCCAAGATCGAGGTCGCCCAGCAGATGGGCAAACCGGTGGACGGTCATTGCCCCGAGATGATCGGCGATGGACTGGACCGCTACATATGCGCTGGCATAAGCACGGACCACGAATGCATCTCCGCGAAAGAGGCGGAGGAGAAGCACCTTAAGGGCATGCTCATACTTGTGCGGGAGGGTTCCTCCTCCAAGAACCTGGCGGCGCTCATGCCCTTCGCCAAGGCACATCCGTGCTGCCTGGTCACCGACGACTTGCAGGCGACGGACCTGCAGAAAGGGCACCTGGACCTGCTCCTGCGCAAGGCGGTGGCCCTAGGAATGGAACCCGTGCACGCGCTTCGAGCTGTGACGATGTGGCCTGCCGCCCATTATCGCCTTTCTGGAGGGCATCTCTCAGAAGGGGAGGTCGCGGACCTGGTGGTGCTGCGGGACCTGAAGGATTTCCAGGTGCTGCAAGTGTACATCGACGGCGATCTGGTGGCGGAGGACGGCCTGCCCAAGTTCCAAGCACATCCCCAGGTGCTACGCACCGGCATCCGCCCCCCTGGCAAAGGGTCGGAGGCATTCGTGATTCATGCTCGGAGCCAAGCTGGCCGTGCAAAGGTGAGGGTCATCGGCATGCTGGGCGATCAGGACATCAGCAAGGCGGAAGAGGTGGTACTGCCGATCGTAGATGATCAGATCAGGAGCGACCCCGGACAAGACGTGCTGCTCATGGCCGTCGTCAATCGCTATGCCCCTGCTCCCCCTGCTCTAGCGTTCGCGCGGGGTCTTGGGCTGAAGAAGGGAGCTATCGCGTCCACAGTGGCGCATGATTCTCACAACATCATCGTCGTGGGCGTCGACGTCGAAAGTCTGGCCTTGGCGGTGAAGGGCGTGGCCGAAGGCGGCGGATACTTCGCCACCGATGGGCACGAAAGTGTGGCTCTTCCTCTTCCAGTGGCAGGGTTGATGAGCTCCGAGCCTTGCGCTACGGTGGCGGCAGGAGAGGAGCGCATGATGAGCTTCGTGCGCGCCCTCGGTTGCACGCTGTCGGCTCCCTTCATGACCTTGTCTTTCCAGAGTCTGTTGGTGGAGCCAGAGTTGAAACTGAGCGACAAAGGGCTGTTCGATTCGGTCCGCTTCCGGTTCGTGGACGCGGTAGTCTGACCGAACTCTGTTCCGGGGGCAGAAAAGTCTTTTTCCCTCCAAGCCGGTCGAGGTCGAGGATTCAGGGGGCGATTCGATGGCTAAGGTGGAGAGCTTCAAGTGCAAGTTGGTCACTTACGACGAGATCTCGCGTTGGACTTTGGACGTGGCGCGGCAGATCCAGGATTGCCGCTGCAAGCCGACGGTGATCATCGGTTTGACCAGAGGGGGTTGGGTTCCGGCCAGACTGCTGTGCGATCATCTGCACGTCAAGAAGCTCTACGCGGTCAAGACCGAGCATTGGGGCGTGACGGCGAACCAAGATGGAAAGGCGCTGTTGACCCAGGAGCTGAACGCTCCCATAGAGAACGAGGACGTGCTGGTGGTCGACGACATCACGGACACCGGGGAGAGCCTAAAGCTGGCCATCGCCCATTTGCAGGAGATGCATCCGAAGACGCTCCGCACCGTCACATTGCTGCACATCACCCATTCCAAGTTCGAGCCGGACTTCTACTCCGTTCGGGTCCTGGAGGTGGAGTGGACCTGGTTCGTGTTCCCTTGGAACCTGCATGAGGACCTGCGCACTCTGCTACCGAAGACGCTGGACGAGGGCAAAACCGAGGGAGATGTCTCCAGGGCGTTCAAGGAGCAGTTCCAGATCGATGTTGATGAGAGCCTGGTCCGCTCCACCCTTAAGGATCTGGAAGGGGAGGGCAAAGTGCGCCGGGTCGGCAGGATCTGGGTGAGAGCGGATTGATGTGACACCGCCAACCAGGTTCGTCGGCAACCTTTATCTGCTCGCAAGCGGAACGGCGGAGCGATGAAGCTGGACCTACTCAAGCACAGTCTGGAAGCGGCCCCCATCGTGCGGTTGGGCGGCTACGATTACTTCGTGCATCCCATCACCGATGGTATCCCCAGCATGCCTCCCAAGCTGCTGAAGGAGGTATTGGACGCCATGGTGGAAGTGGGCGACTTCAGCTGCGATCTCATCACCACGCCAGAGGCCATGGGCATTCCTTTGGCCGTGCCATTGTCCTTGCGCCTGGGCATCCCCTACAACGTCATCCGCAAGCGTCGGTACTCACTCCCCGGCGAAGTGCAGGTTCATCAGGTCACTGGCTATTCGGAGAAAGAGCTCTTCATCAACGGGATCAAGGCGGGGGACCGGGTGGTCTTGGTGGACGATGTTCTGAGCACCGGTGGCACCTTGCGAGCGGTGGTACAAGCGCTTCAGAACACGGGCGTGGAGCTGGTTGACGTGATCGTGGTGGTGGAAAAGGGCAGGAACAAGTCGAAGCTAGAGAACGAGCTGGGCTTGAGGATCAAGACCCTGGTCAAGGTGGAAGTGCGCGAAGGACGTCTGGTGGTCCTTAGCTGACCAGACGCCTCCTCATCAGCCATACCGCTCCGTAGAACGCCACCAAAGTGATGACCAGCAGATAGACCAGGCTGTACAGCGCCGACCAACTGAGCATTCCCAGGCTGAGATCGCGCATCATCGAGGCCACGTGCGTCAGCGGGAATCCCAAGGCGACGTCCCGCACCCATCCTGGCAGCACATCCAGAGGGAAGAACGTCCCGCTGAACAGGAACATCGGGGTGATGAACAGGAAGAACGGATAGTTGAACGAGTCGATGTTCGGCACCAGGGCGGTGAAGATCATGGCTATCGAACCGAACGCCAAGCCCGCCAGAAGAGCGATGAAAGGTATGAGGAGGAGGCCAGGGAAGCTGGCCAGTCCGAACATCGCGATGACCAGCATGACGATGGTGCCGTTGATGAGGCTTTTCGTGGCGCCCCAGAGTATCTCGCCCGTGATCACGTCCTCGATGGTCAGAGGGGTGGCGACCATCGCATCGTACGTCTTCTGGTAGTGCATGCGCACGAACGAGCCGTAGGTGCATTCGAAGAACGCCCCGTACATGGCGGAGATGGCCACCAGGCCGGGGGCAAGGAACTGAGCGTAGGAGACGTTCTTGTATGGGTCAGGCAACGTCACCAATATTCCGAACCCGAAGCCCATGGCCAAGAGATAGAGGACCGGTTCCAGGAACGGGGGAAGGAAGTTCGTCTTCCAGGTGACGAAGAAGACGTCCCGGTTGCGCTGCCAGACGGTCCAGGCGCGCAGGCTGACGTTCTCCAGCAGGCTCATTCCTTCAGCCCCCTGCCAGTGAGCTTGAGGAAGACATCCTCCAGGGTGGCGTCGCGGATGATGATGTTGGCCTGCGGGAACCGGTCCAACAGCTGGCGACGGGCCTCCTGGTTCTCATTGGTATAGATGTAGAGGCGGTCCCCGGCGCGCTCCTGCGTCCAACCGGTGGAGCGGACGAAGACCTCCACCTGTGGATCTGGATTCAGCACCTCCACCACCCCGTTTCCCACCTTGTCCAAGATGAGCTGCCTGGGCGTGCCCTCCACTAGGATCTTACCCTTCTCCATGATCACCAGGCGGTCGCAGAGCTGTTGCGCTTCCTCCATGTAATGCGTGGTAACGACCACGGTCACGTTGCGTTTCTTCAATTCGCGCAACTTATCCCAGATGACATGCCTGGCTTGAGGGTCCAGTCCGGTGGTCGGCTCATCCAGGATGAGGATCTTGGGATCGTTTATGAGGGCGCGGGCGATCACCAGCCGGCGCTTCATACCGCCAGATATCTTGTCGATAGGAGTATCTTCCTTTTCGGTCAGCTGCATGAAGGCCAGCAGTTCATCAGCATGCTTCTTGGCGACGTCCTTGTCGATGCCGAAGTAGCGCGCATAGACGATGAGGTTCTTGAGGACCGAGAAGTCCGGGTCCAGGTTGTCCTCTTGCGGGGCGACGCCGATCAGCGACTTGATCCTACGTTGCTCCTTGGTCACGTCCATGCCTTGCACTTGCAGGGTGCCTGACGTCAATGGCGACACGCACTGGATCATACGGATGGCGGTGGTCTTGCCCGCCCCGTTCGGTCCGAGGAAGCCGAAGCACTCGCCTTCCTTGATGGCGAAGCTGATCGCATTGACGGCCACCAGGTCCTCGAAGCGCTTCGTGAGCTTCTGGGCCACGATGACGTCGTTCATCTCGCCCCTGAACACCGCGCATCGGTAATAAACCTCTTCTGGTATGCTTAGAGTAGACGTGGGCGAATTCGACCGTCGCCCTTCTGAGCTATTCGTGGAACTCGGACTGATGGTGCTCGCTCTCTCGTTCTCGGTCAGCGGCAGCGTCCTCGGCGCCTGCAGCGGCATGACGCCAGGACTGCATGTGAACACCCTCTCGCTTCTCCTCGTCTCCTCTTATCCGTTACTTGAGCCATCGGTCGCTGGCCTGTGCTCCAGCTGCTTGGTCGATCCCGTCCTCGCCCCGCTTTTGGTCGCCTGCTTCATCGTCTCTGCCGCCGTCACGCATTCCTTCGTCGATTTCGTTCCCTCCGTGTTCCTGGGCGTGCCGGAGGAAGGAACGGTCCTGTCCATTCTCCCCGGGCATAGGCTCGTGCTGGCGGGAAGGGGCCTGGAAGCGGTACGGTGCGCGGCGACGGGCAGTCTCGTCGGAGCGCTGATAGCGGTCATCCTGGTGCTTCCGTTGCAGACGCTCATGCTGCCGCCATTCCAGGTCGATTCGCTCATCAAACCCGGCGTGCCGTTCCTCTTGCTGGCGGTATCGGTGGCATTGGTGCTCTCAGAGGGTGGAAGAGGGGGTTCGGTGGCTTGCTTGGAAAGTCGGAAAGGGCGATGCACAGCGGTGCCAGGGCTCATCTCCATCGTTGCCCCGGTCCCTATCGACGGTGAAGATGTCGCCCTCGTAGGGACGGTCATTCGTCGGGGCGCGATCGGCAAACGATACCTGCGCACAGCTCACGGCGAGTTCCCTTTGCGGACCAGAGCCTCCTTGCCAGAAGGTCGTGTGAGGCTGGAAGGCAGATGGCTCGTGCGCAAGCGCTACGCACCTGCCATCACCATCGCTGGGACGCTCTTCCTCCTTTCCGGGGCGCTGGGCTTCGCGGTCATGAATGGCCGGGTCCCCGGCGGCGACATCTTCCCGGGCTTAGGACAAAGCATGCTCCTGCCCCTCCTGACCGGCCTCTTCGGTTTCCCTACCTTACTCCTTTCCGCGCGCTCCGGCTCCATCCCCGAACAGGTCGATGGAGAGCAGGAACCGGTTCCCGTGGGACCGGCGGTCCTGGGCACTCTGGGCGGGTTCTTGGCCGGTTGGCTACCAGGCATCACCTCCACGGCCGCCACGGTGGTCTTCGCCCCGCTCACCCCCGGTGGAAGAAGGGATGCCGCCGCCGGCGCCAAGCGCTTCATCGTGAGCGTGTCTGCAGTGGGCACGGCCTCGGCGGTCTTCAGCATACTGGCCTTCGCTCTCCTGGGCAAGGTGCGCAGCGGCGCCATGATGGCCGTCCAACAGCTGATCGGAAATGGCACTGACTTGCTGGCGCTCTTCCTGCCCCTCTTCCTCCTCTCCGTTCTCGTGTCCTCTGCCCTCGGCTATCGCCTCACCATTCTTTTGGCATCGAAGCTCGCTCCCCGTCTGAGCGGGATGCGCCTCGGACTGCTCAATCGCTTCCTGCTCTTCGCTCTGGTCATCCTGGTGATGGCGTTCACCGGGGTCCCGGGTCTGCTGGTCCTGGGAGCGGCGACGCTTCTGGGCCTGCTGCCGCCCAAGCTCGGCCTGGGCCGGGTGCAGCTTACCGGTTGCCTGCTGCTGCCTATCACTCTGGCGCTCTTCGATCTCGACGGATCTTTGGCTGACCTACTCAGCGGTCTTCCTCATCTGCCCTTCTTCTGAGCGTCTCGAAGCTCCAGCCGAACGGGACCAGGAGGTCCGCGGCGGAGCGAAGCAGCAGGTCTTCGTACTCGTGGACATCGTACTCCTCGCCGCCATCGATGAAGGAAGCGGCCTTCACCCGCTCCCAGGGGTTGCGGCTCTCGCCGTCGCAGATGACGTACTCCACCGAACGTCCCGGCGGCACGGGAAAGCCCATCTCCTCCATCTGCTTGAGCGCGGCGTAGGAATGCGTGAACTGGGTGTACTCCTCGAAAGCCTTGGAAACGCGTTTGCGCAGCACCAGCTTGTCCAACGGAACGCCACGTTCGCGCAGCTTCGCCAGATATGAATCCATCACTTCCAGGGCGTTCGGTATCAGCCCTTGGAACTCCTCTATGCCCGAAGCGTGTGAGAGCACCGCCAGCATGTCGTTCTGCAGCTCCCTTGCCAACGTTATGGTGTCGCTCTTGCGCAGGGCGATGCCGCGCAGCTTCAGCTCGCCGTTCTCGAAGAGGCCGTAGTAGCGGTTGAGGGCTCCGACGCCCGTGGTGCTGGCCGGCAGGAAGACGATCCATCTGTACACGCCTTCCAGCTGCAGCGGTATGCCGATCTCCTCGCTGACCGAGGAGCAGAACTCGACCGGATCTCCGTCCCCCTGCAGCCAGAGCGAGTCCACGATCCCGTGCAGGATGTGGAAGCCCCTTTCCTCAGCCATCTCCGAGGTTCGCAGCAGGATGTTGCGTCCGTAGGCATTGATGCTCTCATGGCACTCGATGCGCCCGAAGCGGGCGTTGCGGTAGCCAGTGTAGCCGAAACAGGTCACCAGCACCCACTTCAGCAGCGTCTGCCTCTGGTCGAACACATCCCTGTGCGGCGCGTTCGCTTTGGCCAAACGCTTGAACTCCATCCTCCTTTGGATGATGGGACGGAGGACCCGGGGCACCAATCCTAACTGTCTCTGGCAGATGCGGTAACCTAGCTCGGGAACGAGCTTCTCCGAGGCAGGGCAGCAGGGGCAGTCCACCGTCTCCGGGGAGATGTTGTGCCGCACCATTATGCTCGGATAGAGGGAGGCGAAATCGACCTCCGCCACTCTTTCATGGATGCCGATCATCGGCTCGTAGATGAATCCCCCCCGGTCGGAGACGAGCAGCTCCCCGGCGGTCTTGAACCCCTCGGGCAGGTTCTTCTTCCACAATACCAGGTGGCCATCGCGTATGGCCTGGTTGACCTGCATGGCGCTGATGGCGCTGCCCGGTGAGAGACGAGACAGGTCCTGCACCGGAATGAGGCACAGCCGGGATAGATCGACCAGGCCATAGATGCCGCTCTTCGCGTAGGTGTAGGAGGCGGCGGCGTCGATATGGATGCGTCCTCGCAACTTATGCGCCGGCGGCTTGTACATGATGCGGCCGTAGGTGAAATAGCTCTTGCCCTTGGCCTTGCGGAAGCCCGCCTCCCGACCGAGGTCGAACGGCATACCACGAAGCTCGGCGCGCTTTCCCAGATACTCCATGTAGAACTCGTCCCCGCCCTCGGTGTAGATGATATCCGGATCCCTCTCTTCGACAAGCGCCAGGAGGTCGCGCAGCACGTTCTCCTCTGTTCCGTCCAGGACGGTATCGTCCACTTTGACCCGATGGATCGCATCGTCCAGCGTGGGAATGCCTCGAGCGGCATCCACCTGCACCTCCAGCTTGAGGGCGCTCAGCGGCGGCAACGGGTAATCGATCCTCTCCTGCGCATCGAGCATGCGGAACTTGGTGTCGACCTGCACCAGGCCGTTCGGGAACACCCTTCGCTCAAGGAAGTAGCGCTGGTCGAAGCGCAGGTCGACGTTGTAAAGCTCATAGTCGCGGTAGTGGCCCCAGGCGTCCACCATCTTCGCCACCTGCGACAGGGAGCCGTAATCGTCCAGAGCGATATTGAGGAACGGTCGCTGGACCTCGTCCATCAACGTGGTGCGCATCTCCAGTGAGGTGTCGGAGACGTCGATCATGCGCAGCTGTCCCTCCAGCTCTCTCAGCTTTTCCGTGGGGGCTCGTACGTAGAACGAAGGAACGAAATGCCGGTCCACCAGGCGCTCGATGCCCTGCTCCGTCTTGAGCCAGATGACCATGCATCCGTGCTCGTAGTCCGGGTAGCAGTCGATGATCCAGCCTTTCATCGGACTTCGCTCTTCCTCAGCCTGCGAAGCTCTTTCTCCTGCTCCAGGAGGATGGAGAGCAACGCTCCCTCCACCGGATCGGAGAAGGCGGCGTAGGTGGAGGCGGAGGCGTGCATCCTCGCTCGGCTCACCATCTCATCGAACACCTCGCGATCGTCCTTTGGCAACGCTCTGCGATAATCGGCCCAGCTCTGGATTATGGACTCGAGGGTCATGCGGTATGTGGGAACGGTGCGGCCCATCTCTACATCACGTGCAGTGGTTCGGTGCGCACGTTATAAATCGGTGCGGGGGGGAGATGCCCGAAAGTGAATCAGCTTAAGCGCCTTCTTAGTCCCTTGGTACTCAATCATCGAATAAGAAGAGCTCATCGATCGTCGTCTTCAGCGCCTTGGCGATGGCATGAGCCAGGTTCAGGGAGGGGTTGTATTCGCCCTTCTCGATGAAGAGAACGGTCTCCCTGCGCACCCCCACGATCTTAGCAAGGTCGTCCTGGGTGAGGTCATACCTAGCCCGCAGCTCCTTGATCCTGGTCCTCATTCCGACGACCTTCTTCCCTTGCGGTTGTAGTAGACGCTGAAGATGATGTGGATCGACCCCATAAGGCCGACGATCACAAACAGAAGTTCCGCGTTCGAGAACGTCACGCCCCTATCCTCAAGGACCACGAACGCCATCGCCATGAACAGGAAGATGTACATGCTCACGTAGAACGCTCTGTTGCCGGCGCGTATGCTGAGCGCCATCGATCTCTCATCTTGCAAGGGGAAGCCGCTCCTAATCTCCCTCATAGACTTCGCCGCTAACGCAATCGCCACCAATGCGATTGCCAAGATGGTCAGGAGCACTATCTCCGACCAGGCATTAATCCCTTCATTCAGGGTGATCATCAGTGCAATCGCCAGTAGGACTGCGGAGATGCCCACCATCACCCACATCCTCGCTCTCTCATCCATTTTCCTCACACTCCCAATATTACTTATGTCTAACAAAATGTTATATTAATATAACATATATATAGGTTTCAACCCGGCGAGAAGAGTATGGAATCGTGCATTGACTCTCTCGGAGCCACCATCGAGGAGAACCGAGACCTCGAGGCTTTGATGCCTTCAGGCTTTCCACGGAGGAAGCGCCTAATCGATGAGCACTAGAGCGAAGGAGACGATGTTGGCATGCACGATCTTGCCATACTCCATGTCCTTGCAGGGTATGGTAGAGATGTCCCAGCCAGCCTTCCCGGCCGTCGCGAAGACGTCCATGCCCGCGGACTCCATGCTCGGGCGCACCTTGTCCATGTGCCTACATAGCCTCTTCATGCTCCGATCCACCGGCCCCGAGCTCTCCTCCGCCACGCAGTGCTCGCAGTAGATGCAGGGGTAGGCGCCGAACCCGAACGCCTTGTAATAGCCGTCGTAGAAGGCCGTCTTCTCCAGCTTGTACAGCGTGTCATGCACCCAGAGGATGAGTTTCTTGTACATCGGGTGGAAGTCCTCAGGTATCTGCTCTGGGTCCACGTTTCTCATGTCCGGCACGCCCTCGAAGCGAAGCAGCAGGGCGGTGCGGTAGTCCTTCAGCATGCGCCTCGTCTCCTCCGGCGAGGGTGCGTAGGGAGGACAGGAGAGATGCTTCCCGTAGCCTTTGCAGCCCCAGCCGCACTTGAACCCGACCCAGTCCGCGACCACGACCTCCTCGGCATCGATTTGCCTGGCCTCAGCCCTGTTCTCCTTGGCCAGGGCGATCAGCTTCGCGACCTCATCCTGCAAGCGTACGACCATGGCGGTCACTCTCGCACTTTGCTACATCGACCCTGGTATTTAGCAGTGATTCGACGCGCTAGCAACAGGATTGCGCGGTTCACCCGAACTCGTCCAAGGTGCGCTGGTAGTAAGGCACCGGATGATAGAGCATCTGCCTGCCTTCGTTGACCAGTGTCAGGCGCAAGGCGGAGCGCGCGTCCTCGATGCGCAGCACCCGGTCCGCGGAAGAGTACATCAGGCTGCGCAGGCTCTTCTTGTAGAGCAGCTTCGACAGGCCGAAGTTCGTGACCAGGGTGACCAATCCATATCTTCGAGTGATGTCCTGTATCGAGGAGATGCAGCGCTTCATGAGCTGGAAGGACTCGGACCACCACATGTCCTTATCTTGGAACAGGTCCGGGAAGCAGGAGACGACCAGCATGCCGGCGCGGGAACGACGCACCTCCGCTTCCATCATTTCCTCTATCAAAGTGACGAGCTGATAGGCGGTGAACGCTCGGGAGACATTGATGCTGTCCAGGACCTCCTGGGCATCGACGCGGAAGCGTTTGCAAATGCCCGCCAGGGCGTAGGGGTTGATGGAATTGCCCCCGTCCACCCACACCACCTCCTGCCCCTCGCGCATCACGTGGTTCACGCTAAGCAGGTGCACCAGGTCGAAGAGGAGGCGGTCGGAGCTGTCCACCAACGTCACCTGCGAGGACGAGAACCCCCCCAGAAAATCGTCCAGGGCAGCGATGGACGTGCCCACGGTCCTCGGCCTAAGCGCCACCATCGGAGGCTCCGTTTCCTCCAGGACCGAGGGTACTAGTTCCGGGGCGATCGCTTCAGCATATTGGTTCATCTGCCTCCTCGTTTCCCTCTTTGTCCCTCAGGTTATAAAGGGGTGGAGGGGGGAGATATCCGAAAGTGAGCCAGATGTCAAGATGGCCCTCAGTTTCGTCTGGATTCGGGGGCGTTCCACGCCTCATCCACGCGATCGAGCCACTCGCTCACCAGCGCGTCGAAGAGCCCCACCTGCTCGAACTGCAGGTTGTGCCCGGAGCGGTCGAGCACCGCGAACGTGCCGCGGGGGTATTTCTCCAGCAGCTTCCAGGCGTCCCGGTATCCCACGACATGGTCCTGCCTTCCCGCGAGAACGAGCGCAGGGTGATGGAAGGGATGCGAGATCTCGTCCACATCGAAGCTGAAAGCATATCCGTTCTCGAACAGCTGTTGCTGGAACTGCTGATCTCCCGATGTCTTGCCAGGCATGACGTCCTTCCAGTAACGGTCCAAAGTGTCCTGGCTGAGCACGACGCCGATGTCCGAGAACCCCTGCGCCGCCTTGCCCGCCCTATCTAGGATGCCCTCCTCTTGCACCAGCACCTTCTTGGGCGGGAGCTCGCGTTTGGACGGGGAAGCGAAGACCAGCGGACAGATGAGCAGCATGCCCTTGACCGATTCCATGCGCTCTCGCAACAGGCCGCGGGCCAGGTAGCCGCCGTACGACTCCCCGGCGATGGCGAAGCTCTGCTCTGGCAGAATACTGTCCACAAAGCGCACCATCACGTCTAGCATCTCATCGGAGTCGTTGACGCCCGGGATGCGCGGCGACCCGCCCATGCCTGGTAGGTCCACGTAAATGCGCTTCCATCCCTTCTTGAAGGAGAAGAGGGGTTCCAGGCAGCCCAGCATGACCGCGCTGTCGAGGGAGAAGCCGTGCAGCATGAGGATAGGACGACCCTCACCTCTGACCTCGTAGTGCAGTTTTCCTTCGCCGATGTTGCGGAACATATGTCTGATCAACGCCTGGAATAGCCCACGTCCATGGCCATGTCCACGGGCAGGACGAAGTAGATCGAGTACTCCTTCTCGCCCAGCAGCTCGCGCGCCTTGTCGTCCACCTCGACGCGCGTGGCCCCGGTGCATATAAGTCTCTGCTCCGAGACGGCGATCCATTCACGGGGGTGCTCCTCGATCAGGTCGAGGTAGTTCTCCTTGAACCAATCGTCGTTCTTGAAGTCCTCTTCGCTTTCGTACTCCTCATCGTCCTCGTGGGCCACGGTACACCTCCGCTCTCAGAGCATCAATTCAATGGTTCTCATTGGATAATATTCTTTCTTTCGATCAGCCGCCGTTCAGTCCCATTCGATGGGGTTGCCGCAGTTCGGGCACTTCTCCGCGTCTGATGGTATCGGCTTCTCGCACCGCTCGCATACCACGGAGAACTCGTTGTAGTCGGATGGAGCGGGCGCGTTCCTGCGCTTGGGGTCGAAGATGATGCGCAGTCCCAAGAAAGCCAATACTATCCCCGCCACCTGCACCAGCATCATGTAGAGGAACATGTCGATAGAGGATGCGTAGCCCTCCAGGACCACCGCCCAGCCGAGGATGATGAGCGGGACCCCCAAGAGAAGCAGGAGATAGCCGCTGGCGTTGACCCTTCTCTCCGTTGGGGCGGTCATGTACAATCGAACGGGCCAGGGCGTACTTCAACCTTCTCAAGGCCGTAGCTCGCCGAACGAATGCATTATCATCCCCGGCCAAGAATCTTGGGGGCGAGGAGAATGACGGATTGGATGGCGCGGGTCAAGGGTGATCCGACTGACTGGCTCTTGGATGAGAATAACCCCTCCATCCGCTATCTGGCGCTAAGGGACCTGCTGGGGAGGAGGGAGGGCGACGAGGAGCTGTCCGAGGCGAGGCGGCGGATAATGGAGGTGGGCATGGTCCCCAGGGTCCTGGCCAAGCAGCGCCCCGAGGGCCATTGGGGGAGGCCCGAGGACTTCTACATGAGGTCTAAGTACAAGGGGACGGTCTGGAATCTCATCCTCCTGGCGGAGCTTTATGCTGATCCTGAGGATGCAAGGGTCAAAGCAGCCTGCGAGTTCGTCCTGCGCTGGAGCCAGGAGCGGGTCTCGGGCGGGTTCTCGGTCATGGGCAGCGCAGAGGTCGGGGGGAGAAAGGACCAGGTCCTGTCCTGCCTCACGGGAAACATGGCCTTCAGTCTGATCCAGCTAGGCTATGGCGAGGACCGGCGCGTCAAGAAGGCGTTGGATTGGATCACGACCTATCAGAGATACGAGCTGGTCTCCCGAGCCCCGAGGGTATGGCCATACCTTTACGAGCGCTGCTGGTGCGATCATACCTGCCGCTCAGGGGCGGTCAAATCCCTCAAGGCCTTGGCGGAGGTGCCCGAGGGGGCGAGGACCAAGGAGATGAGGGCGAGAATCGAGAAGGGAGCAGAGTACCTCCTAACGCAGCATATATTCAGGAAACCGCCTGACCTGGTCGAGGTTTCCAGGAAAGAGTGGCTGAACCTTGGCTTCCCCCTGATGTGGAACACCGATGTCCTCGAGATACTATGGATCCTGGTGAGACTAGGCATCAGGGACGAGAGGATGCGCGAGGCGGTCGAGGCGGTCCTATCCAAGCAGGGTGAGGACGGACGATGGAGGCAGGAGAACCGCTTCGAGGGGCGCTTCATCGCCTCCATCGAGCGTAGCGGGAGGGAGAGCAAATGGGTCACCCTCAATGCCTTGAGGACGCTGAAGGCCCTATCCGGATGAAGCTCGCCCGCTTCCAGCCGGGTATGCGGTGCAAGTAAATAGGGGAGCCTCCATTGGTCGCTTAGATGGAAGGGGATGCGCTCCAGGTGCGCCTGGGCAACGGTATCGAGCTCAGCGGCCCACGGGAGGTGAGGTTCGATCCCCGGCGTATCGAGGCGGGGGCGGTGAACTGCATCTCGCATGCGCATTCGGACCACCTTCCCAGGAGCTTCGAGGAGAGCAGGGCCATAGCATCTCCGACGACCCTGCGATGCGCTTCGGAGCGCGTGGGTCGGAACATCGAGGCTGCAAGCTGCGAGCAGGTGCAGATGCACGGTTCTGGGCACATTCCCGGTTCCACGATGTTCCTGGTGGATGGGAGCAAACGCCTGCTCTATACAGGTGATATGTGCCCCCGGGACCGCTACGGCCTGGAGGGAGCACGGCCGATTAGCACGGACATCCTGGTCATCGAATCGACCTACGGCTCGCCTTCCTACGTCTTCCCGCCCACGGAGGAGATGGCCGGCGTCTTGCGCGACTGGGTCCGCGATTCACTTAACCAAGGATACTCGGTGGCGCTCTTCGCCTATCCTCTGGGCAAGTCGCAGACGTTGCTGCGCATGCTGGAGGATTTCGAACCTTATCTATACGGAACGGTACTCAACATGACCCGATTGGTGGAGGAGGATGACGCGGAGCACGCTCTCAGGTACCGGCCATATTCGAAGGAAGCGGCGAAGGAACCCTTCCTGATGATCTGTCCCACCAACGTCAAGGACTCCAGCTTGATAGCATACTGGCGCATGAGGAAGCTTCGCACCGCCGCGGTCTCGGGCTGGGCATTGGACCGCTCCTACCGATATGCGATGAAGACGGACGAGGTCTTCCCCATCTCCGATCATGCGGATTTCGAGGAACTGCTGCAGTTCACGAAAGCGTGCTCGCCGTCCAAGGTCTTCGTGCAGCACGGCTTCGACAAGCAACTGGCCATGGAGATACGCCGGCGGTTGGGCATCGATGCGCAATCGATGACGAGGAATCAGCGCTCCCTGAGCGAGTTCTGAAGCACGACCGTCAGGGGAAAGGTCAGTCCGTCTTCTCTGCGTCCTCTGGAGCGGCCTTCATCCGAGGCGCCGAGGTCTCCCACATCTTTGGATAAGTGCTGGGGTCCATGAACACCCGCTCCGTGCTGGCGGCGATGCCCTCCCTGGCCCGAGACATCTCCTCCGAGGACATGAGGGCAATGCCCATGCCCACCCCTTCTCCCTTGATAGAAACGAAAGCGACCGTCTCGCCCTTGGTGATGCCCTCTTCCAGGCGGACGATGCCCACCGCCGCCAGGTCGGCGCCGTGGCAGAGGGCGTCCACCGCGCTGTCCTTGACCACGATCTTGCGAAAGGGGTCGAGGAGGACCTCCATGGGCCAGATCATCTTCCGCAGCCACTTGCCCTCGCCCTGCTTCCAGAAGACGCAGGCATCCTTGAGGTCCTGCAGCTGCACCGCGTCCTCTTCCTTCATGCCGCCAGAGCGCACGCGGCGCAGGTCCTCCATGTGCGCGCCCACGCCCAGAGCATCGCCCACGTCCACGCACAACGTCCTCACGTAGGTACCGGCGTCGCACTGCAGCCGGAAGAGGACATCCCGTCCGCTCATCTCCAGGATGCGCAGGGAATGCACCCGGCGGATGCGCATCTGGCGCTTGACCGCGGACCGGACCGGCGGCACCTGGAAGATATCGCCCTCGAAAGTGAGCATGATCTTCTTCAATTTCTCCGGCTGGACGTCGCGATGCAGGTGCATGACGCAGACATATTCCTTGTCCGAGCGGAGGACGAGGTCGGTGCCGCGGGTCGCTCTTCCCAGAGCGATCGGCAGGACGCCGCTGACCTTCGGGTCCAAAGTGCCCCCGTGACCGATCTTGCTCACCTGCAGGATGTCCCGCACCCAAGCGGTCACCTGATGCGAGGTCGGTCCGGATGTCTTATCGAGATTGATGATGCCTGCTTGAAGTAGTTCTTCCACGCTCCGCTCCGAGGGCTTCTTGCCGTACGGGGTGATGAGGGGATCGCGGTCCTTCACGATCATGCGCGTCATGGCCATACCTCCAGCTTCTTCACAATGAGGTCGACCACCTGTTCCGGGGTTCGGTGCGTGGAATCTACCACAAGGTCGTACACGCTCTTGTCGTTGATATCGATGCCGTAGTATTGTTGGTAGCGACGCGCCTCGCAATTCTCCCGCTCCAACATCTCTTCCTTGATCATCTGGATATCTTCGTTCTCTCGTTCCTTGATACGTTCCGCCCGTGCGTTCGGCGCCGCGTCCAGATAGACCTTGAATGCGGACGGGTCTTTCCTGCTCAAGAGATGTCCGGTCAGCCGACCTTCCACAACGACGTTCTGGAGAGCGAGGGCGCGGGACAGCATCGTTTCGTCCACAATACGATCATACTTAGGATCGTATTCCGCCAGCTTTCCGAACTCCGCCAGACTGAGGTTCGATTCCTTCGCCATCTCCCGGAAGACGGTGCCTGAGATGAGACACTGCACACCTAGTCTCTTGGCCAGAAGCATGCACACCGTGGTCTTTCCGGAACCGGGGGGGCCGCTGATGGTGATTCTCATACCTTACCTGCCGCAAGTTCGTTGAGGCGCTTTCTGAAATCATAGTAGCGCAAGGAACGTGCCAGCACTTGTCCGAATGGGATGCTCGCTAGCGAATAGAGCAAGACCCAGTTGGGGAAGAGGGTGTAAGCATTGAGGTCCACGCTGAAGGACCATGGTACTGCGATTATGGGGCTGCTGACCTGGGTCATGAAGACCGCTATCCAGGCGAAGATGGGCACGACCACGATCATGGTCACCGGCAGCAACTTCAGCTGCGCGGTGGAGTTCTTGAGCGAGCGCTGCATGATCTGGGGCTGCTGTTCCATGAGCTTCTTGGTTTTGAAGGTGTTGTTCTCCAGGCGCGCCTTGCGCAGCTCCTGGTTGAAGGCGCTCATGATCTTCTGGCTTTCCGCCTGCTCCACATAGTCGGTGAAGAAGTGGCGCACCACCACCGTCAATCCGGTCATGACGATGCCTGCCAGGAAGAGCGTGAACACTGGATACCTGCCGCCGAAACCGATGAGCGGCTCCAACCCATACCCCACCAACGCTCCCAACGCCGAGCGCAGCGTCGGATCGAAGAGCACGAACATCGCCAGCACCAGAGCGAATATGGTGGCGAAACGGGACATGCTCGGGCCTCCGAGCGATTTCGAAGGAGCGGGTGTATCCGCCATGCCTATTCACCCCCGAAGAACTGGCGAAGCACCGGATGCATCTCCATCATTTGCTCCCGGCTGATGGCCTCGTAGAATTGGATGAGGATACCGACGGTCAGCAGCACCCCCGTGCCGGAGGCGTTGCCCACCGTTCCCACTAGGTCCGCTACGGCCGCCAGTATGCCTACCGTGGCTCCGGATATCACCGTTACCACAGGAATATATCGTTCCAGCACTCGCTTGAGCACTCTGGGATCGCGCCTGAAGCCAGGGATTTGCAGTCCCGATGACTCGATTTGCTTAGCTACCGCTTCCGGTCCCATGTTCGTGGTGGATATCCAGAACTTGGCGAAGAGGATGGAGCCGAGCACCATCACAGTCATATAGGTAACGACACGCGCTGCTATCTGGAAGCCGTTGTGCCCAAGAGCCAGATAGCCATACCTATCTGGGCTGAGGGCAGGCAAGAGCCAGTCGGCCAGTCCTCTCGGGGCCGAGAGATACCAGGCGAGACCTCCGGCCGGGGAGGTCGTTCCCGGACTATAGAAGCCCAGCCACCACTGATGGCCGATAAGCGGCAGTCCCTGCAGAGAACTGGATGTCCATAGAAGCAGGGCGAACATGCTGATGTTCGCTAACAGCGCGGACATGAGGATGACCGGGATGTTCGAGGCGTAGAGCAGCTTAATCGGGTAACGGCCTCTTGCCCCCCGAGCGGTGCCATGGGCCAAAGGCAGTTCGATGCGCACTGATTCGACGTAAGCTACGAAGAGGAAGATAGCTATCGTGCCGATGAGCGCGACTATTGGATTGGGATTGGCCAGTATGATGCGTTCATAACCACCTCCGGTCAGCCCGGAAGCGGGCGTCTCATGCAATATGTAGAACGTCTTGGGTATCGTGCCGGCCGGAGGATTGCTCAGGCTCAATGGCACACCTGCCTGAGACGGATTCCAGTTGAGCGTTCCGGTGAATATGGCCTCCGCTACTCCGGCGGCGATGAAGAGCGATATGCCGCTACCGATGCCCCATTTGGACACCACCTCGTCCATGAGGAACACCAGGTATGAGCCGATGAACAGCTGCAGCACGATGATGATCTTGGCCATGTCCGCGCCGGAGATGACCGAACCCGCTCCTAGGGCATGGTCCAGCCCGCTGACGAAGCCCGTAGAAGGCACCAGGTAACCGAACACCTGGGGCACGGCCTCCACGAGGATCATGATGAGGACCAGGAACTTCTGCGAGCTCTGGTAGACCGCCTTGTCGTCCGAGTCCGTGAGGTCCAGCTTGATGATCTTGGCGCCGACGAACAGCTGCATGATGATGCTCGCCGTGACTATCGGACCGATGCCCAGGTGCATCAGCGAACCCTGAGCACCGGCAAGAATGGCCCGGTATTGGGCGAAAAGGTCTAGAGTGTTCGCCTGGTCCAGGCCGTAGATGAAAACGTTTGTCATGACGAAGTAGAAGACCAGAATGATGATGACCCACAGCATCTTGGTCCGGAAGTGCACGTGCCCTTCCGGCTTGGCCACCGCGGGGATCCTGTCTGTCAAAGGTTTGAACTTGTACAGGAGGCTCTTCTTCTCTTCGGCCATGGTATCACACGGTCACTACTGCGGTTGCATGATCGCCCCGCCCGCTTCCTCGACCTTCTGCTTCGCCTTCTCCGAGCTCTCGGCCACGACGATCTCGTACTTGCCGCTGACCTGTCCGAAGCCCAGGAGCTTGTCCACTCCCATCTTGGTCAGGTTCACGACCGTCCTATCGCCTTTCTTTTGGGCGTAACCGTCGGAAAGAAGCTTGCTGATGTTCTCGTCCACGTCACCCACATTCATGGTGATTTTGGCCGAAACGACCTCTTGCGGTCGTTTGAACCCGTGTCGGCCGAAGTGGTCAGGATCGAACTTGAGCACGAACATGTACTTGTGCTTGTGCAGTCCGGCGTTGCCGTGACCGCCTCGGAGGCCGGCGCCCCTTCCGGCCTTCTTTCCCCGGCCGTGGGTCCTGGACCCCCTGAACTTTTTTGTCCTGCTTGGCATTTCGTCCCCTCAAAGGTATAGTTGCTATTATAACATTCGCTCAATGAGCTCGTTTATCTCCTTGCCACGATAGCCCACCGCTCCGCCCACCTGGAAGGAGCGCTTGACCATGCCGTATCCCTTGCGCGGAGGGCTCAACCTGAGCACCGGCTTGAAACCTTCCAGCTTGGATAGGGTGGTCTCGCCCTTCTTGAGTGCCCGTGCCAGGGCGATTACCGAGGTGTATTTGGAGTGCTCCTTGACCGAGGCATCATCGATGGGTTTGTCGCCTTCCAGCCGGCCGCGGAACTTGATCATCTTGGCCAGCACGTTCTCGTCCACTTCGCCCCAGGTCACGTAGTCCTTGGTCTTGTAGAGCATGCCCCGAGTGGAGTCGTTCTCCGGCACGATGACGCAGTGGTTCGGGCGGGTGAGGTTGAGCAGTTGCATGGTGTCTTCTATGTCCGCCCGCACGTCCCCGTGGCCGCGGACCCGGATGATAGCATATACCATGTGATCATCCCTCCTTGACGGGAGCTTCATCGGCCTTGACGGCCTCTACCCTCTGCTGAGCCACGTGCACGCTCACCGGTCCGGAGACGATCTTCAGGCGCTGGGCCTGAGCCTCCGTGACCCGGATCGCTGAGGTGGCCTTCAATGCCTCGAAGGTAGCGATGGCGTAGTTCACCGTGGTCTTGGTGTGACCCTTGGCGAATCCCCAGGAATCCTTCACTCCAGCGAGCACCAGGATGCTCTTGGCCACGTCGCCGACGGCTAGAGATATGCCGCGGGGCGCCGGCTTCAGGGTGATCTCCACGCTCCCGGACTTGCCCATCACTTCCATTGGCAACGAGTGCGGGGTGCCGCATCCGCATTCCCACGAGCCGCATCCGCGCTTGATCTCGATGATGTGCAGCTTGGCGTTGTCTATGGCCTTCCGTATCGATGGGCCAACTTCCTTTCCCTTGGCCCGACCGATGCCCACATACCCGTCCCCGTTGCCGACGGCGCAGGTGATGCGGAACTTGACCCTCCGGCCGGAATCGGTCATGCGCTGAACGATGTTGACATCGATCACTTCGTCCTTCAGGTCCGGCAGCAGGATGTCCACGATCTCCGCCTCCCTGAGGGGCAGCTTGGTCGCCAGGGCCTGGCTCATGGTGGTTATCTCTCCGTTGAGCACCATCTTACCCAGCCTGGTCTTAGGGGTCCAATCCATTTCACTCGACCTCCATCTTGTTCTTGACTTCCTCTATGAGCTTCTCCAGGTCCGGGCCGATGTGCTTGCCCTTGAGCCGGTCCTCGGAGGGGATGACCTCCTCTCCATGTGGGACCTCCACGCCCGCGTCCAGCAGGCCTTTGAGCACCGCGAAGCAAGCCGCGCCTTTCACTGGCTCCTTAAGCCCTATGTCCAGCACCGCCTCATCCACTCCCTTCGCCTTGGCCTTCATGCCTGCCAGGTACCCGGTGAGGTACGCGGCCGGTAGATTGCCGGTGGACTTGTTCCAGCCAAGCCCGATGAGCTCGCGGGAATGGGCCGATGCCAGCACCCGGTCTCCTTGGGCGTCGTACTGCACAAGCTGCACGCTAGTGTGCCTAGAAGAGGTGCGCACCACTGCCCGGGCGATCCTGGCCCGGAGCAATCTGGCTCTCTGTCTGTAGTCGGTTCTGCCTTCCCGCCGGCGGCGGAAGGCCACTTTGTAACGTGGTCCGCTTGCCATTTACTTGACCTCCTTCAGCAGACCTTCGGTCTGAAGATGCGAGAGCAGGTTCTTCCTGTTCTTGAACTGCCCGCCCTTGGCTTTCATGTAGAAGCTGCGGTAGACGGAGCGAGTGATCCTGCCGTCGTCCCGCAGCTGCCGAAGCTCCTGCCTGAGGGGGCGGATGGTCTGTATCCAATTCCTCTTGGTCGGCTTGCGCGCGCCGGAAGTGCCCTTCCTGCTGCCCGGCCCGCGCCTTCTGCCCTTTCTTCTCTGGTCCAGCTTGTATCTGGTCCTTCCACGGGATACGCCTTGCTTAGGGAGCGCGCGTATGGTCCCGGACTCGATGGCGGTGCGTATGTCCGCTCGAGTGATGGCATCCTCCACATCCTCCGTGCGGTTCGGGTCTATCCAGACCCGGCTCTTTCCGCAGCCGAGGATCTCGGACGCCATTCGCTTCTGGTTCTTCAGGTCCATGTCTATCCCATCCTGTTGAGTATCCTGATGCCCAGCTCATCAGCGCGCTTCTCGATGACGAGCCTCTTCTTGTAGCCTACGGTGCCGCCCACGCGCACCGCCTCCTTCTTCGGGTCCACCTTCTCCAACTGGGCCGGGTTGTGCACCATCACCTCTCGGAAACCAGAGGGGTGGTAGTCGCGTACCTCCTTCGGGCCGCGGTAGCCGATGCTGACGATGGGCGGGCGATAGCCGTAGTGGCGGCGCATCTTGGAGTGGATGCCCCTTGGCTTCCTCCATTTCTCGCCCAGGCGCTGGAATCGGAACCATTCCTGCCTCCGGAACGCCGGGCGGCGAGAATCGATCTCTTGACGCTTGGTCAGGAGGTCCTTGGTCCGGTCATCGAGCTCCGGCTTCAGCTTGGTAACGTAGCCTCCTTCTGGCACGACCTCAGCCGTCGGCTCCTCGATCTCCGTCTTCGGTTCCTCTTCCACTTCCTTCTTCTTCTTTCTGGCCTTGGGGACGGGAGCCTCGGTCTCCTTCGCTTCCTCGCTGGGCCCCTCGGCCTCTGCCTCGGTACCCAGGGATTCTTCGATGACCTCTATCCAATGGTCGGCATGCTTCTGGCCGATGCCCTTGAGCTTCTTCTGCTCAACGATCTCCTGGAAGCGTTCCTCGTCGCTCAGCGCTTCGTACAGCTGCTCCAGGGTCTCGATGCCCATGCCCTTGAGCACCTCTCCGTGCTCGTCCTTGTAGTAGGGCAGGTCAGCGATGTCCTTGATATCCTTCTTGGCCGGGCTCATGCCTTCACCTTCCTTGCTTTCTCCACGATGTAGATGCCGTCCTGGAACACCCGCGGGTCGAAGCCTCTGATCTTGCAGGCGCGCTCGATGTTGGCGGCGCTCTGGGACACGGCCTCCAGCTCTATGGAATGGAGGACGACCTCGTTGCCCTTCACCGTGACCTTGGTCTGGCGCAAGATGTTCGCGTGCCGGGGGGCCTTCTCGCCCAGGAAGTTCTCGATGACGAACTTATCGCCTTTCACAGTGGCCTTCATGGGGAAGTGGGAGTACACGATCTTCATGTGGTACTCGAAGCCTCCCTGCACGCCGTCGATCATGTTCTGGATGTGGGATGCGAACGTGCCCACGGTGGCCTTGTCCTTCACCCGAGGGTACTGGACGCTGACCGCCACACTGCCTTCCTTCACGCCGATCTTCACCTTGGGGTGGACGAAGCTCCGCTTGAGCTCGCCAGCCTTGCCTTTGACAGTGACGGCGGCGCCGTCGATCTGGACGGTCACGCCCTTGGGGATCTCCACTTTCTCTTCGATGATTCCGCTTATGGTCATGTGCATCGCCTCAGTACACGTATGCCAGGAGTTTGCCTCCCACTCCCAGCTCCTTCGCCTTAGCGTGGCTGATGACACCTGCGGTGGTCGTGAGGATGATGACGCCGAAGTCCTGGGCGGGCAGATAGCGCGCCTCGAACTTCTCCAGGTCCGTCTTCTTCACGGAGTAGCGGGGCTTGATGACGCCGCAGTTGTTGATCTGTCCCTGCAGCAGGACCTTGAACACGCCCGCCTTGCCGTCCTCCACGAACTCGAACTGCGTAATATAGCCTGACTCCTGCATCACCTTGAGCACTCGCCCGATGAGCTTGGAGGAGGGCCGGATGACGCACTCCGACTTACCGACCGTCGATGCGTTCTTGATGGTCGACATCGCGTCGTTTAGGGGATCGCTTTGCATTCTTCTCACCTCACGAATACTTCTTGAATCCGATCTGCGGAGCGATCTCCCGGAAGCACTGGCGGCATAGATGCATGCCGTACCTCCTCACGATGCCCCTCTTCCTACCGCAGCGCGTGCAGCCCTTTGAGCGGCCGAACTGCTTCTTTGGCTTCACTCCATCACCTCTGCGTTGAAACGGTCGCGCATGAACTTGACGGCCTCCGTACGGGTCATCCTGTGCTCCTTGGGCAGACTGCGCTTGAGCACCCTACGCCTCGTCACCCTATAGCCAGGGCGGGCGATGACCACGTTGACGTCCATGCCGAAGATGCCGATCTCCGGGTCGTACCTCATGCCGTCGAACTCGGTGTAGTCCGGGACTCCGAAGGACAGGTTGCCCTCGGGGTCGAACGAGTAGCTTGCGATCTTATTCTCCCTGGTGAACAGCGCCCGACGGAGGAAATCCTCCGCCTCCTTTCCGCGCAAGGTGACCTTGCAGCCGATGGGCATGCCTTCCCTTACGCCCAGGTCCCGGTTGGTGATCTTGGCGTGGGTGACCAGGGGTTTGTGCTTGGTGAGCATCTGCAGGACCTTCTGCGCCTTCTCCAGGCGCTCGCCCGCGTCGCCCACTCCGATGTTCACGACCACCTTGTGGATCCGTGGCTGTCTCATGATCTCGCTCATAGCGCGCTCGCCTCCGGAAGCTCCACTTCAGGTCCTTTGTTGCCTACCACAAAGACGTTGTGCTTCACCGTCGATCGCCCATCCTTGAACTTGATCACGTTGGGCACGGTGGTGCGCTTCACCACGTACTCCTCGATGACCGCCAGGTCGCCGACGTTCGAGCCGCCGGTGATCATGACCGTGCTGCCCTTGGCCAGCCTGTAAGTGTCCAGGATCTTCTGGCTGGGGACCTCGATCTTGAGCACGTCCCCGACCTTGTAGCTGTCCTTGCCCACCAGCAGGTTGCGGCCGTCGTGCAGGTTCAGCTGCGTCTTGCCACCGGGAACGGTGGTCTTCCCCTCGATGCGGCACAGCTTCCAGTTCTGCTTGCCCTCTGTCAGCTTAATCAGTCGGAACTTGCCATTTCGGTCCATGACCATGCGATAGTGCTGGTCCACCTTGGGCAGGGACACCACATCCATCAGGCCTACGGGGAAGTTGTAGTCCGTGACCACGCGCCCGTCCACCCTCACCTGTCTGTCGCCAAGGATGCGTTTCACTTCCCGGGCCGTGTCCGCCACGCCCAGGACCTCGCGCAGCACCAAGGCGATGGGCATGCTGTCCTGCAGGCCATGGGGGCCGGCACGGGGCCTCGCTATCCAGGCACTCGTCTTCTTCGCTACTGGCCAGCTCCGGGGAGCGGTCACCCGCTTCATGTCGTTGCTCATTGCGAGACCTCCACAGTATGCTGGAGCTTTGCCTTCCTTCGTGGATCTTTGAGTTCCAGCTTAGTGATTATAACGTTCGAGGCGTGCACGGGGCGGGCTTTCTGCGTGTTGTCCGCCTTGGGCATGGTTATGCCCTCGATGATCAGCCGTCCGGTCTTGGTGTTGACTTTGGTGACCTTGCCCTCTATGCCCAACACGCCCTCATCCCCCCGCATGACGCGGACCACGTCGCCAT